>LSQX01221422.1_pt1 | contig 30697 bp, 29 predicted proteins | sample 654561 | NCBI WGS metagenome assembly LSQX01 (sample SAMN04489861, study PRJNA283612) | anaerobic digester metagenome | isolation source: 4 biogas reactors fed with cattle manure at either 37C or 55C with and... | place: Denmark: Kongens Lyngby | collected 2014 | reverse complement strand
GCCGGAGAGTGCAAGAGGTATTCTATAGATGATTGCCATTACTGTCAATAAATACAATTAGGCTATTATGTTGTTTATGACAGACCACTTGTATGCAAAGCCATACATATGATCAATTATATTAATTATTGTCATCTCAATACCTTACATATATCTTTATTGAATATAAATCTGGGTGTTCGGCTTTCGCCCGAACACCCAGATTTATATTGTTAGACTATTTTTCAGTGAATGTACTTAGTAGTAAATCAAAGAGTTAATATCGACACTTTCGTTTATTCATCTTCAGAGATATCGAGCTTAAGTACGCCCTCTTCAAGGAGTGCCTCTACAGAGTCTTCTATGCTTCCGTGGACCGCCTCTTCGTCATCTGTGACGGGTTCATCCAGCAGGCCGAGACCCTCTGCTACCTTGTGGAGGACATCCTTAGTTATCTCTTCCATAAGCTCAGGGTGTTCATCCAGGTATGATGCGACTCCCTCTTTGCCCTGTCCAAGAGTTTCACCTTTGTAGGCAAGCCATGAGCCTTTTCTTTTGACAACCTCCCTATCGATAGCCATGTCAAGTACCGACATCGCTTTGGGAACACCTTTGCCATATATCAGGGTAGTGTGCGCCGTACGGAAAGGCGGAGCCTGCTTGTTTTTGACGACCTTGATCCAAAGTTCGTGGCCAATGACGTTCTCTCCCTGAGTGACCTGCTTGCCTCGTTTTACCTCTATCCTTACCGAGCTGTAGAACTTGAGAGCTCTCCCGCCTGTCGTTGTTTCTGTGGGACCTGCTCCATATCCTGTGCTTATCTGAGCACGGAGCTGATTTATGAATATAACGGTCGTGTTGCTTTTTGAAATTGCCGCAGTAAGGCGCCTTAGTGCGTATGACATGAGCCTTGCATGAAGGCCCATCTGGTTGCTGCCCTCTCCCATTTTTCCGTCGATCTCAGCCTGGGGCGTCAAAGCTGCCACAGAGTCTATTACCACTACATCAAACGCCCCGCTTCTGACAAGGGTGTCAAGTATGTAAAAAGCCTGCTCTCCGCTGTCCGGCTGCGACATATAGAGGTTTGCGGTATCAACTCCGAGAGAGGATGCAAGACGGGGGTCAAGTGCATGTTCTGCGTCTATAAAGGCAGCAAGTCCGCCCGTTTTCTGTGCCTCCGCAAGGATATGAAGAGCGATCGTCGTCTTTCCCCCGCCTTCGGGGCCAAATATTTCAACAACACGTCCCCGGGGGATCCCGCCTATGCCAAGAGCAACATCGAGAGGAAGGATACCGCTTGGAATGACCTCTGCTACACGCTGAACTTCATCGCCCAACCTCATTATCGCTCCGTCGCCGAACTTGCTTCTTATTTCGATCAACGCCTGCTCGAGTATGTCTTCTCTGGTTACCGATTCTTTCTTTTTGGCCATTCGATTGCCTCCCCGTATCTATTTGGCGCTATTTGATTACAAATACATTATATACAGTATGTCATATTTTGAAAAGACCCAGCGGAGTGTACCTTGGACCCATTGGAGAGAGCTCACTTCTCATAAGAGTTATCTCCCTGACTGTCCATGGCGAAGTCATCAGCGCCTCGCTCTGCATCGATGATAAAGCTTTCTCCGGGAGAGGTATGTCTGAATTCCTGCGGCCGATCGTTATATGTGGAGTGTACTTTTTGTTTTCCTTTGGTATCGATGCTTTAAGGGCAGCTTTTTCAACTTCGTCCCTTATTTTAAAAAGGTGTTCTGTATCTCCCCTTACACCGGCCCAGGCTACCCTGGGCCTTACCATATCCGGAAAAGCGCCGATCCCTTCAATATTAATATCAAATGGACCTGTCGGCCTGATGCTTTTTAAATTATCCAAAAGCATGTCAACTGTCTCTGATGGCCTCTCCCCGCAGAATTTAAGGGTTATGTGCATAGTATCAGGATAAGCCCACCTGAACTCGTGCGATTCACGTCTTCTGGCAGAGAGCCAGTCTGATACGACCTTTAACTGGGGCTTTGGAATAGTTATACAGACAAAAGTCCTCAGGAGAACTCCCGAAAATGATGGTATTCAGCCTACCATGTCACTGCACCCTTTCCAACAGGGCTTCAAGGGCTGTTTTTACTGCAGAATTCCGTATGAACGCCCTTTCCCCGCTGAATTGTTTTTTGAATGTATATGTGGCATCGTTTGAGGATATCCCAAACCAGACTGTCCCAACAGGCTTTTCTTCGCTTCCCCCGTCCGGGCCGGCGATCCCGGTCACGCTTAAAGCTATTTCAGACCTGAATATCCTCTTTGCCCCTTCAGACATCTTTTCGGCACACTCTGAGCTCACCGCACCATACTCATTGATAATGCGGGGGTCAACTCGAAGGATATCGATCTTTGCTTCGTTGCTGTAGGTCACAGCTGAGCCAAGAAAGACCACAGAGGCTCCCGGAACATTTGTCAGAGATCCGGCTATCAGTCCACCGGTGCATGACTCGGCAAGTGCGATGGTCATATTGCGCGAAGCTGCTTCTTCTATCAGTCTTTCTGCAAGAAACTTAGTATCCATTGTCATCTCCCGATAAAGCCAAGGATCGTTTCCATCCCGCCCTTAAAGAAGGTCCATGTCAGTCCCCTGAGAAGCAGGTTAGCGATCACGCCGCCTAAGATGTCATCTGCCATTATGCCCACCCCGCCGGGCAGCCTTTCCATCTCCCTTACAGGAAATGGTTTTGTTATGTCGATTATCCTGAAGATAAAAAGTCCGACTATTGCGTAGGTAGGCTCAAAACCCCAGCATGCCACCCAGCATCCTGCGACTTCATCGATCACGACTTCCGGGGGATCCTCCCTTTCAACAGCCTTCTCGTATTTATCGGCAGCTATCGTTCCTATAACAGCAACGGCCGCTATAACCCAAAGAGACAGCCCCCCGAATGCTATCCATATCAAACAGGCTGCCAATGATCCAAGCGTTCCCGGCATCTTGCTGAACCTGCCAAGCGTCCCCAGAGTGGATATCATCCCATACCAGGTTTTCATTTCAGGAATAAGTATCATTATCTCAACTCTTCTCCAACCATATCGTGAGGCATTGCCTCCGTCATCCTTACTTTAACAATATCGCCCTCTTTGACCTTCTCACCGACGCCCCTTATTTCTACCAGGCCGTCAACTTCGGGCGCTTCGCGAAAACTTCTTCCCTCGGCAAAAGAGGCTTCCCTGTCGATCCTCTCAACAAGGACATCCATAACTCTGCCTTCAAAAAGTTGCTGCCTTTCCAAAGATATCTCTTCCTGCAGGACCATCAGTTTTTTGAGTCGTTTCTGCTTTACGGCCTCTGAGACCTGCCCGTTCATTTTTTCCGCCTCTGTTCCCTCTTCGGGGAAAAACGCAAATGCGCCCATTCTGTCAAAGCGTGTCCTGGCTGCGAAATCCAGAAGATTATCAAAATGAGTCTTTTTTTCGCCTGGGAAGCCTACCATGCAAGTCGTGCGAAGGGCGAAATCTTCATTTATCCTTCTTGCGGCTGTAAATATTGACGAGAGCTCATCCGGAGAAATTTTTCTGTTCATTGCGGTGAGGATCTCGGGATCTGCGTGCTGTATGGGTATATCGAGGTATGGAAGGACCTGTTTACCGGAAGCCACCCTCTCGAGAAGCTTCCCTGTGATCCGGCTGGGATGAAGATAGAGAAGACGTATCCATATGTTTTTGGGAAGCGCACTCTCCAGCTCATCTATCAAAGAGATGAGGGAATCTTTCCCATATAGGTCCGTACCGTAGACCGTCAGATCCTGGCCAACTACGCAAAGCTCAACGGCTCCCTCTTTCACAAGCTGATCGGCTTCACTGATAAGGGTATCGATCGGAAGGCTCCTGAGCCCTCCCCTTATCCCGGGTATCGTGCAGTATGTGCATTTATTGCCGCAGCCTTCGCTTATTTTCAGGTATCTTGTAAATTTTGATGACGATGGGAGTGATACCCTGCACCTGCTATTTACAGGCACGCCTCCCAAGCTCTTTATAACGGAAGACCAGTCTTCGCTCCTTGCCCAGAAATCAACTGAGGGGATCTCTTTGATCAGGTCATCTGAATATCTGTTCACAAGGCATCCAACAACGCCTATTTTTTTCAATTTTCCCTCTCTTTTCAACTGTTCCAGATCCAAAATTGCAGCAATGCTCTCTTCGGACGCAGGCTGAATAAATCCGCAGGTGTTGACTATCCCCACATCTGCAGACTCAACATCATCAACAAGCATATGTCCGGCACGTTCAAGCTCTCCTGCCAGACACTCACTGTCGACCCTGTTTTTGGCACATCCCAGACTCAGGCAATATACCTTCATTTATATAGGAGCTGAGAATCTTCGCTTACGGGCTGATTTAACATATATAGGCTAAGCCCCTGTTCCGTAAGTCCTGATGCTATTCCAAGCGCCATTTTTATCCTTGCCTGATAAGGGTTCAGCTTTCCGCCGGACATTACCCCCATCTCGAGAAGTTTCACATAACAGCCTTCGAAATAGTTCGCCTTGGCAACATGCCCCTGAAAACATCTTGAAACCACTGCCACCGGTATCCTTTTTCTGAGGATATTTCTTATATGGGGGACCCATGCCGGCGGGACGTTGCCGGTACCAAACCCTGCAAGGACCAGCCCCTGTATCTCTTTATTCGAAGCCAGAGATGATATTATCCTTTCCCCGCCTCCCAAAGATGCATAGACAAGTTCTACTGCCGCAGGGGTTTCAGGCTGTCGTGCAAGGAAACAGGGTCTTCTTACACTGCGGAAAAACTTGACTTCATCGTTCAGCATTTTTCCCAGGGAGCCTTTTTCCGGCGACTGAAATATGTTTTCAGGACTGGTAGGGTCTACCATGACCACTTCCGAGGCAGCAAAGAGTTCACCGCTTGAACAGACCAGGACCCCTTTATCCTTTGCCTCTTCTGAAAGGGCAGCCTGTACTGAACATCTGAGATTCATAAGTCCCTCTGCGAGCCCTGCACGCCCCTGCACCATCAGGTTGGCAAATATGACCGGCTGCGGATGCTGCCAGAGAAGGTCTGTTAGATAGGCCATCTCCTCCATTACTCCGCTTCCCGAAATGACAATTATGCCTGTATAACCGTCTGAGACCAGCGTTTCAAACATATTCTCCATTTCTGTTGTCAATTTCATGGAGTAATGGTTACTGGGCTGGCAGCTCCACTCGATAAGCTGACATTGGCCTGCGATGTCCTCCGGAAGATAGTTTAAAAGCGAGCAGGGATCGGCGTTTTCTTCATCTCCTGAAAAATTGCCGGCTATCACCAAAGCAAGCTTTGTTTTGGATTCCAAATCGATTCCTCCATCCTGAATGCTGAGAGATGCATCTATGCTCTCAACGTGCATTTTATCTCAAAGTCAGACTCGTTACAAACGAAATTATATTACTCACGGCTGTTAAAATTTGCCGGGCCCCATAAGGATAAAAATTTATATAGACTTTTAACCTTTTTCCGTTTATCTTACTATGGGTGCAAATATGCTCTCGCATCGTTATAATTTATCAATTACATCCCGTTTGACTTAAAGGGGTAACGGGTATGAACATGACCAACGGGAGGAAATGAGATTTGGAAGCTTTATCAGGACTCGCAGCAATGTTTTCTTCACTTATTAACTGGCTGGTTGAAGTAATAGGACACATGGGATACCCGGGTATCATAGGACTGATGTTTCTTGAGTCTTCTTTTTTCCCTTTCCCAAGTGAGGTCGTGGTGCCTCCTGCAGGTTACCTGGCGTGGAAAGGCGAGATGAACCTCTTGCTGGTCATCCTCTCGGGTATCGCCGGTAGTATACTTGGCGGCGTATTCAATTACTGGATAGCTGTAAAGTGGGGAAGGCCTATCTTTGAAAAGTATGGTAAATACTTTTTTGTAACACATGAATCTCTTGACAAGGCAGAGCTCTTCTTCTCAAAGCATGGGCATATAAGCACATTCACAGGAAGATTGATCCCTGTAATCAGACAGTACATATCTCTTCCGGCAGGACTTGCAAGGATGCCAATGGGACAGTTTTGCCTATACACTGCACTGGGTTCCGGGATCTGGGTGGTAATACTCGCTCTCACCGGCTACTTCCTCGGAAGCAACCAGGAACTGATCCACCAGGAGATCAAGAAGATCTCTGTTTTACTGATAATAGCATGTTTAGTTTTGACAGCGGTCTACATCTGGAGATACAGAAAAAAAGAACAGGCTAAGAACGACTGATAATATTCGCTGCTCCTAATAAAGGGGGTAAGTCCGTGTATTATTCGATAGGAAGAAAGCTTGTCCGGATAGAAGAAAAGGGAGATATCGCCACGCCCTTCGCAGCAGTGCTGCATTCCGATGAATTTAATGACGGGGATCTGCCCTCCGGGTTCAGTGGATCGGATCTTCCACGTTATCCCAAACCTCGCTTCTGCAAAGCGGAAGTTCACGAGGACATGCTATCCGGAACTTTGTCTGTACCTGAAAAAAAGACATTTGGCAAACATTCCGGCTTTTCTTATTACATAAGGAGCAACGGAGTGCTTTTTGCAGATGATTCAGGCCTTGCTGCTTCAATAATGGAAAAGATAGAGAAGTCAGTTACATGGCGCGAACCTTCTGTAGGCCATTTTTTCTATTCATTTATGGAGACAATGGTCGAAGATGATCTGAGATACCTTGAAAACATCGAGGACCGGCTTGCTAAGCTCGAGGCGTCCGTACTCTCCGACAAGCTTGAAGGCTTTATGTACAGCATAGTGGCGATCAGAAAAGAGATACTGGCCCGTTCTCATTATTATTCACAGCTTTCAGATGTAGCACTCGAGCTTCTAGAGAACGAAAATGAGATATTTGATGACCCTTCCCTGAGACTCCTCAAACATTTTTCTGACAGGGCACACAGGCTCCGCCAGGAGACCCAGATGCTGCGCGAATACTCCCTCCAGATAAGCGAAGCCTACCAGACGCAGATCGACATCCGCCAGAATGTCGTAATGAAAGTGCTGACAGTAGTCACCGCAATATTCCTTCCCCTGACGCTCATTGCCGGCTGGTATGGCATGAATTTTGAGAAAATGCCTGAACTTCACTGGGATTACGGATACCTTTACGTATTCCTATTAAGTATCATGGTAGTCGTAGGATGCCTTTGGATCTTTAAAAGAAAAAAATTCCTCAAGTAAAAAAGTGCATTCCTAAAACCGGACTCAACTCAGGACAAGCATTGACTTGGATCTGGCCCGGTCAACCATGATAAGGAGGTGTCCTTGATGAAAAAGGGCATACCATTGATGGTCCTGTCTGCGGCAATAGCTTTTGCGGTATTTATCCCGCAGGCAATGACTTATGCTGAAGGTGCAGCAAAAACGACCACAGCTTCAAAAATTACAAAGGAGGGCGACAGGATGACTATCGCTTTTGTTGACGAAACATACAAGAGTGAAAAGGGGACCGGAGTGATCTATCTTGCCGGAGGGTGCTTCTGGGGACTTGAAAAATTGATGCAGACGATCCCCGGGGTAGTAAGGGCTGTAAGCGGATACGCCAATGGCGACCCATCGATAAAACCGACATACAGGGAAGTCTGCGGCGGAAGGACCGGCTATCGTGAAACTGTCAGGGTCGAGTACAGGGAAGACGAGGTCAGCCTTGATGCCATACTATTTGCCTTCTTTGGGGCAATAGATCCGACAGTGAGAAACAGGCAGGGCAATGATATCGGAAGCCAGTACCAGAGCGGGATCTATTTTGCTGATGAAAACTCCGCGAAGACAGTCGAACACATAGTGAAGGTCGAAAAGATGCGCCATAAAAACTTCGCGGTTGAGATAAAACCGCTGGAATCATTTTATGATGCGGAAGAGTACCACCAGGATTACCTTGACAAAAATCCCGGAGGATACTGCCACATAACTCCCGCTGAGATGAAAATGGTCGAAAAAATGACAGTCGACCCAGCAAAATACAGAAGGCCCGCAGACGAAGAAATAAAAAAGAGGCTTTCGAAAGAGGCCTACATGGTCGCTGTTGAGTCAGGCACTGAACCCTCATTCAACAACGAGTACTGGGACCACATGGAAAAGGGCATTTATGTTGATATCGTAACAGGCGAACCGCTCTTTTCTTCAAAGGACAAATTTGAGAGTCCATGCGGCTGGCCTGCGTTTTCAAAGGCCATAGACCCAAACACTATCGTCTACCTGCAGGATAATTCTTTCGGGATGAGAAGGATCGAGGTTAGAAGCAGGGCCGGGAACTCACATCTGGGGCATGTTTTCCACGGAGACCCCCATTCCCCTAACGGGATCCGTTTCTGCATAAACAGCCTCTCCCTGCGGTTCATCCCATTCGGAGAAATGGATAAAGAGGGCTACGGATACCTGACCCGATACGTTGAATGATATCCCCGTTTTGAATATGACCTAAAAAAGAGCCCCGGAAAATATAACTCCGGGACTCTTTTTTGAATTTATAAAAAACTCTTTCGATCAGCCAGCAGACTATTCTTTTCTTCCTGCCATGAATTCTACGAACTGCCTGGCCGCCCTTCCCGAAAAACCTCCGTGTTTGAGTTCCCACTGAACGGCTCCGAGCACAAGTTCCTCTTCAGAAGCATCTACTTCGTATTCCTTGGCCAGGATCCTTACAATGTTGAGATACTCTTCCTGCTCCGGCGAAAAATACCTGATCATCAGGCCAAACCTGTCAACCAGAGACATCCGTTCCTGCATCGTCTCCGATTCGTGCATGTCCTCGTACCTGTCATCCCTGTCTGCCCAGGTCTCTTTCATTAAGTGGCGCCTGTTGGATGTTGCATATATAAGGATGTTGTCAGGCCTTTTTTCAAGCCCTCCCTCTATGAAAGCCTTGAGGAACTTATACTCCACCTCAAAATGTTCAAAAGAGAGATCATCCATAAAAATAACAAACTTGTAGTTTCTGTTTTTTATGATATCTACTATTGTCTCAAGGTCTTCGATCTGGTGTTTGTATACCTCGACCATCCTGAGTCCCTTGGGGGCAAAACGGTTCAGAAGAGCTTTCACTGTGGATGATTTTCCTGTGCCGCTCTCCCCGTAAAGAAGGACATTGTTTGCCGGCCTGCCTTCCAGGAATGCGACTGTATTATCGACAAGTATCTTTTTTTGCTCATCATACCCGACAAGTCCATCCAGGGATATTTCTTCAGTGTGTGTTACAGGGATCAATTCCCCTCTTTTGCCGTCCCACCTAAAAGCTTTGTTGAGTGCAAATTGTCCTGAGCCGCGTTCATAATGAAACTCCAAAATCTTTTTGTAAAAATCAACTGTATTTGCAGATTCCCTGAGTGCGTCGGCAAGTTCCTTCACAATATAGCCTGACGACCTGTCCAACGCGCCGTTTTCCAGTTTAAGCGGCTCATAATCCCCGTACCTTCCGAAAGCGGAAACTTCGAGGTCTTTGTCTATAAGGTTCAGGTCAAAATTAAAATAGAAACGTATGGTATCAATATCCTCTTTTACGAGTCTGGAGAGAGTCCCCGAGAGCTCTTTCCTGCGTTCCTGAGCAAGTGAAAAAGTGGTCTCGGACTTTGCAAAAAGCATGGTTATCCATGATTGCCAGATGTTGCCGTTTATGCCCATCATCTCAGCTGCCTCTGCCATGCGGCATACAGATTCACAGTACCAGGATACCGCTTCCTGCTTGTATCCGTCATCTATTTGTCCGGCACTTTTTATAAGTCCGGATATGCATGCAAAGACCTCATCTTTTTCAAATTCCCTGAGGGCCATAAGCTCTGCTTTCATTTACTCTTCCTCGTCTGACTCTACGATGCCTGCTTTGGCTCTTGCTTTTTTTCGTTCATCTGCGTTGAGGATCATCTTGCGGATCCTCACGTTGAGGGGGGTAACTTCGACAAGCTCGTCATCGCTTATCCATTCAAGCGCTGTATCTATCGTCATTATCCTCGGCACATCAAGCACTGTCATCATATCTTTCGTAGCCGACCTGTGGTTGGTCTGCTGTTTTCTCTTACTGGGGTTACAGGGCAGGTCTTTGTTTCTCGAACTCTCGCCTATTACCTGTCCATTATAGACCGGCTCTCCGGGCTTAACGAAGAGCGTTCCCCGTTCCTGAAGATTATCAAGTGCATAGCTCGTAGTCGTCCCGCTGTCCATACTCACAAGGGAACCTCTGCTTCTTGATGCAATGTCTCCTACCCATTCACCGTAACCGACGAATCTGGAAGCAAGGATCCCAAGGCCCCTTGTATCCGTGAGGAACTCCCCCCTGTATCCTATAAGCCCTCTTGTAGGTATACGGAATGAAAGTCTTAGCACTCCGGTACCGCCGTTCTCCATGTTTTTCAGCTCGCCTTTGCGCTGAGCCAGTTTCTGGATAACAACTCCCTGATATTCCTCCGGGACATCTACTATTACTTCCTCCATCGGCTCCAGTGTCTTACCTTTGGCGTCGTGCTGGACTATGACTTCGGGCCTAGATACACATATTTCTGACCCTTCCCTGCGCATCTCTTCGATCAATATCCCGAGATGAAGTTCGCCTCTGCCGGAAACCTTTACTCCGTCCGGACGGCCTATATCCTCCATTCGCAGGGCAGGATCGGTCTTTGTCTCACGCTCTATCCTGGCCTTGAGCTGCCTGAGAGTTATGGCGTTTCCGTCCTGACTTGCAAAGGGGCTTGTGTTGACAAGAAAGAACATCGACACCGTAGGCTCCTCGATATCAAGAGGATGGAGGACCTGCCCTGAGATTTCCGGGGCACTTATCGTATCACCCAGGTCTATGTTCTCAGGTCCTGTAAACCAAACTATGTCTCCCGCCCCCACAGCATCTGTTTCTGTCCTGATAAGACCGTTGGTCACATAAAGGTGGGTACAGGACGAATTCTCTGTAGATACTATCTCCCATTCTGTCTGATCATAGTCTTTCCATCTGGTATGGGTCCTTACAATTTTATCGCCTTTACGAAGTGTTCCCTGCAGTATCCTTCCGCATCCGATCCTTCCGAGATATTCGCTCCATGAAAGGGTGCATACCTGCATCAGGAAGGGTTTATCCATCTCAGCCCGGGGCGCCGGGACTTTTTCTATTATCGTCCTGAAAAGATCGTCCATTCCGGCCTTGGTGTTATCTTCCCTTTTGTCCAGATCGTCAACGAACCAGCTCTGAAGACCTGAGCCGTAGAGGACCGCAAAATCACACTGTTCCTCTGTTGCCCCAAGTTCTATGAAAAGATCGAAAGTTTTGTCAAGGGCGCCGTTCGGGTCTGCATTCGGCCTGTCGACCTTGTTAACGATCACGATGGGCTTCAGTCCAAGCCTGAGAGCTCTCATCAGAACATATCTCGTCTGAGGCATCGGGCCTTCGTTTGCATCAACAAGGAGCAGGACGGAATCTACCATCGAGAGCACTCTTTCGACTTCTCCTGAAAAATCCGCATGTCCGGGAGTATCAACAATGTTTATTTTGTAGCCGCCCCATTCGACTGTGCAATGCTTGGCCTTTATGGTTATGCCACGCTCACGCTCAAGCGTTCCGGCATCCATGACACGCTCTTCGACGACCTGGTTGTCCCTGAAAAGTCTTGCTGATTTGAATATCCCGTCGATGAGGGTCGTCTTACCGTGGTCGATATGGGCAATTATGGCTATATTCCTGATTTTTGATGAGTCCTGCATTGTTTTTGTTCCCTTCATCTGCAGATTACCGCTAAACGGCACAGATATTTCAAAATTTAAATATTACAATATTTGACAAACGAGAATTATATCACTTAATACCTGAGCAAGTCAAAAAAATATAGCCGCCCATAAAGGCGGCCAAAACATAATATATAGTTATATTTATCAGTCCCGGTCGTCCCTTACCGATCTCAGGTCTGCGTATAGGGTATACCTGCTTCTTCCCATCTCTTTGGCAAGGCTTTCGATCGAACCCTTAAGCTTGAAAAACCCCAGGCTGTCCATATATTTAATGCACTGTTTCCTCTCTTCGCTGCTCAGGAAATTCAGAGGTTTGCCGAACTTTTTTCTTGCCTTTTCCATTAGGGACCTGTCATCCTTTACCCCGCTGAATTTTTCGGTTTTTACCGCATCAAATGAGAGGGGCTCAGTCCTCATCATAAAATCGCCCATATCTTTGAGTATGCTGCCCTTTGTCATGTCAAAGTTGATGCAGAGGAAGCCCACGAGCTTGTCATTTTCATCTTTTATCAGTGAGACTCCCGAACGCATCGGCCTGCCGTTCCCTGCTTCCGACGGGTAATTGGCAATGTAGTCTACATCAAGGGCTTTTGGATCTGACATAAGGAACCTTCCAAAATCCGTCATAGGCGCGTTTACATCCCTGCCGGTCAGATTTCCGTTTACAAGGGCAACTATTGATGTGTCACCGTCAGTAACATCATGCAGGACTATTTCATAGTCGCTTCCCAGCATTTTGCCGAGAAGCTCTACGACAGGTATGAATGGAAGAAGGATGGGATGGACTTTTTTTGACATAGACTCGCCTCACGAAAAACTGACGGGAGAGCAGAATGGAACATCTCCCGTCAGGAAAGTATTTTGTTATGAAAGTTCTATAACTGTACCTGCGCCTGCTTCAGTTGCCTTTTTAACTATCTCTGCCGCTGCCACGATATCAAGAGTTGCAAAACCCACAGTCTTCATGACCGTTATTTCCTCTTTGGTGCGGCGTCCCTCTACCTTGCCCATTATCAGTTCGCCAAGCTCTCCGGCGATCGAATCAGAGGAGAAGAGGCCCTCTTTCATGGGAATGATAAAATCTCCCGCTTCCGAAAGGACGGCTTCACGATTATCTACAAATATTCTGCCGGCACGGCGGATAAGCTCCGCAGGCAGCTCCCTCTTGTCGGCAGTGTATGAACCGACTCCGTTTATGTGGCATCCGGGTTTGATGTCCTCGTTGGAGAAGACCGGATTTGCCGAAGTAGTGACTGTTGTAATGATGTCCGCATCAGTTACAGCTGCCTTTGAAGAAGCAGCCTCTACAAGTTTGACACCAAAACGGTCTGCAAGCGGCTGGTTCTTTTCAACGAAGGCCGCAGCACGTCCGGGAAGAGCATCGAAAATTCTGACCTCCTCAAGCTTCCTGGCCGTCATAAGTGCCTCCAGCTGTGCAGGACCCTGGCCGCCTGTTCCAAAAAGTGCCGCGACCCTGCTGTCAGGATTTGAAAGAAGCTCTGTTGCAGCTCCCGAAATTGCAGCTGTCCTGATCTGAGTGAGTGTTGTGCCTTCTATTATTGCAGTTACAAGTCCTGTTGTACCGTCAATAAGTGCCACCGTAGCCGGAACGACAGGGATACCCTTTTCAGCGTTTGCGGGGAAATATGAGACCAGTTTGACACCGGCCATGTTGAGCTCTCCCCCTACGTAGGCGGGCATAAACATACACTGTCCGTCTTTTGATTCTGTATCCAGGTTTATGCGAAGAGGAACTTTCGCCTTGCCTTTAGTGTGGAGGACAAATGCCTTTTTGTCCGCCTCTATGGCATCTCTCATACTAAACACAGATAAAATATCTTCTCTGGTTAAAAGTAACATATGTGGCGCTCCTTTCTTGCCTGACTTGTCGGCTTAGGTCTTTTCAGTTTCTTTGGATATTATACTTCAATGAAAAGACTATTAGTTTTGCTTTCTCTGACGATCTTATCTTATTTTTTTGTGAACGCTGCACGCAGAAGGTCAAGACCTGCAATAAGGATGACCGCTGCAACTACCCACTGTAGCATGCTGGTGTCAAGGCTCTTGACGATGAATACCGCTGCAAGGACTCCGAGGATGCCAAAGATGCTGCTAAAGAGGGTTATCTTTCTGGCATACTGGCCGAGACGTACGAATTCCATGCCGCCGACCGGAACGGAGAATGTGCATGCACCCATCATAACAGGGAACGCGATCGCAGGGTTTAGTCCAAGTGCGTAAACTGTCGCCATCGTAGGCGCGTAAGAACCCACTCCTACGTTGTTAAGGGCACCGTAGACCAACAGAAGCACCATGCCGAGGACAAGTTTTCCGCCGGTAAGGCCTGTCGCCTCACCGCCCGAGGGAAGCAGCCCAAACTTGCCTGCAACGACGAAGAATGCCGCAAGAACAAGCCCTACTCCCATGAACATCCTTATGTGCCTTACAGGCATCTTGACGACAAAACGGGGGCCAAAGTAGGCGCCTATCATCTGTGAAACTATCAGAAGAACAAGGGTCATCTGATCGACATCTATGGATGATATGTAGGCAAGGGCCATGACCGCTACCGGTATCGCGCACTGTGTGTTGAGCGTTCCGGGAAGTTTTGCGTCATCCACTAGTTTCCTTGCGCGGTAGAGGACTGTTGAAAGCGCAAAATCGGAAATTCCGAAAGTTGAAAAGAAGAAGCAGACAGCTCCCCAGACCGCGAGGAGTACATTGTTTCCGGGTTCTGCCCATGCTTCCTTTTTGTGCTTCATGAAATCTGTAAAGAATCGGAACGCAAACAGACCATTTACCAGAACTATCAAGAGCAACAGTATTTTTACCATACTTACCAGCCTCCAGTTAAATGTGATTAAATTCACTTTGAAAATAATAGCATTCTCTACACTTTTTTGTCAACTATACAATTTATTATATTTAATGGCGGATAATAAAAAATCACCGCATAAATAATGTCAGCGGTGATTTTCCTGTCCGTGTGAAATGTCTTTGGTTCAAATTCGTTTCAACACTTCGGGATTTACCAAATTTGGCGGGATCCTTCCCTCAAGAGCTTCAATAAGGTTCACAGCTGCCAGCCGCGCCATCCCCTCCCTGGATCTTACCGCAGCGCTCCCAATATGGGGCATCATCACAACGTTTTCAAGCTTGAGCAGCGGTTCATCCATGGGAACAGGCTCTTTCTCATATACATCAAGTCCCGCTCCGCAGATCCAACCCTCCGAGCATGCACGGAAGAGAGCTTTCTGGTCGACGACAGCGCCCCTGGCAGTGTTTATGAGCACCGCATCCTTTTTCATCATACGAAGCTCTCTTTCTGCTATGAGCCCTGCCGTCTCTTTTGTCAGGGCGCAGTTGAGAGATACAAAGTCACTTCTTTCAAGAAGCGCTTCCAGAGTTACATATTCTGCACAGAGCTTTTCTTCATATTCTGCTTTTCGTGTCCTGCCCGTGTACAAGATCTTCATTCCAAAAGCCAGCGCTCTTTTTGCCACAGCCCGGCCTATTTCGCCGAATCCCACTATCCCAAGAACGGAACTTGAAAGGTCTTTGCCGACAAACTGGTTTGGAGACCAGTGAGTCCAGCCGCCTTCCCTCATTATCCTTTCGTTTTCCCTCGCCTTACGGGCTGACATAAGCATCAGCATCATCGCTGTGTCAGCTGTTGCATCCGTAAGCACCCCGGGCGTATTGGTCACCATTATTCCGAATTCGGTCGCTGCCTTTATGTCAACGTTGTCATATCCTACAGAATACAGGCTTGCGACTTTCAGCTTCGCTGCCTTTTGAAAAAAATCCCTGTCCATACGAATACCCATCGTCATTATCAGGCCTTCTGCCAGCGGGATATCCCTTAATACGGCCTCGGGATCCGGCTTACCGTCGATACTCCAGAGAGTATAGTCGACATGTCCCTCCAACAGTGACATCCCGGTATCCTGTATCAGCTGGGTCAAAAATACTTTAGGTTTTGACATCAACATCATCTCCTCAGCAAACTTATTGAAGCTGCTCCGTATAGTCCGGCATCAGCTCCGAGCGACGAGACCTCAATGCTGAGATGATCCCTCATAGGCAACGGAAGCCATGGCAGTGTCCTCGCTTCCAGTTCCTCTGCGATCCCCTCTGCTTTGCTCATGCCCCCGCTCAGTATTATCTTTTCGGGATCCAGCACCACGATAAGCGAGGCTATGCCTCTTGCCATCGTTTCAAGCGCACTTGAGATCAGGACTTCCGCTCTTTTGTCATCCCGGATCTGCCAAAGGGACCTGAAGTCACCCGGCAGGCCCTCCCGGGCCGCTTTACGCTCAATGTGATCTGCAGATGCCAGCGTTTCAAGGTGTCCTGTACTGCCGCATCCGCATCTCAGGTCCCTGTGCTCCGATATCGAAATGTGCCCTGCCTCCCCGGCCATTCCATGAGCCCCTGTCACCAGGCTGCCGTTCACGAATATACCTGAGCCTATACCTGTTCCGAGCGTCAGTACTATAAAGTCCTTACAACCCACCGCTGCACCGCAAAATGCCTCTCCGACAGCAAAACAGTTGGCGTCGTTTTCCATTGCGAGCAACGGCGACATGCCTCTCTTTTCAAGAGCGTGACCTAGGTGATCCAGGAAAGCAATATCCTCAAGTCCGGAGAAATTGGTAAGTTTTGTAATGACCCTGCGTGAAACATCCAGAAATCCCGGTATGCCGACACCTGCATATGCTATCTTCCTGCCATGCGAGACCTCTGCTGTCATATCAGCTATGCAGTCCACGACCTCCTGAATGTCCCTTCCCTCAGGGGTATCCCTGTCGACCCTGTAAAGGATACGGGCATCTTTACCCTCTGTCTCGACAAGGGCCGCGGATATGGTATGTCCTCCGAGATCAACACCTACAGAGAGCAACTTCGTCAATGCCCCGCGTGCGATGCGCAGTCGATCGAGGAAGAGCACCAGCGCCTTATCTCGAAGATATCCTCTGTTGTAAATACCATGGTCCTTCCTGAAATTCTCTCGCTTCCGGGAACAAGTCCCGCAGCATCTGCATGCGCTGTTGTATGGAAAGTAAGCTCCGCTTTGTAGGGGGCTTCCATCTTCAGAACAGGGCTTTTACCTTCTGCCGCTGCGTCCAGAGCTTTTTTTACGGCTTCCTTCAACAGGTCTGCGGTCTCATCCGGAGTTTTTGTCAGTGCTGAATTCCTGCCAAGCCCATCCTTTAATGCACATGTCAGAAGCGTCTCTCCAAGCAGGCTCGATGCTTCAAGGCATACAGCAGTATCCCCTGCCACCATGGAGACAGGGACATCCAGAGCCCCGCAGAAAAGCGCGTTAAGCCCCGTTTCCCCAAGTCTTATGCCGTTTACTTTGAGTCCGTATACGACTTTGGAGCTATATGTATGGTCAAGTACGGCTTTTTCTGTGCCCGCCATCGCGTGATAGCCAATGAAGATGGCAGCATCGTGACCGGAGACTCCCTCTACCATTCCGAGTATCTTCGGTGTCCCGCTTATAAGTGTGACCCGGGGGGGAAACATCGATACGTCAAGGTTTGTCATCCGGTCATGGGAGTCGTTAACTGTAACGGACTCGGCTCCCCAGTCCAGGGCCGCGCTGACGGCAGCCATGGTGTCATGGAGCTGCATCCTCCGTCCGAATTCGTACCCCGGATCTCCGTACGTCACCTGTTCTGCCGAGACTACCCCGGTCGAGCCTTCCATATCTGAGCTTATATATACCTTCAAATCAATATGACTCCTTCCATCGCGCAACAAAACCGGGATCGCGCAGCATGAGCCTTCCAACGCCGACAAGGTCGCAAACGCCCTCCAGGAGCATTTTATCCGCGGTACGCACATCGTTTATCCCGCCTGTGCACTCGACCAGTACAGAAGAGCCCAGCGAGCTTTTGATCCTTTCCGCATAGGGTGCAAAGTAGGCGCTGTCTTTACGGTCAAGTCCGTATCCGCAAAGGTTCCCTGAAATGCCTATCATGTCCACGCCAAGGTTTGCAAGTTCACGGGCAACAGCGACCGTTTCGTCTGTTGAAAGCCCCAATGGTTTTTCCCCGGGGAGAAAATCTGCGGCTCCCAGGCGCACTGAGAGCGGAATATCCTTAAGGGACTGCCTGACTCCGTCAGTTATCTCATATAGAAGCCGGGCCCTTTTAGCGTCTGATCCCCCGTACTCATCGTCACGCCTGTTCGTCAGGGGGCTCAGAAACTGTCCCAGCAGATAACCGTGGCTGGCATGTATCTGAACTCCGTCATAACCAGCTGTTTTGACCATGCGTACAGCAGCGTTTATAAAATCATCCACTGTACGCCTGATATCACTGCGTGTCATAACTTCAGGGCTGCGGCCAAGTTTGTCCCAGTTATCACCTACAGGAACTCCCGAAGGGGAAAAAGACCTGTATCCCTCCATTTCGAAAACTGCAGGGTCTGCTATTTTTGCCCCGGCATGGTTGATCTGTGCCATGCAAAGGGCATTGCCGCTTTTCAGGACCCTTGATATCACTGAGTGTTTTTTCGCAACTTCGTCACTATCCGCAAGGAACTGCGCGGGCCTCGTCCTACCGTATATATTTACCGCATGGTGCTCCACTATTATGAGCCCCGCACCTGATGCGGCAAAACGACCATATATTTCTAGAGATTTTTCGGAAGGAGATCCATCCTCCATAGAACTTGAAGATGCCAGAGGTGCCGACACGATCCTGTTCGCAAGAAGTTTGTTTTTAAACTCGACAGGTTCAAAGATCATTTTCCTTCCCCCTATACGTTGAATCTGATTTCGATGATATCTCCGTCTTTGACGAGATACTCCTTGCCTTCCAGCCTCAGGCACCCGGCCTTTCTGCATTCATCAAAGGAGCTGCCATGCTGTTTGTAGTCATCAAAAGCAACGACCTGGGCCCTTATAAAGCCTCTTGCCAGATCTGAATGTATCGCTCCCGCGGCATCTACGGCATTGTCTCCGTCATGCAGAGTCCACGCCCGGACTTCATCAGGACCGCAGGTGAAAAAACTTATCAGTCCAAGCAGTCTGTAAGCCTCCTCAATAAGCCTTTCCCTTCCGGGTTCGGTTATGTTCAGGCCTTCTGTGAAAGCAGCAGCCTCTTCTTCCTCAAGCTCTGCAATATCCATTTCAAGGCTTCCATAAAGAGTGCAGAGCTTTACTCCCTGTTCATCAGCCCTCTTTTTCAGTTCATTCCATTTGGGGATCTTTGTCTCATCTGACTGGGAATCATCAAGGTTGAGAAGTATTATCTCCGGCTTTGAAGTAACAAATGAAAATCCTCTGAGAAGGCGCCACTCGGCCGGCTTCAGCTCAATGCTCCGCAGCGGCCTCTCTTCGAGAAGGCATTCAAAGCAAAGGTCCAGCAGCCTCTTCTCAGTTTCTTCTTCGGGAGTGAGCTTCTTTTTGGCTTTCAGCTTTCCAAGCCGGTTTTCGATAACGGCCAGGTCCCTGAATATCATCTCATTTTCTATAATGTCCCAGTCACGCAGCGGATCAACGCTGCCTTCAGGGTGTTCGACAGATTTGTTGCTGAAACACCTGACGACCTGAATGAGTGCGTCTGCGTCTGCAACAAAAGAGAGGAAGGAGTTGCCAAGTCCCTCTCCCTTCCCCGCCCCGCGAGAGAGGCCGGCAAGATCTACGAACTCTACCTGAGCCGGAGTCACTTTTTTGGGCTTGTGCACATCTACCAGAAAATCAAATCTTTTATCGGGAACTTCTACGACAGCCTTGTTTGGGTCTGTCTTTCCGCCTGCGTAAGGCTTTACCTCAGCGCCGGCCCTCGTTATCACGTTGAATACTGTAGATTTGCCGCTCAGGGGCAGCCCCACTATTCCGCAATGCAGCATTCCATTACCACTCCATTCTTATTTGTAACAGTGATTTTTTATCATCTCACAAAAGCCCCAAACTTCAAAGCCTTCTACACATCAATTTAAGGCGACATTAATATCTCTAAGCCTGCCTGCTTTAGTCTACTACAAACTGCCGCTGCTGAGCAATTAAGCCAATAAAGAGTGAACAGGGTCTTAAGATATTGATATTCATCCATATTTGCGCTGATCACCTATTTTTATCGAGACCCCGTTTCATCAAAGATCACATATTTGGTGATATATTGTCTAAAGCCCTGCTGAAACTGATATATTTGCGCCCAGGATCAAAAATTAATATACTGAAATTAGGCTATATATTTCTTGACAAGGCCATAAAGCCGTAGGATAATCGGTTAGCCTAAAGCAACTGGCATAAAAACAGAACAATGGGGGACTGCACCATATGAACCTCTTACAGGTAAAAGACGAAGAGAGTGCTGTAATAAAGAGCATTCCGCAGGGCGAATCAGGTGAACGGCTTGAAGCGCTCGGACTTAGAGTGGGCAAAAGGATCCGAAAGGTTTCCGGGATGCCCTTCGGCGGCCCTATAACTCTCCTGCTTGACGGAAGGCACTTCGCCGTGGCACATGCCATTGCCGGCAAGATCGAAGTTGAAGGCTTAGACTCCCCCCCCCAGCCGGCTGTTGAAAAAAGCCGTCTGTGGCCCAAGTTTATATGAGCTGCCGCGACTGCAGCCTCTGCAAGGTCAGAGGCAATAAATGCCCCTCAATATCTCAGGATTGCGGCCGCGTCCTTCTTATGGGAAATCCGAACGTTGGAAAGAGCGTCTTCTTTTCAAGGCTTACCGGGACCCACGCCCTATCTTCAAATTACCCCGGCACAACTGTAGGCTTTACCGAGGGAACTATGAGATACGGCGGCAAAACTGCCAGACTGATAGACGTTCCCGGAGCGTACACACTTGACCCCACCAACGAAGCAGAAATGATAGCGCGCCGTATTTTAAATGACGGCGCAGATGTCGTCATACTTGTTATCGACGCGACCGCCCTTGAAAGAAATCTTGTCATGGCAATGCAGGTGCTTGAACACGGAATTCCCGTCGTAGTCGCACTCAACATGGTCGATGAAGCAAGACACAGGGGGATCCTTATAGATATACCAAAACTTGAAGAAGAGTTGGGAGTTCCGATAGTTCCTACCGTAGCGGTGACCGGGCAGGGACTAAGCGATCTCATAGCAAAAATGGAAGAGGCAAAGATAAGCCATCTGCAGCCAATGTCCAAGGAAGTCCGCTGGCAGGTCATCGGTGAGGTCATAACTAAGGTACAGACTGTCACTCACAGGCACCACACCGCTATGGACAGGATCGAGGACGTATCAGCTCATCCCGTACTGGGCGGAATAATGGGATTTCTTGTGCTGATACTGGGATTTACGGCTATCAGATTCGTTGGAGAGGGCATAATCACCCATGTAACGGACCCGATTTTTGAGAACTTATGGATGCCTGTACTTGAAAAACTAAACACCATGCTTGGAGAAGGTCCTGTAAGGAATATCCTGATCGGGACCCTCATAGATGGTGAGATAGACCTGGAGCAAAGTCTCGGAGTCCTCTCAACTGGATTATATGTAGAATTCGGGATGGTCCTCCCATATATAATAGCCTTCTATTCAGGACTGAGCTTCCTTGAAGACTTCGGTTACCTGCCAAGGCTTGCTGTAGTCTTCGATGCCCTTCTGCACAAGTTTGGAATACATGGCTATGCAATAATCCCGACCCTGCTTGGTTTCGGATGCAACGTCCCCGGTATCCTCGGAACACGCGTTCTTGAATCCGAAAGGGAGAGATTTATAGCTGCCACTCTTATCTCCGTCGGCATTCCCTGCGTCTCTATCCAGGCAATGCTCTCGGCAACTCTGGGTGAGTTCGGGATGATCTATGTAGCTGCGGTATACGGGATACTCTTCTGCGTATGGCTGGTGTTGGGAAGGATAATGCACCTGACGCTGAAAGGCTACAGTCCCGAGCTGATAGTGGAGATCCCGCCCTACAGAATGCCATCTATGAAAGCCTGGATTAACAAGCTGTGGTTCAGGATCAAGGATTTTCTATATGAAGCCACTCCCCTGGTATTGCTTGGCATTTTCCTTGTAAATATACTTGAGACCATAGGCGTTATGGAAAAGGTCGCAAAAGCTCTCTCTCCGGTGTTTGAAGGCTTCCTCGGACTTCCTTCTGCTACTGCTGTACCCATAGTTATGGGAGTCTTCAGGAAAGACATCGCCATGGGGCTGCTGATACCTCTTGAGCTCTCCGCTTCACAGACCCTTATTGCCGTAGTAGTTCTTGCTATGACATTCCCATGCATAGCGACCTTCATAATCCTCTGGAAGGAGCTTGGGACTAAAAGGATGCTGATGAGCTCAGGCATAATGATCACAGCCGCACTGCTCACCGGTGGACTTATGAACCTCTTCTTTAAAATCATACTATAATAATCACATGATCTAACTTTCCACCTCTTGCTGCTTGTGGATCGAAACCTCTGATTTTCGTCTTCTCCACATGTTTATCAGCGGAGAACCAATGGCTCTAAAATATTGAAGTCGCTCGATTCCCGCTAGGAGCATGCGGGAAAGACGGTGGGAAAGTTGGATCACATAACTGTTTAGTTAACGGAGAAAAGGGAGGGGTATGATGAAAAGGGTCATTTCTGTACTTATCATGATGCTTCTTCTTGAAACTTCCCTTTTAGCCGCAGATAAAACGGTTACAGTTGCCCTCCCTGTGCAGGCGGACATCGGACAGCCATTTTTGGTCTCAATAAGGTCTGGATCGTCATTGCAGGACGTTTCTGTTTCATGGCAGGGAAAGGATTCTCAGCTTACCACTGATAACGGTGTTTTCAGCGTCCTTTTGGGAACAGACCTTAAAAACGCGAAAGCCGGAAAAAGCGAGATCCGCGTAAGTGCCATGGTCGACGGCGAATTTTGGGAACATAGAGATGAGATCAAACTTGTCGCGCATAAATATCCCCGAGAGAACCTGACAGTAGAAGCTGAAAAGCTGACGCCTCCCAAAAGCCTCAGTGAGAGGATAAAGAAAGAAGCGGAGCTTGGCAGGGCAGCAATACAGACAAACACCCCAGGATCAGCGCCTATGCTTCCTCTTTTGCGGCCCGTTCCCGGCAGTTATACCTCCGTTTACGGAAAGAGCAGGTATTTCAACGGTCAGTTTAAAGGAAGGCATGGAGGTGTAGACATGAGAGCTCCTGTGGGGACGCCTGTCAAAGCTGCAGCTTCGGGCAAAGTTGTTTTGACGGGGGACTTCTGGTTTGCGGGCAAATGCGTATACATAGACCACGGGGCAGGACTCATATCTTTTTACTGTCATATGTCGAAGGTTTCAAAATCAAAGGGAGATGACGTCGGACGCGGAGAAACAATAGGACTTTCCGGAAAAAGCGGCAGGGTTACCGGCCCTCACCTTCATTTTAGCCTCTCCTGGCGCGGAGAATTCTTTGACCCCGCTCCCCTTCTGAAATAGGAGCACTTAAATGAAAGATACGACAAGAAGCCTCATAGAGATCCACATAGCGGTCGTCCTGTTCGGACTTTCAGGCCTCTTTGCCAGGTATGTCGGACAGCCTGCCGTAATAATTGCCCTCGGCAGGGTCTTTTTTGCAAGCATCTCTATGTACCTCCTTTTCAGGTACAGGGGGACAAAAATCGGACTCGGATCAAAAAGTGATTATCTTACCCTGGCCGCAGCCGGCTTGATGCTGGCAGTCCACTGGACTACTTTCTTTCTCTCCATCCAGGTCTCGACAGTGGCGATAGGAGTCCTTACCTTTTCGACCTTCCCTCTATTTATCACGTTCCTGGAACCGCTGCTGTTCGGCGAAAGGATAAAAACAGCTGACGTTCTGTGCGCTTGCGTTATGTTTACCGGAGTCATGATAATTGTTCCGGAATTTCATATCAGCAATAACATCACAATGGGGATAATATGGGGAATGACCTGCAGCCTTACCTATGCAGCGCTCTCGCTGATAAACAGAAAATTCGTAAAAAAATACTCAGGAAGGGTCATTGCCTTTTACGAACAGGGTACAGCAACTCTGGTCCTGCTCCCTGCCTTCTTTATATACAGGCCGGTCTTTACGGTGACAAGCATCTTTCTCCTTGTCCTGCTCGGAGTCCTTTTCACAGCAGCCGCCCATTCCATGTTTATCAACGGGATGAAAAGCGTAAGGGCACAGACGGCCGGGATGATAGCAAGCCTTGAATCTGTTTACGGAATAGCCGCAGCCGCTGTATTTCTCGGTGAGATACCATCCTTCAATGAGTTTGCAGGAGGAGTATTGATCTTATCTGCCGCCCTCTATTCGACAATGAAGGCATCAAAAGCGGCAGAATGACCTGCCGCTTTTTCATATCCGGTTAAACGTAAATATGAAAATATTCTCAGGAGGTCAGGACTGAGTAGAGTTTTTCGGTCCGGTCTGTGATTTTTTCGATCGTTGCGCCGTTTTGGAGCGCATACCAGACTGCCCCTCCCATTCCGACCCCCTCCTTGACATATCCCTTTTCATAATCTGCCAGACCCGGGAACTTTGAAGCTGAAAAATCAAGGGGGGCCGAGTACCAGTCGACGCCGATCTTTTCTGCATATTCGACGAAACAGCTCGTACTGTCCCGGCATATATATTTAGTTGTAGCTACCAGCAAAGGCCTTGTTACCTTCATGTCCCGCAGGAGGGCTGCAACAGCCATCATCTGTGTGCCTCCCGCCAGGATCACCTCTGCATCTGTCGGCAGCGCCGATACGAAGGAAGCTACCGATATCTGCATCGGGTCTCCCACCTCTGCCGCTGCTGTGAGCCCCATGCCTTGCATCCCGCCTGTTTTGATGCCCAGCCTTGAGGCTACTGCGTTCCATATCTCTTCCTTTTTGGACAGGGGGTTTACCGGTCCTGCCGATGAAACTGTCCCGTTGTATCCAAGAGATCTCAGAAGAAGAAGGGCGGTCGTTGTACCTCCCGGAATGGACTCGGCAAGGACAAACTTTTTTATGCCGGCTCCTGCCAGATCTTTCGCTGCCTCTATGGCTTTTTCAGAGATCTTTGAGTAGTCCGGCACGGCAGTCCCGGTCCTCGGATCCCTGCCGGGAAGTGCGCCGAGATCCCTGAAGGGTGCCACCGGAGCTATAGATGTACCGGCCCTGATGTTCATCACCGGCAGTCCACCCTCCAGCACTGCTGCCTTGGTGACAAGGGCCGGAGTCGGATGGCCGGACGGGTCGATAGGGATACAGTCGATGACCCTCGGCCTCTCGTAATAGAGCATATCCGCATCTGCCGGCGCAGTATAGGGAAGAGCATCGACATTGGCCCCCGCTGCGGAGAGCCCCTTCTCCCTGGACAGGTCTGTCTCACTGATAAATAGTATAAACATGAGTTGCTTTTACCCCCTGTACTAACTCAGAAATAAGAGTTAGAATCGTCTTTGTGGTCTCTGTTCTTAGCAGAGCTTGTTGTTTTTTGGGCAGAATTAAACACCAAAAGAAATTCTAACACGTTTTGGCTCAACAGACCCCGCACCAATTGTTTTTTAGATCGAAGGCAATGACACTTAAGCGGCAAAGGGGGATCTTATGGCTACCAAGCTTGCTCCAACCAGGGGAAACCTTGTAAAAATCACACGCTCCATGGAAATGGCACAGTCGGGACATGATCTCCTGGATCAAAAACGACAGGTCCTTATGATGGAGCTTGTCCGGTTTATAGATTCCGCAAAGACTATCCAGAAGGATGTTGAACGAATTTTCAAAGAGGCATATGATGCCCTTCAAAAGGCAAACATATCTCTTGGGATAGATACTGTTGAAGATATTTCAGAGGCTGTCCCTATTACAACTGACATCACCGTTCGTCTTCGCTCTGTAATGGGGGTCGAGATACCTGATGTAGATCCATTATCAGACAAGACCATCCCCAGTTATTCTTTTTACGGATCTTCGGGAGCGATGGATGCGGCATATTCAAAATTCCGAAAAGTAATGGTTCTCCTTGCACAACTTGCAGAAGTTGAAACAAGCGTTTACAGGCTTGCTGTCCAGATAAGAAAAACACACAGGCGGGTAAATGCTCTTGAAAAGGTTGTTATCCCTTCAAACCGGGCCGATATAAGATTTATATCAGACGTCCTGGAAGAGGGGGAACGTGAAGACTTTACAAGGATGAAGATGGCTCAGAAAAAGACAAAAAAGTAGTCAAATTCCGGAGGTAATGACAATGGGTACGTTGCAGGAAGTTCTCGCAGTTCTGCTTGGAGCGGAATCAGAGGCAAAAAGGATCGTTGAGGATTCAAAAAATGAATCAGATGGCTTTCTTCGCACAGCGCAGGAAAAGTTTGCCATGGAACGTGCAAACCAGATGGCTTCGGCAAGGGAGCAGGCAAAGGGCCTGATGGAGACTGCCCTCAATTCAGCAAGGACAGAAGCTGAACAGATCGCCGTCCTTGGAAAAGAGGAAAGGACCCGTATGCAGAAGCGCTTCGAAGAGAACGTCGACCCTGTTATTGATTCTATGGTATCTGAGATCGCAGAAAGATACATTTCAAAAACCAAAAGGGGTAATTAAGGTTGCACTCAACTTCAAAGGGGCAGGCAACAGCCATAGGTGTTAAGTCACACGTACTCTTCAGCAAGCTTCTTACTTCTGAAGAATACTGGGCGTTGCTGAACCTTAACAGCATCAGTGAGATAGCAGATTTCCTTAAACAGACTGAAGGATATAAAGAACACCTTGAAACTCTGCCTACCGCGAAGGTGCACCGTGTAAATCTTGAGAATGCAGTGAAGTCGGCGATACTCTCTGAAGCAACGGCATTCTTATTCTACCTTTCTGGACCCAGACGCCAGCTGTTTATAGACTGGCTTGGGTGGTACGAGGCAGAGCATCTGAAAAGCATTTTCAGATGGGTAAGGACGAAGAGGCTTGACCGCGATGAAATGAGAAAACGTCTTTTTGCTGTCCCGGGATCAAAACTCTCCTATGACCTTCTGCTGAACAGCAGGGACTACAATGATGTACTTGATGCACTAAAAGACACAAGATATTATAGGGTCCTCACAGAACCGGTCAAACGCCTGATCAACGGGGAGGAGTCTCTTTTTTCGCTTGAGATCGCGATAGACAACCTTGTAGAAACATCTTTATACAACGACCTTAAAGATCTGCCGGAAAACGAGCAGAAATTACTTGAGCCAATGTTCGGGACCAGGATCGACCTTCTTAACCTTTACCATTTCCACAGGTGCGTATGGTATTACCACATGACGCTCGAAGAGACGCTCAGCAGGATGCTCCCGGTCAAATACAAGGTAAAGACCCACCACCTAAGGGATATGACAAAAGGCACAAGCTGGGAAGAGAGGATCGACAGACTTGGGGCAACTTTTCCTGTTTATGCCGAAATATTCAGAAATGTCCTTCAACAGGAAGACAAGGAACTGGCACTTGAGATGTCCATAAAGAGATACAACTATCTCAAGGCCCTGGCTATATTCCAGAAGGGATCTCCGGGTTTTCATACAGCTATCAGTTACTTTATATTAAAATCTCATGAATTGGACGATGTGATCCGTGTGATAGAAAATGTCAGATATGATTATGATCGCAGGAATGCGGCCAATTACCTTATAAGGCCGATAATCAGCGGGGGTGAACCCATATGGCAGTAATGAAGATGGTCTCACTGACCATGATAGGTCCTGACTCGGAAATGGAACCTGTCGCCCGTCAGATGGTTTTGACGGGAGGCTTCCAGCCTTTGCCGCTCGACCTCCTGGTAAACGACAGGAACCTCCGGTCTAAAGTAACGACCGAAACAGAAAACCCGTACGACGAGCTTCTGGCAAAGGTCACAACGGTATGGAAGATCGCCGGTGAGATGATCCCCGATCCATCTCCTGTCACCATTACTAAAGAGTTTACGCTTACAGCAGCCCGAAGGAAAGTTGAACAGACTTCCAAAAGGCTGGAAGTATGGGAAAAGAGAAGAGTCGCGCTTTCCGAGGGGGAAGATCTCCTCACGGCCACAAAACTGTTCGTTGAAGCACTCAAAGGGACTGAATTCGGTCCGGAGGAACTTGCAAGCGGCACATTCCTGATCCCATTTTTTGGCCGGCTCTCGAATGAAAACTACCAGAGGCTGACGGAGAGCAGCGAGGAGTCGCCCATAACGACGAATGAACTGACAGTGCTCAACGGCAACACCTGGGTCCTCGTATTGTCAGTCAAGGGACATGAAGAATCGACCCGTAAGCTTCTGGAAGCTGTCTACTTCAAGGAATTCTCATTAACGGACATCGCATCGCAGTTAAAAGGGGCGGATCCACTTATTCTTGTAAACAAAAGGATAGCCAACCACCAGAGAGCCATCAAAGGGCTCGCCAAGGCTGCCAAGGACATGCTGCGGGAGCAGCGGTCGGAATATGAACTGCTCTACTCGCAGCTCTACACGATGCAGAGAGTCTATGACGTGTGCAAGGGACGGGGAGAAGTAAGCGGTATGTTCGTGCTTTCTGGATGGATACCGGCTGACACCCTTGCAGGCATCAGAAAAACTGTCGAAGAAGAGGCACCGATGACAACAGTCATGGTGGAAGAGACAAAGGACATCAGCTATTCGGGCATACGTATACCGACGCTTTTGCAGAACAACCCTGTTTTCAGGGCTTTTCAGGACATAGTGTCAATGTACAGTCTGCCGTCTTACGGAGAGATAGATCCCTCTCCCATAGTAGCCATCTCGTTCATCCTCTTTTTTGGTTTCATGTTCGGAGATATCGGGCACGGCCTGATGATATTCCTGGGTGCAATGTTCATGGTCAAACGGGGAATGATGAAACGTTCCTTTGGACAGGTCATTAAATCTGCAGCTGTAAGCTCTATGGTATTTGGAGTGCTTTACGGGAGCGTATTCGGGATGGAGGACATAATTCCTGCACTGTGGCTCTCCCCGATGCACGACACCAACAAACTCCTGGTGATCGCCATCTGTCTCGGAGTGTTCATGATAAGCCTGGGGCTTGTCCTCAACATGATAAAACAGTACAGGGCAAGGGACTTTGGAAGGCTGCTCTTCGACGGGCAGGGAATGGCCGGACTCATGCTCTACTGGACAATGGCTGCCCTCGCCGCAATATACATGACGGGCACAAAGATCCCTGAGATCGCAGCTGACATAATGTGGGCCGGGATCGGAGTATTGATGCTTCTCATGATATTCAGGGATATCCTCGCCAGATATCTGCTGCACCAGAAAGGTGAAGGAGAATCGGCAGTCCTGAACATCTTCGAGATAATGCACCACCTGATGTCGTTCGTTTCCAACACAGCGTCATTTGTCAGGCTTGCAGCCTTCGCGCTTAACCACGTCGGACTCTCAATGGCAGTAATAATGCTCTCCGAGATGGTCCATTCCCTCCCCGGCGGAATAGTAATGAAAGGGATAATCCTCGTAATAGGAAATGTCGTAATAGTATGTCTGGAAGGGCTTATTGTCTTTATCCAGACTCTAAGGCTCGAATATTATGAGTTCTTCGGTAAATTCTACAAGGGAGGGGGAAGTGAATTCAAACCGGTCGGCTGGAAAAAGGACGGTTCCAAGTATGTCGCTCCGGCCGCCGAGAAGTAATTACATACATAAATGCTTTATGACATAATAAAAGGTCAAACTGATAATTTTTGTACAATTAATGTGAAGGAGTGGGTTTTTGATGTTTGGACTTGCAATGTGCTGCGGCACTGTCGCAACAATGATAGGTCTGGGGTATTTGATGCAGCGCAGAGGCTATAAGGGAGGCCGTGCCTTCTATCTTTCGGGACTGGGAATATCATCTCTGCTTGTCTTTACAGGAGCAGCACTCTCTCTGACGATGCACCCCGCTTTCGCTGAAGCAACTGCAGCACCTCTGGGAACAGGCGCAGGAATGGGCTTTATTGCGGCTGCTGTCTCGACAGGGCTTGCATGCCTGGGTGCGGGACTTGCCGTTGCCAGCGTTGGTTCAGCAGCCCTCGGACTGGTCGGCGAAAAACCTGAGATGCTTGGAACGACCCTAATTTATCTTGGACTTTCAGAAGGTATCGCAATATACGGGGTCATCGTTTCACTTCTGATCCTCGGGCGGGTCTAAGGACAGTAACAATAAGATGAAAGCTTTTCTTGTGAGCGACAACCATGATTCCCTGGTAGGCATGAGGCTTGCCGGGATACAGGGCTGCCTCGTTCACACCGCCGATGAGACTTTTGCGGCGATAGACAGAGCGTTAAAGATGCCTGACCTGGCCATTCTCGCTATTACAGAGAGGGCTGCGGAAATGGCACCTGATGTTGTTCAGCAGTTGCGAGAGCGCGGTGAACTGCCTCTCCTGGTTGAGATACCTGACAGATTCGGTACTAAGAGGGGTCCGGATTTTCTGACCCGATACGTACAGGAAGCCATTGGGGTGAAAATGTAATGAAGGAAGTATCCAGTGAAAAGATAGGGGCACTTAGGGACATAATACTTGACAGAGCTGATTCCAGAAAGAAAGAGCTGGTAGCAGGCGCAAGGCAGGAAGCCGAGGAATGGATGCTCAGGGAGACAGAAAAACTTCAGCGTGAAACCAACCTTATCCTTCAGGATGCAAGGAAAAGAGCTGAGGATATCAGGCGCAGACAGATCCTCTCTGCAGAGAGAGAAAAATCTACGGAAACACTGAGACTGCAGAACAGGATACTCTCTGAAGCACTTGGAAGACTTCAGGATAAGCTCGTGCACATAAGGGAACGCAAGGACTATGTAGATATCCTTGCAGGAATGTGCATTGATGCGATAAATTCCTTGCGGGAAACCAAGGGACTCAAGCTTAGGCTTTCCGCAGTCGATACGAGCCTGGCCGGTCCGATCATCTCAAAGGTAGAGGAATTTATTCCGGATGCTGAAATCACTTTTGATCCGGAGACTGCTCCCATACTTGGCGGATGCTGGATCTCTACAAATGACGACCGCAGGCAGGTAAACTCTGACTGGCAAAGCCTGACGCAGGAAATGGCTGATACCCTGGCTGAACGGCTCCTGC
>LSQX01046384.1_pt4 | contig 30704 bp, 28 predicted proteins | sample 654561 | NCBI WGS metagenome assembly LSQX01 (sample SAMN04489861, study PRJNA283612) | anaerobic digester metagenome | isolation source: 4 biogas reactors fed with cattle manure at either 37C or 55C with and... | place: Denmark: Kongens Lyngby | collected 2014 | reverse complement strand
CTCAGGGGTAATTATGCTGAAGATGGCGGAATCATCACCATGAAAGTGGGTAGCTTTGAACCCAACGAATATGGGCTTTATGACATGGCAGGGAATGTGGCTGAATGGACAGAAACAGCCTATGACGAAGCTGGCTACAGCTATTTCAGCGATTTGAATCCCACATTTACATATAACGCACGTCCGGATGATCCGCCTGTTATGAAACGAAAAGTTATCCGTGGTGGCTCATGGAAGGATGTTGCCTATTATACACAGGTCTCTACCAGGAGTTTTGAATATCAGGATTCCACAAAATCATACATCGGATTTCGCTGTGTACGGTCAACTTTTGGCGATGAGTTCAAATAAAAATATTATTATAAAATTATTACCACTGCGATATGAATTTTGGTGAAATATTTAAAACTAAACGCTGGAGAACTTTCATGGGCTATATTTATGGATGGGGTGCATCCATAGTGATGATTGGTGCTCTGTTTAAGCTTCAGCACTGGCAATATTCCGGACTATTGCTCACAATAGGGCTTTTAACGGAAGCTGTCATTTTCTTTTTGTCGGCTTTTGAGCCGTCGCTCGAAATCCCGGAATGGTCAAAAGTGTATCCGGAATTGAGAGATGATTATGAAATGATGGAGCTGGATGAAATCAGACCCGCAGGCAAAAACGGACTCACTCAATTATTTGCCTCTTCGGAACTTACTCCCGAATTGCTGGACAAAGTGGGCAAAAGCCTGAGCGATCTCTCAACCACTGCAAGAGGAATCAGCGATATATCGTCGGCAACATTAGCTACCGATCTGTATGTGAGGAACATGAGCACAGCGTCGGAATCAATGAGTTCATTATCCGAAATTAATAAACGCGCCAACGAAGTTGTCAACAATTCGGTTGAAAAGCTTGCCCGGTCTTACTCTTCTACATCAGACCATATTGTTGAAACGGGCAAACACTCTATTGAGAAACTTCACAAAAGCAGTGAGGAGTTTTCTTCACAACTTTTGGAAGTAAGTAAAAAACTGTCAGAAACGGTTAACGGTGCATCGCATACGTTCTCAGCCGAATTGAAAAATATTGGGGAAAATTCAAAGAATTACTCCTCTTACCTTGAAAAGCTGAATCAAAATATTCTGACACTGAATGAAAATCTTGAAAATCAATTGAAGCAGGCCAAAACACAGTTTGATGTCAATCAGAAATTCAGCAGTGATTTAAGCCGTATCAACGAGATACTCAGTTCATCGGTTAATGAACTACAGAAATATAAAGAGAATGCAGAACAATTGAATAAGCATCTGGGAGAGTTAAATACCATTTATGGAAATATGTTAGGTGCAATGCGTTACACTAACAAGTAAACTGAAGGAACTGTAATTATGGCTTCAAAGAATTGTCCGGAAACCCCCCGGCAGAAAATGATAAACATGATGTACATTGTACTCACAGCAATGCTTGCACTCAACGTTGCAGCCGAAGTACTTGATGCGTTTAAAATTGTCAATGTCAGTCTGCTTGAGACTTTTAAAGTGGTGGACATGAAAAATGCCCAGGTGTATGCCCGTTTTGAGCAGGCAATGGCTGAGAACGAAACGAGGGTTAAGGAATGGAAAGAAAAAGCTGACTATGTAAAACTTCATACCGATAACATTATCGCTTTTATCTCCACAATAAAGGAAGAGCTGGTAACCAAATCGGGATATAAAACTGTTGGTCCCAACGTGCCATTGAATCAGAAAGATTTTTACCTGGCAACTTTGGGCGGAGATACTCTTATCCTTTCCCGCCCCGATGATTTAAATGTCCCCTCAGAGTTTTTAATTACACAAAAAAAAGCAACTGAATTAAAAGAAGAAATTAAGAAATTCCGCTCGGAGTTGATTTCACTCATTGATGAGTCGGATACCGAGCTGATTGAAACGATTAACAGCGCTCTTGACACCTCTGACCCACCGATAAATTACAGGGAAGGCGGCGAGAGTAAATCGTGGGAAACGGAACGCTTTTTAGACAATCCGCTTGCAGCCAGTTTAACAATTTTATCAAAAATGCAGATTGACGTTAAGAATTCCGAAGCAAATCTTATCAATTATCTGTTTTCACAAATTGATGCCGGTTCGTTTCTTTTTAACAAACTGGGAGCACAGGTTATTCCCAATTCAAATATCATTCTGCAGGGAGATGAATACATTGCAGATGTGTTTTTAGCTGCCGAAGATACCACCCAGCAACCCGAAATCCTGATAAACAACAAGCAAGTGCCCGTCAGGGACGGGAAAGCCACCTACAGGGTTACAACCTCTGAACCGGGTATTTTCAGCTGGAGTGGTCTGATAAAATACAAAACTCCGGGCGGTGTTATTAAAAGCTATCCGTTCCGTCAGGAATATCAGGTAACCCAGCCCAGTGTAACCATGTCTGCCACGCGGATGAATGTGTTTTACAGAGGACTGGACAATCCCTTTGATGTTGGCGCAGGTGGAATTCCTCACGAAAACCTCGAAGTGACAATGACAAACGGCAGGGTGCTGCAGCGTGGCGACGCATTTATTATTCAGCCCAATGAGCTGGATGAGCAGGGCCGCAGGACAACCGTAACGGTTCATGCAAAAATCGGCAACGAAAGAAGGGTGCTTGGCAGAACAAACTGGCGGGTAAAAAAAGTTCCCGACCCCATTGCCAAGGTTGCCGGGCAGGCTGGCGGTTCTATCAGAAAAGAGCGCCTCCTTGCTGAAGACGGTGTGTTGGCTGAACTGGAAGATTTTGACTTTGACTTTAAATACACGGTTACCCAGTTCCGTGTGGAAATTTCAGCAGCCGGCGGATATGTTAATTTCTTTGAAAGTAATTCAAATCGGTTTACCGAAGAACAAAAAAACCAGTTCAGAAGGCTAAACCCCAACAGTTTAATATATATAGCAAATATCAAAGCAGTCGGCACCGACGGCGTTTCACGCGACCTCGATCCGATTTCGTTTAAAATACAGTAATTATGAAAAAGTTAATCGCATACACAGGAATTTTGGTTTTTCTGCTTGTCTTTTCGGCTAAGAGTGTTGATGCCCAAATAGTTAATGGCGCATTTACTTCCACGGATATATCTGAAAAAAAGCCAATGCCCCTGCCAGATGTCAGGGAGGCAGATGTGCTCTGGTCAAAAAAAGTCTGGAGAATCATTGACCTGAGAGAAAAAATGAACCTGCCACTCTACTATCCGACTGTGGAAACCGACGGGCTTAAAAACCTGATAACCCTATTGCTCGATGGTGTTGAAAGCGGGCTCATCACCCCTTACGATGCAAGGTTAGACGATGATTTTAAAGTTCCCATGACATATGAGCAGGTTCAAGAAGCTTTTGGTGCGGAAGAGTCAACAGAAGAAACCATCGATTTTGACACGGGAGAACGGAAGATGGTAACCATTCAGGGTGAAATAAGGCCCGGTGAAATCAAACAGTACATGATTAAGGAAGAGTGGTATTTCGACAAACAATCTTCTTCTTTGAATGTAAGAATTATCGGAATTTGCCCAATCCGCGAATTTACCAGAGATATTGACCAGCCCGGTCAGGTTCAGCGAACCAAGGTTTTCTGGGTATATTATCCTGAAGCAAGAAAGTTGCTGGCAACAAATAAAGTGCTCAATCCCTACAACCATGCTCAATCCATGTCATTTGACGATCTCTTCATCAAAAGATTTTTCAACAGCTATATCGTTAGAGAATCAAATGTTTATAACAACCGCGATATAAGTGCTTACCTGAGTGGAAAAGATGCCATGCTTGAGTCAAAACGTATTGAAAACGAAATTTTCAATTTTGAGCAGGACCTCTGGGAATATTAATAAAGAAAGAATATTTAAACACAGGGGATGTACTGATTACGGCGTTTTGGTACATCCCTTTTTTGAGCTATACAAACAACGGTTAAAAACTCATCAAAATTTTGAATAATTCCTGTTGAAAAAAGCAACACTATATATCATCCTATTGGGAGGCATTCTTTTTCATTCTTGTAAAAATGAAATTAATCAATTCCTTCCGGGAGGAGGTGGCAGCTCCAAAAGTTGGTTTGAGCCAATTCCATACGGGATGGCATATATCCCAAGGGGTTCTTATCTTATGGGTCCATCGGATGATGAAGTGAAAATTTTCAACACCAGTTCAAGGCGTGTTTCCATTGAATCCTTTTGGATGGATGATACAGAAATTACCAACAATGAATACCGCCAGTTCGTTTACTGGGTGCGCGATTCCATAGCACGGACTTTGCTGGCGCAGGTCTATCCTGAGTTTATGTACACCGAAACTGCGAAAGGAGTTCCACTCACCCAGCCAATCATCAACTGGCGCGAAAAAATTAACTGGAGAAATGAAGACCATCTGCAGGCAATCGATGACCTGTTCATGCCGGAACATGAGCGTTTTGCCTTTACCAGGGAGATTGATTCCCGAAAGCTGGTTTATGACTACGGATGGGTAGATTACAAACAGGCAGCCCGGCGGGCAAACAGCTACAATCACGAAAACCGCCGCTATGAAGGAACCGTTGTTAACCAGCAGGGAGAGACCATTCCCATTGCCAATCGCAGCTCTTTTCTGATGCGTGAGGCAGTTCCCGTATACCCTGACACCTTGTGCTGGATTCGTGACTTTACCTATACTTACAACGAACCATATACACTCAAGTACTTTTCACACGTGGGATTTGACAATTATCCGGTTGTGGGGGTCACATGGAAACAGGCACGGGCATTCTGCCACTGGAGAACAACCATTCAACAGGAGTTCAGCAGCAGGTTTAATGATGCTCCGGCTCATTCCTACAGGCTGCCCACTGAAGCTGAATGGGAATATGCATCGCGTGGCGGGCTAAACAACTCCGTCTATCCGTGGGGAAGCTATTATACCCGAACAGACAAAGGGTGCTATGTTGCCAATTTTAAACCGATGCGCGGCAATTATGTTGCCGACAGTCCAACCACGACAAATGCCATGCAGGTAGGGCAGTTTGATCCGAACAACTACGGATTGTACGACATGGCAGGGAACGTGGCAGAATGGACAAGCAGTGCATTCTATGAAGCTGCTTACGACAACATGAGCGATTTCAATCCCGAAATTGAGTATGATGCACGCCCCGACGATCAGCCGGTGATGAAGAGAAAGGTAATTCGCGGAGGTTCATGGAAAGATGTAAGCTATTTTATCCGTAATTCCACAAGAACATTTGAATATCAGGATTCTGCCAAATCGTATGTCGGATTCCGATGTGTCAGAACATCCTTCAGACAAGAGTTACTCCAAAAATAAACTTGGCAACTGCCCATTCAAACCATGAAAGGTTTAAATATTCACAGGAGATATTCCGGGATTTTAAGCAGCGCATAGTTCAGTTCAAAATTGAAATCACTCTTACAAACTGATATTGATTCCGGTAAACACGGTTGCCCCTGGCATGGTGTAATAACGGTTCACCTGATATTTTTCGTTCAAAAGATTTTCGCCGCTGACATACCATCTCAGATACTTGTTTATGGAATAGGTAGCTTTGGCTTTCAGCAGAGTGTAATCTTCACTTGAGACTACCGGCGAGGGATCATTGTCCAGATTTACTATTTGTTGCAAACTTGCATTAAAACGTAGTTTTTTCCACTGATAATTAGCACTCAGATAGAGATTATGTTCCGGTGTTGCATACACAGGATCTTCCATATGAATATAGCTGTATGTTGCCAAAAGTCCTAAGTTTTTCACCGGACGGGCGTTTATTAGCACTTCTACCCCCTTGTTGTTAATCTCTCCGGCGTTGAGGAGCCCCTGCAAAGGAACAGTAACAATCAGGTTATCTCCCTGAATCAGGAAAAATGTCAGCTCTGTACTGAGTTTTCCCTGATAGAATGTATTTGAAACTCCTGTTTCATAATTTATTATCGTTTCAGGGCTCAGCTCGGGATTTGGACCCCATAGAAAAAGTTCGCGGATGGTGGGACTGCGAAATCCTTTGGACACATTACCTTTCCAGGATGCATTGCCGGCAAACTTCCATGCAAACCCAACCGACGGAATCGTATGATTTCCGTAAACACTATGGTTTTGCAAACGAATCCCGGCATTAAGTGTCAGTTTTTCCATCAGGGTTTGCTGCATAAAACCATAAATTCCAGTTTCTGTAACCGTTGTGTCGGCAAAAACAACACCTGCCCCATTCATCGCCAGCAGATTTTCTGCCATTCCTCCGTAGTTCATGTGATCAAACCCGATGGTCAGGTTATTCCCTTTAAATAGTTTGAAAGACTCATAGAAGTTCAGCCCGTAATTGTGGTCAGTTGAATGAAAACCGTCTGTAATATTGTGTTCTCCGAAGTTGTAAAAAGCTTTTAATGCTCCGCTTGCTTTTTCAAATTCATTCTGAAGTGTGAAAGCCCAGTAGCCGCGTGTGATGTCAATACGCTCACCGGGTTTTGCATTAATCGTATCGGGGCCGGGGTCAGATGCTTTGAATCCGGCTATGCTTAAATCGGTGTTCAGGTGAAAATGATGGTTCACATCATAGCCCAACTTAATATATCCGTTTTTAATATTAAAATCTGAATAATCACGGTGTCCGTTGGTTCGGTCATGGTTTCCAGAGGCAAAAACCGAAAATTTATTCTTTTTATAACCTCCTGACGCCATATATTTTTGTGTATTAAACGAACCGTAGGATACGCGTGCATTTCCTTCTGCGCCATCAGACGTCTGTTTTTTTGTGATAATGTTAATTACCCCGCCCATTGCATTGGAACCATATAGTATGGATGCAGGCCCGCGGATTACCTCAACCCGTTCGGCATCGGATGCCACATAGGAGTCGGGAAGAGGATGCCCCATGATACCCATAAATTGGGGATGCCCATCAATAAGCATCAAAACTCCCGTAGTGGGTACTCCTCCCATCCCGCGAATGGAAATCTGACCGGCGGAACCTTCGGCAACACCAAAACCGGTTATTCCCCGCTCAGTAACAAAAAGCCCGGGAACTTTCCCGTTTAAAACGGGAAGCAGAGCCGATTCACCACTTTCCTCAATCTGTAATCTGTCGATTACAGAGACAGCCATCGGTACACTATTCCGGCTCACGCCAACATGTGTTCCCGTAACAATTATCTCGTCAATTTTTACCGTGTCAACTACATTTGCTCTGTTCTGGCTTATACCGATTGCCGGATAAAAAAATAAACCGGAACAAAAGAGGAGTACTGAAATTTTCATGTTTTTTCTCATTTTGAATTATTTGTGTTACTTGTTTTTAAATTCGTGTTACCATTAGGGCAAAAAAATTTATTCTGCTTTACTCATAATAAGTTTACCATGCTGTATTCCATTAATACTGATCAACTTATCTGATATTTCTGTAAGTTTTTTAGAAGGACCTTTCACTGCAATTATCTCAAGATAATTCAACTCATTCAGATAAAAGCCCTGAGTTGAAAGTACAAAATCTCGGTACTCTGATTGGATTTCAAATGATTTTTTGTGAATTTCGGTCTTTCCATGGTCGAAAACGAGCAGAACAGCTCCGGCGACAATGTTGTCGCACTTCCATTTTTCTTCAACCAGGTTCTTCTCGATCAGATGACGGATTGCCCGCGAACGGTTTGAGAAATTATTTTCCTCCACATATTCGTCAAGCGCAAGAAGAAGCTCTTCATCAAGGGAAACACCAAAACGGGTTACTGCCATAAAAATGTTACTTTTAATAATTTTCGTGGCACGAATATAGGAAAAGAGGGGAGAATTCAAAGAAGAAAACTTTGAAATTTTGAAATAATTATTTCCACAGCTAAAGTATTCTTAACAATGGAGAGAAAGCAACAATAAATTTTTGAAGCAGTAATGGCTCATTTCTGCAACTCTTTCCACACTAAAGCGCTTGCACCAAGAATAGCAGCATCGCCGGATTTTAACTTTGACGGCAGCAGTTTAACCCTGTTTTTATACATTGGGAGCAGGTATTTTTCCATGTTCTCCTTGGTTGGCTTAAATAGTAAATCGCCGGCTGCGGTTGGTCCGCCAAACAGAAAAATTGCTTCGGGGCTTAGGTAATGAACCGTGTTGGCAAGCCCCATACCCAGCCACTCGCCGGTTTTTTCAAACACTTCCAATGCAATTTTATCACCTTGCACTGCGGCTTCATAAATCATTTTGGCATCCAGCTCATTGTATGACAAATCTGCGAGCAGGCTGTCGGTATTGTTAAATTGAGCCATCAGCTCAAAAGCAGTCCGTTTCATTCCGTATGCTGAGCAGTATGCCTCAAGGTGCCCCAATTCGCCACATCCGCATCTTCTCCCTCCGGGAACAAGAATGACATGACCGCATTCGCCGGCAAAGCCGTCGTGACCATACACCAAATCACCATTCACAATAATTCCAGCACCCACACCGGTGCCGATGGTGTACATGACAAAATTTCTCATCCCTTTTCCCCCGCCGTAAATCAGTTCGCCCAAAGCCGCTGCATTGGCGTCGTTGGTCAGAACCAGGGCTTTCAGCTCAGGAAAGTGGGAGCGTAGTAAATCGATAAGATGAACCACCCCTTTAAATGAAAGATTGGGCGCATATTCAATGTTTCCCGTATAGTAATTCCCGCAGGGAGCGCCGATACCAATGCCGGAAAATTCCACATCTTCATTGAGCTGCTTTACAGATTTCATCATTCCGGTGATAGTTTGGGATAAATCATTGATATACCTGTGAACATCCCCATGAGCCGGAGTCGGGATATTGTCCCTGGTCATTACATTTCCGTCAGAATCAACAACACCAATGGTTGTGTTTGTTCCGCCAATATCCACTCCAATTGCAATTTCTTTCATTATTGTGAGCTTATTTTACTATATAATATCAAATTCCAAATTTTTTGATTCCGGTAGGCAAAATTAAAAATATTAAACTAATTCGCCGGAAAGCCGTTGTTCATTGTTCTAATGAATCTGATTTCATGCAATAATTGCCAATAATCCGTATTTTTGCAGATAATTTGGAACAGTTAAACTGTTCATATGCTTAAAATTTTCAAAATATTACTTCGGGGAATCAGTTGGATACTGCTTTTGCCGGTATATTTTTACAAATATGCCATTTCTCCGCTAACACCTGCAAGTTGCCGTCACACGCCAACATGTTCGGAATATGCCATTCAGGCCATTAAAATACATGGTCCCTTTAAAGGTTTTTGGCTGGCAACACGCAGAATAGTAAAGTGCAATCCCTGGGGAACACATGGTTATGACCCGGTTCCCCCAAAAAGTAAAATCGATGTGAAAAGTTGGAAAGGATAAACTAATTTTGCAATATCTTGTTTAAACAGGTCAAAATTTGGCTAAAATGAGAAAAATAATATTCATAATTTTGATTGGAGCACTTATTTTTCATTCGTGCACTTCGCAAAGAAAATCGGGTGAAAACGAAAAGCCTGTTATTACGGTAAGTATTTTGCCCCAAAAAACATTTGTTGAAAAAATTGCAGGTAATGACTTTGATATTCAGGTGCTTGTTCCGCACGGAGCAAGCCCTGAATCCTATACGCTGGTTCCCTCGCAACTCAAGGATATTTCACGCTCGGATGTCTGGTTCCGGTTGGGTTATATCGGTTTTGAGCTTCCGTTGCATGAAAAAATCAGAGAGATTAACCGTAATATGGAGGTTATTGACCTTTCCGAAGGGCTTGACCTCATTCGTGGGGAGGAATTTCAACATGGCGATCACACCCATCCGGGAGGAGTTGACCCGCATTTCTGGCTTTCACCCAGACTGGTGAGACAGATGTCCGAACGCATTGCCGGAACACTTGGAAAGATAAATCCGGATAAAAGGGAGGTTTATCAGGAAAACTTCCGGAAATTTGCATTGGAAATTGATCAGCTTGACCAAAGAATAGGCGATGCGCTGAAAGACTACCGGGGCAAGGCTTTTGTTACTTTTCATCCCAGTCTGACTTACTTTGCACGCGATTACGGGCTTGTGCAATATACTCTTGAGTCGGATGGAAAGGAGCCCACTTCCCAGCATATGGCAAAAGTGATTAATCTGGCACGTCAGCAAAATATCAAAGTAATTTATATTCAAAGTGAATTCGACAATGAAAATGCACGGGTTTTTGCAGAAGAGATCAAAGGGAAAGTTTTGGAGGTGAAGCCTCTAAGTACCGAATGGGAAGAGAACCTGCTGGAGATGACAAATCTGTTTATTAAAAATTTTTGATGGAACCATTAATAAGTATTAAAAATCTGACTTTAGGCTACGATAAAGAAGCTGTGCTTGAAAATGTAAATCTGAAAATCTTTGAACAGGACTTTATTGGAGTCATCGGTCCGAATGGCGGCGGAAAAACCACATTAATCAAAGCAATTTTAGGTCTTTTGAAACCCATGAAGGGAGAAATTTTATTCAGGAGCGACATCAACAAAAAAAAGAAACCAATAGGTTATCTTCCTCAGGTTAAGCATTTTGATGTAAGTTTTCCAATCACGGTCTTTGAGGTTGTTCGTTCAGGCTTAATGATGAAAAACTCCCGAAAATCAAGTGCTGGTGAAGTTCGAGACGAAATTGAAGAATTGCTGTCGGAAATGGGAGTTATTGATATCCGCAACAAAGCCATCGGTGAGCTTTCCGGGGGGCAGATGCAGCGGGTATTCCTCTGCCGTGCACTGATCAGCAAGCCTAAAGTGCTGATTCTTGACGAACCCGACACATTCGTAGATAACCGCTTTGAAGGAGAGCTCTACGAAAAACTGAAACAACTGAACAAGGAGGTGGCTATTATACTGGTTTCGCACGATGTCGGCACCATTTCGAGCTATGTGAAAACCATTGCGTGCGTGAACAGGGAACTGCACTACCATCCCGACAACAGAATCACACAGGAGCAGTTGAACAGCTACAATTGCCCGATTAAACTGATAACACACGGAGAAGTACCCCACACGGTACTCAAACACCACGATTAGCATGAATAATTTTTTTGAGCTTTTTGCGTACGAATTTTTTCAAAAGGCATTTATTGCCGCCGTTTTTGCAAGCATCTCCTGTGGCATAATCGGAAGTTACATCGTTTCGCGGCGCATAGTTTTTATAAGCGGCGGAATAACTCATGCATCTTTCGGGGGAATTGGGCTCGCTTTTTTGTTGGGCTTCAGCCCGATTCTTGGTGCAGTAATTTTTGCTGTCGCCTCTGCTTTAGGTATCCAGTTTTTCACCAAAGTAGCCAGGATTCGTGAAGACTCCTCTATCGCAATTTTCTGGTCATTAGGTATGGCATTAGGTATAATCTTCGTTTTTATGACACCCGGATACACCCCAAACCTGATGAGCTATCTTTTTGGCAATATACTAACGGTGACGGTAGCAGAACTAATCTGGATGTTTATTCTGAATGTGGTCATCATCTTTTTCTTTTCCGTGTTTTTCAAGGAAATTCTATATGTTGCATTTGATGAGGAATTTGCAAAGGCTGCGGGACTACCTGTTTCACTGATTAATTATCTGATTATAACCCTTGTAGCCTTAACTGTTGTACTGAACATCCGTGTGGTTGGCATTATTTTGATTCTCTCTTTGCTAACTATACCTCAGGCAATTGCAAATCTTTTCACGAAAAAATTTAAAAATCTGCTTCTCTTATCAAGCTTTTTTGCATTTACAGGAACCATCATCGGATTGTATGTCTCTTATTTTCTCGACATTCCCTCCGGTGCCACCATTATTTTCACTCTTGTGGTCATGTTCGGATTGCTGAAGCTGTATAAGTATTTCTTTTGAAATACAGACATTCAATGACATTGTAATAATTGAAAAGTTTCTTATTCTTACCGGAACATCGCTTTTTTAAAGGAATAACTTTAATTTTGCTGAGAAACTGAAATTTTTAAAAGTAGCAACGCTCAAAAAAAGGAGAACATGGCAATTGAAATGCACAAGATTTCCAATCCGGTTTTGTTAAACCGGTATAAGAATACGCTGAATTTTTTGAATCGTATGAATATTGAAGCCGGCACTCCAATTTTGGATTTAGGCTCCGACAACATGTTTTCTGAAATCATGCGAGGTGCCGGTTTTCAGGTTTCCAACACCGGAGTTGTTGATTTGGACCTGAACCCCGGGATTGTAAAAAGCCATGATGTTGAGCTGGTTACAGCATTTGAAATCCTTGAGCATCTGGTTTCGCCTTTCCCTTTGCTGCAACAGCTCCCGGGGAAAAAACTGATTGCAACCATCCCACTGCGACTGTGGTTCAGTCCTGCCTACCGGAACCCGAACGACCCGTGGGATTGCCATTACCACGAATTTGAAGATTGGCAGTTTGACTGGCTTCTGGAAAAAAGCGGATGGAAAATCAAAAGTACCGAAAAGTGGAAATCTCCCGGCAATAAAATTGGATTCCGCCCTTTCCTTCGGAAAATTACGCCGCGGTATTATGCGGTTTATGCCGAACGGGATTAACGCTTCCGCAATATTTTCATAAACTCCCTGAACAATCCGTTAAGGTCTTCCGATATCTTCAGTCCTATGGTTAGGGCTCCGAAAATCAACGTAAAAACGGCACTTCTTATAATCAAATCGGGAATGAGCGAAAGGGTTGGCATAAGGGCAACAACGGCAGCCGATAATATAAAAACACCCACGGCAATCACTATTTTAAGTGTAAACGGCTGCATGTTGTATTTTCTTTTCAGAAAGTTAAATCGCATAAAATTGTTGACGGCAAACGAAAGTGCAACAGCTACGGCAGCTCCTGTGATGCCCCAGACTGGAACCAGAAGTAAGATGGAAACAACAACCAGCGCAATGAGAATAATCAGAAAGAACAGCGCAACACGGTAATGTTTTGAAAAAGCGATGATTTGAGCATTTGCGCCGGTAGCCATATCAATCAGATATCCAACAGCAATGAAAAAAATCACCCACTTTGCTCCTGTATAATCCGGTCCTAAAATTATCAGAATATTGTCGATATTAATCCAAATGCCGCCAAAAAGAAAAGTTCCGATGATAAACTGATTGATGCAACTGCGCCGGTAGATATCGTCAATGTATGCTATGTCATCCCGCTTAAAAGCATCGGCAATCAATGTGCCGGCAATCCGCAAAAGAGGTCTTGAGGGAATGATTATCAGCGTACTGAAAAAGAACGCAATGGTGTAAACTCCCGTATCGCTCAGCCCGAGAATCTGATTGATCAGAATTTTGTCAATATTAAACACGATGCTGCCTCCAAGTCCGGTTAAAATACTAAAAGTGGCTACGCTGATCATCTCTTTTCGCAGATGCGGACTAATAAATCCGGGCTGGCGCTTAAAGGATACCTCACCCTTAAAGAGCAGATAGACAAACAAAACCAGTCCCTTGGCACATACAGCGGCAGAATAGGCAATGATGAGCTGGTGAAGATTAAATATTCCGGCAACAAACAGCATTGTTACGGTAAAAATTAATATTCGCTGAAGGAATTCCTGAAGGAATGTACCAAAAACGGCATCATACAGTAATTTATTTATTGTGTCCAGCTGAACAAAGAAAAGGGTGAAAAATGTTAGGGGGAGAAGCAGATACACATAATCGGAAAACATTTTTGACTTTTCCAGATTGCTTTCCACCAGAAAAGGACTGAAAAAAAGAAAGAAAATGTAAAATGCCAGAAATCCGGCAATTGTCACCAGCAGTGTGATGAAAAAGTAACCGTTATGATTTTTTGCCGGATCGCGGAAATAGGGGAAAAGACGGGAAGTTACTCCCGGAAACCCAAGAGATGAAATCTGGGTAAAAATTATTGACCAGGATAGCAGGAGTCCAAAAAGTCCTATGGTGTCGGTACTCAAATAGTTGGGAAAAAGATAGGCAGTGGTTACGAAACCAACTATCACTCCCAGATAGGACCAGATATTCCCTTTTATGCTTTGTTTGATGATTATACCCATTTATGCGGTCATGTTTTTTTTAATCACTATTTTTGCTCAATATAACAATGAAGCAAAATTTACAGCATGACAAAGATAACCGCCTTCCGTAATATTTATATAAATCTGGGGATTATCCTTTTTTTTATTGTTCTTGCCTATGCCTATATGTTTCCTCTGCTGGAGGGCAAAGCCCTTCGCATGGACGATGTTGAACACTACCGGGGAATGTCGAAAGAGCTTGTTGACTACCGGGAACAAACAGGCGAAGAGGCTGTTTGGACAAACAGTATGTTTAGCGGAATGCCGGGTTATCTGATTTCCGTAAATTATCCGGGAAATTTGGGCAGAAAGCTGTCGGTTTTCATACGAAAAACGTTTTCAACCGCTTCCTTTATCATTCTCTATCTGGTGGGCTTTTACATCTTACTCTCGAGCCTCAAAATCAACAGGTGGCTCTGCGTGGCAGGCGCGGTGGCTTTTGCCTTTTCTTCCTATTTTTTAATCATTATTGGCGCAGGACACATGACGAAAGCCAACGCCATTGCATGGCTTGCACCAACTATTGGCGGAGTGCTGCTGGCTTTCAGGGGAAAACCTTTGGCAGGAGGATTACTCTTTGCTGCCGCTTTATCCATGGAACTGCTTTCGGGACACCTGCAAATCACCTATTACGGTATTATAATTTTGGTGATTTTAGGCATAACAGAGCTTGTTTTTGCCACACGTGAAAAAATGTTGCCTCTCTTTTTCAAAGCTCTCTTGTTTCTGTTTGCCGGAGCTGTTTTAGCCGTTGGGATGAATTTCTCCAGACTTTACACCACATGGGAATATTCGAAGGATACCATCCGGGGAGCTACCGAGCTCACTTCAGACAGTGAAAACAGAACCAGCGGACTTGACAAGGATTACGTGGTTCAGTGGAGCTACGGAATTGACGAAACACTCACCCTCCTGATTCCAAACTTTAAAGGAGGAGGTTCTCAGATTCATCCGGGCATTCGCTCCGAGAGTTTTCAAATACTGCAGCAGCAGGGCGTTCAAAATCCGCGGCAAACTATTCAGGCAGTGAGCATGTATCATGGCGACCAGCCGGGAACATCGGGACCTGTTTATGCAGGCGCAATTGTGATTTTTCTTTTTGTGCTTGGAATATTTGTGGTAAGGGGGAGAATGAAATGGTGGCTTGTTTCGGCTACTCTGGTTTCAATCGTGCTCTCCTGGGGAAGCAATGTCATGTGGCTCACCGGTTTTCTACTGGACTATCTTCCGCTTTATAATAAATTCAGAGCCCCCAGCATGACATTGGTGATTGCAGAATTTACCATACCTCTGCTTGGGATTATCGCATTAAACGAAATTCTGACAGGTAGAGTGGATAAAAAAATCTGGTTGCACGGCTTCAAATGGGCAATTATTATAACCGGAGGGCTTTCACTGCTTTTGGCAGTTTTTCCCGGAATTTCCGGTAATTTCACCAACGCTTATGATTCCATGCGCTTTCCTGACTGGTTAATGCCCGGTGTGGTTGCCGACCGTAAAAACATGCTGCGTACCGATGCGTTCCGCTCTTTTCTTTTTATCGCAATAACTGCCGGTCTGATATATCTTTGGCACATTAAAAAGCTAAGAACCACTCCTTTGATAGCGCTTATTTCCGTGCTGATATTAGTCGATTTGTGGAGTGTGGATAAACGATATCTGAACAGCGACAGTTTTATTTCCAAGAGGCAGGCTGAAATTCCTTTTCCTGAAACGGTTTCCGATCGGGCAATACTTGCTGACAATGATTTGTATTACAGGGTTTTGCCACTGCAAAATCCCTTTCAGGATGCGCGAACTTCCTATTATCACAAAAACGTAGGCGGCTATCATGCTGCTAAGCTACGTCGCTATCAGGAGCTCATTGAACATCACCTGCAACCGGAAATACAGCAGATGGTTGCCTCCATTCAGGCAAGCAGCACCCTGGATGCAGTGGATTCCGTATTCATGGAGCTTCCTGTGATCAATATGCTGAATACGCGCTACATCATCTACGATCTAAACAGTGCACCCATCCGCAATCCTCATCCGCTGGGGAACGCATGGTTTGTGCCGGATTTCAAAATTGTAGGAAATGCCGATGACGAAATATTGGCTATGAAAAATTTCAATCCATCCGAAACTGCCATTGTTGATCAGCGTTTTATCAGTCATATCCATGAAGTTAATTTAACTAAAGAGACCGGCGGAAAAATTGAACTGACTGAATATCAGCCTAATTATCTGAAATATGAATATTCTGCTTCCTCCGCCCGGTTTACTGTTTTTTCAGATATTTACTATAATAAAGGGTGGAATGCATACATTGACGGCGAGCCGGTTTCCCATTTTCGCGTAAATTATGTGTTGCGTGCATTGATTGTTCCCGAAGGCAAACATACCATCGAGTTTAAATTTGAACCAAAATCGTACTACACCGGAAATAAAATTTCGCTGGCAAGCTCGCTGCTGCTTGTTCTGGCAACATTGGGGTATGTTTTTTCTCTTTGGCGAAAACGGCAAATCCAATCTGAAAAGGAGTAGCCATGTTCAACCGTTTGCCTGCCGCTTTTTTTCAGCGTAATGTTCTGGACGTAGCGCCTGAGTTACCGGGAAAAATAGTTGTCCGGCATTTTGACAATGGCGTAATAAAACGGTACCTCATCACCGATGTGGAGGCATACAGCGGAGACGGCGATCTTGCCTGTCACGCTTCCAAAGGCAAAACTCCCCGCACGAAAGTGATGTTCCGCGAAGGGGGCTTGGTTTATGTCTATCTGATTTATGGGATTCACTGGCTGCTGAATTTCGTTACCGGCAAAGCCGGTGATGCTTCAGCGGTTCTGATTCGCGGGTTGCATGGGATTGATGGCCCGGGAAGGGTTGGCAAAGTTCTTTGCATGAACAAATCCTTTTATGGGGAAAATCTTGAAAATTCATCCAGGCTCTGGGTTGAAGACCCGGGGAAGCCGGTAAAATATAGAGCGCTCCCCCGCGTTGGCATTGACTATGCCGGTGAGCCCTGGGTCAGCATGCCGTGGCGCTACAAGCTTATTTCTCCAGAATGAAACGGTTATACAGCCACAAAAGGACAACCGCAGAAACAGCAACTCCCGAATAGATCATCCAGATTCTTGAAGGATTGTAACTTACCCACAAAAAATCGGTGAGTTCCCTGGTGTTCATTCCCATTTTTTCAGCAGCGAGCGCTATGTAATCATTCTTTGTGACCTCCGCAGAAATTTCAGGCAAAACAATTCCTCTTCTGGCAACCTCCTGTTTCAAGAGGAAAATATTGTCGGCAATGCGTTCATAAACACCGCCAGAGAGCCAGCCTGCCAGTTGATGACCTGCCGCAATAGGCAAAAAGGAAGTTCCCATATAAAGCGCCTTTTTATCTTCGGGTGCAATGCGCCCAACGTATTCGGTAAATTTTGGAGAGCTACCCATTTCCCCCAGGGCAAAAATCAAAATACCTAATAAAATCAGCCAGATATTGTGGCTGGAAAACATAAGTCCCAGACCTCCGGCAACAACCAGAATTCCGCCCATCATGGCAGCGAGGGGACGAAAGCGCATGACAAAAGCAGAAACAAACAACTGAAATATAATAATGAAAAAGGCATCCATGCTACTGAGAGTCACTGCCGTAACTGTTCCGTCAGGTGTGCCGATAGCCTCTGCCAGCCAGGGCCACACCGTATGAATTCCCTGATAGAGCGGAGAAGTGTCAATCCACTGGTCCACAAAAACCGGAAATGAATAGTAGAGCTGATTGAATGCCGTCCAGAACAGAATCATCACAATCAGAAATAAGACGTATTTCCAGTTTTGCAGAGTAGTCCATATATTTATAAATGCCTGGACAATACTTTTCCCCAAGGAGCCACTTTCTCTGTTTACAACCGGCTCGCGAAAGAAAAAAGCAGTAACAAAATAGTTGATGCCCATTACTGCCATCGACATATAAAATACAAAATCCCATGATTTCTGCATGAGCACCCCGGCAATGAAGGGACCGATGAATCCGCCAATGTTAATCATCATATAGAAAATCCCGAATCCGATGGAAGATGTTTTCTCGGTGGTATTTCGCGCTATCATGGCAGAAATAATCGGTTTGAACAGTGCGCCTCCAACGCAGGTCCAGATAAAGGCAAAAAACATCCACCCGAAAGTGGTGAAAGTGCCAATCATGTAAAAACCGGAAATATAAACCGTAAAAGAGAGGAAAAGAATGCGTTTGTAGCCAACATTATCTGCAATTGCGCCGGTAATTACCGGCAAAAAATAGAGCAGCATGGAACCGGTTCCCATGATTATCCCTTTTTGTGCCTGGGTGAGGCCAATTGCGCCGGTATCCTTGGAATTTACCAGATAGAGGGCAAATGCCATGTAAAAACCATACCACGCCCAGCGCTCAAACAATTCGATGACATTGGCTGCCCAAAATGTTGTGTTGTATTTCTTAATAACCGAAATAAACCCCATTGCCTTTCATTTTTTAATTTGATGGGCGAAAAGTAATAAATTAAGGGAACACAGAAAAGTTTATACAGACAACTCTTAACGAGGGTCAGTTTCCTGAACAGTTTTTGCAGAGTTAGGAAAATTTAAAATCCTCAAGAAAAATGGTCAATAAAATGATAGCCATTATAACTAAAAAGAGCAGAATGAAAAATCCGATTACCCCTATTTTAAAACCTCTTCTGACTTTTTGCCTTCTTGTGGCTGTAATGAGATGTTCAATGGAACGAACCAGGTTTTCCGGCGCTTTCTCATTTTTCATAATATAATCAGCAGCGCCTTGTTTCATAATGTTTACAGCAACTTCCACATCGTTTTGCCCGCTTAGAAAAATAAAATCAATTTCAGGGTGCTCCTGTTTGATTTTCAGCATCAACTCCGAACCCGTGATGCTTTCAAAAAAGTGATTGAGGACAATTATATCAGGTTTGTGATGCAGCGCTTTCATACACTCTTCAGGTGAACTGAACGTCTTTATGTTCTTAATCTTTTTTTGCTGAAGATAGCCGACAAGCATACTCTTATAAACAGTACTGTCCTGAACAATGAAAACGAGAGGATTCTTTATTTTTTTCATAGTTGTCCGGTTATTTATTGATGCTCATAAAAATACCAACTTTTTTTCACAAACCAAGCAATCAGGAAGTATTTTTCAGCAATATGAGTGGAGAACAGTGTTTAATGAAAAATAAAAAATTACTTGATACCGTTTGATTTATTTTTTCTCATTTACGGATTTACAAATTCACAAATTTACGATCTTTATACCAACAGCCTTGTCTCTCCTGATTAAAACGGATTCATTCCCGGATTTTGAAACATGCCGTCCTGTGGCTCTCCGGTGTTAAACTGCTGCTCGCGTTCCTCCTGCGCTTTTTTCTCTGCCTCTTTTCTCTGCTGCTCTTCCAGTTCCCTGTCCCTGATATTTTTGATGAAAGTCAAGTCAGTTTTGAGATTCCACTTCAAATTATTATCCCAGTTTGAGCGCACTCTGATAACCTCATTAATATATGCAACCCTTTCAGGTTGAATCTTATCCTGATAGCTTCCAAGATCCCACTTTCCGTTTCCGTTATCATCAAAAACAATTTTTATCCTGTATTTATCCGGAGGTATATATCTAAAAACCACCGTCTGATCACTTTGAATAGTTTGCTCCTGAATCAATGTCTCTTTGTCTGAATTTTCAAGCAGCTGAACCAGAAGGTCACCCTTTACTTCGGTCATTGAAAGATTTATTGTACCATAATAATCATCACTCCGGGTTTTAAATGTTGAACTGAGTGCTTTGCTGGTAATTCCGTATATGTTTTCACAAGCCGCAGAATCCACCTTTAGCGTATAGCTTGTCTCGCTTTCCCACTTGTATGCAAGTCTGTAGGTTCTCCATTCCGTGGTGTCCTTTGAAAACTTCACCGGAAGAGGCTGTTTAAGGGTATCGTCTGCCATATAAACCGCAAATGCCGTTGAATCAATTGACTTTATCGGATTTGGCGAAGTGAGTACAATATCTTTATTCAAATCAAATGCCGTGGAACTCACGTTTGAAGTCCAGTTAAACTGCTGAACCGGCGGCGGCCCCTCCTCCTCCTCTTCGCTTCGTGATTTCTTTTTTCGTCTGGAATCATCTTGTTTTTCGGCAAATTGCATTTCCACAGTATCTTTTTGAAGAAAAAGTTGCTCCAGAGAATCCAATTGATAATAGGAAAGCTCCATGCGGATATTTTCCTTTGCCGCCAATGTGGTATCTGCTATCCACAAAGTGAGGGAATCGTATTTAACGTTGGGCTCAAGAACATACCAATCAGAAATAACCGTATCAACAAGCTGAATATGAAATGTGTCGGCTACCGGTTCATTAAAAACAAATGTGCACTGATAACGGGAATCTCTCTTTGTTGTCTTTACATATTGTTCAAAAATCTTTTCGGTAAACTGTCTTAAAAAAACCGGTTCGGGCAAAAAATGAATATGCCCTTCAACCAGCAGAGAATCAACGCCCGAAACCGTGGTGTCCGGCGCTGCCACAAAGTAAGCCGAAGGAACAATCAGCGTGTCGTGGAATGCGATTTCTTCAGCGCCCTCATCATATTTCAGGTTGGTGTTCACATCATTTACGGAAAAGATATGATAAGTACCTTCGGGCAGATTGTCAAAATAAAAAAGTCCCTCTTTGTCAGTGCGGGAGATATAATTTGGGCGAACGGTGTAAACTGCCGAATCGTGCAGATTTTTGTGCAACATAACCAATGTGTTCTCCACAGGTTCCAGATTGAAGCTGTTTATCACTTTCCCTGCCACCCTCAGAGTATCTAATCTGTCGCAGGTGCTGAAGACAAATCTCAGATTTTCGTAAGCATTCCTTTCATTGTTGTCAACAATGGAATTTTTAAAATCGAGCGAGTAGGTTACACTGTCCTGCAAATCCTCATTGAAACGCACAATCAGCGTTTTGGATTTGGTGAGGATGGTTGTCCGTTTTTCCAGTGGAGGCGAAACCACCAACACTTCCGACACCTGATCGGGAATAATGAATTCATCAAAAGTGAGCCGCACCTCATTTCCCTTATAGTTGAGTGCCTTGTATTTTGGATGTGTCCCCACCAGAACCGGCGGAATGGTATCCTTGAGGCCACCTGTGGGCATTCCCTGATTTGCGCATGATGAAACAATCACAATCCATGCAAATCCTGCAACAATGAAATATGGTAATTTATCAAGTATCTTCATTCTTTCCGAAAAAGCCCCACAAACATACAAATTCCTGCAAAGAAAGTAATTCCGTCGCAACGAAATTAAATCTCTGAACTATCAGCCGATATTTTCGTTAATTTTGCGAATAAACTAAATTTCTGAAGGAAATAAACTAAATTGCGTCTGTTTATAAAAGAAAAATTAATGGCAAAAAACAATAAAAAAGTTCGCCGGAAGCTCAAAAAATCTGTTACTTTCAATAAGAAAAAGCTCAAAAACATCATACTCTCAACACTTTATGAAGAACCCGGGAAAGTTGTAAACTACAAGCAGGTTTCTTCGTGGCTTGGCATTAAGGATGAAGAGAGCCGCCGTCTCATCAACATAGCTCTGGATGAGATGAAAGAGGATGGCTACCTTGAACAGATTTCGCGGGGGAAATACCGGCTGAAGGCAAAAACCGGAAGCGTTTGCGGAATCGTAGAGTTGCAGCCTCAGGGGTTTGGCTATATCATCAGTGATGAGATTGACCGCCCTGTCAGGGTGTCGTCGCGCAACCTTAATCATGCCATGGACGGCGACAAAGTGCGTGTGCACCTGTTTGCCCAGCGCAAGAAGCATTACTTTGAAGGTGAAGTAACAGAAATTCTTGAACGTGCTAAATCCACGTTTGTGGGAACGGTGGAAATGTCGCCCAACTTTGCATTTCTTGTTCCTTCCGGAAAAGTAGGATTTGACATCTTCATTGCCAAAGAGAACCTGAACGGCGCCAGAAACGGTCAGAAAGCCATTGCCGAAATCACAGAATGGCCTCCCAAGGCACGCAGTCCGTTAGGTAAAATTATTGACGTACTGGGAGATTCCGGCGACAACGATGCCGAAATGCACGCCATATTGGCTGAATTTGAACTGCCGTACAAATTCCCGGAAAAAGTGGATAAAGCAGCCGAAAAAATCCCTTTTGAAATTCCTTTCGAAGAGTATAAAAAACGGCGCGACTTCCGCCAGATTACCACGTTTACCATCGACCCCGCCGATGCCAAAGATTTTGACGATGCACTTTCAGTACGAAAACTCGACAACGGCAACCGGGAAGTAGGCATTCACATTGCCGACGTAACCCATTTTGTTGCTCCAAATTCACTGATTGAAACAGAGGCAAGGGATCGTGCAACTTCTGTCTATCTTGTTGACCGCGTGGTGCCCATGCTGCCGGAAAGATTGTCCAATGGCGTCTGTTCGCTGCGGCAGGGTGAGGATAAGCTGTGCTTTTCAGCTGTTTTTGAACTGACACCGGAAGCAGAAGTGGTCAATCAATGGTTTGGAAAAACAGTAATTCGCTCCGATGCCGGATTTTCTTATGAAGAGGCACAGGAAATTATTGAAACAGGTGAAGGGAAATTTTCCGAAGAACTGCTGAGCTTAAACGAACTGGCGACAAAATTACGTTCCATCCGTTTTAAAAAAGGCTCCATTGCCTTTGAGCGTGTCGAAGTTAAGTTTAACTTGGATGAAAAAGGGAAGCCGCTTTCGGTTTATTTTCAGGAAAATAAGGAGTCGAACCATCTCATTGAAGAATTCATGCTGCTGACCAATAAAAAAGTGGCTGAATTTATCGGAAAAACCAAAGGGCGAAAGAAACCCAAAACTTTTGTTTACAGGATTCACGACAAACCCGATCCCGACAAACTGGAAGTTTTCAATACATTCATTCACAGGTTTGGATATGGCATTCAGCTACAAAGCCCCAAAGCCATTGCCGGCTCCATCAACCGTTTGCTCAACCACGTGAAGGGCAAAGCCGAGCAAAACATGATTGAAACATTAGCCATCCGGACAATGGCAAAAGCCGAATATTCTGCGCGCAATATTGGTCACTACGGACTGGCATTTGATTTTTACACCCACTTCACATCTCCCATCCGCCGCTATCCGGATATGATGGCACACCGGCTGCTGGAAAGATACCTGGAAGATGGACGTTCAGCAAACGAACAGCAAATTGAAGAAATGTGCCGCCACTCATCAGATATGGAGACCCGTGCATTCAATGCCGAGCGCTCATCGGTAAAGTATAAGCAGGTAGAGTTTATGCAAGACCACATTGGCAAAATCTATCCAGGTGTCATTTCAGGAATCACTGATTGGGGAATATATGTGGAATTGGAAAATAAAATTGAGGGCATGATTCCCATCCGGGAGCTGGATGATGATTTCTATATTTTTGACGAGAAAAACTTTGCACTCATTGGTCGCCACAACCAAAAGAAATATCAGTTGGGCGACAATATTACCGTAGAAATATGGCGCACCAATCTGGAGAAAAGGCAACTTGACTTTCGGCTGGCAGATATAACGAAAGATGAACTCATTGAACACTAAAACAATTATTTCCGGCTAATTATAAGAAACATAGGCTCAACTAAACTGCTGCCGGAATCCTTAGTCAAATAATCAAAATATGGAGCTCATAAAATAAATATTTATATTTGTTTGTTTTTTAAAAGGGAAAAGGGAATTAATATGCAATCAGACATTGAGATCGGTTCGAAAAAAAATGCTGCGCGGGAGAACATTTTGAAAATTGCGCGTGAAATATTCAGTAAATACGGCTACAAGAAAACAACGCTGGATGACATTGCCAATGCCGTAAGAAAAGGGAAAAGCTCTTTGTACTATTACTTTGAAAGCAAAGAAGATCTGTTTCAGGCTGTTATCACAAAAGAGGCAAACATTCTTGCCCATGAACTGGAAATAGTCATCAACCGGAACACCGACCCGGTTGAGAAGCTGCGCGACTATATCCTGACCAAGCTCACCACCTTCCGCAGTCTGGCCAATTTTTATCACGCCATTGAAAATGATGTGACGGCAGTGGAATTTATTGAAGAGGTGAAAAAACGATACGAACAGGATGAAATACGGATGATTAAGCGAATCCTGATTGAAGGAGTTCGCAAGAATGAGTTTGAAATTTTCGATTTCAATCTTGTAGCCATTGGAATAACCACAGCAATTAAAGGTCTTGAAATGCCGCTCACGGCAGGCGATTATGGGAGAGTGAATTTAGAGAACAGCGTGGATATCATTCTGAAAATAATTTGTTACGGAATAATGAAAAAAAGATCTTTTATTTTCTTTTTAAAGAAATAATTTGTTCTTTTGATACGAATTCAATGAAAAAGATGAAAAATACAAATACAATATGGCTTCCGTGGTGGGGTCTTCTTGCATAGAGTGAGGAGTTTATAGCCATATTGGTATTTTTTAAAAGATAATTCAACATGAGCCTGCTCCTCAAAAGGGCAGGTTTTTTTATGTTTTAGAGTTTACGTTTTAAAATTTAAAAAACAAAAAATAAGAAAAGAGTGTTATACGAACAATGAAAAATTGAAATGAAAAGAATTCAAAATAGAAATTGGTGGTGGTTCAGCAACTTTTTACAATTCCGTGAAGAGGTGTAACACCATTGCCAAAAATAAAAAAGCGGCTTATCGATTCACGGTAAGCCGTTTTTTTTTTGCGCTTTATCTCTTAAGAAAAAACAATAAATGAGAACAAGAATATGAGAAAGTTAAAATTCAGCCCATCAACCAGAATCATTCTGGCAGACACGGTAACTCCGGTCAGTATTTATCTCCGGCTACGCACACTTTATCCCAATGCTATTTTGCTGGAAAGCTCCGACTATCACGGACACGAAAACGCATGGTCTTTCGTCTGCTTCAATCCGGTTGCCTGTTTCACGGTGAACAAGGGTAAGGTCACAAAAGAAGTTGCAGGCAGGGAAAGCCAAAGCTTCTATCTTTCGGAAAATAGAAAGTTAGACAACGAACTGGATACCTTTTTTAAAATGTTTGAGGCAACTCCCGGTGCAGCACCCCTTCCGGCAAACGGTCTGTTTGGATACATCAGCTACGATGCAGTGCAGTATTTTAGCAACATCCGGTTTTCGAAAAAAGAGAAGGATGAATACCGGATTCCTGAGGTGAAGTATTGTTTCTACAAATATATTATCGGTATTGACCATCATAAAAACCGGATACATATTGTTGAGAATCTGACAAATGGTGATGCTTCACAAATTGACCATATCCATCATCTGCTGATTAATCTCAACTTTTCAACTGGAAAATTTAAAACCCTGAACGGGGAAACGTCAAATATTACCGACCCGGAATATATCCAAATGGTGGCAAGAGGGAAGGAAGATTGTTTGCAGAACGAAATTTCCCAGATTGTACTCAGCCGTCAGTTTTCCATTGATTTTGAAGGCGACGAATTCAACATTTACAGGGCTTTGCGTTCCATCAATCCATCACCATATCTTTTCTTTTTCGATTACGGCGATTACCGGATTTTTGGTTCCAGTCCGGAAGCCGAGTTGCGGATAAAAAACAACAAGGCATATATTCATCCCATTGCCGGCACTTTCAGGCGCACCGGCAACGATGAGCAGGACCGGGAATTGGCAAGGCAAATCAGCAATGACCCGAAAGAGAATGCCGAGCACAAAATGCTGGTTGATCTTGCCTGCGAAGAGTTGGGCAAAAACTCTCAAAATGTGTTGGTTGAAGCGTTCCGCGAAGTGCAGTTCTACTCACATGTGATTCATTTAGTTTCCCGCGTTTCGGGTGAAATCACTAACGATACAAACCTGATTAAAGTGTTGGGAGAAACTTTTCCGGCAGGGACACTTGCCGGCGCCCCAAAACAAAAGGCATTGGCGCTGATTGATAAATATGAAAACCAAAACCGCGGATTTTACGGAGGCTGTATCGGTTATCTTGGTTTCGACCGGGTTGTAAATCACGCGATTATCATCCGCTCATTTTTAAGCAAAAACAACCGGCTCTATTATCAGGCCGGCGCAGGCATTGTAGCCGGTTCCAATGAGGAGAGTGAGCTTCAGGAAGTGAATAACAAGCTTGCTGCATTGCGCGCTGCCATTGACATGGCACAAAATATTCATGTGTGAGATTTAAAAATATTTAAAAACTGATAAAAATTAAACATTACAGAAATGAGAGAAATATTGCAATATCTGTTTGAGAAAAACACTCTAACCCGCGAAGAGGCGAAACAAGCACTGATTGAAGTGGGAATGGGAAAACACAGCGATGTTGAGTTTGCATCCTTTCTGACCGTTTTCAAAATGCGTCCGGTTACTTCCGGGGAGCTTGCCGGCTTTCGCGACGCCATGACCGAATTGTGCCTGGTGACCGATCTTTCAGAATATGAAGCAATTGATGTGGTTGGTACGGGAGGTGACGGAAAAAACACTTTCAATATCTCCACGCTGGCATGTTTTATCATTGCCGGAGCGGGAATAAATGTAGCCAAACATGGAAATTATGCCGTTTCCTCGTCCAGTGGCTCATCCAACCTGCTCGAGCTCATGGGATACAAGTTTAGCAACAACCCCGAAAAGCTAAAGAAAGACATGGACAGAGGAAACTTTTGCTTCATGCACGCTCCTCTTTTTCATCCGGCAATGAAGCTCATTGCACCGGTGAGAAAAATGCTGAAAGTGCAGACCTTTTTCAATATCCTTGGGCCCATGACCAATCCGTCATTCCCCAAATATCAGGTACTTGGGGTGAACAACGAAGAAAATTTCAATCACTACAAAAATGTGTATGAAACACTGAATGTGAACTACACCGTCATCAACAGCAAAGACGGCTATGATGAGGTTTCGCTCACCGCCCCAACCCGTTTTGCCCGAAATGAGCAGGAGGGCTATTTCACGGCAAAGGACTTTGGATTCAGCCCAATCAAACCCAAAAGTATTCACGGAGGAAACTCAGTGGAAGAAGCAGCCCGAATTTTTATGGATATCCTGAAAGGAAAAGGTTCCAAAGAGCAAAACAGTGTGGTGGCAGCAAATGCAGCGATTGGGATAAATCTTGTTTATCCTGAAAAAAGCATGCTCGAATGTACGGAGTTGGCAAGTGAATCATTGAAAAGCGGAAAGGCGCTCCAAAAATTCAATGCGGTAATTCAATAAAAAGAGAAAGATGAATATTCTTGAGAAAATAATTGAAAATAAAAAATGGGAAATAGTCCGCCATAAGGAAATCCGGTCTGAACAGTTACTTCAGGGTTATCCGTATTATTCACGAAAATGCTGCTCCCTGAAAGATGCTTTGTGCAAACCGGGTTCCACAGGAATAATTGCCGAGTTTAAGCAAAAATCACCATCTAAGGGAGAAATCAACCAAAATGCAAGAGCGGAGGTTGTAACCCGGGACTACGTGAATGGCGGAGCTGCCGGCTTGTCTATTTTAACCGACTTTCCCTTTTTTGGCGGAACATTGGAAAATTTGGCAATCGCGCGGAAAGTGAATCCCGAAACACCCATTCTGCGCAAAGATTTTATTATTGATTCCTACCAGATTACCGAAGCAAAAGCTTTTGGCGCCGATGTGATTTTACTTATCGCATCCTGCCTTGAAAAACAACAGGCTGAAGAGCTCGCAGAAATGGCAAAAAGTCTGGGGATGGAAGTTCTTTTGGAAGTGCACCATGCAGAAGAGCTGGAAATACTGAACGATTTTGTGGACCTGGTAGGAGTGAACAACCGCAACCTGAAAACTTTTGAAGTTGACTTAGACACTTCCGTTAAACTTGCGGAAATTATTCCTGAAAGGTTTGTGAAAATTTCGGAGAGTGGGCTTTCCGGCGCTGATGCAATACACCATTTAAGAGAATCGGGATATAAAGGATTCCTGATAGGAGAAACTTTTATGAAAACCAAAAATCCGGGGGAAACTTTAAAAACATTCATTTCAAAACTATGACAGCAAAACTCAAAATAAAAGTGTGCGGCATGAAATACACGGCAAATCGTACCGCAGTGGAAAAATTGCCGGTGGATTTTCTGGGATACATTTTTTATCCTTCTTCCAAAAGATTTGTTGGAGACAATGCAGAACCCGCTCTTTTCAATTCCGTCAAACCAAAAGTTGCCGTTTTTGTGGATGAAGCCATTTCCGAAATTTTAAGGCTCTCAAAAAAATATGACATCCATTATGTTCAACTGCATGGAGACGAATCTCCTGAAATCTGCAAGGCGCTTAAAGAACAAGGCATAACTATCATTAAAGCCTTCAATATTGATGAAGATTTTAATTTTTCAACACTAAGAGCCTATGAAAATATTTCAGATTATTTTTTGTTTGACACCAAAGCTGCATTGCCCGGCGGCTCGGGAGAAAAGTTCAACTGGGAAATTCTATCCCGTTATTCAGGAAAAACACCATTCTTTCTCAGCGGAGGAGTTCAGCCCGAAGATGCTCTAATAATTCGACAAATAACTCACTCACAGCTTTTTGGAGTTGACCTGAACAGCGGTTTTGAAGATGAGCCGGGCCAGAAAAACATTGAAAAATTAAAGAAATTCATTCGGGAGCTTAAAGCCGTATAATTTCTATTTTTTATTATTTCAAAATTAAAAACAACTTTATAACATGAATTACGGAGTTAGCGACAGAGGATATTACGGTGAATTTGGCGGGGCATGGATTCCTGAGATGATGTTTCCCAACATTGAAAAGCTGAAAAGCTGTTATCTGGATATTATTGAATCGGAAGAGTTTAAAAAGGAGTATGCCCAGCTTCTGAAAGACTATGTGGGGCGCCCTTCGCCGCTCTATTTTGCAATTCGCTTATCGGAGCATTACGGGAGTAGAATTTTTCTGAAGCGTGAAGATCTGAACCACACCGGTTCACACAAGCTAAACAACACTGTGGGACAAATTCTGTTAGCCCGGAAACTGGGCAAGAAACGCATTATTGCCGAAACCGGCGCCGGACAGCACGGTGTGGCAACCGCCACCGTATGTGCGCTCAAAGGTATGCAATGTGTTGTTTATATGGGAGTACTCGATGTGCAGCGGCAGGCGCCAAACGTGAAAAAAATGAAAATGCTTGGTGCAACAGTAATCCCTGTCAGCAGCGGAAACCAAACGCTGAAGGATGCCACTAATGAAGCCATGCGCGACTGGATAAGCCATCCCGAAGATACGCACTACATCATCGGTTCGGTTGTGGGGCCCCACCCATATCCAGATATGGTGGCAAGGTTTCAGTCGGTAATCAGCCGCGAAATGAAAATGCAGCTTTCGGAAAAGACCGGAAGTGAATTCCCAACCCGGATTATTGCCTGCATCGGTGGCGGAAGCAATGCAGCCGGCGCCTTTTATCACTATCTGAACCATGAACAAGTGGAGCTGATTGGCGTTGAAGCTGCTGGAAAAGGAATTGACACAAATGAAACTGCCGCTACCCTGCATGTGGGTTCGCCGGGAGTGCTCCATGCCAGCAAAACGATGCTGATGCAAAATGCAGACGGACAAATAACCGAGCCCTATTCCATCTCAGCAGGACTTGATTACCCGGGTGTCGGGCCGTTGCATGCCCATCTGCACAAAACCGGACGGGAAAAAATTATGGCAGCTACCGATGAAGAGGTGCTGAATGCAGCGCTGCTGCTCACCAAAAAAGAAGGAATCATTCCGGCGCTGGAATCGGCACATGCACTGGCAGCGCTCGAAAAAATCAACATGAAATCCGATGATGTAAATGTTGTTAACCTTTCCGGCAGCGGAAATAAAGACATGGAAACTTACCTCAATTATTTTGGATATTAAATCTTGTGTACGCTCTGAAAAATAAATATTTTCGTTATGAAAAACAGAATTGACCATCTCTTCAAAACAAAAAGAAAAAATATACTTTCCATCTATTTCACGGCAGGTTTTCCAAACTTAAACGACACTGTGAAAATTATCAGTGAACTGGAAAAAAATGGTGTTAATTTAGTTGAAATTGGCATCCCTTTTTCCGATCCTTCAGCCGACGGGCCAACCATTCAGAAAAGCAATCAGCAGGCGCTCAAAAACGGAATGTCGCTGAAAATACTATTTGAGCAGCTGAAGGAAATCCGTAATTCGGTTAAGATGCCTTTGATTCTCATGGGATATTTCAACCCCGTTATGCAGTTTGGCGTGGAGAACTTCTGCAAAAAATGCAGCGAAACAGGAATTGACGGCGTCATTCTGCCCGACCTTCCTTTGGATGAATATGAGAAGAACTACAAACAGTATTTCACAGAAAACAATCTGCACAATATTTTATTGATTACTCCGCAAACAGATGAAGCGCGAATCCGGAAAATTGACCGTGCAGGCAGTGGGTTTATATATATGGTTTCAACGGCATCCACAACCGGAGACGGGAAAAGAGTGGAAGATTTTCACCGGGATTATTTTGAACGCATACAGCAAATGAATCTGAATAATCCTCATCTCATCGGTTTTGGCATCTCCGACAGAGAAACATTTGAAAATGCCTGCAACTATGCAAACGGTGCCATCATCGGCAGCGCATTTGTGAAAGCTTTGCAAAACGGCGCCGGTTTAAAAGAAAATATTGCCGGATTTATCAAAAAGCATTATCAGAAGGATCAAAACTACAATTTGGTACAATCCTGAAAGTATTAAAGAGCAATAGGTGGTCA
>LSQX01193054.1_pt1 | contig 30706 bp, 21 predicted proteins | sample 654561 | NCBI WGS metagenome assembly LSQX01 (sample SAMN04489861, study PRJNA283612) | anaerobic digester metagenome | isolation source: 4 biogas reactors fed with cattle manure at either 37C or 55C with and... | place: Denmark: Kongens Lyngby | collected 2014 | reverse complement strand
CCTGCCGGGTGGTCACGAGAGTATCTGGTCCGGCGGTAACGAGGGTATCCTGCTTGGCTGTCACGAGGGTATCCTGCCGGGTGGTCACGAGGGTTTCATATCTGGCAGTCAGGGAGTCAGTAATAGAATTAATTTTCTGGGATAACAGAGTAGCAGTAATGAGCATCACAGAGAACATTACAAGTAACCGTTTTTCTTTAATAAAATACAACTTAAATGTTATTTTTGTACTGTTTTTATGTGACGTCATTATGTCGGCAGTAAAACTATTAAAAAAACGTGAACTAAATATGTGCCCTGTTTATAAAAACAGCAAACATCATTCCTTTTACATATATAGTACCGTCTTATTGCTGTTTCTCATATTAAATCCATGCATTGCTTCGGGACCGGAGTCGGAAGCAGCGAAAAAATGGGTAATTGTACTTGATCCCGGGCATGGCGGCCGTGACCCCGGGGCTCTTGGTTCGTTCAGTCAGGAAAAGAATATCAACCTGGCAATTGCCCTTAAAACCGGGGAATATCTTATAAAAAACCTTGAAAATGTAAAGGTGGTATATACACGGGTTGATGATTCAACCGTGGATCTGCTTGACAGGCCCCAGATTGCAAACAGAAACAAGGCTGACCTTTTTATTTCCATACATGCAAACTGGGCAAAGAATAAAAACGTTTCTGGAACGGAATCCTTTATCATGGGTCTGGCAAAAGATGAAGACAACCTGGCTGTGGCCATGAAGGAAAACGAGGTAATCCTCCTGGAGGATGATTATTCAGAAAGATATCAGGGCTTTGATCCAAAATCGCCTGAATCCTATATCATCTTTACCCTGATGCAGAACGTATTCCAGAAGCAAAGTACGGATCTCGCCATGAAAATACAGAACCAGTTCAGGGAGAGGGCAAACAGAAATGACAGGGGAGTCAAGCAGGCCGGTTTCTGGGTTCTTTTCAACACCACCATGCCCGCTGTACTTATTGAAACCGGATTTATCACCAATGCTGCCGAGGAAAGATATCTCAACTCCACTGAGGGACAGGAATATCTGGCTTCTGCAATATTCAGGGCATGCAGGGATTACATTAACAGTATTGACAAAATGAGTAACTTCGGTATGGCTGAAAAAGAAGAAAACGGGAAACAGCCGTCTGTTTCTGCCGCTACCGTTATTTCTGCTGATCCCGGTACTGTTGTTTCTGCTGATGCCGGTTCTGCAGGTTCTGTTGTTTCTGCTGAAGCCGCTACCGTTATTTCTGCTGATGCCGGAAATAACGAAATCATTTTCATGGTTCAGGTTGCATCCGCTTCCGCCAGGACTGAAATCAGTCCTGCCAGCTTCAGAGGCCTTACCGATATTATTGAAATCCATTCCCAGGAACGGTATAAATATGCAACGGGCAGATTCGGGGAATATGCCGATGCTGTAAAATACAGGAGGCAGATTGAACAGATCTATCCCGATGCATTTGTGATTGCATTAAAAAATAACAAAATATTACCTTTACAACAGGCACTCGACCTGAAAAGGAAGAAATAAAACAAGCATCAGTAATGAAAATCTCACATGAAGTTAAAGTAGGAGCAGTAACACTGCTGACCATAGCTGTTTTTATCTGGCTCTTCAATTTTCTTAAAGGGAAGGATTACCTCAGGAAAACAGCTTACTACTATAGTGTTTTCGATGATATCGGCGGTCTTTCCGAATCAAGTCCGGTAGAAATAAACGGTTTCAAGGTAGGAGTTGTTCAGGCAGTTAAACTGCTTGACCGTACAAGCGGAAAACTGCTTGTTGAATATTCGGTAAGCAATGATTTCAGCCTTCCTGTAAATTCTGTCGCTGAAATAGTACCGGTTTCCATCATTGCCGGAATGAAAGTGCAGTTCCTGATCGGAGACGGTCCCGGCTTTTACAGGGCAGGAGACACAATTCCCGGAAAACTCACAAAATCCATTATTGTCAGCATAGAAGAGGAATTCGGACCTGTCAAGGACAAGCTGCTGTCCCTGGTGACTGCCCTGGATTCTGTTGCTGCTTCAGTCGACAAGATGCTGGATCCTGAATTCAAAAACAATATTGAAGGAATTGTGTCAAATCTCAGCACCACCACCGGCAGTATGAATGAAATAATCAGAACAAGGGAAGCGGATCTTAAAAATACTATTGCCAATCTGTCCGCTTTCGCACAAATGCTTTCAGACAATTCAGCCAACATAAGCGGGGCTTTAAATAATCTCAGGCAGATAAGCGATACTGTTGCCGATTCCGGTCTCAATGCTTCCCTTGCCTCACTCAGCACCAGCCTGGCTGAGGCATCGGAGATCCTTGAAAAGCTTAATGAGGGTAAAGGAAGTGCCGGACAATTACTTACTGATGAATCACTGTATGCAAACCTGTCAGCGAGCCTGGAAAGTCTGAACCTGCTTCTGGAGGATATGAAAGCGAATCCAAAAAGATATGTACATTTTTCCTTGTTTGGGAAAAAAAATATTCCGGCAGAATGAGCGAAAATTGAAAAATTCGCACTATCTTATCCCGCGAAATAGATGTGAAGTCATGTGGTAATAATCCACAATCTTGCTTAACAGTCTTTTGATTGTTAAATTGTATTTGTAAGGAATTGGTATGCACTACCAATATGGCTATGCTATGCATAACTGACTGATTAACTATAGTTTATAAGACAAAATTATTTTTGTGAATTTAAGTTACTGAAGTATAAAACCATATAATCTTTTTGACAAAATCAAGTCAAAATAATTTTTTTTTTAAGTTTTTTTTTTACAAATATTGCTTAAGAAATGAGCTTGAATACGTCCTTATAAAAACAACCTGTCTAAATGAACAAAACACATCACGATGTCTGGAATAACTGTCTGCAGATTATAAGGGATATAATACCTTCGATCAGTTATAAAACATGGTTTGAACCAATTGTACCTCTCAAACTGGAAAATAACATTCTAACCATTCAGGTTCCCAGTCCGTTCTTTTACGAGTATCTGGAAGAACAGTACATTGATATCCTCCGCAAGACCCTCAGGAGGGAGATTGGTATTGATGCAAAACTGGAATATAATGTAGTAATGGAGAATGCGAGCTACTCTGACGGAAAACCATATACAGTAAAATATCCCTCACAAAACAAAACAGATCTTCACAACAAACCCGTTCAGGTTCCCTTTGATGTCACACAGACTTCAATCAAGAATCCTTTTGTGATACCAGGTATCAAGAAGCTTCATTTTGATCCGAAGCTTAATCCGGATTACAATTTCAACAATTTCGTGGAAGGGGAATGCAACAGGCTTGCACGATCTGCAGGAATTGCCGTCGGAAACAATCCCGGCGGAACAGCTTTCAATCCTCTTATGGTTTACGGGGATTCAGGTCTGGGCAAAACCCATCTCGTACAGGCAATCGGTATACTTGTCAAGGAAAAGCATCCCGAAAAAACAGTTCTGTATGTCAATGCCAATAAATTTCAGACCCAGTTTGTTGAATCGGTAAGAAACAACAATAAAAATGATTTCCTTCATTTTTATCAGATGATAGACGTGCTCATCCTGGATGATGTTCATGAATTTGGAGGAAAGGAGAAAACACAGGATACTTTTTTCCATATTTTCAACCATCTTCATCAGTCGGGCAAGCAACTGATACTGACCTGTGACAAACCTCCCGTCGACCTTCAGGGAATGGAACAGAGGCTGCTTTCAAGATTTAAGTGGGGTCTGCAGGCCGATCTTCAGAAGCCGGACTATGAGACCAGGCTGGCAATACTCAAAAAGAAAGCCTATAATGACGGTATAGAGCTTGCGGACGAGATCTTTGAATATCTTGCAGCCAATATTTCAAACAACATCCGGGAACTTGAATCTGTGCTTATTTCACTTTATGCACAGTCAACCCTTAACCGGAAGGAAATCACCCTTGACCTTGCACGTATGATGGTCGAAAAGCTGGTAAGTTCTTCGAGAAAAGAAATCACTATCGATTATATTCAGAAAATCGTCTGTGATTATTACAAGATACCTGTTGATGTTATCCAGGGAAAAACCAGGAAAAGGGAAATTGTTCAGGCCCGTCAGATCTCCATGTATTTTTCCAAGAATCTCACAAAAGCTTCCCTTGCAAGTATTGGCTCCCACATTGGAGGCAAAGATCACGCAACCGTTCTGCATGCCTGTAAAACAGTCAACAATCTCATTGATACCGATAAGCATTTCCGAAATCAGATTAATGAAATTGAAAAGAAACTTAAAGTCTAAAAAATGAACAAGAGGCATTTCTCAGAAAAATTCTATGAGAAATACGGGAACAGGAATGACAGGCCTGTTCTTTTTTTCTCTCCCGGCAGAGTCAATCTTATCGGAGAACATACCGACTATAACGGGGGGTATGTATTGCCCTGTGCCCTTAATTACGGAACTTACCTTCTGCTCAGAAAGACCAGCGAAAAATTATTAAGGTTCAGCACACTTAATTTTAATGAAGATGCGGAAACGGTCATTAATGGTCTTTTCAGGAAAAAGGATAAAAGCTGGATCAACTACCCTCTCGGGGTAATGAATGAATTTATAAAAAGAGGAACTGACATATCGGGTCTGGACCTCCTGTATTATGGCGATGTGCCTAATGCTGCAGGCCTCTCCTCTTCAGCATCGATCGAAATGGTAACAGCCGTTGCACTTAATGAACTTTTCAGCACCGGATTCACCACTCTCGAAATGGTTAAAATGTGTCAGAAGGCAGAAAATGAATTCGTGGGAATGAATTGCGGCATTATGGATCAGTTTGCCGTAGGATTCGGAAAGAAGGACCATGCCATATTCCTCAACTGTGACAGCCTTGATTACGAAAATGTACCGGTCATACTGGAAGACTGTTCCCTGATAATCACAAATACCAATAAAAAACGCGGACTGACCGATTCAAAATACAATGAAAGAAGGTCGGAGTGTGAGAAGGCAGTTGAGCTTCTTCAGTCGTACAGGACTGTAAAAAACCTCAGTGAACTGAATACAACAGACCTCCCGTATCTGCATAAGTATATCAGTGATCCTGTTGTGCTGAAAAGGGCAAAACATGTAATCAGTGAAAACGGCCGTGTCCAGGAAGCGGTAAAAGTGCTTAAGGAAAATAATCTTACCCGTTTCGGGGAGCTTATGAACCTCTCCCATGACTCACTAAGGGATGATTATGAAGTAACCGGTCCTGAGCTTGATACTCTTGTTTATGAAGGCAGGAAACTTCCCGGGGTAATAGGGACACGGATGACCGGGGCAGGATTCGGGGGATGTACTGTTTCCATAGTAAAAACGGGAGATACAAGGAATTTCATGGCAAAACTGGCCAGGGTCTATACAGAAATAACCGGACTGATTCCGGATTTTTATAAGCCTGCCATTGGCAATGGAGCCAGGAAACTTTCATTTTAAAAGTACGGTCCTTTATTTTCCCGGTCTGAATCTTTTCCTGTCAATATCCCTGACACATCTGAATCCAAGGGTTTCACTGCGTTCGAATCCCGGAGAAACACGAAGCATTATCTGTGTCCGGTCAAGGGGCTGAGGTCCGCCGGGTATATAAGGGTTTTCCGGCGCGGGCCTGTGGAAACTGCCTCCCCTGATTATTATAAAATAGTTTGAACCGTTGAAATACATATCGTTTGTCATTTGCCAGACATTTCCAACCATGTCCATCACTCCAAACGGGCTCTGCCCTTTGGGAAAAGCATCGACAGGAGTGGACCTTTCAAATGCATTGTTACAATATGTTGCATGAAATTCATTTCCCCATGGCCACTTCCGCATATCGGTCCCCTGTGCTGCCAGCTGCCATTCAGCCTCTGACGGAAGCCGTTTTCCGGCCCATTTCGCATAAGCCAGTGCGTCCTCATAACTGATATAAACAACCGGATATTTATCCTGACCCTGCTTATATATTCCTGATGACCAGTGTCTCAGATAGCGTGTGGTATCAGCAGGACGGTAGCCTGTCCGTAATATGAACTCATAATACTCGGCATTTGTTACCGGGTATCTGTCTATCAGGAAGGTGTCGACCGTCACCCTCCTGCCGCCGGTTTCGGGATAGGGAATAAATTCATCATACGCCCTTACATCAAATTCAAATATGCTTTCAGGAATAAGAATCATACCGGGAGATATTTCAAGAGCCCCGGCAGTTTTGTCTGTCCTGTTTACAGGCCAGGGTCTGCCGCCGCTGACATTTATTATATTTTCATCCCTAAGTATATCGTTCTCAGTCAGTTGAATCACTATTTTTCCCTCAAAGCGGCCAAAAAGGTTTATCAGGCTTATAATTGTATCCCCTTTAAACTTCAGTTCCCTCTTTTCAGTATTATATGAGGGATTCCCCTTCCAGACTGTGATTATTCCCTGTCCGGGTGAGTTTATGCTTATTGAATCACCACCTTTCAGTTCCGATCTCAGAATATCCGGAAACTCTGCAATACAGTCAACGGATCCCTCCCTCCTTGTCCCGGCCCACACCGGCGGCCATGCATCAGCCATTACGCCGGCATATACTTTACCGTTCATTTTCACTGTTTCAAGATTGTCATGATTCCATAATGACACATAGTGGTAATCTTCCTGTCCGGAAACTTCAAACAGCGGACCATTATGGCCTTCAGGACGCAAATTGAGAACAGTATATATCGTTTTGCCTTCCGAATGCCATCTGTTGACAAAGATGTTGTCAGCTGAGGTCTCAATGAGGGGTGTCCAGTTTTTATCAGTAAATACATCATTATTCTGCCTGAGCAGGAAGGTTGTCCTGGCAAGAAACTCCTTGTCTGTATCATAATCATCATTTCTTCCACCGGGCCGGAACATATTAAGTTCCGTACCATAACCGTTGAAAAAAGAGACTGCTATTTCACGGTGAAGAATATCCTCTCCCACGTCACATACCCTGAAAATTGCATATTCGGGTTTTATAAGCTTGCTGAGATTGAGTTCCGGACTCATAAAAATTGAATTATGAATCCTGCCTGAAATAATACCCTGCATTTCTTTCACACCGGCCATGCCATCCGGATACATTACCACACCGCTTCGTATACTGTCAGCGGCAGCCTGCAGCCACTCACCACCGGCAGCTGATTCCGTTTCCAGTATGACCCCGTCGGCTTCAAGATCCATGATAAGCGAAGTCATTCCCTTGTGGTGATCTTCTTTCTCCATGTCACGGGGATTATAGGCAAAAAAGAATCTGGTGCCATAGGAACGGCCCAGGTTTACAAAATTCCGTAACTGCGGGATTCCCCCGGGAAGATCCCTGTACATATCCTGCTGGCTTCTCCTGTCGAGCCCCAGCCTGGGCCATGTCGCACATAAACCGTAAACATCCGGCCAGCCGAAGTCCCCGATGGATTTCTTCAGAAGTTCCGGATAGGTATATTTGCCTGTCTGACTGTCATAAAACTCCCTGTCCCAGGCCATCTGAAGGATAATAAGATAACTGTTCCTGATCCAGGCAAGATCGCTTCTTTTATATAGTGAATCATCAAAGCTGTCCAGGTCAAACAAATATTTCTCCCTGAACATCATTTGGATCCCTTTCTGCCATTCACCACTGTAAAGGCAGTTATAAATTTTATAGTGAACAACTCCTCCCGGAGGCAGGACTGTTTCGTACCTTCCGGCCACTGCATCCTCTGTTCCTGTTCTCCGGGCAAGAGCGCAAACCGAAAGATTACCGGCTGAAAATGAAGAATAACCCAGTTCCCATGCATTATCCGGAAGCATCACACCAACAGGCCTGCGTCCGGGTCTGAACAGGTGTGCCCTCGCCGGTCCGGGTGGTCCGAAGCCCGTAATATATACAGCCGATCTGTCCTCACCGTAGGGAACCACATTGGAGACTCTCAGGGTGTCATTTCCGGTATTGGTAAAACTAAGACCGCATATCCAGTCAGGATCAGAGAATCCCGGAATTCTAAAGCTGACTTGCAGTTTGTTTTTAAGCAGCTGTAAAAATACAGAATCAGTTTTTATTGCCTGCTGATCTGCAGAGCTGTAATACTTCCCGTTACAGTGAAAACTATATAATGGTCTGGGAATATCAGGATTAAGAACAGTACTGTCGGATAAATAAATCCTTCCGGTTATCAGTCCTCTCGTTGCTTCAATACCTATCTGTCCTATCTCCTGGGAATAAAGAGACAGAGGGAAAAAAAGAAGCAGGTATAAAAATAAATGAAGATATCCTGTAAGTGATGTTAAATATTGAGAATGATGTTTCAGCATCTTGACTCCGCGTTTCAGAATTGTTAAACTGCTAATTTTCAAATATAAAATTTAAACATTAAATTAATTGAATAAAACAGTATTTCCGCTTGAAAAAAAATATTTCCTCACAGTAATCCGGGCCAAAAAGCTTAATAATAAGCTTTTAATTTGTTTTTTCGACAAATTTGTTATATATTGTACGGTCTTTTCTGATTCAGATTAAAGGATGTCCGGAATAGTCAGAATATTAAAATGTTTAGTATTATTCGGTTCAATTGCGCTAATGGTGGGTTGTGCTTCATCAAAGCAGAATCCCTATCATAAAAAAAGGACTGAACCCGTAAAAAAGGTCAATCCTCAGCAACTGGGCAGAAACAGGTATTACTATTCTCCGAGCTATCAGAAGAAGCTGATGAGAAATTACAAGAAAAAGAAAAAGTATTAAAGTCATTCATCACAAACGAATTTCAGGCCGTCATGGGCCAGGAAGATGCCCGGAGGCAATTCCCGGCTGACCTCTTCATGAAGGCCCATCTGATGACTTATATGTATTAAAAAAGCTTTTCTTGGTGATATCTCCCTGATAAAATCAAGTGCTTCCCTGAGGCAGAAGTGTGAAATATGTTTTTCTTTGCGCAACGCATTAATGACCAGGCATTTCACTCCTATCAGCTTTTCCTTGCTTTCCTGGGGAATATAATTGGCATCTGTGATATAGGCAAAATCGCCGGTCCGGAATCCGTAAATCTCCAGACGATGATGCATAACCCTTATTGGAATAATTTCAATTCCTTTTATTTTGAAACTGTGATCAGTTATGGTATTAAGTCTCATCCTGGGTATTCCGGGATGCCGGTAGTCTGCAAAAACATATGAAAATTCACTTTTCACCGCTTCCTGTACCCGCTCTTCGGCATAAATATCCACAGCATCCTGGCTTTTATAATTAAAAGCCCTTACATCATCCATTCCCGCAATATGATCCTTGTGCTCATGTGTCAGGATTATGGCATCCAGTTTTTTTACATTTTCCCTGAGCATCTGCTGCCTGAAATCGGGTCCTGCATCAAAAAGCAGATAAATTCCGTTCTTTTCAAGCAGAAGGGAGGTCCGCAGCCTTTTATCATGCGGATCATCAGACAGACAAGTATTACAATCACAGGCAATCACAGGAACTCCCTGGGATGTGCCCGTTCCTAGGAAAGTAATCTTCACAACAGATCAATTTACAGGCAAACCTATATTAAAAATCAATAACAACAAACCGAAAGAACCTGTTTTTAACCAATTCCCTGTTTTATCCTCTCACCATAAATTTTGTATATTTGATAAACTTATGAGTTTTGAAAGCTAAACTTTATCTTCTTCCGGTCACTCTCGGCGGAAATGATCTCAGGATGGTAATTCCTGACAGGGTGCTTGAAATGACAAAACGCCTCAGATACTTTGTGGTTGAGGATATACGAAGTGCAAGGAGGTATCTCAGGACTGTCGACAATAAATTTCCGCTTGATGAAATCCGTTTTTTTGAACTGAATGAACACACCCGTGATAATGATATAGAGCATTATCTTGATCCGGTCCTGAATGGTTCGGATATGGGGCTGATGAGCGAGGCCGGAATGCCCGGAATTGCTGATCCGGGCTCACGGCTCATTGCAATTGCTCACAGGAAGATGATCCCCGTGGTTCCTCTATCCGGCCCCTCCTCTGTTCTCCTGTCCCTTATATCATCAGGACTGAATGGTCAGAAATTCGTGTTTCACGGATATCTTCCCGTCAAACCGGCTGACAGGGCTTCAAAATTAAAGGAGCTTGAAAGAAGTGCCGGAAAAGGATATTCCCAAATCTTTATTGAAACGCCATACAGAAACAACAGGATGCTTGACACAATCCTGAGTGTATGCAAAAATGATACTCTGCTTTGTATAGCAGCAGACCTTACCCTTCCGACGGAATTCATCAGAACGATGAAGATATCGGAATGGAAAAACAGCAGACCTGATCTGAACAGGAGGCCTGCTGTTTATGTTATGCAATAATCCTTTACAGGAATATCACCTTTATTCGGTTACAAAAATTATACTGTCCAGTTCTACTTCAAACAAAAGCGGGGTGTAATCACGGTAAGCCAGACTGGAAGGAATGAGTAACATTGCCTTCCCTCCCTTTTTCATCCGCATCACTCCTTCGTCAAAACCGGGAATTGCCCAACCAATTCCGACAGGAAAGGCTAAAGGTCCTCTTCCTTCATTTGAATCAAATATCCTTCCATCCAGAAGATAACCTGTATAGTTTATAAAAACCGAATCGCCTTTCAAAGGGTTCATACCGTTTCCGATAACTATATCCAGATAATACAGGCCGCTTTCCGATTTTTCAAAATCCAGATCGGGATTACCACCGAGATAATTCATTATTTGCTGCTCCTCTTCCTTCTCCCATTTTTCATGTTTCGATGCCAGGCTGCAGGAAGCAAAAAACACTGCAGCTGTGAACATGGTGAATACCATTATTTTTCTCATTATTAAATTCATTTATATTAATCGTGGTTATTGTAATCTCAATTATTTATTTTTTCAACTTTTACCTCATATACAATAACAGACCTTGCGGGTATCCTTTTCCCATCGCCCTTAAGTCCGAAAGCCAGGTGCGGTGGTATGATCAGAATGGCCTCACCACCGTTTTTCAACATCCTCAGGCCCTGGTCAAGTCCCGCGGGAATATCGGTCCTGCCAAGCACAATCTCCTCAACACCGTCTTCATCCGATGAGTAGCAAGGCGTACCGTCAATAAGCGAACAATTATATTCCATCCGTATCCGGTCATTATCAAACAGAAAGTTGCCTTCACCCCCGGAATTTACCTGGTACCACAGGCCGGAAGAACTCTCACTCATATCAAGGTCTCTTCTTTCTATATAACTTTCAATCCTTTCCCTGTCTTTCCGGATAAGATGCCTGTTGAGTTCAGCCATTTCCTTTTTATCCGGAAGGTTTTTCTTTCTGTTTTTATCCGTAGCCTGGCTGCAGGAAAACATGCCTGCAAGGAATATGCCAAATATCAACAGTCTGAGTATCACCTGGAATTATTATTATTAAAATATTCGAAATTTTCTTCCAGTACCTTCCTGAAATATCTGATTGAGTTTTCGAGTGTTCCCCTGAATTCGCCACCCGAAGCATTCAGATGTCCTCCGCCCGAAAAAAAACGCGAGGCAAATTCATTTGTGGGAAAATCCCCCTTTGATCTGAGTGATAATTTTACGAATCCATTTTTTTCAACAAAAAAAACTGAAAAGATGATTCCCTTAATTGACAATGGCAGATTCACAAAACCTTCAGTATCTCCTTTCACATATCCGTATGATTCAAGATCTGCTTTTGAAAGCCAGATATATGCAGTATGATATTCATGAAGGATCACCATCCTTTCATTCAGGGTAAAACCCTGAAGCCTCAGTCGTGTTTCAGAAAAATTGTTGTACAGCAGTTCCAGGACTCTGTCTTTCTCAATGCCGTTCTCAAGAAGGTCAGCAACAACTCTCAGGGTATTACTTGTATAGCTTCCATGCTCAAAATTGCCGGTATCGGTAACTATCCCCACATATACTGCTTCCGAATAGGGCCTGGTGTCATACGGCTTTCCGTTCATCAGGGTAACTATTTCGTGTACCAGCTCGGTAGTGGAGGAATATTCCGGAACAGATATTTCAATATCAGCAAATCCTCCCGGATTGAGATGATGATCAATAATAACCTTTACTGCCTTAGAGCGGGTCACAATCTCTTCCATCTCCCCCAGCCTGTCAGGCTGATTGAAATCAACCATAATGATAAGATCGGCCTTTTCAATAATGCTCCTGCATTTATCCCTTTGTGAAATAAATATCTTTATTTGCTCCGATCCTTCCATCCATTTGAGAAACTCCTGAAGATTATTGGGAGTAATCATTTCAGCCTTTATATCCCGCGATTTAAGATAATGAAACAGCGCCAACTGTGAACCAACAGCATCACCATCAGGGTTTATATGACTGATCAGCACAATGTTTCCGGAGTTCGAAAAATGTTCGGAAATTCTTTTTGTATATTTGGATAAATCCGTCATATTTGCTGCTCAATATTTAAGGGCGTAAAGATAAGCATAATTCTTTTAGAGGAATGCCGTATGTTCAATTACAAAACAGGCAGATATGGAAGCTGATTTCACCTTTGCGGTCATAAAACCCAATGCAGTAAGAACGGGTAAAACAGGTCCGGTACTGGCGATGATAAACGAAGCCGGTTTTGAGATTTCTGCATTGAAAATGATATGTCTTACAGTTCCCCAGGCTGAAGCTTTTTACCAATTCTGCCAGGAAGAGCCGTTTTTTGAAAGCCTGGTCGAATTTATGAGCTCGGGACCTGTTGTTGCAATGATACTGCGAAGGGAAAATGCAATTGAAGAGTTCTGCAGACTTATGGGAGATCCTGATCCCGAGTTTTCAGAACCCGGGACAATAAGGAAGCAATATGCTGTAAACCTGCTTATGAATGCCATACACGGATCCGAAAGCAGGGAGGACGCCCTCAGGGAAAGTGAATTTTTCTTTTCAGAAATCGAAAAATTCTGATCCTCCATTTTTAACCTTCCAATGAATTTTCTTATGACAATTGATTTTTCCGACAAGAAGACCCTTGAAAAATATTCTTCGGCCTTCACACTCTCCGATATGGAGATATTTATATTTCCAGAACTGTTCTATCCCCTTGTTCTTGCAAATATCATGTCGCCGCTAATATGGGAATGGAAAAATGATCCATGGTTTGCCGGTATGGACAAAAAGAGCTTCAACTACAAAATAAACAGAATAAAGCAATACATAATCCAGAACTATGTGTTCAATCTTGATCTGGCTACATGGGGTCTGACAAGCAAAACAAGGGAAATTGAAAGATTCCGTGATTTTTTCGATGTTGAAGTCCTTAAACGCTCGAATGCATTATTTGGTTATGAAGGTGACAAATACTATTTCGACATAGATATCCGCAAGCATTTCGGTCTTGACAAATTCAATTCCGATATTATTCCATACTGGAAAACCGAAACTGTTGAAGCCATGACAGCATTCAGGTATAAGGACAATCACACAACCGGTGCCGGGGAATGCGTATCACTTTCCGCACTTTATGCCGCTGCCGCATTTATCGTTGGCGGAATACCACTGGAAAAAATATTCCTTGTGGCCACTCCCCTTCATTCACAGAATTTTATTACTGAAAAAGAAGGTATTATAACCAATAACCGCAGAATAGTAACGAAAAACATGTGGTTCAACGGAACATCTCTTTCTGAGAAGGCAAGGAGGGCACTTGAGAATGAGAGAGTCACAATGGTCAGCCATATTTCGGGTTATATACATACAGTATATGAGGATGCGACAATAGACAAAGAGTACTATAAGCTGTTTTCCGGGAAGCTGAGAGATTTTTTAAGCACTGAACTCACAGACCGGATATTAATTAATTTCCTGAGGTTCAAATCAAAATACAAGTCTCTCTTCCAGGTTGAATGTGTCTGTTCAGGAATCAGTTATTATATCTCTCTCGAAAAAATGTTTGAATATGAGCACACCAGCAAATTCAGTGTTGCACCGGAAACAAGGGAAAAGCTTATAAAAGAAATCGAAGGAGATGAATTTCACCTGAGCCCTCTTCATGGCAAAATTATTCTTAACAGAGCCGAGGAGATAATCAGTTCACACAAACATAAAGATCTCAGCATCATTGAAAATCTCTTTATTGCTCTCAACGGCGGAATACAAAAGGAGATGATAAATGAAATGTTCCGGGACCTGTCAGAATTTATTTCCACCAGGCCGGTACTGCCTGATGAGGACAAGGATTATATACTTTCGGTTGTGCCCGGGATATCAGTAAATGACAGTCGCGATCAGATAATTGAAACGATACATGATCATGCAGCCGGTTCGGAAATGGCAATGCTGACACTTTATGTGTACAGACAGATGGACAAGGCTGACTGGCTTCCCTTCGTGAAAGCTGCCCTGGAACGCAATCCCACCTGTTTCGAAGACCTGAACGGAAAAAGTATTGCTGAGGTGTATGCTATACTCGGCAAGATGCCTGACGAATCTATTTATGACGGAAAGAGACTGGCTCTTCCCGATGAGGTATGGAATTTCAGAAGAGGTGACGGCCTTGAAAAGGCATTTCTGCTGGCCGATTTCATTATTGGCAGGGATCCGGCTGCGGAAATAAATATCATCAGCGCTGATAAAAATGTAAGTCTCGACTATTCCGGCACTGATTATTTATTCGGAACAGAAAAGAATTTCCGCAAACACATCCGTATCAGCGGCAGGAACTACGAAATCACATAATCACCGGGAAAATACAGGCCGTTGAGAATCGTTCTGCGCTGAAACCGGATTTACCGTCCGGAACAGGAAACTGCTGAAAATTTATTATCCACCGGTTCTTACCAGAACAATCTTTTCCCTGTCGGCTTTTGCTATTGTATTTATAAATGCCCTGAAGCTGTTATACTTTTCTGCAGTTATATCAGACTCATTTAATTCAAATATCCTCCTGAATATCAATACTTCGTGTTCCTGTTCAAATTTACAGACAAATCTGCCGAATTCATTTTCGATATCAATATCCGGAGGCATGTATTCAATGACATAGTTCTGCGGAACGTTGTATGCAATGGAATCACATGAAACCGAGGCCAATACAACTTTAAGGTGCACGGGTTTCTCCTGAAAGTAGTCCTGTACTGATATTACAGGACTGAAATATATCCTTGCAGCATCAGAAGTACTGAAATTTTTTATTGCAAGCTGACATTCAAGTTCTGCTGATGGATTTTCCGTCTTTCTTTCAGAATATTTAACCCCTGATATATCAAGATCATTGAACCGCATGCCTGAGTAGAGGGAACGTTTGATTTCATCCTCCGACTGCATGGCATATCTGAATGTCGCCGATTCATAGTGATGTCCTGAATAAATACTGGACATTCTTCCTGATGATATTCCCTGTGTACTGATGGAAAAATTACCTTCCCTGCGAATAAGATTCTGTTCCTTTTTAAAAGAAGGAGTTTTGGCCATTATACCACCTTCAGGAGTTATCAGAAGGGCATTCTTATTGGAAGTGCTGCTGCTCAAATAATTAAACGGATAAGTCTGACTTGTGCATTCCAGCCAGATTGTATCTTCGGCCTGAGGCACACACAATATTGCATGGTTAAACTGATTGTTGACAAAATCTTTGTTTATATCAGATACTGAACTTTGCCTTACAAGAGTGTAAAACGATTTAATACCGGCTGCCTTCAGAAGTGAATAGGTATAATTGACCAGGGCCTTGCAATCACCGAATCCGTTCCGGGCAACGGCTGAAGCTTCAGCCGTACGGTAACCCCCTATTCCAATCTGAATTGAAACATACCTGGTTTTTAATTGCATATACTCATAAATCCGCTTTACCTTTTCCCGGGTACCCGGCTCTTCTGAAACAAGTTTTCTGACATTGTCAATCTCTGACTGTGGAAGCTCATCCCTGTCCCTGTTTATTTCATATACCCAGTTGCCGAATTCCTTCCATGAACGCATTGATCCACTGAATCCGGCATATTCAAAATCAAGGGGGGCGGCATTTACTGAGGGTATGTCGTAAACCGGCCGGATGGAGACATCGCGGCTTTCATATGCCGGAATATTTTCTTCCTGCCAGGTATAAATCTTTTTGTTATCCAGTATCACCGAATCCACAGGATTCTTCAGATACTCATCATAATACCTCAGTTTCATTCCTGATGGAACAACATACTGTATACCTGATTTCTGAACAGATACATCCGGAGCATCCTGAAAATTCCACGAAGGATAGTTTAAAAGACTGGAAAATGTGATTTCATATTCATATTCAATGGTATAGGGATATTTATATATTGGGAAATAGAGCAGCTTTAGCCTGTCGTCCGAATAAAATGTACCGCCGCTTATTGCACTCATATCAAAAACATCCGAAGGTCCGAGTGCTTCGGCAATGTTACCTTTCTGATCATATATCATCCCTCTGATACCGCTTACTTTTGAGTATTTGTCATACATAATCTGCAAAAGTCTGTAAGCGGTGGCATTTTCATTGAGAAGTGTGACTGCCTTTTTGATCTTCATTACAGCATTGCCCGGTCCTTTTATGGTAAAGAGACACTGTTCAGTTCTGACAACTGCACTTGCTCTGTTTTTCAGATTATCAGGAATGGAATCGAAGGGATAAAGCTGGGAAAATACATTGGATGTAATTGCAGCCATCAATATGGTTAACCAATATTTCATTTTATATCATTCTTCATTTTTGGACATCACAATCAATTCTGCCTGCTTTTGCAGAATCCCGGAATAATACTCCCTGATCCGGGAATATTCAGATGCTTCGAAGAATGTATTGTCAATTTTCAGATGAGCTGAAATCAGAATCTCATTGCCGCTGGTCTCACATCTGAATTCATAACTGCCATCCCCCTTTCCAAGACTTATCACTGTGCCGGCAGGCTTTTCCACAACTGAAAATGTTGAGGGAACAGTGATTTTCACAACAATCCTGTCCTCAACCGGAGCTCCGAAGTCTATGGGAAAATTACGTGTCTCCTGCCAGAAAGCGCTCTTTCCGGAAACTGCCGACAGGAATGGGTTAAAAAGATAACTTCCCCCCGCTTTCTGTACCGCATTTATAATGTTTATATTTATTGTTTCAATCACATCCAGGTCCCGTGCTTCAAGGTTTTCAAGTGAGAAATCATTTATTTCCAACTCGGTATATGATGATTTCAAATGATCAAGATAGCCCTCCCTTCCTTCAATCATTACCTGTTTCCTGATGTTATATGCACTGAAATCAGAATAATGTGTTTTAATCTCACCCGACATACAGGCATCATCATCCATTACAAGATTTATTACTGTGGAAGTGCCGTTCTTTTCACTGTTTTTCAGATCCACAAAACGTGAACTGCTGCCTGCAATCAGTCTGCCTGCATCATTCAGGCATTCAAAAGGCAACACATTGAAAGGCCTTAGCGGATCGGTAGCATCCACAAGAAAATACTGACCGTCAGCATATACATAGGCCAGCACGTAATTAAACTGCCGTATCATTGCTGAGTAAGGGTTTATACTTCCGTTTGACCGTGTGCTGAGGATCACCGGATCAGCTTTTATACCGGCAAGCCTCAGCATGCCGATAAGCATAAGATTTATATCTGCAGAATTTCCTTTTTCCTTTAAATATATCTTTTTCAGGGGTGCAGATGTCATAAAATCTTCCACTCCATTCCAGAGTATCTTTCCGGAAATGAATTCATGGATCTTTTTTACTTTTTCAATATCGCCGCTAAGACCGGAGCTTAGTTTCAGGGCATCTTTCTTCAGAAATCCTGTCTTTGTCATTGCCTGTCCAAAATCATTGCGCTTAAGAAGTTCGTCCGAAAGAGTTTCATATGTCGGATTTATTCGTTCCAGTGATGAACCAGGAAAACTGACAGCGGCAAGCTCAAAATTAATTTTGGTCAGACAGTCATTTTTGCTTTTTACATAGGGCTCTTCCCTGAAAGCAGGCATGTCTTCCACATGATATATATTAACGTTCGTTCTTACGTTTTGTTTGTGAAACACGGAAGTCCGGTAAGAAGGTGTATTGACAACTGATAATGCAGATCCTGAAATAATTGTTTTGTAAATAAAATACTCCGGATAAGATACGGTTAACATGCTCTTTACAACAGGTATATCAGCCTGGAATTCCCACGGAACCAGAATGTTTACCGCATAATTTTTCAGTAAAACAGTATAGGAATACTCCAATACCGAGCCTTCGCGGACATCAGGGAAATTGAACTTCAGGGCTTTTGTTCTTTTACTGGTATTGTCGATTATGAAATCTTTTTTCGGTATTGAGGTTTCCAGTATTTCTCCGCTTCGGATATTGAATGTGGAGGCTCTGTAATTTTTAATTATATCCCTTGAGGAAAAAGGCAGTTCAATGTTTGCATAATCAAAACCCCTGCTGTTTACAATACGGATTTTCACATCCCTTACAAGTTCAACATAAAATTCATTGCCGTTGTATTTAAGAGATGCTGTACCTTCATCCGAAAGGATGATTGCATCAGCACCCGGATCAGGTTTGTAGGGTTTGTTTTCAAGGTCTTCGAAACTGATCCGGCCAAAGGGTATTTTGTTCTGTGCCTTAAGAGTTACTACCGGAACGATTGAAAAAAAAATGATTAAAACCAGAAAATTAAACTTGTTCATATATGTTAAAAATCTTTTTTATCTGAAGTTTCTTTTTGCCCGGCCATTATTTTGTCTGTTTGTTTTTCCCTGAAGATTCCAAAACAAACGGCTGTTGCGGCAAACCATATCCATATCCTGCTATGCTTACCGACACCCTATAAGGAATATTTTCTTCTATTCCTTCAGGCACTCTGACAAGGATACGGGTGTTTGTAATTGAAATGATTTCAGCTTCTGTCTCTGTCATGTGATCTATTGTTGAGCGGAAAAAAACTATAGTCTGAACATCATCTATCAGGAGGTTTTCTCCTTCAATTGTAACAATGTCACCATAATATCCGGTAAGAGGATGGATATTTGATACGACCGGTTTGAGAATGGTAAATTTATCCCCGAACGTTGTGGTCTGGTCTCCTGTCTGAACAGTCAGTGCGAAGGTTTCACTGGCGGGAACTATTCCCCACGGAACATGACATATAATTTCTGTTCCTGTCCAGGATTCAATAAAGCCTTCATGTGGGCCAAAAAAGACATGATTATCACTTCTATTATGTTCAATGAAATAATTGCCTCTGATAGTAACCCGGGAACCTGGCGGGCCGGACAAAGGTGTAACTGATTCAATTAAAGGAGGCTTCAACAGGAAAGGTTCGGGAAAATAAAAAGAGGAACCATACACGTCCGCTTCCGTTTCCAAAACAGACTCACGCGTCCTCACCCACTGAGGAACAATAACTTTAATAATATTTCCACCTGCCTGAACCGAAGTAATCTCTGCTTCTAAACCTACGCCGAAACTAATCCTATTATGTTTCGCCAAAGGATGAAAACGACCCGTTAAAGTCAGTGTATCTCCCCAGGTTCCTTCTTTTGGTGAAAAGCCCGTGATTATCTTCTGTAACAGCTCAAATTTTTCCGGCGAAATAATTTCCATCAAATTATTTATCATTATTTTCACATCGCTGGCAACAGAAAATAAATTCAGAGGAACAATTATCCCAAGTGCATCGGTATTTAATTTGACAACATTACAGTTCAGGCCGCCGAGAGTGACGCTGTAATTATTCCTTTCGGTCATGAGATTAATACCCGAAACGGTAATAGTATCCCCCCATTTTCCCTGCCGGGGGACAAAACCGGTAATCTCCGGCAGCAGTACGGTTAAGGTTTCTGATACGGTAAAGACAGTTCCGTTTATTTTGACACTGGCTTCATTTGCTGAAGTGATTATCCTTTCGGATACTTTGACAATAAGAGTGTCTTTTCTTTTTTCAGTAATGATACAATCCTGTCCGCCTATGTGTACTGAAAACTCATTATTTGCTGCATTAATATTTTTTCCGGTTATAAAAATACTGTCCCCCCACCTTGAACTTAAAGGGTACATACCTGAAATCAAAGGTATTTTTATATTAAGTTCCTTCTTGTCGAACAATGAAATATTACCGGAAACTTCAACTGAGATTCTGCCTTTTGTATCGGCAGCTTCACTTTTTACAATTGCAAAAACTGTAGAATCGGTTGATGAAATCACATGGCAGACGGTCTGATTTATACGTACAGTATTTTTTCCGGGAATGTATGAGAAGTTTTTCCCCTTGATTTTCAAAGTATCACCCCAGATTACGGTATCCGGTTTAAAACTTTGAATAACAGGTGCCAGGCTTCCCAGACTGATAAATTTCACTGTCTTACCATATATAATATGTTTGTCTGTTACAATAAACGGTCTCACAGTGTATTCGACTCCTTCCTCAAATGTTGATCTCACATCAGCAGTATAAACACCCGGAGTGGTCACGCTCTTTTGAAATACTATCTTGTCTTCCGTCTCTATCCTGGGATTCTGGCCCTGAGACCAGACAAAACCATATTCCCTTATTGTTTCGGTTCCAAGAGAATAGATGTCGGCACTGAATGTCGCACCCGTTTCGGATATATTCGTCACAGGGAGAGTATTTACTCTCGGATATTCCCGGGGCACTGCCTTTTCTTCTTCACAATCGCTGAGTATTACAAGAAGTGATAAAAACAGCAGGAAAAACAGAAAGTGGTTTATTTTCATTTAAATAGATCAGGTTTGAAGTCTTCCTGACATAATTTTCAGTTTATGATATAATATTAGACGAATTATATGGGAAAAACAAATAAAATTTCCGGTTTTATTCCTATTTTAGCCTTACATATTAAATACTTAGGACCTGATGCATCTCAAAAAAATTCTTATTCCCATTGTTATTATCATTCTGATCCCCTACCCTGCCTTTTGTCAGAAAATATTCAGGGAAGGTTATATTGTCAAGCCCGGGGGTGAAATACTGAACGGTCTGTTAGAATTCAGGCAAGGAAAGAAGGCTCCCTCTGTATGCACCTTCAAACGCTTTGAAATTGCCGTTCCGGTCAGATATAACCCGGGTGAAATCAGTGAATTCGGATATTCCGGCGGAAACAGATACAAATCCATAGTGCTGGATAACAAAGAGACATTTGTTGAGGTACTGATTTCAGGGAGCATTACTCTTTACAAGAAGGGATCGGGATATCTGCTTGAGAAATCAGGTAGCGGTATCATTGATGTTTCAGGCGGGAAAATAGTTTTCGGTGAAGGGAGTAGCAGAAAAGAATTTACAGAACTAAGCTCCTTTCTGAGATATATCACGGAAGACATACCGGTTACTGTCAGTGAAAAGGCAGAACCACATAAAGATCTTATTCCGGTTATAAGCGAATACAATAAAAAATCAGGAGAGGATTATATCGTTTCCGGCAGGGATCATTCAGGAAGCATGATTTACGGAAAATCCATAAGAGCCGGTACCAGGCTCAACAATTACGGTGTTCTGGCAGGACTTAATTCATATTCCCTTAACATCAGAAGCACATCCGAATTTTATACACCGGATCCGAAAGCTGCAATAACACCTGCATTCGGACTGGCCTACGAGAGAATTCTGTCACGGTTAAACAATAAAATATCCCTGAGAACAGAAATGATTTTCCTTAAACAATCATTCTATTCATACAGTGAAACACCGGGGCAAACAACCATAATGAACAGAGATGATGCCTTCTTCGGATTCACCGGTATAAGGATACCACTGTTACTGCGATATCATTTGTCTTCCGCCGGCATCAGGCCCTATATCAACGGAGGAATTGCCCTGACAGGATTTATATCGAAAAAATACGTTCACATACAGGAAACAGAAACATACGGCAACATTATTCTCACTTCAGAAGACAGTGAATTAAAGAATCTGCCCGGCGAGATTACAGGACTGCTGGGAACAGGAATAAAAATTAAGATTATGCACGGCCTTGAGGCAGAAATTCAGGGGAGGATTGAAGTCGGACACGGATTATTGAATTCGGGAGCTGACAGAGAAAAACTAAAACAATATTCTGTACAGCCTGCTTTTTTAATAGGAATAAATTTTTAAACAGTAAGGCCTGGTCAGCTCCGGCTGTAAGAGTGGTCCGGACTGATCCCCTGTCGTTGTCTCCCCTGCTTACAGCTATTGGTTATCTGAGTACAATATCCCTGATGATCTCACTTCCGGCTTTCCTGTTCAGCTTTTTCATGAGTTCCTGCCGCAGCATCATCAGCTCATTCCTTACCACCGAGGAACTCAGATATACATAGAGAATACCATCCCTGATGTACAGCTTCTTTGTCCTGGAAGCGATTGCTTTTCCTGTGACTTCCTCCCAGGAACCAATCAGTGCTGTCTCGCCAAGTCCCTTGTCAAGCTTCATAGCCTTTATATAATCCTGAATTGCTTCCGCAAGCGATATGGTCTTACTCCGTCTCATTGATTCTTATTCCGTTATGAATTACCTCGTTAATCTTGTTGTTTTTTATAATAAAAAGTTTGTAATCTGTATCGTGCGCCGCCAGTATCTCCCTGAGCCTGCTCTCGTGTGTATCGGTGATCAGGATCTGACCGAATCTGCCGTTGCCAACAAGCCGTATTATCTGTCCGACACGTTCTGCGTCAAACTTATCGAAAATGTCATCCAGAAGGAGTACCGGCGGTATTCCCGATTTTCGTCTTATATATTCGAATTTTGCAAGCTTCAGGGCTACCAGGTATGATTTCTGCTGACCCTGTGATCCCAGTTGTTTTACAGGATGGCCATCCATTTCAAGAACAAGATCGTCCTTATGGACGCCAACAGTTGTATATCCCAGGAAACGGTCCCTGTCAAGGGAACTGACCAGTGCCCCGGCAAAATCAGCGTCTGACAGATGGGATCTGTAAGCCATCCTGACTGATTCCTTTCCGGATGATATCATGGAATAATTCTGCCGGAAAACCGGGATAAGCTCGTTCACCAGGTCAGTACGTTGACGATGAACATATTTTCCATATTTTACCAGTTGTGCATCCCATATAAGAATGCTGTCCCTGTCAAATTTCCCTGATGAACCGAATTCCTTAAGCAGCCTGTTTCTCTGTTGAAGTGCCTTGTTGTAGTTCAGCACCGAATCAAGATACTCCGTGTCGTACTGACTTATTATCTTGTTAAAAAAACGGCGTCTCTCCCCGCTGCCTTCCGAAATAAGCACACTGTCTGCAGGAGATATCATAACCACCGGATAATTTCCGACATGATCCGAAAGCTTCTGGTATACCTTTCCGTTTTTTTTCATCACCTTCTGTTTCTGTCTCTGGAAAGCGCAGTAAATCTGATCTTCCTCACCTTTTTTGACAAATACGCCGTCAATTATAAAATAATCTTCCCCATGATGAATCCCGATACTGTCAACGGCATAGAAAAAACTCTTTGTCAGTGAAAGATAATGAACTGCATCGAGAATATTAGTTTTCCCCACACCATTGTTTCCCACAAAACAGTTTATCCTTGGTGAAAAAATAATTTTTGCATATTCATAATTTTTGAAATTGGTCAGGGATAGTGTTTTAAGATACATCAGGATGCCGGATTACAGAATTACACATGGATAGTACGCTTAGCTGACAGAATTTTATCATTACCACAAAATTAACAAAAGAATCTCATCCGCTAAGGTTAAATAAATATCAGACTCTGAATCCCTGCTGTGGTATGATAATTCCGGTATTGCGTTTTTTTAAGTATTTGTTTTAAAATTATTTGAAATAGACTACTTTTGCGGTGGAAAAATCCAAAGCTAATTTTTTTAATCTGATATGGCAAAGAAATCAAAAGCCGGTCCGGACCGAATGAAGAATGTTGAAGAAACGCTCACAAAAACTGAACAGTTTCTTGAGGAGAATTATAAAGTCCTTAGTATAATACTTGGAATAATTGTAGCGTTGGTGCTTATTTTCTGGCTGGGAAGAATGTATCTCAACAAGAGGAATGCCGAAGCCCTGTCCCAGATATACCAGGCAGAAAGATATCTGGAGATGGATTCACTTTACCTTGCTCTCAACGGCGATGGAAACTACCTCGGATTTCTTGATATAGCAAGTGATTACAAATTCACCCATGCAGGTAATCTGGCACGCTACAGTGCAGGTATATGCTATCTTCATCTCGGGCAGTTTGATGATGCGATAGAGATGCTCGGGAAATACAGGAAAAAGGACAAAATAATAGGATCTCTTGCCATAGGTGCCACTGGTGATGCTTATGTGGAACTGGGAGAAGTTGAAAAAGGTCTGTCGAAATATCTTGAAGCAGCCGAATATGCCGCAAATTCCTTCAACACCCCGCTCTTCCTGATGAAGGCAGGAGAGCTGTATGAGCTTGACGGCAATTACGCCGAAGCCCTTAAACTGTATGAAAAGATTCAGGATAAGTATCCCGAAAGTACAGAGGGGAGTTCAGTTGAAAAATATATTGCACGTGCAAAACTTCTGATGAAATAGATTATGGCTACAAGCAATCTGTCGGCATACAATCCCGCCGGGGTTCCCGATGCCTCCGGCATGAGGATAGCCATAGCGGTTGCAGACTGGAACAGTGAGATAACACATTCCCTGCTTGACGGTGCCCGGAACACTCTTAAAAAACACGGGGTCAGGGAGGAAAATATCGTTGAAAAGCATGTTCCCGGTACTTTCGAGCTTACCTATGGAGCCAGGATGATTGCTGAAAACTACAATCCTGATGCCGTTATATGCATCGGATGTGTCATTCAGGGAGAAACACCACATTTTACATATATCTGCCAGGGTGTCACCCAGGGTATTACAAGACTTAATATTGATTATGAGATACCCTTCATTTTCGGAGTGCTGACAACAGATACACTTCAGCAGGCAGCCGACAGAGCCGGCGGCAAATATGGCAACAAAGGTGACGAAGCAGCAGTAACTGCAATAAAAATGGTCTCGCTCATGAAGGAAAGCAAAACAGATTAATCACTGATTTCTTTCCTTTTTATCTCTGGCACAATACCCGGTACGGACAATATCTGCATTTGTTCCAGGCTTTTTCGGTCATGGTAAAGGGTTCGGAACTGCTGAATATTTTATCCAACAAATTTTTAAGACCGGCAAGAAATGCTTCCCGGATTATACGATAGTCATTCACTGAAAGATCAGGTTTAATCCGTAGCATTTCAGAGGGATCTTTGCCCGGATCTTTCCTGATTTTATAAATTGCCGGAAAAAGTCTTGCATCCGGATTTTGCGAAAGATATGCCTCACAATAGACAAGTGTCTGAAGCCAGCCGTCAGGATCCCTGTTTCTGTCTTCTTCAAAAAGATCTTCCACGGAAGCTAATGAATCTGTGACCCTGCCGGTTTTATAGTCAATGATCCTGACAGTTCCTTCCTTCATGTCAATCCTGTCAACCCTGCCTCCCACGAGAAGATTTATTTTCCGGGAAGCATTCACTTCAGTCCGGAATCCATAAAATTCTTCGAATGACATGATTTTCAGCGGAGCAGACAATTTATCCCTTTGCAGTATTCTTTTTAGAAATACCACCAATACTTCCCTGATAATTAATTCATTTCCCGACACCGGAAAATCATTTCCAGATCTGAAATTTTCTTCTATTGCCCTGTCAATGGAATTTTCAATAATCTGTCTGTTCCTGATGAGCGATTCCGTTTCTGAAAGCTCAAGTATCCTGCCCCGGTATTTTTCGTACAGATTGCGTATGGCTTCGTGCAACAGTGTGCCGAGCATGGCGGGATCAATATCTTCAGTAATTAATTCTTTTTCCCTGAGACCGTTCACATATCTGTAGTAAAATTTCATCCTGCAGTACAACCAGGTATTAATGGCAGAGGGGGAAATATAAGCAGTTCCTTCAGTACCGCAAAACCGCTCAATAAGTCTGCGGCTGTGTTCTTCAGTTCTCTCAACAGTCTCGCTAAGCGGTTTCTGGCTTTGAATTCTGAAACTGTGGTCTACTGTTTCAGGCACCGTTCCGCCGCCATATTTCATTTGCTGAAGAAAGCGGCTGATTTCTCCGCTTTTAAGGCCCGCGGAGTCAGAATTATAAATAAATGTCACATTTTCTGCCCTGTGCAGAAGTCTGAAAAAATGATAGGCATATATTGATTCCTGATGATTTATTGATGGCAGTCCGAAAGCTTCCCGGAGGCTGAAAGGGATGAATGATGATGAAGCAGTGACTGCAGGAAGTACTCCCTCGTTGACTGACAGCATGATGATATTTTTGAAATCGAGGGTTCTCGACTCAAGTATTCCCATTACCTGGATACCCGAGAGGGGTTCTCCGGTAAAAGGCACTGACTGCATGTTAAGAATCCTTTCCAGGATTCTAATCCATGTATTAAGACCAGGTTTAATTCCGGAGTCTTCAGCTGCAGCATCGATACGGTTAAGTGAAAGAAGGGTACGGTAAATAAATTCATCGGTGATCCGTTGTCCGGCACCTGCACTCTGCGGTTCTTCTGCTTCTTCTGCTTCTACAGTTTCTACCACTTTTACAGCCTCTTCTCCGGCTGCTATGGCTGCATCTCCTTCCGCTTCCGCATAATTTCCCGAGCCGGCGATAATAAGCAGTTCCCTTAAATAATCTGACATTTGCTTTGGTGAGGATGGCCGCCTGAATATCTTTGAAAGGATTTCAGTTCCGGCAAACAGCTCTGATGGGATCCACAGGAGTTTTTTTCCGCGTATCCCCGTCACAGTATCCTGATCCTTGCCGGTCAGCATACCTGAAATCAGATTGTCACTTATGATCCTGTTACAGTCGCCCGCGCTGAACAAAACTGTCCCGCTGTCAATCCGTACCCTGCCCTGCATTTCCAGGATCCGCCGGATAAAAGCATATACCGGAGTGTGCCGTAGGGGAAAACCCATGGTAATATTGATGTTGTCCGGATTTTCGGGCAGACTTGATAAGAAAGGGATCAGAAGGGTCTCATCACCAAGTATCACGGCTGTCTCATGGGCATTTTCAGGGTCAAGTCCCGGTAACCCGGAGATCAGATCGGGGATCAGCTTCACCTGAGCCATATCAGACGAGGTGTTTATAATCCGCCTGCTTACCCCGGCAGTCTCGCGGGAAAGAAAAGTATTGTAATTCCAGTCTTCAGGCATGTCATTTCCAAATACTTTGATATTTTCCCTGATGAAAAATCCTGCTGAACCGAATCTGTCACCACTTACGTAAGATTCATCATAGTCCCAGTAAAATCTGCCTTTCCCGGCCTTCTTTAGGGCTGTCAGCAAAGTTGTTTCACAGCGGTTCAGCGCATTGAAACCTGCAAAATGGACTGTTTCCCACTGCAGGCCGGATATGATCCCTGCAATACGCTTTTCAGCCACATCCCTGAATATCATTCCCTCATATGCAATATTTTTCTCTTTGAGGGATTCCCTGAAGTCCTTATACAAATCATATAGTATTGACCAGATATTCAGAAATCCTGTTTTCTCCCTTGTAAGCCTGGCAGGGTCAATATTTGTCCAGAAACGTTTTATTATTTCAATCTGCCCGGGAGTGAGTCCCCCAAATTCCTGATCTATCTTTTTCAGATCACTTATATTTCTGAAAACTGTTGAAGCGTCGGACAGGTATTTATCAACATCATCAAAATCATTCAGGAGCATATCACCCCAGAAATAGAAATCATCAAAGCTTTCAGCCTGCCTGCTTATCTTTTTATATGAATTATACAGTTCAAAGATCAGTATTTCATTTTCCGCCTGCTGTAATTTTGAAAACGACCGGAAAAGATCATTTACCGTCATAACTGCCGGTGTCCACACCGGCCTGGCTATCTCTTCAGCAAGATATTTCTTAAAAAACAATCCGGCTCTTCTGTTCGGGAAAACAAGACAGTGATTATGGAGGCTGTTTCCATATTGAGAATAAAGATGTCGGGCTATTCGCCGGAGAAAATATTCCATCTTTCATTTATTTCATTTACCTGCTTACTTACAATGTTCAGCTTTTGCATTTATACTATTACAAAACGGTCTGTCTTTTCAGGTATTTTCCGCGGGAGCTCCGGAACAGCCGGTATCCGGATCTCCGTAACAGTCATACTCCGAAACTTCAAAACAACGAAACCCCGGAACAGCCATACTATAGAGCTCCGGATTTCCGGAACTCAAGAATTCCGTTCCAGTCAGAAGACAATGTAATAACTCTTTTTCATTCCTCAAAAGTATGGAAAAAAGGATTCTAAGAAGGTATAAAGTACATACATTTGCTATTGCGCATCAGCCGGATAATAAAATAGTCAATTGATTAAGTCATTTGGAAAGATTATGGCAATAGCAACATCCAGAGTAAAAGGAAAGGGAGAAATACAAATCAACGAGAATTTATGCACAGGTTGTGCAGAATGTGTTGAAGTATGCAAGGATTTTAGTCTTACAATCAAGGACAATAAGGCCTCTGTCAGTGATAATCCCCTCTTCGGGTGTATTGCCTGCGGTCATTGCATGGCAGTATGTCCGGCAGATGCAATTCATGTCAGCGGAAGGATGATTTCAAGGGATGATTTGTTTGAACTGCCACATGCAGATGAGGCAGCCAGTTATGAACAATTGACAAACCTGTTTCTGAGACGCAGAAGTATAAGAGAATTCCTTGACAAACCGGTTGAACCCGGGAAAATTGAGAAAATACTTGATGCCGCCATGACATCACCAACGGGCATACCACCTTCTGATGTAAATGTTTTGATATTAGACAGTAAAGAAAAGAACAGATTATTTATCAAAGATTTTTGCAACTACTTGAATAGTATTCGATGGATGGTTTCCGGATGGTTTTTAACTCTGATGCGTCCCGTTTGGGGGAAGACAAATGCCGAATTGTTTCAGAGCTTTGTTAAGCCATTGTTCGAAATTTATATTTCCAGTATGAACAAAGGCATTAATTTGGTTACTTATGACGCCCCGCTTGTGATGTATTTTTACGGTTCCCCCTACTGTGATCCTGCAGACCCTGTTGTTGCTGCCACAACGGCCATGTATGCCGGGCAATCTCTTGGACTGGGAACCTGTATGCTCGGAGGAATACATCCTTTAATTCAGTATGGATCCGGGGCAAGGAAATTCAGAGAAAAGTACGGAATTAAATACACGAGCAGAGAAGGTTTATTTGTAATTTTTGGCTATCCGGATGCAGATTATAAAAAGGGAATCAGAAGATCTTTTTCGTCAACCACATTTCTGCAATAAACCCCCAAACGAACAAGAAGCGAAATACCTTACATGATTATCAATACAGAAATTATAAGGACTCCATCTTCTATATGATTCTGCTTTTGGGTCAACGGAATGCCACTTCCCGATAGCTGGATCGTAGAACCTTGCGCCATAATCATACAACCCTACCCGGGATTTTGACTCTTTCCCTACATTCCAGGCACAACGCAAAACAGCGCTCTTGTTTTCATAATATGTAAGACTCTGACAGCTCATCTGCTTTATTTGGTCTTTACAATACCATCTTTATTGAAGTCTATGTAAAATCCTTCATGAATCGGCATTGTTTTTAGTATCTGACCTTCTCTTTCTCCATAATTACCAATGTTTGACGGCTGTTTTGTGCTAAATAAATAATCGTAATCCAACAACAAAGGATATCTTTCCTGATTTACAACCACATGCCTGTTTGTTGATTTAACCCAATAAATTAGACCTTTGCTGCTTTCAGCTTTGTAATGAACAATATCCAACCTATATGTTGTATCAGGTTTCTTGTTTAACACAAAATAAAATAAGTATTCTTGCTGTTTGCTGACTCTCTTTATATAATTACTAGCCTGAACTTCCACATCATCTGGAAGCATATAGAGTATTTTCTCATTATTTTGAGAACAAGCATGGCTTGTTATTCCAAGCAACAAAACAAAAAATATAAATTTGTCTAACATACTAATAAGTTGGTTTTTACTATTACCCCATATTTCCATAGCGTTTCGACCTAAATTAATAGTAGGGGTTGTCTGGTATTTCCCTGTTCCAATTGTCGAACCTACATTATTGTTAATTGAACCATCAGGATTAGCTCTATGGATTCCTGCGGACTTCCCAACTTTCCCACTCATTGCATCAACCCCATATACAGGAATTTGGAGGCTTGTTGAAACACTCACGTCATTTCCTGACATTGTTCTTTGCGTTGTCGTATTTGGGTCTGTACTTTCAGGATGCCCATGAACTTGCCCTATAATAATTGGACCTCCAGGCTTTCCATGAAAACTAGCACCAGTAGCCTTTCCTGGATAATATTCAACATTACATTGGTCATTTGTCCCTGTTGGTCCAGCCACTGTTGAAATAGTTGCATTTGCTCTATCTAAAACAATTACGACTGAATGCTCGGTCTGGGAAGTCTTGGAATTATCAGCAACACTTTGTACATGTGATTGAATTTGAGCTTCATTCACAGTGATTATTTTACTGCTATTTTGAAGTTCAGTAGTTGCTGCAGCACTGGCCGACCCCCCATTGGTGCTATTAATTTCATTAAATTTGTCATCATCAATTAACCTCATATTAGTTGTTGATGCGCCATCACTTCCTAACTTCTTACCATTAAGACTACTGTAATAATCATCATCCCACATCCCATTTGGGTCTATCCGTAAAATAGGATTATTCCTCACATACTGATATGTACTCCATGAATAATATAATTCGGTTGCTGGATCCACCGTATGCCACCTCCCGATAGCTGGATCGTAGAACCTTGCTCC
>LSQX01350445.1_pt2 | contig 30722 bp, 15 predicted proteins | sample 654561 | NCBI WGS metagenome assembly LSQX01 (sample SAMN04489861, study PRJNA283612) | anaerobic digester metagenome | isolation source: 4 biogas reactors fed with cattle manure at either 37C or 55C with and... | place: Denmark: Kongens Lyngby | collected 2014 | reverse complement strand
CGCCGCGAGGGCCTCGACCGCGGGGATGTTGCCCAGGGCGCTGAGGACCAGCCGCCTCTCCTCGTCGCGCTCGGCCAGCGCGATCGCCTCCTGGAGCATCTCGGCCTTCTTGGCGTTCGCCGCGTCGTCCTGCGGGACGAGGCGGACAAAGCCGCGGAGCGCCAGGACCTTGATCGTCCGGCTCGGGGGCGCTTTGAGCAACCGGGCCACCTCGGGCAGGGCGTCCGGCGTCGGCCATGCGCACAGCGCGCGGAGCGCGGTCTCCTTCACCTGGGCGTCTTCGTCGGCCGCCGCGCTCTTGACCGTTGCGAGGGCCTTGGCCCCGCCCACGGTCCGCAGCACGCGCAAGAGAGCCAGCTTCGCCTCGCCCCGGGCGCCGGCCGCCGCGCCGCAGATCGCGTCGACGATCGCCGGCGGCGTCGAGACCGCCGTGAAGGCAAGGCTTTCCCCTTCGGCAACCGTCTTGCTGGCGGCGGCGCCATTGACGGAGTAGTCGACGCGGAGCTTCTTGGTCACGCCCCGGGCCGGGTCGCCGAAGTTCCCGTTCGTGGCCTCGACCGCCAGCGCACCGTCGTTGACCATCGCGGCGACCTTCGCGGTCACGTCGGCCGAAGGCCCGCCCGGCAGATCGCCGTACTCGGCCTTTTCAATGACGATGTTTCCGCTGACGGGCACCTTTTCGCGGGCGCAGAGGGCGCCCAGGACGCCTTCGGCCGCTTGCGTCTCGGCCGCCGAGCGGGCGCGGACGAGGATCGCCAGCAGCTCGGGCAGCTCGGTCTCGCCGACTTGGTCGCGGAGCGCCTTCAGCGCGGCCAGGCGGACGGACTGTTCCTCGTCCGCGGCGGCCTTCAACAGGCTGGCCGCCGCCTGGCCGGCCTTCCGCTGCCCGATGATCTCGACCGCCAAGGATCGGACGGCGGCGTCCTTGTCGGCGAGCATGCCGGCGATTGCCGCGTCGGCGTCCTCGCCCGGAAAGCCGCTCAGGCAGTCGCGGGCGGTGGCGGCCAGCTCGCCCTGGCCGGAGAGGGAGAGCTCAGCCAGCAGGGCCACCGCGGGCCCGTAGCCGAGTCGCGTGACGTTGCGGATCGCGGCCAGCCGCACGGCGTCGGGCCCCTTGGCGGCCAGGGAAAGCAGGGCCGGGCCGGCCGACGCATCCCCGCGGTTGCCCAGCGCGCCGATCAGCAGAATCTGCTGATCGGCCGGCAGCCTGGCGAGCTCGCCGGCCAGCGCGGCGGTGACTTCCGGCGCCGGCATCTCCATCGACGTTCGGGCGGCGGCGGCCGTGAGCACGTAGTCCGCTCCGCGGATGGCCTCAAGCATCAGCGGGATGCCCTGTTTTCCGCGGCTGAGGATTGCGCCCCGCAGCGCGCCGGCGCGGACCTGCTGCGGCGCGCCCTTGCGGTCGCGGAGGCAGTCGAAGATCGCCTGAGACTCGGCGGGCTGCCCCTCGGCGGCAAGGGCTTCGGCGGAGCGGAAGAGCCCCTCGCAGAAGTCGACCTCGGCGGCGGCCGGGGCGGCGGCGAGGGCCGCTTCGATGGCCTGGGCGGCCTGGAGCGTGCCGATGTTGCCCAATGCCCGGGCGGCGGCCCGGGCGGTGTCGCTGTCAGCGCTGGCGAGCAGCCCGGCCAGGGCGTCGACGGCCTCGGCGTCGCGGCGCACGCCGAGGCTCCCGATCACGCCCAGCAGCGGGCGCCCCTTGACCTTGCTCAAGGCGTCGCGGAGCGCGGCGCTCGCCGCCGGGTCGGGGATCGGCTCCAGGGCGTAGCGGGCCATGTGCGAGAGCTTTTCATCGTCCAGCAGGGCCGCCAGGGCCGGGACGGCCCGCGCGGCGCCGACGTGAGCCAGCTCGCGGCAGGCGTCGGCCTTTTCCTTCTGCCCCGCGTCCGACTGGAGCACGGCGATGAGCTGGGCCTCGTCGGCCGCGCTTGCGGCGGCCGCCAGGAGCATCACGGCGGCCAGCGCGAATTGCAGAGCCCGGGCCGGGACCAGCGGCGCTGGCGTCTTTTTCCGGCCCTGGGAGGCGTTCCGCGCGGTTTTGGGATCGGTGGTCAGTGTGCTGTTCCCCATAATGGCAAGTCCTTCTCGAAATTGCTGTGACTGCTGAGCAAAGGCCGCGCCGCGCGTGTCTCAGTACACGTACGGCTCCCGCATGGCCCGCGAGCGGAAGCGATTGGCCTCCTCGTCGCCGATGAACTCGTCCTTGACCGGATCGTACTTGAGACTCCGCTTCAGCCACATGCAGATGTTGGCGGCGTGGACGGTGGTCATCGAGTGGTGCATCACGGCGGCGTTGGCCACGGCGGGCTCGCGGCTCTTCACGCAGTCGAGAAAGTTCCGCATGTGGTCGAGGGCCCTGCCCGTGCGGGCGACGTACTCGCCGATGACCTTCTTGTACTGGCGGAGGAGGTCGGGCGAGGAGACGTCGGGCCGGGAATAGCCGTCGGCCGCGGCGGCCCAACCCTCGGCGCCGTCGAACCGCTCGCCGCACGAACCGTGCCAGTACTTGTCGCCCCGCGAGAGGATCATCTTCACTCCGCTGGCGAAGTGCGTGACCATGCCGTCGCCGGTCTCGTTGTCGACGTACTCGTACGCGACCGGCGAGGTCTCGCCGCAATCCAGTCCGGCCTGCGCCTGGGCGAAGGTGTGGGCGCCCCACTCGCCGATGCAACTGGTGTGGAAATCGTAGTGGCCCCGCCACCCGCCGGAGACATAGCCCGGGTTGTAGGGCCGCCACGGGCAGGGGCCCAGCCAGGCGTCCCAGTCGACCTCGTCCTTGGGCGGCTCGGCGGCGGCCGGCAGCCAATCGTGCCGCATCTGGGCGGCGTCCCAGGGGGCGATGTGCGCGTAGGCCGTGTGAATCTTGCCCAGCCGGCCGGTGCGGGCCATCTCGATGGCGAAAACGTGGTTCGGCTCGCTCAGCCGTTGGGTGCCCGTCTGGTAGACGCGGGCGTAGCGGCGGGCGGTCTCCACGACCGCGCGGCCCTCGGCAATCGTCATCGAGGAGGGCTTTTCGCTGTAGACGTCCTTTCCGGCGCGCATCGCCAGGATCGAGGCCATCGCGTGCCAGCGGTCGCCCGTGGCGATCAGCACGGCGTCGATGTCGGTCCGCTCGGCCAGGAAAGCCCCGATCTCCGGGTATGCCCGGCAATCCTGGTTGCCGTACTGAGCGTCGACGTGGTTTTTGACGGCCAAGCGCTGCTTCTTCTGCAAGTCGCAGACGGCGACGAACTGGACGTCGGGCTGGTGCATCATCCACTGGAGGTCGCCCATCCCCCGCCCCCGCAGCCCGATCCCGCCGGCGATGATCTTCTCGCTTGGCGGGACGGCGCCGTCCTTGCCGAGCACGTTGCCGGGAACGAGCGCCGGCGCGGCCAGAGACGCGCCCGCTCCGGCGGCTGCCTTGAGAAACTCGCGTCGCGTGACTTCTGGGTATCGCATGTTCAACGTCTCCTCGGTTGTCGGGCTTGAGTTTGGCTCGGCTGACGGCGTCCGCGGGGTCCGATCGGTCCAATCGCGCGCGGCCGTCCACGAGAATCGTAATTCCCCGCCGCAGCGGGTGCAACCTCCGGCGCTTGCGCCGCCAGGAAGGCTTGCCACAAGTCGCCGCGGACGTAGATGCCGAGCAGGACGCCGGGACGCAGGCCGTAGAGCATCGGGCCATCGTAGACCGCGCGGAGGAGCCGATCGACCGCGGGCGCTTCGTCGGGAGTCGTAAGGATCACCTCGGGCGGGCGGCGGCTTGCGGTGTTGCTCGACCAGGAGGATGGAGAGTCCCAGTAGCCGACGCTGTTGGGCGCCGATTTGCGGAGGTACCAGGGCAGCGGCCAGTAGTTTTCCGCGGTCACGACGTGGACGACCATCGCCCGGCCGGCCGGCGAGACCTGCGCCAATCGCTCCAACTGGGCCGCGAGGTTGACCAGGTCGGTCGAGGTGTGGGCGTAGACGTAGGGATTGCGGGTGTCGGCCTGGAAACGGAAATTCAGCTGGTACGACTGCCAACCGAGCTGGGCGGTCCCCGCCAGGAACAGCGCGATCGCCGCGGACTTGCCGAGCGAGGTGGGAGTCCAGCGGACAATCGCCGCCGCGCCCGCGCCGGCCAGCAGGATCATCCCGGTAAGAAAGCTCACCAGGCACCAGGGCGTTTTGTAGGGAAGCGCCGAATAGAGCGCGGTCAGGGCGAGCGTATACAGTGCGAGGAACCGACCCAGATAGTCCGCCGAGCCCCGCCGGCCGCTCGAAGCGAGGCTGGCCGCGGCGCCCACCACGGCCAGGCCGACGATCAGCCCCTCGCTCCAGAAGAAGCCGCGCCCCGGGCGGTTGGCGGCAAGCAACTGGAGATAGTAGTGCCACGGGTGTGCGTGGATTCCGCCTTCGCGGCCGCGCTGGAAGTAGGTCCCGTAGGCCAGGATCGAGTCGATCGTTCCGCGCCAATCCGCGCCGAAGGACGAGTATACAAGCGTAGAGACGAGCACCGCCGCGCAGGCGGCAAGCGCCAGGGATCGGCCGCTGACGCGCAAGCGGAGGTCGGGCAGCCGGCCGTCGCGCCAGCGGCTCCAGGCCAGCGCAAGCGCCAGGCCAACGGCCATCGCCGCGGCGGCGAGAACCCAGGTCTCCTTGGTCGCGTGCATCAGGCCGAAACAGGCGCCGCAGGCGACGGCCCACCACGGCGAGCGGGTCCGCGCGGATTGCCAGGCCGACGCAATTGCGGCAAGCGTGAAGAAGGCCAGCAACATCTCCTGGATGTAGTAGCGCGAATAGAAGACCATGGCGGGCGAAACGGCCAACAGCAGCGCCGCCGCCAACGCGCCTGAGCGCCCGAGGCCGCCGGACAGCAAAGGCACGAGCAAGACCAGGCCCGCGCCGAACACGGCGGGCACGATTCGATAATCGAACTCGGAGGTGGCGGCGAATTGCGAAATCCCCCGCAGCCTCAGGGAAGCCGCAGCGATCCAGTAGAGGCTCGGCCCGTGGTGCTCCCGCGGATCGTAGCGGTAGTGGCCGGTTTCCAGGAGCAGGCCGGTGCGAACCGCCTGATTCCCCTCGTCAGCGTGCATCGGCCGCGCGCCGAGGCGCGGGGCGCGGAACGCCAGGGCGCCGATCGCAATCGCCAGCAGGGCCGCTCCGCAGACGCAGCCCCCGGAGAGGCCGGCTAGCGCGCGGCCGGCGGACTTGCACCGCGCTGGGGGCTGGCGTGCCACGGCGGCCGGATTCATCGGGCGGCCTTGCCATAGACCTCGACTTCGACGTAATGGTTCAGGTCGTTTGAGGTGTTGCCCCGGGAGTAGAGGCGGACGTAGCGGCCGCGCGCCGGGCGGCCTTCGGCGTCGCGGACATCGGCGAGCTTCCCGCGAAAGTCGTCGATATACTCCAGGTGCTTGCCCAGCCCCAGTCCGGAAGAATTGTCGAAATCGTTGTTGAACACCGTGCTGACGTTTTCGATGAAATCGGGGTCATCCGCCAACTGGATGACAACGTCGTGGTAGACGCGGCCTTCCAGGTGGTAGTGCCAGAGGGCGATCGCGGAGACCTCGGCGGGCGATTGGAGGTCGATCTGCACCCATTGCCGGTTGGGCCCGAGCTCGACGAAGCTTCCATCGGCGCCGGACTTGTCGCCGTCGGTGGCCATCGCCAATTCGCCGACGATCGGCTGCATGTCGCTCGAGGTTACCGGCTTGCCGAGCGCCAGGTTGGTGGTGCCCGGCGGCACATAGAACGGCGGCCTCGGCTTCTGGTCGTACTTCTCGAGCGTGGCGGCGGGCTGGATGTTCTTGGGAGTGCCCTGGAAGAGCGGCTGGGGGAGTTTGATCTCCAGGGCAACGCGGTCCTGGCCGCGCCCCGGGCGAGCGCTGCGGGGTTCGGCGGCCGGCAGGCCGCCGGCCAGCAGCAACGAGGCCGAGGTGAAGATCGCCAAGGCGATCCGAGCAGGAATTCTGTTCGTCATGTCTCAAGACTCCTCAACAGGCGATCGATCAGGCCGGCGCCGAGAGCGCGTGCGGGCGGCGGCGGAGGAGCCGGTCCGCCTCTGGGGTGTGAACGGTTGCGGCGCCTGCCATCGTACCGGCAACCAGCAGGCTCCGCCAGTCGTCTCCGGTTCGGCCGCGGCGATCGGCGGGCGATCCGTCGCCTGACGACGGTTGACGCGGTGCTTGGCGAACGGTTAGGGTGATTTGGTGCGATCGAGGCCTGGCGGTTGCCTGGCCGGGCGGCGCGGGCGATGCGGGCGATGCGGGGGGCGCGTGTCTCCGTTTCGCGGCATGTCGGCCTCTGATCGGAGGAGTCGCGATGGTCGGCCGCGACCGGTGAACAATCCATCAACAATCCATCAGCGAGACGATTGAGGTGCATCACGATGAGCGAGGCAAGAACCGCAGGCGTGGGCAACGGGGCGAGGATCGCCGGCTTGGCCGGAGTTGCCGTCCTGCTGGCGGCGCGGCTGGCGGCGGCCGCCGAGACGCCGCCGCCAGCGGCGTCGGAGAGCAAGTTCGCCTGGCCGCGGGCGGATCAGGTTGTCCTCGACGGGGTCTGGGACCTGGCATGGTCCGATCCGGCTGAAACGCCCGACGCGCTGCCCGAGGTCGACAAGCTGGACTGGTTTCAGGCCGCCGTGCCGTGCGAGGTCCACTGGGCGTTGCACCGGGCGGGCAAGGCGCCGAACCCCTACGTCGGGCTCGCCTCGCAGCAATTGCGCTGGGTCGAAGACAAGTCGTGGTGGTTTCGCCGCAAGTTCACCCTTCCGGCGGATTTTCGCGGGGAGCAGATTCGCTTGATTTTCGACGGCGTGGACTACTACGGCTCCTACTGGCTGAATGGCAAGTATCTCGGCCGCAGCGAGGGGGCGCTGGGGACGGTGAAGTTCATCCTCTCCAACCTTCGCTACGACCGCGAGAACGAGCTGCTCGTGCGGGTTGAATGCGGTGGATACAAAGTCGGCCGGGCCGGCGGCGCGCCGCCGGCCTCGCTGATCAAGTCGGAACTCTGGTCCGGCTGGCGCGTCGGCGCAGCCGACTTCAACACGCTCGGCATCTGGCGGCCGGTCCGACTGCTCAAGAACGACTGGCCCGTCCTGGAGCGGCCGTTTGTCTCGACAGCCGAGCTGGGAGCCGAATCGGCCCGGGTCCGCGTGATGTGCGAAGTCTGCACGATCGAGGAAGACCAGGCGGAGGTTGAGGTGCGGGCGACGATCCGCGGCCGCGGTTTTCCGATCGAGCCGGCCAGCGGGGCCGTGACGCTGACGCCGCAAAACCCGATGGTCCTGGCCGACATCGACCTTGCGGTCCCCAAGCCCCGCCTCTGGTGGCCGGCTGGTCTCGGCGAGCAGCCGATGTACCAGGCGGAGATCGTTCTTGCCCGCGACGGCCAGGAGCTCGACCGCCTCGTCGTGCCGTTTGGCATCCGCACGATCGAGCGGCGCGCCGGAGGGATGCAGCGGACCAGCTACGAGGCGAGAGAATGGATATTCCACGTCAACGGCAAGCCGATGTTTGTCAAGGGCGCGAACTGGATGCCGATCGACGCCCTGGCCGACATCGACCCGGAGAACTACGAATGGCACTTGGCGATGGCCCGCCAGGCCGGCATCCAGATGATCCGCGTCTGGGGCGGCGGGATCGTCGAGGTCGACGAGTTCTACGACCTCTGCGACCGGCTGGGGATCATGGTCTGGCAAGATTTCCCTCTCAGCTGCGGATGGAGAGCCGAGAAGCTCAACCGGGCGATCTGGTCGAACACGGTCGCCTGGCACATCTTCCGGCTGCGGAACCACCCCTCGCTGGCCTTCTGGTGCGGCGGCAACGAGTTCCCTCCGGACGATCGGGCGAATGCTGACCTGGTGGCCGCGATGGCCCGGCTGACCCGGATTCTCGACGGCACCCGCTATTTCATGGCGGCCTCGCCGGATGAGGGCGACCACCACCTGTATCACCAGTGGGACGCCTCCCGTGCCTGGAAGTCGGAACTGGTCCGCGGGCCGTTCGTCAGCGAGTGGGGCTCGCACGGGATGCCGACCGCGCAGACGTACGCCAAGATCGTTGATCCCAGGGAAGCCGATGCAGTGATCGGCCCGACGCTGTTGAAAATGGACCAGAAGCTGATGAGCAGCGAGTTTCCGGAAATCGCGCACCACTGGGTCGAATTCGAGCCCAGCCGGCTGCCGCAGATGCTCGCCCGCGGCTCGGCGTTCGATAACCTGGCCGCCGTGCCGCTGGAGCGGTTCACCGAGGCGGTCGCCGCCGGCGGGGGCGAATTCTATAAATACTCCGCGGAAGCCGCCCGCAGCGCCTATCCCCAGAACGGCGGCCTGCTGTTCTGGGTCTGGAAGCGCCCCTGGCCGGTCACGGGCATCCAGATTGTCGACGGGCTGGGCCAGCCGCTGGCGGTCTACTACGACGTCAAGCGGGCGTTCAGCTCGCCCTGGCCCTGCCTGATCCCGCCGCACTTGAACTACGCGGCCGGCGAGCGGTTCCGGGCGGGCACGGCCATCTTGAGCGAGGCCGCCCAGCCGGCGCCGAAGGGGTTGCGCCTGGCGGCGCGGCTGGTCGGGCCGGACCTGAAGACGCGCCAGGTCTGGAGCGATGCGGCGGCGATCGACGTGCCGGACGGGGCGGAGTCGGCGCGCGGTCCGGCGATCGATTTCGTGGTGGCCGAGGATTTCGCCCGTTCGTTCTTCTTCGTGGTGCTCGACCTCTCCGGATCAGACGGCAAGCCGCTGGCGAGAAACGTCTACGCGTTCCGCTGCCCGCCCGAGTTGGAGGACAAGGCCGCCCGCGATGCCTATCGCGCCAAGCCGCAGCGGGCCCTGCTGCTCGCCGACGGCCCGTGGCTGCGGCCGCAGGTGGAGAAGGCGCCCACGACGCTCAGCGCCCGGCTGATCTCCACGGCGCGGGACGCGGCCGGCCGGTCGCGGCTTGTCGTGGAGGTGAAGAACACCGGCATGGCGCCGGCGGTGATGACCCACGTGCACGTCGACGGTCCGATCAACTACGTGGCCGATGACGCGTATTTCTGGCTCGAGCCGGGCGAGTCGCGGACGGTGGGCGTGCGACTCCGCACGACGAGCGGCGCGGAGGCGGCGGATTTCAAAGTCTCGGCGCGGGCGTGGAACGTTGTGGATTGAACGGCGGCGAGCGCGGGCTTCCGGGGGGGCGGTCGGGCGTCGGGCGGGCGGCCGCCGACCTGGCCCTCCCTCGCGACGCGCCGCCTGGGCGCTGCCCGCTCAGCGCGCAAGCCGCTGCTCGCCCACCTCGTTGAGCCATGAGCGGGTCCAGTCAACCGTATCGAGGCCGATATCGCAGACGCCGTGTTCGAGGAAGATCATCCCCTCGATCCGTCCTTCTTGCAGGAGCCGATAGCCGTACAGCGTTTGGGCTTTCATCCGCTCCAGGGGCATCGGCGCCTTGTTGCCGAAATCCCACAGGTAGCAGCCGAGCAGCTTGGGATGGTCCGGGGTGATCTTTTCCAGCCGCTCGAAGTTTTCCGGCAATTTCGCCAGGTCCTCGGATTTCCAGGTCCAGAACGTGATCTTGTCGCAGTACTTCAAGTGGTCCTGGATCGGCAGGTGCAACTGATGGCTGTAGACGACGACATAGAGCGGCAGCGTGCGGCCGTCCGCCGTGCGGCGGCGCTGTTGGAGTCCGCGCAGCTGGTCGACCGTCAGGTGCGCCGTCCCGTCTCCTTTGAAATAGTCGTCCATGATGAAGCCCGAGATATTGGGGAATCGGGCGGGCATTTTGAGGACGTAGTCGCGCCGCTCGGGGTCCGTCTCCCCGCCCGACTCGACGACCGCCCAGACGACCCGCTTGAGCGGGCTGAGGGCGATCGCGTACTGGTCATATTCCTCCAATTGGGGCCGCCCCTTGTGGCGGATCAGGAACAGGTTGGGAATTCCCATGTAGAAGGCCGCCTCCGCGGCCGTCATTCTCGACGCGGCGTGCCCCCAGTCGTCGTTCGTCGCCCCCGGCGCCCCGCCCCAAATCCAGATCCGATCGCGGACGGTCCCGTCGTCGGGCAGGCAGGGAAACCCGCGGGCGGGGCCCGCGGCCGCAAACGCCCGCGGCGCGCCGGCGGCCATCGCCGTCGCCGCGCCAGCCGCCCCCAAAAAACTCCTTCGGCTCATGTTGTTCATCGTTGCTCTCCTTTTCCAGGCCGATCTTCTCCTGGTTCCCAAGCTCCGGCTTGGGAACCTACCCATCCGGTCAATCAGCAGTTATTCTGGTTGCTAAGTGGTCCATTTCAGAAATGANNGCTTGAATCCGCATCTCCCGATCACGGTCCACTACCGCCATCTTCCGCCGAGTTCGTATCGCTCTCGAGCGAAATGCTGCAGCGATTGCGCGACATTAAAGGAACCGCTCTCGACGGGCGCTAGGAACCTTGACATCATTTCTGAAATGGACCACTAAGCTCCGGCTTGGGAACCCGCCACTCCCGCCAGTCAGCGTTTTCATCAATCCAGCAGCCGCATCGCGGCCCAAATCCCTTCCCGGCAGCCTCTCCCATGTCTCCCAGCAGCCCGCCAGATACGCCTTCGTGGAATGACAAGACGGTCGATCATGAATATGTGCGGTTTGTCGAGGGGACCCGCTCGGTCTTCGGCGACGAGACGACGCGGCTGTTGCGGAGCCGGCTGCTGGCGGCCGTGTCGTTGCTGGCGAGCGTGATGGCGTTTGCCGCGGCGGTCGATTTTTTCCAGGAAGACGTCGGCGAACTGGGCGTGCGAACCGCGGTGCTCCTGGCCCTGGTGGGCGCGGTCGTGCTGTTGCGATCGCGTGTCGTCCTGACGATCGGCCAGCTCCGCTGGCTGGAACTGGCCAGCTTCGCGGTTGCCGGGACCCAGACGATCGTGGTTGCCGGGAGCTACCTCCGCGAGTTCGCCGTCGAGGGGGATGGCGTCTCGGCCGTCAATGCGGCGGGGCACCTGTTCACCACCTGGGCGTTTCTGACGTTCGTCTATGGGATTTTCATTCCCAACAGCTGGCGGAGGGCGGCGAGGATCCTCGGGCCCGCGGCGCTTCTCCCCTTGGCCGTGGTGATCGTGATGGGCTGGCGAGAACCGGCGATCGGCGCGATTCTCGCCGAATACCATGTCCTGGTGCCAAGCTGGTCGCCGCTGATCGCGTCGATCACGGCGGTCTACGGCGCCCACGTGATCTATACGGTCCGCCGCGAGGCCTTCGAGGCCAGGCAACTCGGCCAGTACCGCTTGACGCGATTGCTTGGCAAGGGCGGCATGGGCGAGGTCTACGAGGCGGAGCATCAATTGCTCAAGCGCCCCTGCGCCGTCAAGCTGATCCGGCCCGACAAGGCCGGCGACAAGACCGTGCTGGCGCGATTCGAACGGGAGGTCCGCGCCACCGCCACCTTGACGCATTGGAACGTGATTGCGATCTACGACTACGGCCGCAGCGACGACGGGACCTTCTACTACGTGATGGAGTTGCTGCCCGGCATGAGCCTCGACGGGCTGGTCAAGCGCTGCCGCGTGCTGCCGGCGGAGCGGGCGATCCATTTCCTGATCCAGGCCTGCGGAGCGCTGGCCGAAGCGCATGCGAAGGGGCTGATCCACCGCGACATCAAGCCGGCGAACATCTTCGCAACCGAACGGGGCGGTGTCCACGACGTGGTCAAGGTGCTCGATTTCGGGCTCGTCCGCGAGACGCTCACGCAGCTCGGCGAGGCCAACCTGACCCAGCCCGGCACGTTCAGCGGCTCGCCCCTCTACATGTGCCCCGAGCAGGCCAGGTCCTACGATCGGCTGGATGCCCGCAGCGACATCTATTCGCTCGGGGCGGTCGCCTACCACCTCGTCACGGGCCTGCCTCCCTTCGTCCGCGAGAGCTCCTGGGAGGTGATCATCGCCCACAGCCGCGATGCCGTCGAGCCGCCTTCGAAGGTTCGCGACGTGCCGGCCGATCTCGAGCGGGTGATCCTCAAGTGTCTGGAGAAACAGCCCGCCGACCGGTACCAATCGGCGCAGGAGCTCGCCGCGGCGCTGGCCGCGTGCGAGGCGGCCGGCAAATGGACCGCCCAGCGCGCGAACCAGTGGTGGGAAAACAACGGGTAGGCAAGTGCTGCCGGCTCGCGCGGAGTCGGCGCCAAGGCGGCGGCGGTCAGTTGAAGATCAAGTAGCCGAACTGCTCCGGGCGGACATCGCCGGCGGTTGTCATGCTCCAGCTCTGCAACCCCACGCCGGGGATGATCCGCCGCAGGCCGATCGCCCAGACGGAGCGCGGCTGGGGGTAGCTGCCGGTCAGCTGGTCGAGCGGGATCGCCGCTTCGGCGGTCCATGAACCCGCTTCCTCGCCGGCGGCGACAAACCAGGTTGGGTCCCAAGAGCGGTCGCCCCAGCAGTCCTCGGCCGCGAATCCGCGGTGGTCGACCGCCAGGCGATAGTAGGTGGTGAAGTCGCGATCGAGATCGAGGAACAGTTCGACGCGGTCGCGTTGAGACAGGTCCGGGTCGCGCGGCCGCACGCCGCGGACTCCCGCATAGTCGACCCCCGCGGCGCGGCGGCAGCGGACCGCGAGGTAGAGGAAGTCGGCGTCATAGGCCAGCATCGCGCTTGTCTGGCCGTCGCCGCCGGCCGTCGCCGCGGCGTCCGGTTCGGCCAGCCGGGCGGCCTTGGCGCGCTGCCAGACGGCGTCGTCGAGCCGCCCGTCGAGGTGGGGTTTGGTCGGCGCCTTGGCGCATTGAATGATTTGTTTGGGCGGCATGCCCGCCGGTTCGCTCATCCAGCGTTCGCCCTGGGCGCAGGCCCACCAGTCGTCCTTGGCGGAACTCCGCTGGAGGACCATCAAGAAGCGTTCGGCCTGGGCGGGATACCCGCGTTTTCGATCGGCCACGGCCAAGGGGAAGCCGACCTTGGGGTCGGCGTAGAGGTCGGGCATCGCCTGCTGGATCGTCTTGCCGAGGGCCGCCGCACGCTCGCTGCGGTCTTCGACCGCCGCGGCATCGACGGACGGCGCCGAGGCCTGGCGGACGGCGAACGGCTCGAGTTGGCCGGCCTCCCAGGCGGCCGCGCCGGCCGGCCGGCGGAGCGTTTGCGGATCGACGGCGCGGGCGCTGGCCTGCTGGACGGCCAGGCGTTGCCGGCCATGGACGCGCCAGGCGGCTTCGCCGCTGGCATAGTATTGGACGAGCCAGGTCGAGGCGGATCGGGCGAGCGGGCTGGCCGGATAGCGGCGCGCGAGCTGTTCGAACATCGAGGCGGCCAGGGGCCATTGGCCGGCGACGAAGTAGGCCTGGGCCATGTGATGGAGGACCCGCGCCGCGGTCTGCTGGTCGAGCTCCCTGGTGACCTCCTCCGCCTGGGCGAGCAGCCCCAGGCCGAGCCCCGAATCGGCGCCCGCCTGCTCGAGGATCGCCTGGATGTTGCGGCTCCGCTGGGCGATCCGCCGCATCCGCTCGAGGCTTCGGGCCGGCGGCTCGTGGAGTTCGCGGCGGGCGTCGCCGCCGGGGTGGAGGATGATCCCGGTGAAGAAATCCTCGCGGCCGCCGTGGTCCGCCCCCTGGTCGACGAGCAGGCGGAAGCCGAGCGTCTCACCGGCGATGCGGAACCGGCTGTCGATCAACCCCCGCGGGGTGGCGGCGGCGTCGGCCAGCGTCTTTCCCAAACGGAGCGACAATTGAGACGTGGTGACGTTGGCCGTGCCGGTCAGGCCCGGGGCCATGGCGCCGAACACGCGGGTGACCGCCCACGGCTCCAGGCCGCCGGAGGTGATCTGGTCGGGGTAGGCGGTCGGGTCCCCCGCGGCGCGGACGGCGATCAGGACCGCCTGGTTGAGCACATGCCCGGCCGGATCGCTGCCGGTCGGGCTCGCCTCGTGGGTAATCAGGATTTCTGGCCGGAACGTGCGGATCTGCCGCACAAGGTGGGCTTCGAGCTGTTCCGCGCCGCGGCCGTCGTTTGCCTGGTTCCAGCGGCCGATGACCGCTTCGGGCGACATCCGCAGCGCCGCCTCGTGCAACGGGAATCGCCAGGCTGCCTGGGCCCCGCTCCCGCCGACGGCAAGCATCGCTTCATGCGCACGGTCGGCCGCGGCAACCTCCTCGCGGCCGGCCGCCTCCGGCAGGCCGCGGCCGACGATCTCGGCGATCGCCAGGTATCCCTCCTCGCCCGAAAGCTTCGCAACCAGCTCGAGGGGCAAGTCTTCCGCTCCGGCAAACACGGCCAAGAGTGCCGCCCGCGTGCCCCCGGCGCGCTGTCTCCGCCAGGTCTTGCCGCCGTCTTCCGTGGCCAGGATGGTGCCGAAGTCGCCCACGGCCCAGCCACGGAGGTCGTCGACAAACTGGATCGCCCGCAACGGCGCGGTCTGCCCGGTGTTGAACGTCTGCCAGGACATTCCCGCGTCGGGGGTGAAGAGCACGCGCGTGCCGGGCGAACCGGCGATCCAGACACGCGTGCCGCGGACCGCCAGGGCGCGGAAGTCGAATTGGCCGCTGACATTCGCGGGCGGCGTTGCCGGCGGCGTCTGCCAGGTGTGCCCGAGGTCTCGGGTCAGCATCAGCAGGCCGCCATCGCCGATCAGCCAGCCATAATAGGGCGGCACAAGGCGGATATCGGCCAGGCCGCGGAGCCCGAACTGCGGCGTCTGGGCGGGGCTGATCCGCCCGCTGCGGACCTCCGCCGCCGCTCCATCCTGGCCGGCCAGCGCGCCGTCGTGCGGAGAGAGCAGATCGCCCGCGTTCCAGCCGGGGCCCTTTCCGCCGGGCAGCGGATTCCAGGAGCGGCCGCCGCTGTCTGTCACGAACAGCCCCGAGGGCGCCGCCGCACTCGAGCAGCCAATCGCCCAGCCCTGCTTCTCGTTGAAGAAACGGACCTTCTTCAGAATCGGCAGGATCGAATGAACGATCGGGCGCCACGTGCGTCCACCATCGCGGGTGGAGAGCACAACGCCCGTGCCGGAGTGGGTGTAGGGATGCGCGTAGCCGCCAACCGCGCAGCCGTCCCGGCGGTTGAGAAACTCGACGCTGTACAGCGTGCAGCCTGCGCCTGTCTCTTGAAGGGCCCACGAGCGGCCCCCGTCCTCGGTGTGCCAGATCGTCCCCCGATCGCCCACCGCCCATCCCCAGTGCGGATCGACAAAACAGACGTCGTGCAGTCGAGCATCCTGACGGAGCGGCGTGGCGACGATTGGGTCACGCGATTCGAAGGCGGCGCCAGGCGGAGCGTTCGCCGCCGCGGGGCTGGGCGACTCGATCCGTTCATCTTCCGGAGCGCCGCCCGCCGGAGCGCCGCCGTGCTGTGTCGCGGCATCCCTTCTCGTGCCCGGTGCCGGTATCGGGCCGGGCATCATGCCGCTCGCGGCTGGTAGCCCGCCGGCGGGGGCCGGCGCGGCTGCGGAGCTGGCTGCCGATCGGTTTCGCCGGGCGGCGGCGAGTCGGTCAGGGTCTGTCTTTCCCTGCGATGAGAGGAGGGCCGCCGCCAGCGTGCCTGAGCGTGCCGGCTCCTCCGCGCGTGCCGACTGGCCGACCACGCCGGCGGCGAGGATCAGGGCCATCGGGAGAGTGGAGAACGCCGCCAAGTGCGGCCAGTGGATCGCGCGCCGCGATTGCCCGCCCGGGCTTCGATTGGTCACGGTCAAGGCCTCCATGCCTGTTCTGGAATCATTCCGAGCGCGGGGGATTCTAGCGAAAACGGCATCAGGCGGCCAGACAAGCTGGCCGCGGAGAGCCAGGCGATCTGCCATCGCTGCCCGAGAATCCGCGCAGGATTCCTGGTCGGGTTATTTTGCGTACGCCTCCTGGTCGGATTCGCGGTATACTTCCGATGAAGTGATCCGCGCATCGCGGCACCTGGCATGCGCACGGGGCGGGTTTGTTGGCCGGTCCGATTCCCTGTGGCGAGGGGATGGGGCAGGCCGTCTCGATGCGGCTCTTGCGAGGGGGTTGCTGACAACCCCGGTTGCCCTTGCGTCCGGCAGCCAAATACCCCATGTTGATACGTCTGGCAGACAGCAGGTCGGTGAAGGGAGAGATTCTCATCGTGAACATCCTTTTGGCAACCAGCGAGGCCGTCCCTTACGCAAAGACCGGCGGTTTGGCCGACGTCTGCGGCACCTTGCCGTTGGAGCTTGCCCGGCTTGGCCACCGGCCGATTCTCGTCCTGCCCGCCTACCGCCGAGCGCTCTGGTGCGGGGTGCCGATCGATCCGATGGGGATCGAATTCATTGTTCCGATCGGCAGCAAGACGGTCACGGGCCGCTTGCTCCAGAGCAAGCTGCCGGGCGGCGAGGTGCCCGTGTATCTGATCCAGCAGGATCAGTACTACGATCGGGCGGAGCTCTACCGGGAGAAGGACAAGGACTACGTTGACAACTGCGAGCGATTCGTCTTCTTCTGCCGTGCCGTGCTCGAACTGGTTCGCCTGCTCGAGCTGAACGTCGACCTGCTGCATGTCAACGACTGGCAGACGGGCCTGATCCCCGCCTATTTGAAGCTCGAATACCGCAACCTGCCGCGCTACCGGAATATCGCCACCCTGTTCACGATCCACAACCTGGCCTACCAGGGCAGTTTCTGGCACTGGGACATGCTTTTGACCGGCCTGGATTGGCGGCATTTCAATTGGCGCGAGATGGAGTTCTATGGCAAGCTCAACCTGATGAAGACCGGGCTGATCTTCGCGGACTCGCTCAACACGGTCAGCCGCCGCTACGCCGAGGAGATCCAGACGCCCGAGTTCGGTTTCGGCTTGCAGAGCGTCTTGCAGCATCGCCGCGGAGTGCTGACGGGGATTCTCAACGGCGTCAACCGCAAGGAGTGGGACCCGGCGACCGATCGTTTCCTGGCCGCCAACTACACGATCGAAACGGTCGACCACGGCAAGCCGATCTGCAAGGCGGCGCTCCAGGAGAAGTTCGGGCTGCCGCGGCGCGCCGCGGTGCCCGTGGTCGGGGTGATTGGGCGGATCGCCCACCAGAAGGGCTTCGACCTCATCGCCAGCATCCTCCCGAAATGGGCCGAGAGCGAGGACGTCCAGTGGGTGATCCTCGGCAAGGGAGACTCGACGCTGGAAGAGAGATTCCGGCGGTTCGCCGCGCAGTACCCGCAGAAGGTGGCGGTGCGGATCGACTTCTGCGACGACTCGGCCCACCTCATCGAAGCCGGCGCGGACATGTTCCTGATGCCCAGCCGGTTTGAACCGTGCGGGCTGAACCAGATGTACAGCCTGTTGTACGGCAGCGTGCCGATCGTCCGGGAAACGGGAGGCCTGGCCGACACGATCGTCGACACCAGCGAGCGGACGCTCGTCGAGCGGACCGCCAACGGATTCAGCTTCGTCCAGGACAGTCCCGTCGCGCTCAACGAGACGCTGCACCGGGCGTGCGCCGCCTATGCCCGGCGGGATATCTGGAGACAGTTGATCGACACGGGAATGCGGCAGGATTGGTCCTGGCAGCGGAGCGCCCGCCAATACGCGGCGCTGTACGAGGAGACGGCTCGGCGCGGAGCCGCCTCGGCCTGACCGCGGGCGCTGCCCCGCCGGACCGGGGTCGCGGAATTGCCCGGTTCTGCCGGGCCGGACCGGGGTCGGGTGAGTGAACTTCCACAGAACGGATGAAGTGGCGGCGGCCATCCGGCGGCCGCCGCGACCGGGGGACAGCGATGCACGACGTGTGTTTGGCCTTCTTCTGGCACCAGCACCAGCCTTACTACCCCGACGATGTGGCTGGCGAGAACCCGATGCCTTGGGTGCGGCTGCACGGGACGAAGGATTACTGGGGGATGGCGATGCTGCTGGCGGAAACGCCCGAGATGCGCGCCACGGTCAACCTTGTCCCCAGCCTGCTGGTCCAAATCCAGGCGTACACGGACCGGGGGCACGAGGATCGCCATCTGCGGCTGTCGCACCTGCCGCCCGACGGACTTGAAGAAGACGACCTGGAGTACCTGCTCGACAATTTCTTCATGGCCCATGCGGAGCAGATGATCCGCCCTTTCCCCCGCTATCATGAGCTCTACCAGAAGCGGGGCTTCGGCATCGACACGGCGGCCAAGGCGACGCGGCGGTTTTCGAAACGCGATCTGCTCGACTTGCAGTGCTGGTCGAACCTGGCCTGGTTCCACCCCCTGGCTTTCGAGCGCGACAAGGACCTGGCGGAGTTTCGCAACAAGGGCAGCCGCTGGACGCAGGACGAAAAGGAGTGGCTGCTGGCCAGGCAACTCGAACTGCTGGCCGAGATTGTGCCGCTGCACCGCAAGCTCCACGACCGCGGGCAGATCGAGCTGACGACCACGCCGTTCTACCATCCGATTCTGCCGCTCCTCTGGGATAAGCGGCTGGCGCAGCGGGCGATGCCCGAGGTCGCCTTGCCCAGGGCCCTCGCCAGCTATCCCGACGACGTGCAGCGACAGATCGACGACGCCGTCGAGTACCACCGGCGGCTCTTCGGCAAGCCGCCGTGCGGGATGTGGCCCTCGGAAGGCTCCGTCTGCCAGGGCATCATTCCGGCAATCGCCAAGGCCGGCATCCAATGGATCGCCACCGACGAAGAGATCCTCTCGTGCTCGACCAACGGCTGGGTCTCGCGAGACAGCAACGGCTACCTGCGGAACCCGGAGATGCTCTATCGCCCCTGGCGGATCGAGGAGGCGGGGCGCTCACTGCAAATCATCTTCCGCGACCACGCGATGAGCGACCAGATCGGGTTTCACTACCAGCGCTTCGCGGCCCACCACGCCGTCGACGATTTCATCGGCAGACTCGAAGCGATCGGCGGGGCCACGAGCGGCAACGCCGGCCATCGCCCGACGCTCGTAAGCATCGTCCTCGACGGGGAGAATTGCTGGGAATACTATCCCAACAGCGGAGTCGACTTCCTTCGCGGGCTCTACCGCCGCGTCGTCAGCCACCCGCATATCACCCCGGTGCGCGTCTGCGACTACCTGGAGAAGTACCCCGCCGCCGACAAGCTCAGCAACCTCTTCCCGGGAAGCTGGATTCAGCACAATTTCGGCATCTGGATCGGGCACGCCGAGTGCAATCGGGCCTGGGACCTGCTGGACCAGGCCCGCAGCCACCTCGAGCGGGCCGCCGAGGAGCGGAGGGCCCCGGCCGAACGGATCGAGGAGGCGCGGCGGGAACTGCTGATCGCCGAGGGGAGCGACTGGTTCTGGTGGTTCGGGGATTCGCACACCAGCGCCCAGGACCGGCTCTTCGACCGCCTGTTCCGCAAGCACCTGCAAAACGTCTATACCCTGCTCGGCGACGAGCCCCACGGCGAGCTTGCCCGGCCGATCACCCAGGGATTCGGTCTGCGGCAGTACAGCCAGCCGACCGGCCTGCTGAACGTCAAGGTCGACGGCCGGCGGACCTACTTCGAGTGGCTCAACGCGGGCCAGTACGCTTGCCAGGGCTCGCGCGGGGCGATGAGCATGGCCGCGGGCGAGGGCCTCATCCAGAGCTTGTTTTTCGGGTTTGAATCCGCCCGGCTGGCGATTCGCCTGGACGCCCGCGCCGGCCCGTTCCGCGAGCGGCTCGGAGCGATCGACGCCCTCCGCCTGGCGTTCTACAGCCCCGAGGGATACGAACTGCGGGTCGCCAATCTCTCGGGCAAACGGCCGAGCGGCAGCCTGCTGTTTCGCGGCAAGCCCGTCCCGGGGGCGGCCGTCGAAGTCGCCGCCGACCTGGTGTTCGAAGCGGCGATACCGCTGGAGAACCTGAACGTGGCCACGGAAGACCCGATCCAGTTCTTCATCGAACTGCACGCCGGACGGCTGGTGGCCGAACGAGTCCCCACGGAGGGAACGATTGAAACGGCGGTGCCGGGCGAAGACTACGAGATGATCATGTGGCAGGCTTAAGGGCCATGCGGGGCGGGGGCGCGCAGCAAGACGAGGAAGAACATGCCGGATTTGCGGAAAGACCCGATCGTTGGGCGTTGGGTGATTGTGGCCAAAAGCCGCGCCAAGCGCCCCCATGATTTCGACACGACGCCGCGCCGCCGCCGCGGCCAGTTCTGCCCGTTCTGTGAAGGCAACGAAGACAAGACCCCCGGCGAGATCATCGCCTATCGCAATCCGGGCTCCCAGCCGAACCGGGAGGGTTGGCGGGTGCGGGTCGTGCCCAACAAGTTCCCCGCCCTGGAGATCGAAGGCGATTTGCAGAAGCAGGGCGAGGGCATCTACGACATGATGCGGGGCGTCGGCGCCCACGAAGTGATCATCGAGACGCCGCAACACGTGATGAGCACCTCGGAACTGACCGAACCGCAACTCCGCGAAGTCCTCTGGGTCTATCGCGACCGCCTCGTCGACCTGAAGAAAGACCCCCGGCTCGTCTACGGGATGATCTTCAAGAACGTGGGGGCCGCCGCGGGGGCCTCCCTCGAACATACGCACAGCCAACTGATCGTCACGCCGATCGTGCCGATCAACGTCTGGGAAGAGATGGCCGGCTCGCTCGAATTCCATAATTTCCGCGGCCGCTGCATCTACTGCGACATGATCCAGCAGGAACTCGCCTCGGAACAGCGGATCGTCCTCGACAGCCCGGGATTCGTCGCCTTCTGCCCCTTTGCCAGCAGGTTTCCGTTCGAGACGTGGATTCTGCCGAAAACCCACTCCAGCCACTACGAAAATATCCAGAAGAACGGGATCGACGAACTCGCGGGGGTCGTCCGGCAGGTCATCGGCCGGATCGAAACCGCCCTGGACCAACCAGCCTACAACTACATCATCCACACGGCCCCCTTTGACACCCAGGAGCTGCCGCACTATCACTGGCATATAGAGATCATACCGAGTTTAACGCGCGCTGCGGGGTTTGAATGGGGCACCGGCTTCTACATCAACCCCGTGACGCCCGAGGAGGCCGCCGCTTTCCTCCGCGAGGTCGACCTGGAGGCCGCCTCGGCCTAGCTGCCGTAGGGTGGTGCATCAAGCGGACCAATCCGGTGCGATTGGCCGGAAGCGCGAGACGTTCGCCGGAGTGAGCGTCCCTTGGGCGGACGAAACGCCCCCGCCGCCCCGCCAATTGCCGACCACAAGACACCGCGACGGGCCGGGAGACCCGTCCTACGAGAGAGGCGACGGGCCGGGAGACCCGTCCTACGGGGACGCTAAAAAAGAGAAGATTTTCCACCTCAGGGGACTGGATAAACTGCGTTGTTATTGCCGATTAAGTAAATGTATCCGTTCGGCGTGCCCCGTTTACTTAAGGGCCGATTCCTCACCCTGCCACAGAAGATATCACCACAGGCCATGTCCAAACCGATTCGCTTCATCCTCGCCCTGCACAACCATCAGCCCACCGGCAACTTCGACCACGTTTTTGAAAACGCCTATCGCGACAGCTACCTGCCGTTCCTCGACACGTTCGAGCCCTACGAGTCCCTGAAGATCGCCCTGCACACTAGCGGGTCGCTGATCGAGTGGCTCGACGCGAAGCATCCGGAGTATGTCGACCGGCTCGCCGACCTGGTCCGCCGCGGCCGCATCGAGATTCTCGGTGGCCCCTTCTACGAGCCGATTCTTGCCATGATCCCGTCGCGGGATCGGATCGGCCAGATCTGCGCGTACACCCGCTGGCTTGAAGACCGGCTCGGTTGCTCCGTCCGCGGCATGTGGGTGCCCGAGCGCGTTTGGGAACAGAGCTACGTGCGCGATCTGTCGGCCGCGGGGATCGAGCACTCGATTCTCGACGACTTCCACTTCAAGGCGTCGGGGCTGGTGGAAGACCAGCTTTTTGGGCATTACCTGACCGAGGACGACGGCCGGATCATGTCGATTTTCCCGGGCAGCGAGCGGCTGCGCTACCTGATCCCCTTCGGCCAGCCGCACGAAACGATCGAATACCTCCGCGCGGTCGCCGCGGCGCACGAGGATGCGGTGGTGGTGTTCGGCGACGATGGCGAGAAATTCGGGACCTGGCCGGAGACCAACCGGCACTGCTACCAGGACGGATGGTTGCGGCGGTTTTTCGATCACCTTTCGGAGAACCGGGATTGGATCCAGCTGACGACGCCTTCCGAGGCGATCGACAGCATTCCGCCGCTGGGCAAGGTCTATTTGCCCACCTGTAGCTACCGCGAGATGACCGAGTGGGCACTGCCGGCCGGCCAGCAGATTGAATTCGACCGGGTTGCCCGCGAAATGCACAACGACCCCCGCTGGGAGTCGCTGAGACGCTTCGTCCGCGGCGGATACTGGCGGAATTTCAGGGTCCGCTATCCCGATTCCAGCGACATGTATGCGCGGATGATGCAGGTCAGCAGCCGGTTGCAGCGGGCGATCGACGACGGCAAGATCGGCCCCCAGATCGAGCAGGCCCGGCAGGAACTCTACCGCGGCCAGTGCAACTGCGCCTATTGGCACGGGGCCTTTGGGGGCATCTACCTGCCCCATCTCCGCAACGCCGTCTACGAGCACCTGATCAGCGCCGACAACCTGCTCGACGAGGTCTTCGGGCTTTCTGGCAACTGGATCGAGGCGAAGGTCGAGGACCTGAATTTCGACGGCCGCCAGGAAGTCCAGTTGGCCAACGACCGCCTCGTCGCCCTCGTCGCGCCGGCTGCCGGCGGACACCTCGACGAGCTCGATGTCCGATCCATCCGCCACAACCTGCTGGCCACGCTGACCCGCGGCCCCGAGGCCTACCACGGCAAGGTGCGCGCCGGCGCGGGCCAGTCGGGCGGCGATTGCGCCAGCATCCACGAGCGCGTCGTTTTCAAACAGGCGGGGCTCGACCAGCGGGTCCAGTACGACGCCTACCGCCGCAAGAGCCTGATCGACCTGTTTCTCGATGCCGATGTCTCGCTCGACGCCGTGGCCACCGGCTCCGCCGGCCAGTTGGGCGACTTCGTCGCCGGCGACTACGACGCGCGGGTCCGCCGCAATCCGGACCGCATCCAAGTGCAATTGAGCCGCGAGGGAAACGTGGCCGGCGCGCCGCTTCGCCTCGTCAAGGCGATCGCCCTGAGCGCCGGCAGCTCGACGCTCGAAATCGCCTACCGGCTGGAAAACCTGCCCCGCGATCGGCGCCTGCACTTCGCCGTGGAACTGAACTTCGCCGGCCTGCCGGGCGGCGCCGACGACCGCTACTTCCACGACGCCGCCCAGGGTTCGCTCGGCGAACTCGGCGCGCGGCTCGACCTCCGCGACACGGCCAGCCTCAACCTCGTCGACGAGTGGCTCGGTATCGACGTCGGCCTGAGAAGTTCGCGGCCGACCAATTTCTGGGCGTTCCCGATCGAATCGGTCAGTCAATCGGAAGGCGGCTTCGAACTGGTCCACCAGTCGGTGGCCGTGCTACCACACTGGCTCGTCGAGCCCGAAGCGGACGGCTCGTGGAGCGTGATGCTCCACCTTTCGGCGGATACCGCGCTGGCTGAAGGCCGCCGCCGGCAAGGGGCGGCCGCGATCGCCGCGACTTGAGCCCGCTCAATGCGGGTGCCGGCTTGACGGGTCTTCCAGGACGCCCGACAATTCCTGGATGGAGCCGATCTGCCTCGACCATAATGCGACGACCCCGACGCGGCCCGAAGTGGTCCAGGCGATGGTCGACTGCTACCGCCAGGGGTATGCCAACCCGGCCAGCCAGCACCTGCTCGGCCAGAAGGCCAAGCGGCGCCTGGAGGACGCCCGCGAGGCGATTGGGCAGTTGCTGGGACTGGAGCTTGGCGGTAGGACGCCCGACCGGCTGATCTTCACCAGCGGCGGCACGGAGTCGAACTGCCTGGCGATCTTCGGGATCACGGCCACGGGCGGCGGCGCGCCGGGGCGGATCGTGATCTCGGCAATCGAACATGCAAGCGTGATCGAACCGGCGGAACACCTGCTCGATCGCGGCTGGCGACTGGACAGCCTGGGCGTCGACGCGAGCGGCGCGGCGCGGATCGAGCGGCTCGATCCGCTGCTTGCGCCCGAGACGCGGCTGGTCTGCGTGACGCTGGCCAATCACGACACGGGCGTAGTCCAGCCGGTCGCCGAGTTGGCGGCGATCTGCCGGAGCCGCGGCGTGCCGATGCACACCGACGCGGTTCAGGCCGCCGGCAAGCTGCCGATCGACTTCCGGCGGCTTGGCGTGGACGCGCTGAGCCTGGCGGCCCACAAATTCCAGGGTCCCCCGGGGATCGGCGCGCTTGCCCTCCGCGGCGGCGTCGCAATCCGGCCGATCCACTACGGCGGCCACCAGCAGTGGGGTTTGCGCCCGGGCACGGAGCCGATTCCGCTGGTCGTCGGCATGCTCGCGGCACTCGAAGTCAGCCAGCGGGAGCGCCAGGCCTGCCTGCGGCGGCTCGAGGCGTTGCGGGCGCGATTCGAAAACGGCTTGCGGCGTGCGGTCCCGGGGCTGCTCGTCCATGGCCACCAGGCACAGCGGCTGCCGCACGTCAGCAATCTCGCCTTTTCCGGCCTGGATGCACAACTGCTCCTGATGGCCCTGGACCAGGTGGGCATCGCCTGCTCGGTGGGATCAGCCTGTGCGAGCGGTTCGGTGGAACTGTCGCCGACCCTGTTGGCGATGGGGCTGCCGCGAGACATCGTCCGGGCTTCCCTGCGGTTCAGCCTGGGGGCCGACACCAGCCAGGAAGACATCGACGAGGCCGTGCGGCGGATCGTCCAGGTGGTGCGGTCTGTTCGCGGCTGATCCGGTTGCGGAAGGGCGCTGCCCGGCCCCCCCTGGGCCGGAAGATTCGCCGTGACGGCGTGTTTTTGATAAGATGAAAGCCGCCGGACGGGCCGTTGCCCGAAAGGCGGGGCCGTGCCGGGTTTTCCGCTTCTGACGGCGGCCGTCCGGCCGCCGCGTTCAAAGAGGTAAGTGTCTTCATCGCAAGAGTTTGACAGTTGTTGACCGCCCCCCGATGATGAACACGGGGAGGGCCGGTGAAGGTGGGCCGCGCAGGTTCGCGTCACGAATCCTGGAACTTTCTCTGATTTTCCCGCGTCCAATCCGCTGAAAGCCGTGAGCGACGACGACCGACTGATCGAGGAGACCCTGGCGGGCCGGACGGCCGCGTTCGGCGAGTTGGTCCGCAAGTACCAGGATCGGCTGTACAACACGATGGTCCACGCGATTGGGGCGCCGGAAGACGCCCTGGACGTGGTCCAGGATGCGTTTGTCCAGGCGTTCATCAAGCTCGAGTCGTTTCGCGGCAGAAGCGCGTTTTACACATGGCTCTACCGGATCGCCTTCAACGTGTCGGCGACCTATCGGCGCCGTCGCCGCCCGGTGGGATCGGTCGACCAGGCTCGCGAAGACGGTGGCGAGGAGCCCGTGGACTCCAACCTCGGCCCCTTGGACAACCTGGAACGGGCAGAGCGGTGCCGGCAGGTTCGCCAGGCCTTGGCGACGCTGAGCGAGGAGCACCGCAACGTTCTGGTTCTGCGGGAGATCGATGGTTGCTGCTACGAGACGATTGCGGAGATCCTCGATCTGCCGGTGGGGACCGTTCGCAGCCGGCTTCACCGGGCGAGATTGCAGCTTCGCGATGAGCTGAAGGAAGTCCTGACGGAGGAGCACTAGAGGCGAAGAGCATACACGTCTCCAAGGGTTTTGGGGGTGACGAGGAGTCCGCTCTTGAAGTGGCCGGCGGCGTCGCAGCGCGGACAGCCGGCTCCGCTTGGAGAGGGATTCCACCCAGGAGCAAGGACCAGCCGCGGCGCGATCGGCATCAACCAACGAGAGATTGCTTTGTCAATTGTTTCGCATCTTTGTCCTTGCGATCGCAGCTTGGCGGATCTTGCTCCTGGGTCCTGTTTTGAAACGTGTCAACGAGACTTGACTGATGTTGAACCTGCCTGAGAATGAGCTGTTCAGCGCCTATATCGACGGCGAGTTGACGGCGGAAGAGCAGGCCCAAGTTGAGGAGGTCCTCTCCAGCAGCGCCGCCGCGAGGCAACTCGTGGACGACCTCCGCTCTTTGAGCCAGAGCCTCCAGGCGCTGCCCGCTTACCATCTCGATCACGGTCTTGCCGAGAGCGTGCTCCGCCGCGCCGAACGGCAGATGCTTGCCCCGCCGCCCGCTCCGTTGCCGGAGTTTCACCAGGTTGAACTGCCCGGGGCGGAGCGCGGTTCCTGGGCGCAGCGCCTGTTGCGCCCGCGAAACTTCGCCTGGTCGGCGATTGCGGTCGCGGTGGCCGTGGTGCTGATGGTGATCGAGTCGGACAAGTCGAGCCGCTCGGGCAATCCGCATCGGCTGGCCCACGCGCCGCGCCCCGAGATGCTCATCGAACCGGCCCGCAGCGATGCGGTGATCGAAGCGGTTGAACAGCCCCGCGAGACGGCCAGCGCGGCGGCGGTTGCCGCTGCGGACGCCGGCCCGGCAGCAGCGGTTGCCGGAACCGCGCCCGAGGCGGCCGCGCCGGCAGAGATCGCCGGCAATCCGGGCGAGTCGCCGCCCGGGGCGGCAGGCGCCGAACCCCGGCCCGCCGATGCGGAGCAGAACGTGGAGGATGCCGAGGCAGCGCCGCTGCTGGTGTACGAATGCCGGCCTGTTGGCGGTCTGGCCGGCGGCGAGGCCGTCGCGGAGGCGTTCAAGGACTGCGGCGTCGCCGCGGATCGTTTCATCGAGGTGGAAGATGGCGAAGGCGTGGAGGTCGAATTGACGCCGGAGCAGGTCGCCCGGGTGATCGCTCACTTGCAGGCGGATTCGCAGCGGTTCAGCGAGATCGTGTCGGTGCCCACCGCCAAACATGCCGGTCCGCGGATTCCCAGTTCCGCCCGGGCCGTGGCCGGTGGAGGGGAAGCCCAAGGGGCGGCCGAGACCGCGGCCCCCAAGGCAGCCGCCCAGCCCGCGGTCGAACCGGAATCCGCGCCGGCGGAGGCCGCTGTCCAGGCGGAGGCCGCCGTCCTCGGGGCGAGTGGGCCGCCGCGCCCCGGTTCCGACGAAGCGTTGACCGGACGCCCCGGGGCAACGCCTCAAGAATCGTCCGTCTACCGCGTGCGGTTTCTCTTCAAATCCGCCGCCGCGCCGGAAGAAGAAACCCATCGGTAGGGTGGTGCATAGCGGGACCAACCCGATGCGGTCCGACCGGCCGCCAGCGCCACCGGGAACCGAGTGAGCCCGCACAGCCAAAACGCCAGCGCCGCCCCACCGATGGCCAACCACGCGGCTTGACCGGCGGGCCGGGAGACCCGCCCTACGAGAACTTGCGCGGAGGGACCGGCTGGCCCTCCGTGACGACTTCCGCTATTTTTGTGGCATGAGCGAAGCCAAACCCCTTCCTAGAAGTCCCGAATTGATGTCGCGGGATGATACGGCCCTTCTCGTCGTCGACGTGCAGGAGCGGCTCGTGCCGGCGATTGCCGATCATCCGCGGGTCGTGTTCAACGTTCGGCGCCTCGTCGACGGAGCGAAGGCGCTGGGCCTGCCGGTTGTTGCCACAGAGCAGTATCCCGAGGGGCTTGGCCCGACCGTGCCGGTGTTGCGGGAGCGGCTCGGCCCGGTTCGCTCGAAACTCTCGTTCAGTTGCGGGCCGTGTGCGGACCTCTTCAACCCGCTGGGCGAGCGGGGAATCCACAAGATCCTTGTTGCCGGCATCGAGGCGCACGTCTGCGTCGAGCAGACGGTGCTGGACCTGTTGAACGATGGCTGGCGGGTGTATGTCGCCGTCGACGCGGCCGGATCGCGCCATGCGGTGGATCGGGAGACCGCGCTTCGGCGGATGGACTCGTCGGGGGCGGTGTTGACGACCACGGAGGCGGCGTTGTTTGAGTGGTGCGCGACTGCGGGGGCCGATGAATTCAAGGAAATCAGCCGGCTGGTGCGGGAGGCGCTTCCCTGAGGGGCTCGATTAGCGCCCTCCGCCGCCGCGTCCGCCGAATCCGCCCGGCCGGCCAGACATGCCGGGCCCTCCGCCTTGCCCCTGCATCGAGCGGAAGAGCTCGATCCGCCTGCGCATTTCGTCGGACATTCCCCCGCGCGTTGCCGACGGCGAGTCGGAGCGGCCTGTCGGGCCGGAACGACGGCTCGTCGAACCCGCTCCCCGTGAACTGCCGGACGACGATGACGTTACCACGGCGCTGTCCCCCATGATCGTGGTCAATGCCGATTTCATCGCCGTGGGGCTGATCCGTTCGAGCGCGATCACCTCGGTGGCTTCATCGGCCGCCACCTCGCCGACGACCGCATCAAGCTCCTCGACAAGCGCGCGGACCTGTTCGTAGAGTGTTGTGGATGCGGAGACGATCAGCGAATTGCTCCGTGGATCCACGCCGATGGTCATTGAGTCCGCCTGCTGTTGCTGCGAGCTTCGCGAGGGTCTCCCCCGGCTGCTCCCCTCGCGTCCGCCGCCCCTCATCGCGGCCATGATATCTTCTGGGGTCGGCATCTGGCCGCCTCGGCTCGATGCCTGCTGCATCTTGTCGGCGAAGACCTGTTTGACGATTTCGGCCGCTTCGCTGGCGGGCATGCTGTAGACGGGAATCAACCGCGGCTTGGCTTCGACGAGGACCTCTTCCGGGCCCGCCGGTTGGTCGAGGAGCTTCAAGACCTCCTCGATTGTGCGAAGGTCGGTGGCGTTGGCTTCAATCAACAGGGCATTCAGGCGGGGTACGGCGGTGATTCGCAACATGCCTGTGGGGCTCAATGTGGCCGCTCCGAGGCCGAGTATCGACCCCATCGCGCTGCCGATTGAACTGGTCACCAGCGAGCCGAGCAGCGAGTTGGACCCCGCGGCGCTGGAGCCGGTCGTTGACGCGGAGGACGTGCCGCTGCCAATCACGGCCGTGAGCTGTTCGGCGACTTCCTCGGCTTTTGCGTGTTTCAGATAGAAGATCGTCAGTTCCGTCCGGCGGGGGTCGGTCCCGCCGGCCATCGCCGTCAGCAACCGCTCCGCTTCGTCGAGCGCCTCGATGTCGTCGGAAGCGATCAGCAACCCGTCCGGACCACGGGAGATCACCAGGGGAGAGGAAGACCTGCGCCCGGGCGGTGCCTCGGCTGGGGCGGGAACCGGCTGGTCCGAGGGAGAAACGCCGGCGGCCCCGGAGAGCGCCGGTTTCGCGCCCTCTGGGACAATCTGGCCAGCGGCATCCGGCTCGACCGGCGCTTCCGCCTCCTCAGCAACCGGCGTCTCGGCCTGCCTCTCGGCCGGGGGGGGGTCCCCGCTTGCCTGCGCGGCGAGCAGGAATCGGGGTCGACCGGGCGCTGCGGTCTGGCGATCCTCGCCGGGCAGGCCCTTGGGCGGCGCCGCCTGCGGTTCGCCCGCCGGCGCTCGCTCGATGCCGGGGAGGCCTCGGGGCGGCACCGGTCCCGATGGTGGACCGGCAGGGCGGCGCTGCCCGCCGGGCACCCGAGCGGGAATCATCCCGCTCGGCCCCGAGGGCGCATCCAGCGGGGAGTTCAACTCCTTGATTTCATTTTCGCGGATCGCCGGCCAGATCATGCGGAGGTTTTGAAGGGCGGTCTCCGCCGCTTGCCCGGTGATCGGCAGCACCCGGATGCGATTGGCCGCGATCGGGGCCTCGCCGTCGGCGAACGACGTCTCGCCCATCTTGCCGAGGAGGACGCGAATCTGTTCGATCTGGGATTCGGTACCATGGACGATCAACTGGCGGGTGAGGGAGTCGGCCTCGACGGCCGGCGCCGTCTTGTTCTGGTCGCTGGGCTCGCCGAACAGCCGTTTGATTGAGAGGACGGCAAGCTGCGGGTCGACCGACTGGAGAGTGATCACCTCGATCCGGCGGACTTCGGCCTGCATCTGGTCGATCGTCGCGCGGATCGTCTTATGGTCCGAGGGCCTTGCCAGGGCAATCAGGCTGTTGGTCCTGGCGTCGATCGAGAGCCGCACGCCGGGGAGCCCCGTCAGCAGCGTCTGCATCACCTGGAGAACCGACTGGGGATCGGCCACGGTGATCGGGTAGACCTCCAACTGGAGCGTTTCGACCGCGCCGGCCTCACCCGCCGCACCGCCAGGGGGGACATCGATCGACGTGAGAATCTGCTTGACCTTGGCCACCTTTTCCGACGAGCCGGAATAGAACAGCCGCATTCCCATCGGGTCCGCGGCGAGCCGCAGCGTGCCATCGGACGAGGCGTACCCGTCGGCCGGAATGTCGAGGAGTTGCCGGATCACCGGCAGCGCTTCGTCGGGCAGGAGGCTCTTGAACTCGTAGATCTCGAGCTTCCCCGAGAGCAACCCGGCCGGGTCCTCCACGCGCTGGATGATCTGGCGGATCGTGCGCAGCTTTCCGGCCGTCTCGGTCACGGAAATCTGCTTGGTGGTCGGCAGGACGACGACCTCGCCCTGCGGACCGATCAAGCGCTTGATCTCCGCCTCCGCCTTAGCCGGATCGAACGTGTCGAGCTGGAACACCACGTTGACCAACTCAAACTCGCCCCGCTCGTCCAGTTCTTCCTGGGGGATTGTTGAGACCAGATTGGGTGGAATCTCGTCTTCGAGATTGATCACCATCAACATCCGGTCGCGCCGCACGAGCGTGTAGCCCTTGGTCAACAGCACGCCGTTGAGCAGGTCGATTGCCTGGGCGGGGGTGAAGGTCCGCTCGTCGGTGTAGTTGAACGTTCCCGGCGGAGGGCTGTCCATGATCATCGACAGTCCCGCCTGGTCCGCGAACCACTGAAGCACGTCTTCCCAAGGCTGGTACCGGAACGCAAACCGGAGGCCCTGGGCGGTCGTCCCTTCGGTCAGCTTGTCAATCGCCGCCGCCACGTCGGGCGGCAGGTCGATCCGCTCGGCTTGGCCTTCTGGAGCCGATGCGGTCTCCTTGCCCGGAGGCGTCTCGGCCTCCGCCGCCATCTCCGCCATTGTTGGCTTGCCGGCCGGCG
>LSQX01065489.1_pt1 | contig 30735 bp, 23 predicted proteins | sample 654561 | NCBI WGS metagenome assembly LSQX01 (sample SAMN04489861, study PRJNA283612) | anaerobic digester metagenome | isolation source: 4 biogas reactors fed with cattle manure at either 37C or 55C with and... | place: Denmark: Kongens Lyngby | collected 2014 | reverse complement strand
CGGGCCGCACCGAAGAAACGCTTGGGCCGCTGAAGGGCGTTGGAGTCCACACCACCGGAAAGCACTTTGCCGCTTGCAGGCACAATGATGTTGTAGGCCCTGGCAAGCCTGGTGATGGAGTCAAGCAGGATGATCACATCACGTTTGTGTTCCACCAGGCGCTTCGCTTTGTTCAGAACCATTTCAGCGACCTGAATATGCCGTTCCGGCGGCTCATCAAAGGTGGACGCGATCACTTCGCCCTGAACAGAGCGCTGCATATCGGTCACCTCTTCGGGGCGTTCGTCAATGAGCAGCACAATCACGGTCGTTTCCGGATGATTCACCACAAGACTGTTGGCGATCTTCTGGAGCAGAACGGTTTTCCCCGTGAAGGGTGCCGCCACAATGAGACCGCGCTGCCCTTTTCCTATAGGCGAAATGAGATCCATGATTCTCATGGCTGTCTCATCCTGTGTTGTTTCCAGACGCATCCGGTTGTTGGGATGCAGCGGAGTCAGGTTGTCGAAATTGATGCGCTTGTAGGCATCTTCCGGGCTTTCATGATTGACTGATTCGACTTTCAAAAGGGCAAAATAACGTTCACCACTTTTGGGAGGCCGGACATGACCGCTCACACTGTCCCCGGTGCGCAAACCGAATTTCCGGATTTGGGAGGGGGACACATAAATATCATCCGGACCAGGCAGATAGGAATAGTCGGGAGAGCGCAGAAAACCGAAACCATCCACGAGAATCTCCAACGTTCCTTCTCCGTAAGCGCTGCCCGCTTTTTCTATGCTGGCCTGCAACAGACGGAAAATAAGATCCTGCCGTTTCAGCCCGCCATATTCAACCAGGCCCAGCTCTTCAGCCAGATCGGTGAGCTGTTGCATGGTCATGGACTTCATGTCCTTGATCGCGATACCGGGCCCGTCACTCAGATCGGGCATGGGTTCATTGGCAACATCAAGTATTGCCGGTTTTCTGGGAGACTGACTGCGCCGCGGTTTGTTGGATTTGGCCTGGCCGCGAGGGTTGGGGCCGCCCGAACGTGAAGGGCCGGAGCGGTGGCCACGTGGTTTGTCCTGGGAGGAATGTTCCGCCATTGACGATCCTTTCGTAGACTTTGAGTCTGAATAGCGACGTTCCCGGCTTCGGGAAGGTGACGAGGAGGGAGGGGATTTTTCTGCCAATTGAAGTCTTTCCTTAAGTAGTAATCAATAACAGGGTAAAGCACACAGCTTTATTTTTTGAGAATAACAAGGTGGCTTTTAAATGTCTTTAATGTATTTCAGCCCAGTGATCGCCCACGCCCACATCAACCTTGAGGGGCACAAGCAGGCTGATGGCATTTTCCATGATATCCCGGGTCAGCTGCGCCACTTCGTCGGCAATGGTCGCGTCCGCTTCGATGACAAGTTCGTCATGAACCTGCAACAGAAGCCTGGCCGGATATTTCTTCAGGGCCTCATGAACACGGGTCATGGCTATTTTGATGATATCCGCAGCCGATCCCTGCACGGGCGTATTGACAGCCATGCGTTCCGCAGCGCTTCTGAACATGGGACTGCTGCTTCGAATATCAGGAAGCAGGCGTTTTCTGTTCATCAGCGTAAGCACATAGCCGGTCTCATGGGCTGTCTTTCTTGTATCTTCCAACCAGGCTGTCACGCCCGGATAAGTATTGAAATAACTTTCAATGAATTGTTTCGCTTCCTGGCGTGTCAGCCCCTGGCTTTTGGCCAGACTGACCTCGCCCATGCCGTAAATCACGCCGAAGTTGATGGCTTTGGCTTGCCTGCGCATTTCAGAAGTGACCTCATCAGGAGCGACACGGAAAATCCGGGACGCCGTATCCCGGTGAATGTCCTTGTCCTCCCGAAAGGCCTCGCACAAAGCATCGTCCTGCGCAAGATGGGCGAGAATCCGTAATTCAATTTGAGAATAGTCGGCTGCAATCAGTTTCTTGTCAGGGCCATCGGCGACGAAACCTCTTCGAATGCGCCGTCCCAATTCCGTTCGTGTTGGAATATTCTGCAGATTGGGATTGCTGCTCGACAGACGGCCTGTGGCGGCCACAGCCTGGTTGAATGAGGTATGAATGCGCCCTGTCTCCGGGTTCACCAGATTCGGCAGAACATCCACATAGGTACTGCGAAGTTTTTCCAGGCCTCTGTATTCAACAATACTTTCAGGCAGCGGGTGATCTTTCGCCAGCGATTCCAGCGTTTCCAGATCGGTGGAATAACCGCTTTTGATTTTCCGGCCCGGTTTCAACTGCAACTTGTCAAACAGAATTCTTTGCAATTGTTTGGGTGAGTTGATATTGAACTCTTCGCCGGCAAGATCATAAATCGTGGATTCAAGTGTCGTCAGCTTTGTTGCGAGCTCCTGTTGGAGTGCGGCAAATTGTGCTGTGTCTATGGCGATCCCGGCCATCTCCATGGCTGCAAGAACTTCCACCAGAGGAAGCTCAATCTCATCCAGAAGGGGTATCAGATCCTCTTTGGCAAGCTCAGGCCTCAGGCGCTGAGCAAGTCTCCAGGTGATATCCGCATCTTCGCAGGCATAGTCCGACGCTTTCGCAAGAGGAACCTGGCTGAAAGGAATGGATTGTGCGCCCTTGCCGATAAGATCTGTTATGGGAATAGTCTTATGGTTCAAATAGAGCAGACTGAGTTCATCCAGATTGTGCCTCAGACGGGAGGCATCAGTCAAATAAGAGGCCAGCATGGTATCCATGCCGATACCTTGCAAATGGATTCCCGCTCTGGCCAGAACAATGAAATCGTATTTGATATTGTGTCCGTATTTCTCAATGGCGGGATCTTCCAGCAAAGGCTTCAACAGTTCCAACGCTTCTTCTGCACTGAACTCCGGATCAGGGAAGGCGTCTTCGCTCATGAGCGCATCCAGATCAGCGGCCTCATGACCCAGAGGGATGTACCAGGCCCGGCCCGCTTCAGCGCTCAGGGAAATACCCGCCAGCCGGGCAAGCATGGGCTGGAGCGATGTCGTTTCCGTATCCAGTGCGAAGGCATCATGCCTGTTCAATTCAGCCACAACCTGCTCAAGGCCCTCACGGGTCAGCACCAATGCATAAGACTGGGTGACTGTTTCTGTTTCAGCCTCCGTCGGAACAAGTTCTTCCAGAATGCTGTGGAAGGCAAGATCACGGAAACAGGCTTCCACTTCCGTCTCTTTCCATTCCCGCCGTTTATAACTTTCCAGATCGCCATCAACCTCAACATCCTTTTTGATGGTGACCAGAGTCCGCGCAAAGAAAGCCTGTTCTTTATCCGCTTCAAGATATTCTCGCTGCTTCCCTTTGAATTCCTCCAGATTCGCATAGACATTTTCAAGGGTCTGGTAACGGGAGAGAATTTTGGCAGCTGTCTTTTCGCCGATATTTCGCACACCGGGAATATTGTCCGCCGAGTCACCGATGAGCGCCAGCGCCTCGGGAACATGCTCGGGACCCACACCGAAGCGGGCTTCCACTTCAGCCGGGCCTGTCCAGGCTTTACTGTCTTCTTTGCCCGGATCAAACATTTTCACCTGATCACTCACCAGTTGCAACAAGTCTTTGTCGCCACTCACGAGCACCACGTCCATACCGGCTTTTTCAGCTTCAACCGCCAGGGTACCCATGACATCATCGGCTTCCACTCCCGGCACGGTCAATGCCGGAAGATTCAAAGCTTTGACCACCTCATAGACCCTGGGAAACTGCTCGATCAACTCTTCCGGAGTGGCTTTACGATTGGCTTTATAAGCCGGATACATCTCTTTACGGAAATTCTTTTCCCGGGAATCGAAGACGACGGCCACATAGTCGGGTTGCTGTTCCCGGAGAATTTTAAGCAGAATCCGGGTAAAGCCATAGACCGCATTGGTGGGTCGGTGATTGGCATCAGTGAGATTGGCATTGATGGCATGGAAGGCACGAAAAATAAATGCCATGGCATCAATGAGATAAAAGGTTTTTTTCATAAAAAATCAGCCGTGTAAGCGTTTCTGGAAATAGGATTCGGAAAGAACCGCTTGAGAACCCCGTCCTGTCAGAGCCCGGGCCGCCGTAAAAAATAAATCATTACAGGCAAAGCCAAAGGATCTCTCCGGGAAAAGGTGACGATATCGGCATAAGAGCTATTTCAGCAGGCGCCGGCCTTCAGAGGACTTGATACCGGAAATAACGCGCTGGAATCCCTCTTCATTCGCACATGCGCTGATAGCTTCCTCCTTGGTAACCAGTCCCTTCTGGTAAAGTTCGACCGCATATTGGTCAAAGCTGCGCATGTCACTGTCATTTTCTATTATACCATGAAGCTTGTCCAGATCACCATCCAGAATGGCATCGCGGACAATGGGCCGGCCGCCAAGCAGAATTTCAACTGCAGGAATACGACCGCCGCCGATTTTTTTCAGCAGACGCTGACAGACAACACCCTGCAGCGAATAGGCGATCTCCTGACGGATCAGGTCACGTTCATTTTGTGGAAAATAACTGATCATTCGGTTGATCGTGTCTACAGCCGTCGTCGTATGCAGCGTACTGAAAACCAGGTGACCCGTTTCAGCAGCACTCAGACCGGCACGAATCGTTTCCATATCTCTCATTTCACCAACGAGGATCACGTCCGGATCTTCACGCAGAGAACCACGGAGAGCATTGCCGAAAGAGTGGGTATCACGCCCGACCTGTCGCTGGGAAACAATGCTCTTCTTGTCCACATACACATATTCCACAGGGTCTTCAATGGTGATGATATGGGCCCGGCGTTGTTCATTGATATAGTCAACCATGGCCGCCAGGGTCGTGGATTTACCACTACCGGTAATACCGCAAACCAGGAACAGGCCACGCGGTCTGTCACACACCTCTCGAACCACATCAGGAATATTCAAGGCTTGAAAGGGCAGAGGCTGCTCGGGAATCAGACGCAGAGCAATGGCCATGGCACCGCCTTTGATGTAGCCGCTGCAACGCAGATACCCCACACCCGCAGCGTGGTACTGGAAACTGGACTCGCGTTCACGCTCCAGAAGCTGAAGTTCCGCCTCGCCGCCCAGCTGAAGCACGATTCTTTCCATGTCAGCCTTGGAAATCACAGCCAGATTCTCAATGGGCTGGAGATCATTATCCACACGGATGAAAGGACGGTTTCCGGCGCGCAGGTGAAGGTCCGATGCCTTTTTTTCTCTCATGTACTCAATGAGTCTGTTGATATTGAAATCATTGTCCACATAGTCGGAAACCTCAAGTTCCCAGGTTTCCGAACGAAGACTGCGTATCACATACTTGTCAATGACTTCATCCAAGGGTGCAAGCAGAGGAAGTTGTTGCCAGGTGAAAGACGGCACCTGTATGGAAATAGTCCCATTTGTCTTGCGCATGCGAACACCCAGTCGGGTCGCATTGAGTGCTTCTTCCACCTCAGGGACACTGACATCTTCTCGCGGAGTGAAATGAATATGCATCTCATCAATACGCGTATTGAGGTCTTTGCCATGTACTTCAATGGTACAGTTGTGGGTTTTGAATTCCGCTTCTGTGGGCAATCCGGTGGCACGAATAATTTCTTCCATACCAATGCGGAACACATCCAAGAGGGTACTGGTTGTCTGGCTGCCGATAAGCATGGGCACATTCCTGAAAAAAAAAGTTTATACAAAGGCAGAGCACAAAAGAAATGATATGAATTGAAGAAGAAGTTCTGCCCGGAGTCAGGGATGAATCATGACTCTCCAATGGAATTTATACCATGATTCCACGTTGAAAAGCAAAACAATCATTCAAAAGTCTTTATAAAATACCCATGAGGCCGTCAAATAAAGAGTGGGCAAAAGACAAAAAAAAGAAAGGATAGACAAATCGTATTCCCCGGATGTGACTCTCCACCAGCCTCAAATAACACCGGGAAAAGATGCATTGTTTCTGCTTTTCCTGTAAAATAGAATAATACAAAACTCCAAGAAGGATTGATACTATGAATGAAAAAACCTTTATTGAACGCTTTTTGAAGGATAATACGAATTATGTGGTTCAGAAGTATGGTGAAAAACAGAATCTCACCGTTACAAGTAAAGACAGTCCCACAAATCTGTTGACAGACGTGGATCTCACCATACAAAAACGCTTTATAGAAGCCTTGCAGCAAAGCTACCCGGACGATCAGCTCGTAGCGGAAGAAAGCGGACATGACAGTTTCCCCAAAGATCCCGATGGCCGCGTCTGGGTCATTGATCCCATTGACGGCACTTTCAACTTTGTACGGGGACTGACTCCCGCCTTCGCAATCAGCATTGCTTTCATGGACAAAGGACTGGCCCGCGTTGCCGGGGTGTCCATGCCTTTGAATGGCTACTATTTCTTCGCCGAATCCGGTCAAGGAGCCTGGTGCAATGAGCGGCGCCTCGCTGTATCCAGTGTGCAGCAGTTGGATCATGCCAGTCTGGAGATTGATTTCAGCTCTGCAAAAAATCGACGATCCATCCTGCGCCGGGGCCGAAAGATCATGCGGGAAGTCGCAAAGCTGCGCAGTCATGGTTCCGCTGTTGTCGCCATATGTCAGGTGGCCACAGGTGATTCAGACGCTTATATTCATCCCGGTCTCCATCCCTGGGATTTTGCAGCCGCACAGCTCATCGCTGAGGAGGCCGGCGCTCTCGCCACGCGACTGAACGGAGAGCCCTTGCGTGTCTTTGACAAAAAGAAGGGAGTGCTTATTTCCAATGGTGCTCTTCATCAGACTCTCCTGGACACACTCATCCCATAACAACCACTCACTCCCCGAAACCGGCCATCACATGAGGCTCACTCAAGGATTTCCCCATGGATATTGTACGAGAATATTTTAAAGGCGACAAACTCGCCATCGCCATGGGCATGGTCATCGAAAACGTCAGCCCCGGCCAGGCGGTGATCAGCATGCCTTTGGAAGAACAGCATAAAAACGGCCTGGGAGGCGCTCATGGGGGTGCCCTCTTCTCACTGGCCGATTTCTGTCTGGCTGTGGCATCCAATTCCCATGGACGGGCCGCTGTTGCCATCAGCTGTACCATCGCTTATCACCGTGCTGTACGCTCAGGCGTATTGACAGCCACGGCCAGGGAACTGCATTGCGGGTCAACCATCGCTTCTTATATGGTGGAGATTACCGACGAGACACAGAAGCGCATCGCCACCTTCCAGGGGCAGGTATTCAGGACACAGAACACCCTCGAAGCGGTGCTTGCTGAAAGAGATGCGAGAGACTGATCTGACTGGCTGATCCCGGGAATCAGAAGAGGAATTCGGGTTCCAGCACAGGATTGAAATTCACATCCTTGTCACTGAAGGGGAAGGTAAGGGTTTCGAAAACACCGGTTCCCGTACGCATTACAGCGCGGGCACTGCCCAGAACAGGTGCCACTCCCACGAGATAACCGAGGGGCTTGCCTTTTTTCAGATTGCGGTCGAAGGTCACGGGAACTTCAGCCCATCCGAAAACGATGTTGGAGATGCCGCGACCCATCTTGGTCAGCGATTTCTCCATACCGGTGGGCTTGGGTAAATCCACATCGGGATTATACAGCTGCGCCTGTACGGAAGCAGCAAAAAAGAGCGACACCGCAAGACCAACAAAGACAGCAGAAACGATTATATGCTTACGCATGAGTACAACCCTCCGGTACAAAACCGTATGTTTCAAAACTTGTATTCATAAGTCTATCAAATTTCAGTTGTTTTGTCAACAATTTATTCTGCAAAAATTCTCCAGACTTTCTGCAAACAACGAAGATCAGAGTTTCGACGCATTCGCCTTGATTTTACCGATGATGGCAATGATATCTTCCATGTCCGATGCGTCGCCCAAAAGGTACTGGTGAAGAAGCCACATGCCGCTCTTCTCACAAAGATCTTCCGTAAAGGGACAGGAAACATTTTTATAGTCGTAACAGCTGAGTTCCTGAAAAACAGGCTGTTTGTAAATGGGCATGGGATAACCCGAGGCGATGGGCAGTCCTTCCGCCACGGCTGCATTGACGAAAGCTTCACGGGAACAGCCGAAAGCAGCCTCATCAAGACGCAGACAGTACAGATGCCAGGCGCGCCGTGTGATATTGCTGCTGTCCCGTTGCAGATGCAAGCCTTCGATTCCGGCCAGACCACGGTTCAGAATGGCTGCATTGTCGATACGGATCTGCATATGTTCTTCCGCTCTCTCCAGCTGACACAGGAGAATGGCCGCCTGAAATTCCGAGAGACGCGCATTGCTTCCCACATTCACATGATAGTACCAGGGCTCGCCTGTCTTCCGGCCGCAGTTGCTCACGGAACGGATCTGCTCAGCCAGGGCCTCATCATTGGTCACGATACCGCCGCCTTCACCGGCTGTAATATTTTTCGAAGCCTGGAAGCTGAAAAATCCACAGGCGCCCAGTGTGCCTGTTCCCTGGTCTTTCCAGCGTCCTCCCCAGCTGTGGCAGGCATCTTCAATAACCGGAATGCCATGACGCATCGCCACTTCATTCATTTTGTCCATATCGCACACACGCCCGCCGAAGTGGACAGGCATGATCGCTTTCGTCCGCGGAGTAATGGCCGCTTCCACCAGTTCCGCATCCATGCACCAGCTGTCATCAAGATCCACGAAGATGGGCGTGGCACCCACCCGAAGAACGGCGCTCGCCGTGGCGATAAAGGTATAGGGCGGAACGAGCACCTCATCTCCCGCACCGATACCCAGGGCCTGCAGGATGATTTCTCCCGCCGCCGTGCCGCTGTTGCAGCTGATACAATATTTCGCCCCTTGAAAAGCGGCATAAGCCTCTTCGAATTCCGTCGTCTTGGTGCCGAAAAGCCAGCTGTCCCGATGCAACACTTCCAGCAGCGCCTTTTCTTCACGATCGTCATAGCGCGGCCAGACGGGCCAGGGTTTATCAGAAGACCGCACAGCGGTACCGCCATGTAATGCGAGGGTAGAGGTGGACATGGGACTCTCCATTTTCAAAGTTCAAGCCAAATCTTTCACGAAGGTGTCGGGCACCATATTTACAATAATAACTATTATGAGCCATGACACCCGTCTTTCACAAACTCAGCTGTTTTTCACCAGAGCCCCAAGCCGTAACCAGTGTCTTCTATACCACAGGAGCTCACAGAATCATGGCATCACTTGATTCAGTTGCTGCTTTGATACAGGTTTCTTTATACTTGTGGCGATTGCTCACGAATAATAAGAGCAATTTTTCAAACTACCCGTCGCCGGATACGGACTGGAAATCACCATGAACAGTGCTTTTGAATCATTGCGTCAGGCTCTTTCGGATAAACGCGCCCTCGTCGCTGTTGTCGGGCTGGGGTATGTGGGCATGCCCCTGGCAACACACTTTCATGAAAGCGGATATCGTGTGCTGGGCATCGATGTGGATGAGAAGAAACTGGCCTCTCTCAAAGAAGGGAAAAGTTATCTCAGTCATCTCTCCGCCCAATGGATTCCAGCCGCCATTGAATCTGAGACTCTCGTGCTCAGCAGCAATTATTCCCTGCTTCAGGAAGCCGATGCCATCATCATCTGCGTCCCCACTCCCCTGGGAAAACACAGAGAACCCAATCTGAAGTATGTCATTCACGCAGGACGGCAGATTGGCAAATTCCTGAAACCCGGAGCACTCGTATCACTGGAAAGCACGACCTATCCGGGAACAACCACGGAAGTATTGCAGCCGCTCCTCTCTGAAAATGGGCGGAAAGCCGGACGGGATTTCTTTCTCGTATTCAGTCCGGAACGGGAAGACCCGGGAAACGAGACCTGGACCGTATCCAATATTCCCAAGGTCATCGGCGGGACAACCCCTCAGTGTACGGAGCTTGCACAACTGCTGTACAGCGCCATCTTTACACAGACTGTTCCCGTCAGTCAGCCGGCTGCGGCGGAGCTGTGCAAATTACTGGAGAATATATTCCGCAGCGTGAACATAGCACTCGTCAACGAACTGAAGATGCTCTGCGGGCGCATGGATCTGGATATCTGGGAGATCATCGAGGCGGCGGCTACAAAACCTTTCGGGTATATGCCCTTTTATCCGGGGCCCGGACTCGGAGGGCATTGTATCCCCATCGATCCTTTTTATCTGACCTGGAAAGCGCGGGAATACGGTTTCGCCACTCGTTTCATTGAGCTTTCCGGCGAGATCAATACCTCCATGCCTCACTATGTCCTTTCCCGGTGCATGGAGGCACTCAACGAGACAGGCCGCCCGCTGAAAGGCTCCCGTGTGCTGGTTCTGGGAGCGGCCTACAAAAAAGATATCAATGATCTGCGGGAATCACCCAGTATTCCGCTCATGAATCTGCTGGAAAAAAACGGCGCCATTGTCCAGTACAATGACCCTTTCATTCCATACATTGCAGCCATACCGGGAAAAAGTGTCTCCCGAAACAGTGTTGCACTCACAAGCGATGCCTTGAAAGGCTGTGATCTGGTGCTCATTGCAACGGCACACAGCTGCTATGATCCTGAATTCATTGTTGAGCATGCACCGCTGGTGGTGGACACGCGCAATATCACCGGAAAAGTAACCAAAGACCGGCATAAAATTTTTCAGGCCTGAACGGGCACCACGGCGAATGGAAAGAAAAGCGAGCAAGAAGAACACAAGGCTGTTGGTCGGATCGCTCAGGTATCAGGGTCGAGAGGTGAGGAACGAGGGACGAAAGAAAGACGAAGAAAAACTGGAATGAGACATGAAGAAAGATGATTATTCGGCCGAAATAGATAGTATTATCGCCAATTTCACACTAGTCAACCAAGACAAGAAAAATCCGACCAGTCAGCCCGAAGACATCAGCGAGACATCCAACAGTAACGACTTGGGAGAAAGAAAACAAAGGAGTGGCGAGAAATTACGACAAGAATTGACCAACTACAACGAGAACAGACTGGTTTCTTCGCCAACAGAAACATTACCTCGGAGATCTCAGCCACTACAAAAACAAGGGCAAAAATTAAACTTCAACGATCCTGAATCTGCTCTGTACACAAGCCCTCTTTCTTTTTGTTTTCGTAATAAACAGATCAAACTCCCTGAACAAAGCTGGACTCTCGTAATTCCGGCATTTCTCGAAACACTTCTGACAGAAAATCTCATTCCAATTTTCAATCCCCTTGGCGATAGTCCACCGTTTTTTTTGAGTACCCAAAAAAAGAAGGCCTCCGATGTTCAACTTTTTAACGGACAGTGGGTGAATATCCCACCCAGTATTCCCGCAACTATTAACCTTCTTAAAGAAATTTGCCGTTACTGCACTATTTCCTTGGAAGAACTGGATATACGATTCCACTCTAACTTGAAAAAAAGTGCATCACCCCAGGCCGTCACCAAAAAGACTGTTAAACGTAAAAAAGCAAACCAAAAGAAACAATATAAAAAAGAAGTAGCTTCGGCAACTTTCAAAAACAAAGCAAAGCTGAAGGATTCCGCTAAAACGATTGCTCCGGACACAGCTCCTGACTTGGACAAAAACAATGAAGATTCTTTAACATCCAGAATGATACTGTTAGATTTCAAAAACCCTCTCCACGGGGCGCGCACTCTACCTGTCGCTGCTCTTGTAGATAATGAATTTATTTTCTTTCACAAACGGAGTTGGGTTCAGGCATTGATTACACTGGTTGAAATGATGATAGAGAAGGACTCTCCTCAGCTAAAGAGTCTGGAGCATACCGCACTCTCGGGAAAAGAAGCGTTTTTTTCTGAGAGCAAAAACAACTGGAAGGCCCATCAACTTTCAAATGGCAAATGGATGAATACAGCTTACAGGGATCATGACATAATCAAACTGATTGGACTGTTTTTCCAACACTGTGACATTGCTTTGGAAAAGGTAAAGATCGGTTGCCTTCCCCGCACAAGAGATCGTGATTCTCTAAAACCCTTGGAACTTTCAGAAGATACTCTGTCCAGACTGGCAAGAACACTGATGCTGGCAATCCCTTCAGGTCTGGAAGAAAAACTGTCGCAAATTCTGGAACAGCAGTTCAGCAATGGCTTTGATTTAACCAAGCCCGATGAGACTACTTTATTCAGACAATACGCTCTTGAAGAAGATATTATTGGCTTACCTGAAAAAGATGAACATCTGAGAACTGTTATTGAAATTTGTGGCCTTTTACATAAGGAAAAGATATTTTCCATAAACGAGGAGGTCATAAGTTTACTTCAACATATTATAGGACTTGAGTTTTTACGAGGTGCTAATCTGATCTATTACGGCCCGTTATATAAAATACATGAAGTCTGGCTGCGGCAAAGAGATGTTACTTCACAAGAATTTCTTAAAGCTCTATTACAAAAGATTTCTCTTTCATTAACCGGCACTTTTGAAAAAGATTTTTTTACACTGCACACCTCAAATCTTGATGAAATCGACGCAATACAAAAAGAGATTCAGCGTATTTCCAAAGGACGAACTACTCCGTTAACCAATAATGAAATCAGCGAGTTGCTCCCGTATATTCCCAAGGACAAAATTGCAGAAACACTGGAATTGATGATCAAAAAGAAATCCTTGGATTAAGGTTAACATGGAATATCCCTGTTCTCTCCATCTCCAAAGACGGCCAAATCCCTGAAATCTCTTAACGGATCCCGACTCCATCCCCCGCCGTCATTCCTGTTTTTTTTGCGACCTGGCCCGCCTGTCAAAGCATTCAGCCACAACAACGCAAAAAAGACCGGGATCCAGATTGGGAAGACTATAAGGAGTATGATTGCCTTCCTCCGTGTTTTATGTCGCTGTTGCGTTATTCCATCTGCTCGACACAGGCATAAAACCGTCTGGTACTTACCTGGGAACGCCAATTTCCACATTGGCAGACAGCGTATGATGATTCGAGGAAGATATTGTCTTGGATGCGGCATGACAGCTCTTTTCTGACTACCTCTTTCTTTATGCACCCAAGTCTTTACGTCGCACCAAGGTTCTACATCGACTCTCTGTCTTTGCCGCGATGTGTGCCAATGTGGAAATTGGCGTTCCCAGGGGGCACGACTCTCCGTTTTTTGTTTGTTTATACGGATAGAAAATTCTCAGTTTTTTTGTTGGCTCTTCTTATCATGATGCTCGCTGTTCTCATACCGCAACAACAAAAAAAGGGCCGACGAAAGGAGCTATTCCAATCACCGGCCCGAAGAATTCACTTTATGTCATCCGGGCTCAGTCCCGTATGATCAGGGCTTCTCTTTCAGGACCCACGGAAACATAGCGCAAGCGGCATTCAATAAGTCTCTCGATCTCTTCCACATAATCTCTTGCCGCTGCAGGCAGATCTTCATAACGGCGGATCTGAGTCACATCCTCTTCCCAGCCGGGCATTTCTTTATACACCGGCGTCGCTTCTTCCAGAATGGCATTGAGGGGGAAGGTATCATAGTTCTTTCCCTGCCAGGCATAGTGTGTGCAGATTTTCAGGGAGGGTCGTCCGCTGAGGCAATCGAGTTTGGTCAGGGCAACATCTGTCGCACCCTGCATCTTTACGCCATAGCGTGTGGCGACGGCATCAAAATGACCGATCGTTCTGGGGCGGCCCGTGGAAGCGCCGAATTCTTTTGCGGACACACGGAGGGCGTCTCCCTCTTCTTTGTCCATGATCGCCACAAAGGGCCCTTCGCCCACACAGGTGGAGAAGGCTTTGACCACAGCCAGTACGGTATTGAGGGGATAGCCCATGAGTCCGCTGCCGATGGGCGCATAGGAGGCCAGTGTGCAGGAGGAAGTGGTGAAAGGATAAATTCCGAAGTTCAGATCGCGGAGCGTGCCGAGCTGCGCTTCAAAGAGAATATTTTTCCCTGCTTTGGCTCCTTCTTCGAGGATGATGGAGGTATCCGCAATATATTCACGGAGACGACCGCCGAATTTTTCCGCCCAGGCGAGCATGTCGTCAATGGCGAAGATATCTTTCTTGCCGTAAAAAGCCTGCAAACGCTCCAATTTCCAGGCACTGATGGAGCGCAGCCGCTTTTCAAAGCGTTCAGGATGGAGCAGTTCGCCCATTTGCAGGGCTTTTTTGACAGTACGATCACCATAAGCCGGGGCGATACCGCGAAGGGTGGAGCCATAAGCATCTTTGCCCAGGCGATCTTCTTCCAGCCCGTCTTCAATCCTGTGGAAGGGGAAACAAATGGTTGCGCGGTCGGATATTTTTATTGTGGGATGGATATTGCTCTCCGCCAGTTCATCCAGTTCTTCGCACAAGCCTTCCAGATCGATGACCATGCCCGGCCCGAGCACATTGACCACGCCGGGATAAAAGACACCGGAGGGCAAGAGGTGCAACTTGAATTCACCCAGATCATTGACAACGGTGTGTCCGGCATTGTTTCCGCCCTGATAACGCACAACGAAAGACGCATCTCTTGCGAGATAGTCCACCATGCGACCCTTGCCTTCGTCGCCCCAATTTGCCCCGACAACTGCATCAATACTCATGCTCTTTCTTTCTTATGTTCAGATGTTCAGATATACAGGAAAATTCAGCCGCTCCATGCGGCGCAGACACAGCTCACTTCAGACTTGTCTGCGGAGCTCCATCATATCACGCCATCTCCCGATTCAAAAAATCTGCAGAAACAGGCCAGCCACGGCCATACAAAATAAAATGGCGAATCGCAGGGAGCGATCCGCCATACCAGATAAACATGCTTATAAAACAGGAATTACCGCGAGTAGAATCCAATAACGCTGGTCGTATCAAATTCCACAGGGAAGGGCACGTTGGGTGTGGCGACCATCTTCCCTTCGAAGGACTTGGCTTCCCGCTCCAGATATTCAGGGAGATCCTGCGGAGGATGGTTCACGCCGTCTACGACCATGGGGATTTTGCGGCTGCGCGGGCGGATGGAAATGGTCATACCCGGTTTCACGAGGAAAGAGGGGATATTGACTTTTTTGCCGTCTACCTGCACATGACAGTGATTGACAAGCTGTCGGGCTGCAAAAATGGTGTTGGTGAAACCCATGCGCCAGACAACAGTGTCCAGTCTGGATTCCAGCAGCATCATCAGGTTGGTACCTGTATTACCGCCGAGACGACGGGCATTATCGAAGATACGCCGCATCTGGCGTTCCATGATGCCGCCGTAGTACATGCGCATTTTCTGTTTTTCCAGCAGCTGAATACCATAAACGGAGAGTTTCCGTCGGAGGTTCTTGCCATGCTGACCGGGCGGGTAGGGACGATTTTCAACAGGGCGGCTGTTGCGACCCCAGATGCATTCTCCAACCCGTCGGCTTAATCTGTGTTTTGGACCGTGATATCTCGCCATTTTTTTGAGCAATCCTTTTGCGGGATCCGATTCCCGTCTTTTTTTGCGATCTCATCCGCTTGTCGGCTCTGAAAACGCCGTTGACTGGGAGCAGGCTGAGAAACAGTATCCACATGAAGAAAATGATGTGGGCAGCCCTCCGAGCAGGCATCCGGAAGCGGAAGATCCGATGATAGATAAAGAATGGCGTACCCGAGAGGAATCGAACCCCTAACCTTCTGGTCCGTAGCCAGACGCTCTATCCTATTGAGCTACGGGTACGCATACTTTGGATGCAGCGACTATTGTAGCAAAGAAGCGAAGGAATTTCAACTTACTGTCTGCAAATTTTTGGTGATTCTTCGCCTGACAGAAAAATCCGCCACGATGGAGGAACCGGCTCGGGACTCAGCGCCATTGGATCAGTGCCTGATTCAGACATTCTTCCACACGACGCCGGGGTTTGTAGAAATAGCTCATCCCGTGACCGGAGAGCATGACATCAAAGTCAATACGCGAAAAACGGAGAAGGGAATCAATATATTTTTTCTTATCAAAGTCAATGGAGCCATCCCAGCCGAAATACCCCACATTGAGCGTCCCGATGACATCACCGCTGACGATGATTCGTTTGCCGTCCATCATAAAATCAAAAGCCGTACAACCCAGAGTATGACCGGGAAAATGGTGGGCACGGATATGCAGCCCACTGATGGTCATCACATCGCCATCGTCAACAAACTGATTCACTGTAACAGGGGTGAATGTTTTGTGATACAAATAACCGCAGCAGCGTTCATCACCGGAAGCAACCGACCCAGCTGTGTAAGGATGCGAAATGAGGCGCACTCCCCGCTTCTTCAACAGATGGGCACCACCGGCATGATCCAGATGAGGATGGGTCAGGAAACAATCACTGATTTTTTCCGGGTCCAAACCCCAGTACTCCATATTCGCAAAGATCTGATCCAGCGTATCGCCGCAACCACAATCAAAAAGAATGATCTTCTCTTCGAGATCAACGGCGTAGCTGTTCCCATCCCTGAACCCCGCATCTTCGCCTATCCAGGTAATCCCATTGAGATCACCGCCAATCTGATATATATTTTTCAACAACTGCATGGTCTGTACCTCTTTTTATTTTTATGCTTTTGATTTTCGCTGGATGTATCGATCCGGATACTGTCAAGTATAAGAACTTTGTACTTCGGGATTCCATTTCCTGCGGGAGGGAAATATTGAGGGGCGAGGGACGAAATGGGCACGGCATGCCGTGCCCCTACCTGAACCACACCCCACGGTTTCACCTATCACCTATCACCTATCACCTAATTCATTCCAGCCTCCGGTTGTTCACAATTACTTTCCAGAGTCATGCCCCTGTTTTCTGAACTGCTCTCCAAAAAAGCATGCATGACATCCAGCACATGAAAAGCAATCTCACCGTTGCAACGATGAGCCTTTCCGTGCAGAATTCCCCGAGCCATATCGGCAACGCCCAATCCGCGCATGTTCTCATCATAACCGGAAAGAAGGGTCACCTTTTCCCAATCAGAGGCGGCCGATGAAAAATAATGGACTGTTCCATCAAAGCTATTGGGATCGCCCATAAGCAGCGAGCCCAGCGTCCCGTGAATCTCCAGATGGGGTTGGGTACTTTTCCAGACATCAAAACTCATGGTCATGGTACAAAGGACTCCGTTCCGGAAGGCGAGAATACCGCTGAGATGGGTAGGCGTATCCACTGAAATGATATTGCCTTGCAAAGGGCCGCAGCCGACGGTGCGTGTTTCAAAAGATTTTTTCGCCCGGGCTGTCACCGTCTCCACAGGCCCCAGCAGCGTAATCAGTGCGGAGAGATAATAGGGGCCCATATCAAACAAAGGCCCTCCCCCCTGCTCATAATAAAAGGCCGGAGAAGGATGCCAGTGTTCATGGCCATGGCATTGCATGGAAGCACTGGCCGATAGAGGCTTGCCTATATAACCCTCTTCAATATACCGACGGGCTGTCTGTATACCCGTGCCCAGAACTGTATCGGGGGCACAGCCGATGCGGAGACCTTTGGCAGCAGCCGTACGGAGTAGAAGGCGCCCTTCCTCCCGGCTCAGGGCCAGCGGCTTCTCATTATAGACATGCTTGCCCGCTTCCAGAATCTGCAAGGCCAGTGAGCTATGGCTCTGAGGCCAGGTCAGATTGATGATCAGAGCGATGGTCGGATCAATCAGCATCTCCTCCACAGTCATCACCCGGGGAATTCCGTGAGCCAACGCCTTTTCACGGGCACGCTCCGAAATGAGATCCGCACAGGCTTCCAGTGACACCCACGGGAAACAACGAAGATTTTTCATGTACACATCCGAAATATTGCCACAGCCGATAATACCGACTTTCACGTGTTCCATAGTTGAAAACCCTGATTGAATCTTGTGTTACCGCCCGTCATCTTCCATGCCTGTGACCAGTATACCCCTATGGATGAAGAGGAAGAAAGAAAAACAGGCCGCTGTCGGTCGGATCAGTCGGATCTGCGAGGGATGCGGGTTGGTTCTGGGTATTGATTCAGGATCCGTGGACAGAGTGGAGGTCGTGGACAGGAGCATGGCATTGATCAGGCTTTAACCTTGCACAAATCCGGTAGGGGCGAAAAATCTTTCGCCCGCACACTGTAAGATTTATAAAAGAATTATAGACTTTAATCTACTCGAAGTTAAACCGGGCGAAAGATTTTTCGCCCCTACCGGAAGATTAAACATTGTATCTGCTGCATTCTTCTTTCGCCATAGTAAAAAAACAAAAATCTATTTCTTATTCTCCCTGTCAATGTGCCAAAATAAAGGAAAGTTGTTTTGTACCAATCCAGGTCAAGGAGTCTATGATCATGGCACTTCTCTCGGCTATCATTTTTGTATCCTCACTGCAAGGCGCAGTTAACGACACTATGCTTCAGGCCGAAGCGCTCTTCACAGAGCCGCGCAACGAGCATACTTCCGGACCTTTGTGGGTTTGGAACGATCTGTTGACAACAGAACAGATTGAGCATACACTGAACTTCCTGGCTGATCAGCATATTGGCCAGGTGTGGGTTCATCCACGGCCCGGCCTGATGACCCCCTATCTGTCTGAAGACTGGTTCGCCCGTTATGAAGACACCTTGCGCGTCGCCCGGGAACGGGATATGCTCGTCTGGATTTATGATGAGAACTCCTACCCGTCCGGATTCGCAGGAGGCTTTGTCCCCCATCTCATGCCGGAGTCACGCAGTCTGGGGATGCGCCTTGAGAAAGCAAAAGAAGTGGATCTGGCCAACCCCGCTCTCTACGCCATTTACGAAAAGACAGAAGAGGGCTACAAACTCCTCCCTGAAGGCCGGGGCATCCGCAAAGGCCGCTTTCTCGTGGCGCGTATTGAAGAAGCGGAAGCCTCGCCCTGGTATGGCGGCAAATTCTTCGTGGATCTGCTGCGGCCGGGAGTCACGGAAAAATTTCTTGAAGTGACCATGGATGCCTACAAGGATCGCTTCGGCGAAGATTTCGGAACGCTTATTCCCGGTGTCTTCACTGATGAACCACACCTGCGCACGGCCGGCGAGTTTCATTGGACACCCGATCTTCCTGAACAATACAAACTGCGCCGGGGTCGGGATTTCCGTGATGACCTGCTTTTCATGAAAGACAACAGCGAGGAAGGGCAGCGGGTCCGTTATGCCTATTTCCGGACGATCAATGAGCTGTTCATGGAACGTTGGGGCCGTAAATACCGTGACTATTGCGCTGAAAACAATCTGGAAATGACAGGTCATTACTGGGAGCATGGCTGGCCCGATTGCGCCATGATCCCCGATAACATGGCCATGTCTTCCCTTCAGCAGCGGCCGGGCATCGACATGCTCTTCAACCGCTACGAGGAAGGAACCCATGCCCAGTTCGGCAATGTGCGTTCCTGTCTGGAGGTGGCCAGTGTGGCCAACCAACAGGGATGCGCCCGAACTCTCTGCGAAGTATACGGGGGCAGCGGCGCCGAGATGACCTTCGAGGATTACAAACGCATCGGCGACTGGTTGCAGGTGCTGGGTATCAACACACTCAATGAGCACCTTTCCGATATCACCCATCGGGGCGCCCGGAAACGAGATTATCCCCCCAGCTTTTCCTATCATTCGCCCTGGATGGAACAATACCATGTGCTGGTGGATTACTTCGCCAGAATCACGGCGGCACTCACTCATGGCGAAGCAGTCAACCATTGTCTGCTTTTCGAACCCACCACTTCGGCCTGGATGCATCAGTTCATTGATAAACCACGTCTGGAAGCACTGGGCGAGGGTTTTCAGGCTCTGGTCGTTCAACTGGCGAAGGAACAACTGGAATTTGATCTGGGCTGCGAGGCCATGCTCCCTGAACTGGGCTCCATTACAAAAACCGAAAAGGGTCCCCTCTTTCAGATTGGCCAGCGCGGCTATTCAGTAGTCATTCTTCCTGCTGAAATGCAAAATCTCGACCGACCCACTTTCGAACTGCTGGCTTCTTTCCTGGATGAAGGAGGTAAGGTATTGTGTACCGGCGGTGCGGAAATTCCCGCATATGTGGACGGCGTGAAAAATGCGGCTCTGGACAGATTGAAAGAACTCCCCGGCTGGACAAACTGCGGGGTCAAGGAACTGACCGATCTGGTTGAATCCCACACCAACCCTTCGTTGAAAGTCACGCTGTCCCGAGACAATGCCGCCACGGTTTATCATCACCGCCGTCAGTTGAAGGATGGAGAAGTTCTTTTCATCGTCAATACCAGCAAAGACATATCAGCAACAGGAAGTTTCACCAGCGCACTGAAGAGCATACGCCGGGCATGCCCCCGAAGCGGCGAAATCTTTGACTATCCCTTTGTAAAGAGGGACGCTGAAATCACGGCCACCTTTGAACTGCCTCCTTGTGGCAGTCTCCTCCTCTTTCTGGATAAAGAAACGAAAAAGGCGAAGGCGGCTCCCGCACCGACCCTGGCCAGCAAAACACTCCCCCTTTCCGAAATTACGGTGGAACGTCTCGACGACAACAACCTGATCCTCGACTATGTGGATGTGCAGGTCGGCGAAAACAGCCTGCAAAGTGTCTTCTGGAAACGAGCCGCCGACTTCACCTTCAAACAAAATGGCCTTCGCGGCAATATCTGGGATCACTGTGTCCAATTCGAAGATGAACTGCTGAAGATTGAGTTTCCTGAAGACAGCGGTTTCCAGATGAACTACCGCTTCACCATTGAAGGCTCTGTCCCTGAGCGGCTCTATGTGGTGGTGGAACGGGCTGACCTCTACGCCATCTCCTGCAATGACATTGAAGTAAAGCCTGAAGAAGGGAAATGGTGGCACGACCGCTCCTTCCACATGATTGATCTGACGAAAGCCGCCAAGACTGGCGACAACAGGCTCCATCTCGCCGCACGACCCATGACCGTATTCCATGAGTTGGAAGCAGCTCATCTCGTAGGCGATTTCTCCGTGAAAGCAGCGGATAAAGGCTTTGTCATCACAGCTGCAACACCACTGACCCCGGGCCCCTGGAATAAGCAGGGCCTCCCCTTCTATGGCCATCGTGTGGCCTACCGTGCCAGCGCAGAGATTGACGGGAAAGCAGGGCGTTATCTCCTGCAGCTTCCCGACTGGGAAGGCGTCGTGGCGGCCGTCCAGGTGAATGGCGAAGACAGCGGCACCGTCTATGGGCAACCCCCTGTCTGCGAGATCACGGACTATCTGCAAAATGGCGAGAACAGCATTGAAGTGATTGTTTACGGTTCACTGCGCAATCCCTTCGGCCCTCATCTGGGCAATGAAGAACTGGGTTTCTGTCATCCGGGCTCCTGGAATAACGCTCCTGATGATGCCCAGCCCGGCGGTGCCGAGTACTTCAGCATGAGCTATGGTCTCCATGCTCCCTTTGAATTGATTCATGAAAGCTTCTGATTTCAGGTCTTTTTCTTGAAATTCGTGATATTTATACGCTCGTATGACAGGATCTGGACTATATATCGCTTTCTTGTCATACAAATACAGTTGCGGTATCGTTATAGCTGATGGTACTATAAGGCTGATACCTTGCGGCGTTAATGGAGACGTGTTTTTATGAAAGCAAACAGTGGTTTCACATTGATAGAACTGATTCTTGTTACGGTCATCATCGGTATTCTTGCCGGAATGGTTGTGGCAAACTACAGTGGTCGTATCCGGGAGGCCCAGATCCGTGCGGCCAAAGGTGACATATCCACCCTGAGCACTCAGGTGGATCTGTATGCCCTGGATCATAACGACTCTTATCCGAAGGCCCTGGAAGATCTGATTACCGGTAAGCGCCGTTATGTCCGTGAGCTTCAGCCCGATCCCTGGGGGAATGCCTATTACTACACGCCGCCGACCGATATCCTCAAAGCGGATTATAAGATTTATTCAGCCGGTCCTGACGGAGTGCCCGGCAACGAAGATGATGTCACCTCCACCTCACCAATGCCCTGACGTGGATGATGTTCAGGGCGAGAAAGCCTCTTAATTGATCAATCGCCCGATGCATAGCGCGGTCTTGCGGCGCGGTTTTACCCTTTTGGAACTGCTCGTGGTTGTTGCTCTGATCGCGACCATTTCCCTGTCTGTCATGCCTGTTTTCATCACATCCATGCATGGCATCCAATTGCGTAATGCCCGCAATGATCTTATTGCGGCTATTCGTTTCGCTCAGGAAATGGCTGTTCGCGAATCGGTGGAATACCGTGTTTATTTCAATTCTCAAGAACACAGTTACCGCATGGTGCGCCTGTCAGGGGTGAATGAGAAGGACGAAAAACAATTCGAAATTGCGGAATCGCTTCTGGGAGAAAAACAGTTCCTGCCGCTGTATCTGGAGATTGAGCGTATCAAAGCCCGCAAAGAACCCGCCAGTCAGGAACGATATATCGCCTGTATGCCCAACGGTGCGAGCAGTGTGGCTGAAATCCGGCTCCGCGACACCCGCGTCCGGGGCAATCGTTTTAAAATAACTGTGGAAGGCCCTCTGGGCCGGGTAGAGATGAAGGATGTCCGGTGAAGAGACGCGCCCGTTTAGGCTATATATTCGTGGAGACTGTTGTCGCTATGGGTCTGCTGAGCATGAGCGCACTGGTCATCCAGACAGCCTTGCGTCAGGCCATGATTACCCGGGTTCAGGCTCAGGATCTGACGACGGCACGCTTCCTCCTGGAAAAAATCAGTGGCGAGCGCATTCTTCTTTTCAAACAGCCTGAGGGAGAAGGGTCGGGTCAATGCAGCGCCCCCTTTGAAAACTTCCGCTATGAGTGGAGTCTGGAAAAGGTGGATATCCCCAAGCCGCCTCTGCCGCCCATGCTCTCACCGGAAGAGCGGGACGCCCTGGAAGATGCCTATATTGATTTCATGGGGAAACTCACCGTTCGTATCACCTGGCGCCGGGGCGGAGCTGATTTTGAAGCTTTGGGTGAATCTCTGGTGGGAGAAGGCATTCTATGGACACCGGAGGACATGCCATGAAATCCCTTTCCGCCCCTCCCTATGCGCAGAATCAAAAAGGCTTCACCCTGGTGGAGCTGCTCGTTGCAACTGTTTTGCTCAGTCTGGTCATGAGTTCCGTCTACAGCCTGACTCATTCCTCTTTACGCACCTGGCGGGGTGTTGAAGGCGGAGTGGAAATGCACTTTGACGCCAGGAGTTTTTTCACCCTCTTCAGCCATGAATACAATTGCATCGTGGGCCGGGCGGAACACCTCTTTGAAGGAGACAACAAATCCATCACAATGTTTGTCATTGCCCAACCCCTGGATCTGGATGAGGGTGAAGGAAGTCGCCTCATGCGGGTCATATACTCCTGGAACCGAAACAAGAGAAGCATTGAAAGAGAAGAAGCGCTGGTCACCAGTGCTCTTCCCAAACGCCTTCCGGAAAAGGAAAGTCTGGACCGTTCCAAAATCAAAGTGAAGCGACGCTATAAGACCACGGTCGCCGAGAATGTGAGTCGCTTTGAAATCACCTATATCTGGGTGCCCCTGCCAGCCGAGATGACTCGCGATACACCGCCCGAACCTGAACCGCCCATTTACAAGAAAGAATCGCGGGAACGTTGGGGCCTGCCTCAGGGCATCCGGCTGGAGGTGGAAATGAAGGATCCCGATATAAAAGGGAAAAATTACAACTTCGATACGATCATGCCCATGCGTGCTCAGAGTTTTCGCCAGAAACGGGAACAGTTGGAGGAAATGCTGAGTGGCAAATAGAACAATCCGAAAAACAGGCTTCGTTCTGGTCAGCGTCCTCTGGATCACAGCCATGCTCACAGTCATCACTCTGGGCTTCGGTCGACGGGCCGCGCTGGAACGACGTGCAGCAGCCTATGCTCTGGACCAGGCGGAGGCCATGCTCATGGCGCGGGGCGCCGTGGAACGGGGTATCATTGAACTGTACAACCAGCGCTACATGAAAATGCTGCTTCCAGAAGACCAGCGTGGCGGTGATCATTGCGGTCAGTCCTGGGCGAAGAAAACAAATCTTTTCACAGAGGGATATTTTGAAGAACGGGAAAATTACGACAATGATGAGGTGGCCTATCTGATTATTGATGAGGACCGTTTTATCAATATCAACGGAGCGGACGAAAAAATCCTCGTCGAAATCAAATCCTTGAAACGCCCTGTCATCCGTGCCATCAATGCCCGTCTCAACCGTGCCGGCGGCAGGAGCGGTGAAGAATACCAGCCCTTCAACTCCATTGAAGAGATACGCTATCTGCGCGGTGTGTCGGAAGATGACTGGTTCGGATCGAGAAAAGGTCCGGGCCTCAAAAAGCTGCTCACCGTCTGGGGAAGCAATCAGATCAACATCAATACGGCCTCAGAAGAAGTGCTTTCCTGCATTCCCGGACTGAAAAAATCCGAAATAAGCGCTATTGTAGGATACCGGGCCGGCGGTGATGGTATATTATATACAGATGATGATCAGGGCTTTGAAGATATGAGCGACCTGCTGGAGAAGACGGGTCTTTCAGAATCGGGCTCTGGAGAATGGGGCGTGTATTGCAAATTCCATGCCTCACACTTTAGGATAACGGGGGTAGCCACACGCCGTCAGGGCAAAGTGCGCGCCATTTGCTCCGCTGTATTTGCAGCGGGAAGTTATATACAGGTTCTGGATTGGCAGGAGAAAACCCTTGGCTCGTAAAATTCCACAAATCAGTGTGATTCAGGTTGCCGCCAGTGGCATGACTGTCACCCGCTTTACCATGGGCGCTAAAAAGCCCTCGGATATGGTATCCCGGCGTATTGCCGGTCCCTGGGAAGAAGGTGCCGCCGAAGAGGCCTTATGCGATCTGATCCAAGAAATGCAGATAAAAGAGGACCGGATAATACTGGTACTCCCCCGGCAGGACGTGACCACACGGCTCCTCACCTTCCCTTCACAAAATGCGGAAGAAGTGGCCGGTATGGTGCGTTTCAGTGCTGAAGAATATGTGCCCTATGCACTGGATGAACTGATTGTCGACCAGTGTATCGTACAGAAGCTGGGTTCAGGAGAATCGGAAGTCCTGGCTGCTCTGGCCCATCAGGATGCCGTACACAAACCCTTGAGACTGCTTCAGGAATGCGGGATCACTCCGGAAAAAATCCTGCTGAGCACAGCCTGCATTGCCACGGCCGCCATGACGGATCCCGTCCTCTCCACAGGGCGCCATGCAATCGTCTCCCTTATCGACGGCGGCATGGAGATTCTGGTGCTTCAGGAAGGCATCCCCGTCTTCAGTCGCGGGATTATCTCCAGCCAGGACTGGGAAGCAGCGGCTCTCGACCCTGATGCGGGAACAGGTGGCGGGCTCATTGTGGATTCCGCAGCTGAGGAGCTGGCCGGCGAAATGCGCAACTCTCTGGCGGCCTATCGCCGGGAATCGACTGATGGAATGGGTGTTGACGAAGTGCATCTCGCCTGTTCTTATGCCGATCTGACCCTGCTGTGCCAATCGCTCTCTGAGAGCATGAACAGGGAATGCAAGCCCTTGCATTTCTCTTCTCCCATTCTGGATGAGCTCAGTCTCCCTGAGAGTGGCCTGTCCATCTCGGCTGCAGGTGCCCTCCTGAATCTGACAGGTCGGGAACAGTTCAATATCAATCTGCTGCCCGAATCAGAATCGGAAGCACGCCGTATTGAAGCCATTAAAAAACGACTGCTTCAGGGCTGCGTCTTCGGCCTCCTCATTCTTCTCGCGCTGGGAGGATGGTATTATCAGGCAAAGTCGCAGCGGCTGACTCTGATCCGGGAACTGCAACAACGCATCGCCCGTATAGAACCCAATGCCAGGGGCATCACGGAGAAACGGGAAGCTCTCAATATTCTCAACCGGCAGGTGGACCGCAAAGGTTCTATTCTGGAGCAACTGGCCACGCTTGTGGAGGCGGCTCCCCAGGATCGATTGAATTTCGCCCGCCTCTCTCTGCGAAAAGACGAAGGCATCGAATTGTGGGGCCGGGCCAGAGAAGTGAACGATGTGTCGGACTTCGCCCAGAACATACGCAACAAGGCGGAAGGACACCTGCAATTCTTTTCTCAGGCGCGCAGCCTCTACGAACAACAGACCCAGGAACGGGATAAGATCGTTTTTTCCTATCAGATAGAAGTACGGATTCAGGAGGAAGACAATGTTGAATAAAACCATCATTAAACTCTTGAGTCTCTGGACAAAACTGTCCCTCCGTGAAAAACGACTGGCACTCATGACAGGCGCAGCCGTAGTACTCATGATTACCGTTGGCGGATACCAACGGGTCACAGGAACGCTTCGTGACCTGGACAACACCCTTTCCCGTCTGGAAGATGACCTGGTTTCCTATACCTATCAGATTGCGCACCGGGAACAGGTGGAAGCCCAATACGCCATTGTTGCCGCCCAGCATTCCAGCGCCTGGACGGAAGCGGAAATTCATGACCGGCTCCGTCAGGAAATCTATCGGCTGGCGCGAAAAGTACCGCAGGAACTGGACAGCAACGGTATTCCCGTGAACACGCCCAATACAGAGGGTAATCTGGTGGAGATTCCTTCTCTGGGAAAAGGGAACATGGCCGAAGGCGGGCAGGGTTATCGCGAATACATGCTCAACCTGCGCATCCCCTCAAGCAGCCTGGAAAATGTGATCTATTTCCTCGAAAGGCTGCAACAGAGCCCGCAGTCACTGCGACTGGATGGGCTGGAACTCAACCGGGCTCCCAGCGGCGAACAGGTCAGTGCCACCATTGACATTTCACGTATTGTCGCCGATGGTTCCCCCCATCTGGACAGCAGTTCGGAAACAGATGACTACATTGAAGAAATGGAAGAAGATGAATTCCCCGCAGCGCAGGCCGCCGAAAGTGGCACCTGGCTCGGTGAAGGAATCGCCGTCGCTTCCCGGGAAAGAGCTGAGCCGTCTTCCAGAGGAGATACGGTAGTCATATCGAGCCTTCAAGAGCATTCAGAAGCCTATATGCTTCAGCAATTGGAGGGCGGTGCTGTCTATCACATGAGTCTGGATCTTTTCGCTGAGCCCCATGACTTTACTGTAGGGGTCGGCCTGGAACAGGATGCGGCCCCTTTTCCTGAAAGCCAGATCATCGCCGGAGATGGTCAGGCATTGAGAGTGCAGTTTCAGTTTACACTGCCCGGAAAAACCGGAGTGCCCGGTCCGGTCAAATGTCCCTGGATCCTTTTTAACGACAAAGATACACAGGCCGAAATTTCCAATATCGTCCTGAGAAAAATAGCGGAGGTATAATGGACCGTCTTCTTGCCATAACTGCTACAGGTATCCTCGCTTGTATTCTGGGGATGATCAGCCTGAATTATTTGAATGATCCCACCGCTCCACGAAAAGAGGACTTGGAACGACGACTCCGGGAGACAGGTCCCCGGGACGATGCAGACGACGAATTTGAATGGCAATTTGAAACCTGGAACAGGATCATTGCCGAAAAACCGGAGGTATGGCGTGAACTGGTTCCGCCGCCGCCGCCGCCGCCGCCGCCACCGCCACCGCCACCTCAGGCTCCTGATCTGGCACAGATGCTTGCGGAAGTCAAACCCACCCGCCAGCAGGTGGGCGGAAAAGCCAAATTTATAGTACCGGGAAATGCGAAGGGTGTTTTCCTCGGCGAAGGTGAAACCATCAACGGTGTGACCATTGATTCCATATCGCGCACCGAAGTGGTCTTCTCGCTGCACTGGAAGGAAGGGAATAAAACCCTTAAGCTGAGCAAGGCCAGAGAATAAACTGAAACGCAATCATGCGTCCCGACCCTTATTTCCTGTATACTATGCAATCATACTGCTGAGGCACAGGCGGTCTTGTTTTCTCCCTGTGGGTGGAAAGACAGGCGGTACACTGGCGGTATGCATATATCCGCATTTTCGGAAAAATATATTACACATTAAAAACGCATTCGTAAACGGCTGGCACTCCGCGCAGTGCCCGGTAAGTACCTCTCTTATCTGAAAGGGATGTCATGACTTCTTTAATGACACGATCTCTGGCCCTGGTGGCCGCTATCGGCGTAATTTATGCCACAGCCTTTTCTGCTGCAGCGCAAGGCCAGACGCCGACAGCACCTACCCGGCGCCCCTCCCCCTCTTCTACAGCAGGAAGAAACTGGGGCACCGTCTCCACAGGAGGCGATGAGTCCGGTGCGGGTACGTCCACCCGTCTGGACAGAGGCCGGGGATCAACTACGGGAACAACCACCAGCATTGAGGGGACATCCGGCCCTGTCAGACCCGCATCCAGAGCGAGAGGATCAGCCGCAACCAGCGCTTCCACCGGCACAGCAGCCAGCGGTACAGCCAGCGGTACAGCCGGCGACACACCCTCCACAGGGGCCGCGGAACGGGCCTCAGGTGATTCAGGAGCCGGTCGTGAAGCGCCTGCTGCGCGCGGTGCCGGCGGTGCTCAGGTACGGTCTGTAGGGGGCGGAAGCAGCGGCGGGGCGTCCGGTGGCTCTGGTGGAGGGGATGGCGGCGGCGCATCTTTCGGGAAAGGCGGTGTCAGTTCCATCTCTTCTTCAGGCAGCGGCGCCTTTCAACCGGTTATGGAGCGGGAAGTGGAATATGGTCCCATCCCCGAAGATGGCGAACAAATCACACTGGAAGGGCCCATGCCTCTGGATGAATTCCTGAGTGCCATCAATCTGGCCACGAACTGGAACATGGTCATCTCACCGGAACTCAAAGAAACACAGTTGCGCTTCTGGCTTTATGAAGTCTCACCCAAGCAGGCCCTCGAAGTGCTGAAATTCAACAAAGTCTATTTTGAATTTGACGAAGAAACCGAGTTTCTGCGTGTCATGACCAAAGAAGAATATCTGGAACGGGAATTCGGCAAATCCAAACCTCATGAATTCAGAGTGGTCCATGCGGATATTGCCTATATGGAGTCCCTCGTCCATTCGCTGCTTTCACCCAATGGCCGGATCATTACCGACCAGCGCACGAACAATATCTATGTCTGGGATACGCAGGATAATATCGTTGAAATGGAACGGCTCGTAAAAGAAATGGATGTGCCCCTGCAAAAGGCGGACTACACCATCCAGCATGCTGACCTGGCTGATATTGAAGCCGCTGTGGGAACGCTTCTCTCACAGAGCGGGTCACTTCTTACCGATGTCAGAACCAATCAATTGTTCATCTGGGACAATGTAACCGTACTGGCACAGATCAAGGAAACCATATCGCGCCTCGATACGCCCGTGGAATCCCAGACCTTCTATATAACCCATGTCAACGCCGAGGACGTTCTGGACAGTGTGGAATCCCTCCTGTCAGAGCGCGGTACCATTCAGATGGATCCCCGTTTCAATACGCTGGTCGTTACGGATCTGCCGCCGCGCATGGAGAAAATCGCGTCTCTGGTTGAAACCCTGGACCAGAAACTCGAAACACGGACCTGGATTCTCAAATATGCGGATCCGGACTTCATAGCCGACCAGATCGAAACCTATATCCCCGGCGAGATGGGGCAGATTGTATTGCAGGACGAAGTGCATCAGATCACCGCGACAGGCCTGCCCAGTCGCTTGGAAGAAATCGATTCGCTCATCCAGGTATGGGATATCAGACGCAAGCAGGTCATGATTGAAGCCTATATCGTGGAAGTAAGCTCCGAGATCGAACGTGCTTTCAGTGTGAACTGGTCTTATTTCGCCAATGTGGGCGGTGCACCTTTCTCTCTGCACAGTGGCACAGGCGGCGAGACGGGCGCAAGTGCTACCGGTGAAGGCCAGATCGCCAGCGGAGGACGGCAGCCTTTTGCCATTCCACGCTATGGCGCTCTGGAACTCGACAGTTCCGGAAGGATAACGCGGCCCATCCTGCGCGATATCTCAGGGCAACCGATCCTGGACTCCTATAGAGGCGGAAATCTGGCTGCAACACTGGACTATCTCGACAGCCAGCAGAAAGCCACCATCCTTTCTTCACCCAAGGTGACCGTACAGGACGGCGAAGAAGCTCTCTTTGAAAATGCCACCAAAGTCCCCTATGTCTCCTCATCGGGTGGATATGGCTACGGCGGCTATGGTTACGGATATTCAAGCGGCTCAAGCAGTGATAATCTGGATTATTACCGGCGCATGTCTTCTGCGAACAGCCGCGTGGAATTCATTGATGTGGGTACCATTCTCACCGTGCTGCCCCGTGTAACGGAGGATGCAAACATCCTTTTGGATATCAGCGCTGAAGACAGTACCTTCACAGACAAGAAAATTGTCGTCGATGACCTGTCCCGTACCGTTCCGGAAAAAACCGTGCGCCGTGCCGATACGCAGGTGCGCGTGAATTCAGGAGATACCATCGTTCTGGGAGGCTTGCGTCGGGACAGAGCGAGCAACTCCTCCACACGTACCCCCCTGCTGGGTGATCTGCCTCTGGTGGGCAAACTCTTCCGCAACCCCAAAAGGGCTTCAAGCAACTCAGCGCTGCTTATTTTCATGACCACAACCATTGTGGGCGAAGATACCATGCCCGAGGCACTCTCCATTGTGAAGGCTGATGAGGAAATTGCGAAGACGGCAAGGACCATGAAAAAAGATGCCTTCGGACGCTTTAAAGACCATCTCACCGACGGTAAAAATGAGATCGGAGTCGCCATAGGCCAGAACGGTCAGATCCATTGTGCAGGAGAAATCGTTACGCCTGATGATCTGCGCGACAAATTCTTTGATGCGCCAGGAAACATGCCTGTCACAGTGGTCATCAGAAAGCATCCGAGCGCACCCATTGATGTCGTGAATGAAGTGACGGAAGCAGCCATGGAAGCAGGGTTGCGCATCGAGTTCGACAACGACATACCGCCCATTGTGCCCGCACTGAACAACTGAAGATAACCATAACCGGGGCAGGAGCTTTTCCTGCCCCTTTTTTTATGCCGGAATGAAGCTGTAACGAAGGACTGAGACTATAC
>LSQX01064260.1_pt1 | contig 30738 bp, 28 predicted proteins | sample 654561 | NCBI WGS metagenome assembly LSQX01 (sample SAMN04489861, study PRJNA283612) | anaerobic digester metagenome | isolation source: 4 biogas reactors fed with cattle manure at either 37C or 55C with and... | place: Denmark: Kongens Lyngby | collected 2014 | reverse complement strand
AGCACCCTTTATCGACAGTCTGCGAGGGGGCTTTGCCCCCTCTACTTCAGCCTTTCCAAGAAAATTCGGTTGCGCCGTTCATAGACCCTTTGGGGGTCCTGTTCGGTCCAGTCATAAAAGCCCTTGCCGCTTTTCATCCCCAATTCGCCATCCTTGACCTTCTGGCGAATCACGGGTGAGGGAGCATCAGAGGCATCGAGGTCCTGAAGCAGGTAACTGTGCACCGCCTGAATTAAATCGAGCCCGCACATATCCATATACTCCATGATGCCAATCATCGCATAACGAGGACCAAAAGAATTCAAGATGACTTGGTCGATGTCTTCGGGAGTTGCTGCCCCCTGGGCAACGAGGCTGATGGCTTCCCGGAAAAGGGCGTGTTGGAGCCGGTTGCCGATGAAGCCAAGGATGTCCTTTTGCACCACAACGGCTTTTTTCTGCATCCGTTCCATTAAGTAACAGGCCGCCTCCACCGTTTCCTGGCTGGTCTTCTCCCCCCGACCTACTTCCACCAAGGGCACCAAGTGGGGCGGATTCCAGAAGTGGGTGGCAACCACCCGGTCCGGCCGCCTGGTTGCACTTCCGATTTTGGTCGGGCTAAGCCCCGAGGTATTGGTAGCTAAGATGGTCTTTGGCGGGCATAGCTGGTCCAACTTGGCAAACAGCTCCTGCTTAACGGCCAAATCCTCCACGATGGACTCGACGACGAAGTCCGCATCTTCCACCCCTGCGACAAGATCGGTTGTGGCGGTTAGATTCTCCTTGATGCGCTCTACATCCTCATCACCATAAATGCCGTGGGCGCACATTTCCTCCAGGGCCCTATCGACCGCGGCAAGACCACGAGCGATACTCCCTTCGCTCCTGCCGATGAGGCGCGTTGGGTACCCGGCTCGAGCAGCCAGCATGGCGATGCCCGGGCCCATCATGCCCGTACCAATGACTGCTACCTGTTTAATCATCTAGCAACCTCCCTCCTTATCGGTGCCCGGCGGGACCCTCCAGCAAGAACAAAGGCCCCGCCCTCGGCCGTCGCTCAGGCTAGAGAGACTGCCCTCCGGCCGAGGAGGCCATAAACGATCTGTAAACGAATTCCAGGGCGAGGGGAAACCGAGGACATCTTTCCAATGATTAGAGAACCCGGTGGCAGTTGCCACCGGGTATAGCAATTTGACTTGCTAGCCGCGAAAACCTTCCTCTTGGAGGATCCGCTGCAGGGCGGCCAGGAACAAGGCCACATTCCGCCGTTGACAGGAGTGGCCCATCAAGCCAATGCGCCATAGGCGCCCCTTCATCTCGCCCAAACCACCGCCGATTTCCACACTGTACTCATCCAGCAAGCGGCGCCGGACCTTGAGATCGTCGATCCCTTCCGGTATAAGCACGGTGGTCAGCATGGGCGCCCGGTGGCCTTCTTGGGCGAACAGCTTCAGTCCCATTTCCTGAAGGCCGGTCTGGAGAGCCTCCCCCGCCTCCCGGTGGCGGCGGAACCGTTCTTCCAGCCCTTCCTCGTAAACCAGGCGGAGAGCCTCCCGCATAGCGTAAACAAGAGAAATGGGTGCAGTATGGTGATAGAAGCGTTCCGAACTCCAGTATCGGCGCAGCAGGCTTAGGTCAAAATACCAGCTAGTGACAGGGGTCTTGCGGTTTTCCAGGGCGGCAACTGCCCGGGGCCCGAAGGTGATCGGCGAAAGCCCGGGCGGGCATCCAAGACACTTCTGGGACCCGCTGTAGCTGGCATCGATCCCCCAACGATCAATGGCCACCTCTGTGCCTCCCAAGGAAGTCACCGTATCGGCCAGGAGGAGGGCGCCGTGCTCATGAGCCAAATCGGCAATTTCCTCGATGGGTTGAATTACGCCCGTTGAGGTCTCCACGTGAACAATGGCGACCAGCTTCGTTTGACCTTGGGCAAGGGCCTCTTTGACTTTGGCCGGGTTGATGACTTGACCCCAAGTACCCTCAACCCGGACAACCTCTGCACCATAGCGACCGGCAATCTCGGCCATGCGCAGGCCAAACGCGCCGTTGATGCAGACCACGACGCGGTCGCCCGGTTCGACTAGATTGGCCAAACATGTCTCCATCCCTGCCATCCCTGTTCCAGGGACGGTGAAGGTCAATTCGTTCTCCGTTTGGTAGACATAACGGAGCAGCTCCTGAACTTCGTCCATGGTAGCCAAGAAATCTGGATCCAGATGCCCCACCACAGGAGTGACCATCGCCCGCAAGACCCGGGGATCCGCATCACTAGGTCCCGGTCCCAACAGCACCCTAGTGCCCGGCTTCAAGTCCCCGTAGTGCCGCTTCATGGGAACACCTCCTCAAAATAGTGGCAATGTCCTGATTGCAGTCATGAGTTCGGCACTAGCACAGGGAAATCCTTTCGGCCCCGGACCCTAAGCGCTGATGAGAATCTGTCTTTTCTTGTTGATGGCCATTTGATAAAGCCCCATGTACTCGGCTGCAGACCTGTTCCAGGAATGGTCCTCCGCCATGGCATTCTCAACTAGTCTTCGCCACCGTTCCGGATCATGGTAGAGGTCCAACGCCCGGTCGACGGCCTCCTGCAGCGCGGTCGCTGAGTAGTCTTTGAAGGAAAAACCGTTCCCCGAACCCCGCTGGCCATCATAGTCGCTAATGGTGTCAGCCAGTCCACCAGTTGCCCTGACCACGGGGATGGCTCCGTAACGCAGGCTGATTAGCTGACCTAACCCGCACGGTTCAAACCGCGAAGGCATGAGAAACAGATCGGAGGCCGCATAGATCCGCTGCGCAAGACCGATGTTGAAGCCTATCACCACCGCCGCCTGTTCGGGATGGGCCCTTTGGATCTGTCGAAACAGATCCTCGTAGTGTCTGTCACCGCTGCCCAAGAGGACAAATTGCACGTCCTGGCGGAGCAGCTCATCCATGCTATCCGCCACCAAATCCAGGCCCTTTTGGTCAACTAGCCTGGTCACCATCCCAAGCAAAGGGCAATCGGAAGGGGGCAGATTCAACTCCTTCTGCAGAGCGTACTTGTTCTCCCGCTTGCCCGGTAAATCCCCAGGTCCGTAATTGCGGACAAGGCGAGGATCCGTTTGGGGATTGAATTCATGGTAGTTGATCCCGTTAACGATCCCCATCAGATCGAAAGCCCGCATCCGCAGCACCCCATCCATCCCGTGACCTTGGTCGGCCCTTTGAATTTCCCGGGCGTAGGTGCGACTGACGGTGCTGATCATGTCGGCATAGAGAAGGCCCGCCTTCATGTAGCTCACCTGACCATAAAACTCCAAACGGTCGGGGTGATAGTAGCCATCCCCCAAATGCAGCAGACCCAGCACCTCCCGGGGAAAATTCCCTTGATACTGTAGGTTATGGATAGTGAAAACGGTGGCTATCCTGCTGTAGAGAGACTGGCTGCCGTACTGGTCCCGCAAGAGAAGGGGTATGGGGCCTGTGGCCCAGTCATTGCAGTGAATGATATCGGGCCACCAGTTGAGTTTGGGCAGCATTTGCAAGACGGCCCGGCAGAAGAAGGCATAGCGCTCCGCCTCATCCCAAAAGCCGTAGATCCCTTCCCGGTCAAAGTAGTGGTAATTGTCGATGAAGTATACGGGGACGAACCGCTCCCGACCATGGAGCTGGGCCCGGATAACCCCCTCCCGTAGGATGGCCGTTTCCCGCCGCCCGCCAACATCAACGGGGAAATCGGTTATCGTACGCACATCGTCAATCCCCTGGTAGCGAGGCACAACTACCCTCACATCGTTGCCCAGCATGGCTAGAGCCTTGGGCAAGGAGCCGCACACATCGGCCAGGCCCCCCACTTTAGCAAAAGGGGCCACCTCCGGGGAGACGAGGAGCACCTTGTATCTTTCCTCTAGTTCTCGTTCCACGATCTTAATCCCCCTTTCAATGACTGGCCCCCGCAAAGGCCATCGCCAATGAAGCCTCCCGCAAGGACTCGGCGGCTGCTTCCGGGGCCGTAGGGTTGATGTAATAACCGGAACCTAGTTCGAAGCCCGCGATGGTTGTCAACCGGGGGAGCAGCTCTAGATGCCAGTGGTAATAGGATTCGTGCCCCGGCCCGTAAGGAGCCGTCTGCCAGACGAGATTGTAAGGCAGGTCCTCAAAGGACAGCTCCAAACGACGTCCAAGTCGCTTCAAGACTCCGCTCAGATCGAAGCTTTGTTCACCGGTCAATTGACCAAAGGAATGCTGATGACTCTTGGGTATAATCCAAGTCTCAAAGGGAAAGCGAGAAGCGTATGGGGCAAAGACCAGGAAATGGTTCGTTTCTTCAATAACCCGTTCTCCGTGATCAGCCTCGAACTTGATCAAGTCGCAGTACAGACAAAGCCCATGACGATGATAGTAGTCCTGGGCGATCTTGAGCTTGTGGGCAGCTGTCTTAGGTGCCCGGGGAAGGACGATGATCTGCAGATGGGTATGTTCCAGGGAAGCCCCGGCCACATGGCCCCAGTTCTTGAAGATCTGCATGTAGCCCATCCGTCCGTCCCCGCCCAGATCATGATACCGACGCACCAGCGCCTTGAGGACCAGGTCCAGGTGCTCTTGGGAGTGGGAGGCCAGGGTGGCATAATGGTCAGGGGACTCAATGAGGACTTCATGGGCTCCAAAGCCCGGCATCCTGGCCGCCAGTTCAAACCCGCCCATCTCCAGCCCCCCATTGGCGGGCCATTCCTCCAACCGCAGGGCGGGGAACTTATTGGACACAACCCGCACCCACCATCCCGGGGTGTTGGGCTGCCGGTCGGGAGGACCGAGGGCGTAAACTTCCGGCGGGGTCTTCGCCTCATTGCCGTCACAGAAGGGACAGTCGGCACCGGCCGCTTTGGTTTCCTTGGGAAGTTGAAAATCACTGGGCCGTTTCGATCGTTCTTGGGAAATGACAACCCAGGTATCTGTCGTCGGATCCTTGCGCAATTCGGGCAACTAATCCACCCCTCTTTCGAGTAATCCCTCCTCTTACTAGGGTGAAATTACTGCCCGGATTTTATGCGCAGGCCCGGGGAGGTCCCCGGGCCCCATCTTACCGCTTTAGCTTCTCCCGTATCATCTCATTGACCAGGCGTGGGTTTGCCTTGCCCTTAGTCGCCTTGAGCACCTGGCCAACCAAGAAGCCCATCACTTTGTCCTTGCCGCCCAAGTAATCCTGGACCACATCAGGGTTGGCTTCCAGTACGGAGGCAACGATGCCTTCCAGCTGGGAGGTGTCGCTGATTTGCTCAAGCCCCTTTTCCTTGACAATCTGCCGGGGGCTCTTGCCGGCCGCGACCATTTCCGGCAGGACGATCTCTTTGGCTTGATTGCGATTGATGACTCCTCCTTCGATGAGCTGGAGCAGCTCCACCAAGCCCGTTGCAGTGAGGGGGATCCCTTCCGCCTCTTCCCCTTGCTCGTTCACATACCGAAGGATCTCCGTCATGATCCAGTTGCTCACCGTCTTGGGGTCATTGTAACCCTGGACTACCTCCTCGAAGAAATCGGCCATCTCTTTGGAAGAGGTAAGGACTTGGGCGTCATACTCGGGTAATCCATATTCGTCGATGAACCGCCTTCGCCGGGCGCCGGGCAATTCCGGCAGCTCCCCTTCAATTTGCCCGATCCACTCATCCGACAGGTCGATCGGAACCAAGTCGGGATCGGCAAAACAGCGATAGTAGCTAGCCTGCCGCTTGGAGCGCATGGCGATAGTGACGCCCTTTTGCTCATCCCAGTGCCGCGTCTCCGGTTCGACGGGGCGGCCGTCCCTTAAAAGCCCGGCTTGCCTGTTGATTTCATACTCCAAAGCCCGACGCACAGCCCGGAAGGAATTCAGGTTCTTGATTTCCGTCTTGGTGCCAAACTCGGTGCTTCCTTTCGGCCGCAAAGAGATGTTGGCATCACAGCGAAGCGAACCCTCCTGCATTTTACAGTCGGAAATGTCGATGTAACGCAAGATGTTCCGCAGCCTCTCCAGGAAAACCTGGGCCTCCTCCGCTGACCGGATGTCAGGTTCGGTAACGATCTCAATCAACGGAATGCCAGCCCGGTTGTAGTCGAGGAGGGAATAGGCGGCATCAATAATGGTCTCGCCCGCGTGGAGGGATTTGCCCACCTCTTCTTCCAAGTGCACCCGGTTGATGCCCACCCTCTTAGCGCCCTCACCGACGGGGACTTCCAAGTAGCCGTCGAAACATAAGGGTGCATCCTGCTGAGAAACCTGGTAAGCTTTGGGCAAGTCCGGGTAGAAGTAATTCTTGCGGTCAAACCAGGTGTGCCGTGCAATCTGACAGTTCAAAGCGAGGCCCGCCTTGACCGTATACTCCAGGGCTTTCCGATTGATCGCCGGCAAGGTCCCGGGCAGTCCAAGGCAGATCGGGCAGCACTGGGTGTTGACCTCAGCCCCGAAGGCGGTCGGGCAGGAACAGAAGATCTTGGAGTCTGTGGACAGCTCCACGTGGATTTCCAGTCCGATAACAGCTTCGAAATCATGCACCTTGTCCACCCCCATTCCTGGACGAAGCAAAACCAATCATTCTTTCGAGAACATGAGCTGCCCGCAACAGGCGTCCCTCTTCCCCCGCCGGGGCGACCAACTGAACGCCTACCGGCAGCCCATCAACAAGTCCACACGGGAGTGAAATGGCCGGCAAGCCCGCCAGGTTGCTCGGTCCAGTGAAGATCTCCGGGGGTGCTTGTCTCTTTCCTGGAAGTTCGGGAGTCGTTGGGGTCAAGACGAAATCGACCTCCCCCCAAAGATCTTGGAGCGACTTGGAGACTACACTCCGGGCCCGCAGAGCTTGGAGGTAATAAGCCTCGTAATGGGCCTTATCGCCGAGGATGTAAGTCCCCAGGAGCATTTCACCTTTGACAACTTCACCGAAGCCTTCAGCCCTAGTCCTGGAGAACAGTTCCCTCATATCCTGGGCGTCCTCGGCCCTGTAGCCATACCGCACCCCATCATAGCGGGCTAAGGTGGAGCTGGACTCTGCGGCGGCGATCAGGCGGCGGGCGATTTGCGCCAACTCAAGCCAAGGCAGGTCGACTTCAACCAACTCCCAGCCAAGCTCCTCGGCGGCCCTTTGCCACACGTTGGCCGCAGCTTGGCAGACATCTCCCCCGGCAAAGCTTCGATAGATGTCGGGAGCTATGCCGATGCGCAAAGGCTTAGGCTCCACGGCCTGTGCCAACAGGTCCGACAGCGTCCCAGGCAAGGTGGTGGCGTCTTGGGGATCCTCCCCCGCCAGGACCTCGAGGAGCAGGGCAATATCTCCGACCTGGCGAGCCAAGAGCCCCACCTGGGTAAGGGAGGGAGCATGCTGGATCACTCCGTAGCGGGAGACTCGGCCGTAAGTGGGCACAAATCCCACCAGGCCGCAGAAGCTGGCAGGGATCCGCACATCACCGCCCGTATCGGCCGCAACTGCCGCGGCTGCTTGCCCGGCGGCGACGGCCGCTGCCGCGCCCCCCGCCGCTCCCCCCGGATTCGTTCCGGGCCGCCAGGGGTTCTGCGTCCGCTGGAAGACGGCATCATCCATGTCAAAGCTCATACCAAACTCGGTCAGGTTGGTCTTGCCAACGAGGGCCGCGCCCGCTCCTTGGAGCTTGCCCACCAGAGCAGCTTGATATGGAGGCACAAATCCCGTTAAGATCCGGGATCCCGCAGTGGTCTCCACCCCTTCCATACAAATCTCATCACCTAAGGCCACGGGGACCCCTTGAAGCAGACCTGGCCCCGAGGAGGTCTTTGGACATAAACGCAGGAATGCGCCGACATCTTCCCCTTCGATCTTATCCAGATGGGCCTGGAGAGCTTCCTCGGGTGTAAACTCACCCCTCCCCTGGCCTTCTAGGATCTCAATAACGCTCATTCCGGCAATGGTCAAGGGTCATCCTCCTCCCCTCAGTCTTCGAGAATGCGGGGCACCCGGAAGCACCCATCCTGTGTTTCCGCAGCATTTGCCAGTACCTTCTCTTTTGGCAAGGGGATGCCCACCTCATCTTCCCGGAGTCGATTCCTGAGTTGACTGATGTGCCGCAGGGGTTCCTCCCGAAGGCCATCCAGCAGCTCATCGGCCTTCTCGAGAACGGGATTTAGCAAGTCGGCAAATCGAACCGACTCTTCATCGGTCAAATCAAGATAGATTATCTCACCGATTCTTTTCATTTCTTCCTTTGTAACGGGCAATGTACAACCCTCCTCCTACTGCCACTAATCGAACACATCTTTCGGCAACCAGGGAAAAATATCCTGCGCCAACCACCCCTCCCTATATCTTCAGCATCATGCCCCCTATCGATGCAGGTGGGATATGATGAAGGGCGAATACTAGACGGTGCAAACCTTGGTGAAAAGAGGTGCAACATGACATTCCGCGAGCGCATATTAGCTGTCATCAACGGAGAACGTCCCGATCGCATTCCCTGGGTGCCTCGCTTGGAGATTTGGTACAAAGCCCATGCGACGATGGGGACTCTGCCGGCTAAGTACCAAGGGTGGACCCTGCCTCAGATCATGAAGGATCTGGGAGTGGGGCACCCGGCCCGGGATGGCAAATTGGTCGAGGTAGTAATTGACAATACAGCGATCAAGGAGACAATGGAAGGTAATCTCTTGATCCGCACCTACATCACCCCCGTTGGGGAGGCGACGGAGCGCATCAGGATTAACCCGGCCACCAGGAGCAAAGGCATGCCCTTCGAAGAAGGGGTGGTAGAGCACCTCATCCAAGGAGAAGAAGACTACCGGGTGGTGGAGCATTTGATTGCTAACACCCGTTACATCCCCACCTTTGCCGACCACCAAGCATATGAAGAGGCCATCGGCGAGGACGGCGTCCCTATGACTTTCACTCTCTGGGACCCCATGTTCCGCATCCTACACCACTATATAGGCTACAACCGCGCTTACTTTGAACTAGCAGACAGGCCCGCCCAAGTGGAAGGGCTCTACTATCTACTATGGGAAAAGCAACGGGAGCTACACGACCTTTTCGTTCAGGCTCCCACCTCCATCATCCTGCACGGAGCCCATTATGACTCGATGATGACGCCTCCACCAATTTTCAACAAGTACATGATGCCCTACTTCCAAGAGCTGGCTGCCAAGCTCCACCGCGCTGGCAAGAAACTAGCTATCCACGCCGATGCCGACTCCCGCCTTCTCTTGCACTCCTTCCGGGAAAGCGGCATTGATATCGTGGAGTGCTTCTGCACCGCGCCCATGGTCAGCTGCACCCTCGAGGAAGCCCTCGACGCTTGGGGCGATCAAATGATCATTTGGGGAGGCATCCCATCGATCTTGGTCTGCCCCACTGCCTGCAGCGACGCAGAGTTTGAAGCCTATCTTAATGACCTTTTTCAGCTGCTGGCCAGACGTCCCGCCAGGATCATTCTCGGAGTGGCGGATAACGTCATGCCCGAAGCCGATATCTCCCGGATCGCCCGGGTGACAGAGCTCGTTGAAGCCTTCAACCCCAGGTAACGGCCAAGCCCCAAGGGACTCCCTTGGGGCTCATCTAAATCCTCACCGCGCAAAATCATATTTGATCTTCCTGACCACGCCCCGCCAGTAAGTTTTCGGACCCTCGGGGAGGAGCCAGGCCACCTCGCCGGTGCGGGGAACTAACATGCCATCGTGAACCTCATAGTTGCTCCAGCGACCCTCCCACGGAGTCGGAATCACTTCCCGGCCAACGGTGCGCCCCCGCTGTTCCGCCCGCACCGACTCGATCAGACCCTGTTCATCAAAGCGGAACACCAGGGTTAGAAGGACCTCGCCGTCCCGCAAAGTGGCCTTGGCCGAAGAATCATCGATTCCTTCCCACTGCACTCCCTGGCTCGGCAAAAGGGCCGTCGGATACCAGGCAGCTTCGGCCAAAAATCGCATGAGCTCACCCCGCGCCATCTCTTCTTCATCCCGCTCATCGACTAAGGGCACCAGGCCAAACAAGGACGCTTTCAGGATCCCCTCGCCGGCAACGTAGGCGTCCCGAACGTGGACGGTCACGCCAGGGGCCACCGCGATGCGGGCATCCCAATCGAAACCCGGCCGCTTGGTAACCGTCCGCTGGGTCGCCGTGAAGGGCCGCCATTGTTCGCGGCTCTCCCCCATGTTGAAATCGCCGGTTTGCTCCAGATAGACGGCGGAAATAATGGGCTGCCCGTCCTGGAGGACTGTCCGAAAATACTCTTGCACCGGTGCAGGCAGTCCCGTCAATTCATCGACGCTGTAGGTCCCAACAGCAAGACGCCCCGCCTCTAGTTCCCCTCGCATCCTGATCGTGGCCAGCTGCCAGCAACGAGGCCCATAAACAAGGGCGACGGCGGCAAAGATCGCCAGACCAATGACTATCCTCGGAATCATTCCCCCATCTTTCTCCTTTCCGCCCCATCGCCAGCGGAGCCTCGGCGGTTCGGTATTCTTACGATACCTAGTATATCTTCCATCAAACCTCGCCACAAGATTTTCTTTGCGCGGAGACGAAGCAGGCCAATACACGAATGAACGCTGCCGCTAAAAGGAAGGCGCCCTGGAAGGGGCGCCTTCATGGGGCATCGGGGTCAGCATCTCCGCTTCTCCCCGGCCCAAACGAGGGGCATCCGTCCATTAGAATTTCTGCCTGTGCGAAGGAGCCAGTAGTAGCGCCCCGCATCCCGTACATGGCCCCAAAACAAAGCGCCGACGAGCTGTGAACGGGCGAAGACGAGCTTCCGGTAATTCTCCTCCTGAAAGCTTCCCCGAACGCAGGTCTCATCGCCGTTAAGAACCCCCAGGGAGCAGATGGAGCACCCGAACACGTGCACCGCGTTCATGGGCACATCGCCATCATCCCTAATGGCCAACCCCGCCATGTTCCAGCCGGCAATGCGGCCCTGTCTGACGGCGCTTGGCCAGATGCCGTTGCATACCTTGCGCTTTCTAATCAAGTCATAGGACTGGGTCACATCGCCCGCGGCATAAATTCCGGGGATGCTTGTCTGCAGGTATTCATTCACCAAGATCCCCCGGTCCACCGCCATGGATGTTCCCTGAACCAAAGACAGCCGCGGCCGAACTCCTTTGCCGATCAGGGCAAGCTGTCCCTTCACTTTGCCCCCCGAGGCAAGCTGGGCCCCGCGCAAGCAGGCATCGCCGTCAAAGGCCGTCACATCTTCGTTGAACAGAACCTCAAGGCCTGCCTCCCGAACCGCCCGCAGCAGAGCCTGGGAAGCTGGCTCATCAAGGGTCTGGGACATGAGCCGACTAGAGCTGACGATCATCGTGACAGGGATCCCAAGCTTGTGGAAGGCTTCGGCGGACCTTAGGCTGACTAGGCCGCCGCCGACGATCATGACCCTTTCAACGTTAGTCGATCCGAGATACCGCCGAATGGCCTCCACATCAGCGATGCTGCGGAGGGTGAATACCCCCTTGAGGTTGGCCCCCTCTATGTCCGGGAGAACAGGCTTGGCCCCCGCAGCAATCAACAGCCGGTCATAATGGATCCTCTCCCCGGATGCCGTGATGGCCTTGGCTAGGGTCGGTTCGAGGGCCTCAACCTGAGTGCCTAAAGTCACCTTGATGTTGAGCTTCCGGTAGAAATCCCAATCCACCAGGTACAAGTCCTTTCGACTCACGCTGCCAGCCAAGTACTCCGGCAGCATGACGCGGGAATAGAACGGGTGGACTTCATCGGAAACCAGCTCGATTTCCCAGTCCCCATGCACCTGGCGAAGGGCCTTGGCTCCACTAATCGCTGCCGCTCCATTACCGATGATCAAAACCTTCATGATCGGGCGGACCTTTCTCCTTTCTTAAGGGGTTCCTCCGGCAACCTGGCGAAAGATGGTGATGGTGTCGGCATCGTCAAGCAAGGTGGCCTCACCGGCCAAATACCTGATGTTGCGGCCATTGATAAGGATGCAGATGTCGGGGCGAAGACGACTGCCATCGAACACATGGGACCTAAGATCAGGGTAGGAGGCCACAAGGCGCTGCAAGACATCAGCCACCGTGGCTCCTTCTAATTCAAGGTGGACAAGACCCGCCGCTTGGCGGGTCAAGCCTAGAAATTGGATCTTCAACCACCATCACTCCAAACCGAGGGCCTGCAACTTCTCCGAACTAGGCCTCCCCTCGCTGTCCCAGCCCCGGAGCTGATAGTACTCATCAAGCATCCGCTCAAGCTCAACGACATGGCCCTTGGCAGGTCCCGTCGAGAGCGCTTCTTGCAGCAGGCGGGGAGCCAGACTGTCATCTTGGCGGCTCAAACCCTCCCTCAAGTTGAACAGCCTTTCCAGATTCCAGATCCGTTCTCCCGCCTGGAGCAGGCTCTCATCAGTATAGCCGGCGCCCGTGGCCGCGTTGAGCAAGGGCAAGACGTCATCCGGCCCAAGGGAGAAGGTGGTAAACAAACACATGCCCACCGAATCGACAACGCACGTGAAGTCCTGGACATCAATGAGGAGCTTGGCCTTTCCGGCGGAAGTCAGCGGATCGACGGCGGCAGCAACGATTTCCGCACCGATGGTGTAGCCCCGGACATGGCAGCCGCCGCGATTTGAAGTGGCGTAGCCAAGGCCGATCCCCTGGGCTCCCCGGGGATCATAAGCGGGATATTCTTGTTTTTTGCTGCTCATGGACAGCTCAGGCCGCCCGTATTTCTCCGCCAGCCGTGCGGAGCCTTCCGCTAGCATATCGCCGAAGCCCTCCCGCAGGGCGGTTTTTCTGGTCATCTCCAGAAGGGCCTGGCCATCGCCGAAATTGAGGGGCACACCTGTTTCCTCAACTGTCAGGACGCCTTCGGCGAAGAGTTCTATGGCACAGGCAACGGTAGTACCGAGGGTAATGGGGTCCATTCCGTATTCGTTGCACAGGTAATTGACCTTGGTGATCAGCTCCAGGTCGCTGATGCCGCAAGCGGCGCCTAAGGCCCAAATGCTCTCATATTCCGGTCCTTCGCCCCGCTCCCTTTCGCCCTCCCAGTTGATTTCGGTAACCCGACCGCATCCGATGGGACAGGCAAGGCACCCGCGATTGCGGACCAACAGGTCCCGGGCTAGTGTTTCGCCACTGATGGCCTCAGCCCCGTGGAACTCTCCCAGCTGGAAGTTGTTCGTGGGCAAGATCCCGTGGCTGTTGATGACATTGACCAAGATCGCGGTACCGTAACTGGGAAGGCCCTCCCCTGTTACAGGACCGCTCTTGATCTTATTCATGTTGCGCAGGACAGCCTCCCGAAACGCGGCGCCGTCCTTGATTTTGATGCCCTGGGTGCCCCGAACGGCCACGGCCTTGAGGTTTTTCGAACCCATGACGGCACCGACGCCCGACCGTCCGGCGGCCCGCTCTCGGTCGTTGATCACCCCGGCAAACCGGACTAGCTTCTCCCCTGCGAGCCCGATGGAGATAATCTTGGCCTCATCATCGGTCTCTTCTCTGATCAAGGCGTCCGTCTCCCTGACTCCCTTGCCCCACATCGCCTTTGCGGATCTGATCTCTACTCGGTCGTTGTGTACCCAAAGATAGACTGGTTCTTCGCTCTTGCCTTCAACAATGATCAGATCGTAGCCGGCGTACTTAATCTCCGCCGGCAGGTACCCTCCCGAGTTGGACGCGGCGATGGCGCCCGTCAGAGGGGACTTGGTCACAACGTTGTATCGACTTGCGGAGGTGGCCGCCGTTCCCGTCAGAGGACCTGCCGCGAAAATCAAGAGGTTGGCCGGATCGAAGGGCTCTGTCCCCGGGGGCAGTTCATCATAGAGAATTCTGGAGGCCAGTCCCCGGGCTCCGATGTAATCACGCGCCATTTTTTCATCCAGCTTCTCTTTGGTGATCTTCCCGGTGCTGAGGTTGACCCGTAGAATTGTCCCCATCCAACCAAACATCACCACTCCACCTCCTCAAGGATCGACCGGAATTTTTCGGCGATCCGCTTCTTTCGAGCTAGGGTGAACTTGTCAGCAGGCAGATACTGTAGGGCGTTGGTCGGACAAAAGAGGACACACTCGGGTTCGCCGCCGCACAGATCGCACTTGACCACCGGTTCGTGCGCCCCATTGCTTTGGATGTTGCCAAAGGGACAAACCATCATGCACATCTTACAGCCGATGCAGCGCTCAACGCTGATGATCACGGCGTCGGTCCCCTCATCCCTCCCGATGGCTCCCGTTGGACAGACTTCTTGACAGACAGGCTCCTCACACTGCCAACACGTCATCGGGACAAAGGCGATCTCATCTTCCATGACGATGGTTCGAATTCGAGCGCGCGCCGGGTTGTAGGTCTCCGTCTTCTTGAAGGAGCAGACCAATTCGCAAAGACGGCAACCCGTACATGACTTTGGATCGATAACCAGCGTCTTACTCACCGATGATCCCTCCTCTTGGCAACATGGCTATACTACCCCCCAGTAGTATTATTAATTATATTGTTCGCTCAATTGTGCTTGATTCCTGCCAAGTGGGACACTTCTCGGCGCATGCCCGGGGCAAGAGGCCCCAGGCTAGCTATTTCGCCTGTTGATCGAGGAGGGAGAGGACTGTCTTGCCCATGTCCCCGGGGGAACAGACCGTCTTGTGCCGGACTGACTTGCCCTTCAGATCGCGCAAGGGCACCGGCACCGGCCAGCCTGTGTGCCGGGCAAGGAGATCCACCAGTTCAAATTCATCCTTGCCCTGGACCCCTTCTTCCCCAAGGAGAGCGAGAGCAACGCTGCGGTTGAATTTGAAGGGGCTAGCTGTGGAGACCAAGATAGCTGGGCAGCTTGAACCGCGGGCAGCAGCATACTTTTCATAGACGGACCAAGCCACTGCGGTATGGGGATCGAGAAGGTACCCATGTTCCTGATAGACTCGGCCGATGGTCTGCAAGGTCTCATCATCCCCTGCCCAGTCGGTCCAGAAAATGTCTGTCAGCTGCTCTGTTAAAGAGCTGGCATCATAGGCACCCTCCGCCGCCAAGGACTCCATCCATGAAGCAACCGCCCTTGAGTCCCGGCCGCTCAGCTCGAAAAGCAGTCTCTCCACGTTGCTGGAGACGAGGATGTCCATAGAAGGAGACAGAGTCTTGACGAAGGGTCGGCGGCGATCGTAGATGCCCGTTCGCAGAAAATCCACCAGCACGTTGTTCGCGTTGGCGGCGCAGACGAGCTTGTGGACAGGCAATCCCATCAATAGCGCGTAGAAAGCGGCCAGGATGTTGCCGAAGTTGCCCGTAGGCACCACGATATCCACTGGTTCGCCTTGTCTGACGATGCTCCTTGCCACCAGGTCAGTGTAAGCTGAGAAGTAATAAACTAGCTGGGGGACTAGACGCCCCCAGTTAATAGAATTTGCTGACGAGGACTGCAGACCTCGCCTGGCCAGAGCCGCGTTAAAATCCCGGCTGGCAAAGAGGGCCTTCACTCCCCGCTGAGCATCGTCGAAATTGCCCTCGACGGCAACCACATGGACATTATTGCCTTCCTGGGTCACCATCTGCCACTGCTGCATGGGGCTGACTCCCCTGGCCGGGTAGAAGACCACGATCTCCGTCCCCGGCACATCCCGAAACCCCTCGAGGGCCGCTTTGCCCGTATCACCGGAGGTGGCCACCAGAATCAAAGTCCTTTGCTGTTTTTCACCCTTGGCCACCGCATAGCGCAGAAGATGGGGCAGAAGCTGCAAAGCCATGTCCTTGAAGGCGCTGGTTGGACCATGCCAAAGCTCCAACACATGGATTGACGGAGTCAATGTTCGCACAGGGGCAACGGCCTCCGGGAACTTCTCGGAGCTGTAGGCGGCAGCAGCAGAGCCAGTTATTTCCCCTGGGGTGTAGTCGGTCAGGAACTCTGCCAACAACCACGCGGCCCGCCCTTGGTAGGCAGCGGCAGACAGCGGCTCCGGCCCCCTCCAAGTCGGGATGCTAGTTGGTATGTAAAGGCCCCCATCGGGGGCCATTCCCGTTCTAATAGCCCCGGCTGATGAAGTCGTCGGACTCATCCCCCGGGTGCTAATGTATTCCATCGTCAACCTCCGAGTTGATGCTGCCTGCGCACTGGGTAGTCGGGGTTCGCCCGCTGAGCCCGTGCAACCCATTCCTTGATCTTAGGCAGGTCCCCTTCCGGTCCATTCAATGTCCCCATCGGACCCATGCGGACCCAGTAGACAACGTCGGCGCAGGTTTCTTTGATCTGCTGGATCTTCTTGTCTTGGGCCTTGCCGTCGGCCTCCAAGACATCGTCAACGATGTTTAGTCCAATGTAAACAGGTCGGTTGTTCTTGCCTAGAACCTCCACCGTCTTCCTCATGTCGTTCCATGGGCCGCAGTAGCCAGTCTGCAAGCCTGGGATCCGGTCGATCAAGTGCACCAAAGGCGTGGTGTCGCCGCAGCTATGCCAGTTAGTAAGACCGCCCAGGAACTCAGCCAGCTTTATTTCATAGGGCAGAATCAAGTTTTCATACATGCCTGGGGAGACGGTGGGACAGTTGACCTCATCGTTGCCCAGCCATGTCGGTTCAACTTCCTTGCCCAGGAAATCCGCCCGCTTCTGACAGTAGTCCATGGCCACATCGGTCAGATAGCTCATGAGTTTGTGGAAAAACTCCTGATCATCGATCATGTCCATGAGCAGGTCGTTGTGTCCGCGGATATGCCAGGCTACACCAAACTGACTGCGCCGCCAGTTGGGGAAGACGACCTCAAAATCCTCAGGCAAAACCCCGCGCAGCTCTTCATAGTAGCGGTGGGCAAGGGGCATCAAACCGCTCTTGTAAAAGTCGGGCATGCCGATCTTATCGAGGTCTTCTTTATTAGCGATGGCCGGCTCTCGCCCAAGCCACGGTTCAATGTGCTCGCTCAGAATCCACTCCATGCCAAACAGGGTGGACTCAAAGGGAGCGTCGAAGCCGAGGGTAATGGATTTCGCCAGGGGAACATCGCCGAATTCTTTGAACCGATACAAGGCAATGCGCAATACGTTGCCCGCATAAGCAATCGGATCGGAATAGTGTTCTAACAAGGAAAAGTCCAAGATGTCCGACCACATGCCGATTGTCGGATCGATCTGATATAGAAATCGACCCGGCTGTCTGGCATCCCACCACGCTTGGAGTTCCTTGTTCTCCTTGCTTTCGGCTAGTTCTGAAACTTCATCAACCAAACGCAGTAGTTCCGCTTTTGTCAATAAGTACACCTCCAGTAAGACAATACAGGCCTATGCTTCGACAAATGTTAGGGCTTCCCTTCCTGCCCTGCATGTTAAAGAATACAAGAAAGGGGGGCTGCCCCCCCTCACTTCCTTATTTCTTTTTCGGTTCGGCCCCTAGTTCTGGCGACCGGCGCCGCACCGAAGTCGCGCCAGCGGCTCCCCCGGGCTGCAGTTCCTCAGCCACCTCTTGTCCTTCTCCCTGGAGGCGTTTAGACGTCCGCCCCCGCTCCTTCTTTCCGGGCATGCATCGACCCCCCTTTCGGGCGGTATTATTTGTCTGTTTGCATGAACCTACTACAATGAAGGAGCAGGAAATACCTGGGTAATCACAAGGGTTGGGCCGCCGCTAAGGCCCTGGGGGCTTCGCTGAACTTATTAAAGTTTTCCCGGAACAGATGGGCAAGCTTGCGGGCCTGCTCATCGTAAGCCGCCGGGTCGGCCCATGTCTTGCGGGGGTTGAGGATATCCATCGGCACTCCCGGACAAGCCTTAGGCAAGGCTAGCTTAAACACGGGATCGATTTCATGGCCAAATTCCAATTCGTTCCGCAAGACGGCATTAACCATGCTCCGGGTGTAATGCAAGTTGATCCTGCTTCCGACTCCGTACGGACCACCGCTCCATCCGGTATTGACAAGATAAACGGCTGTATTATGCTCCTGGATCCGCTTGCCCAAGAGTTCCGCGTACACCAAGGGATGCCGGGGCAGGAATGGCGCACCGAAGCAAGGGGAAAAGGTGGCCTCTGGCTGCCGTACTCCCCTTTCCGTCCCCGCCAGCTTGCTGGTATAGCCAGATAGGAAATGATACATGGCCTGTTCCCGAGTCAGCTTAGCAATCGGCGGCAGGACCCCGAAGGCATCGGCCGTGAGGAAAATGATGGTTCGCGGGTGCTCGCCACAACCCGATGGAACGGCTCCAGGGATGAAGCTAAGAGGATATGAGGCTCTGGTGTTTTCCGTCAGGGAGCCGTCTTCAAAGCGGATCATCCGCCCATCATCGGTCACTACATTTTCCACAAGCGCTCCAAAACGGATTGCCGCCCAGATCTGTGGTTCATACTCGGCACTGAGATTGATGCACTTAGCATAACAGCCGCCCTCGAAATTGAAGACCCCATCCTGGGACCAGCCATGTTCATCGTCACCGATCAGGCGACGTTGCGGACTGGCCGAAAGGGTGGTCTTGCCCGTGCCGGAAAGACCGAAAAACAGGGCTACATCCCCATCGGGTCCTTCATTGGCGGAGCAATGCATCGGCAGCACGCCTCGAGCGGGCAACAGATAGTTCATGATGCTGAACATGGACTTTTTGATTTCGCCGCAGTAGTGGGTGCCGCCAATAAGTACCAGTCGACGGGCCAGACTGATGAGCACAAAGGCTTCGGAACGGGTCCCATCCCGCTCGGGAACCGCTTGAAACCCAGGAGCGGCGATAACGGTGAATTCTGGTTCGTGCTGAAGGAGCTCATCTGTAGTGGGGTGGAGGAATAATTGATTAGCGAATAAATTCTGGGAAGCCTTTTCATTGATGATGCGCACCGATAGTCGGTAGGCCGGGTCGGCCCCAAGATAGCCATCGAAAACGTAGAGCGTCTTATCGCCAAGGTACTCCAACACCCTCTGGCACAACCGATCAAAAGCCTCGGGTGAAAAGGGACGGTTCACCGATCCCCACCAGATGTCAGGACTGACCTGTTCCTCATCGACGATGAACCGGTCGTTCGGGGAGCGACCCGTATATTTACCCGTGGTGACCCGAAGGGCGCCATTGTTGGTCAGGATCCCCTCTCCCTTGGCTAACGCTATCTCTATCAAGCGGGCTGGGGGGAGGTTCCGATGAACGTTCCGTCGCTGGTTAATGCGCTCCTGAAGCTCACACAGACCTAGCTCCACTTATCGTACCTTCCTTTCCACGCATAAGCTTCAAATTATCCGTATGTTTATGCATCTAAGAGCGGGATAATACGACCGCCGCCGCATAATCACCGCTCTCCGAATCAAGCTTATCGTGCCGTACCTCAAGGATATGCTAATCGGCCCTTGCGTGCCACATGTCTCTGACAATCGGGGAATAATTTACAATCAGGTTACCACATAGGGTCTTACACTGTCAACCACATATTTATTCTTGTGCTGTTGGTCTGTGATATTGTCAGGGTACAACTGGTCTGTGAAAATGTCAGTATGGAGGAATACACTTCTCCGAGCAGCGTGCAGGATGCAGGAAGATTCGTCCTGAACATCGTCTTGGACGTCTTTGTGTGATAGAATCGACGGGGAGGATCCTAAAGGAGAAAACAGCTGCCGTGAGGAGGCGCCGTCATGCCAAACTGGACCAGGTTGTTAGCATCCCTGACGATCATCCTTGCAGCCTTTGGGACGGCTCAGGGTCATTTTGCCGAAGAGTGCCTGCCAGTGCAGGTTGTCTCCAAGGCCGTCAGGGAAGAGCTTGAATTCATTACGATGGATCTATCCATTCCGGTCATCGAAGGGATGGCAGACAGTGCTTTGCAGGAGAGGCTCAATCGGCAGCTTGAAGACAGGATCATGGCCTTTGCCGCCGAACTTGCGTCGGAAGCACAGCTGGCCGCGAAAGAAGTTGAGCGGCAGTATCAAGCATATACTCACTTCGAAGTCTTCGGCAATCAGAGCACCTTGAGCGTAGCCGTCACCTTTTACCAATACACTGGGGGAGCCCATGGTCTGTCTTTCATCGAGAGCATCAATCTCGACCTCGCGTCTGGCAGACTCCTCACACTAGCCGACTTGCTCCCCGACGAGAACCGGCGGGAGATGCTCTTGAAGGCAATCCGGGAGCAGATCGCGGCTGCTCCGGAAAACTATTTTCCTGACAGCTTGAACCTAACCACCCTTCCCGATGAAGAAGACTTCTATATTGAAGGGGATCAACTAGTCGTATACTACGGCCTATACGAGATCGCCCCTTATGCGACCGGGATCCCCGCCTTTAAGATACCCTTGTCCCTTCTTGACTAGGATACTTGGCCACTTGCCTGAAGCAGGGCAGCGGCCAGTTGTTCTAGCTCTTCCTTGATCAGCAGGCGAGACTTCCAACCATCCGGCAGGGCGGACCAGCCCCAGTAGGTGCCGGCAAGTCCTCCGCAGATGGCGGCGACAGTGTCCGCATCGCCTCCTAAATTGACGGCGCTTTCGATGGCCTCGATGATGTTTTCCCCGTTGAAGAAACACCATAAGGCGGCTTCGAGACTGTCCACCACATACCCCGTCGGCCGCAGATCTTGGACAGCGAGGGATGGCCAAGAATCCAAACGTCTGGCAAGCTCTTCGTGTTGGAGGAGGCTCCTAGCTTTCTTGAAGGCTGACCATGGCTCCTCGCCCAAAAGAAGCCCGACAGCCAACACATTGTAGAAATGGCAGGCCTCAGCTGCTAACGGATCGGGATGAGTAAGGAAGGCTGTTTCCCGGGAGAATTTGCCGAGCAGGTCCGGCGACTGGAAGTAGACGAAGCTGAAGGGAAGGGTGCGCATCAAACAGCCGTTTCCGGCCACTTTTCCCCCATGCCGCTCCCAGGTGATGGCCCGGGCCTTCTCCCAATCGCCGGTCTCGGTATAAGCACCGAGGGCCGTTCTGATGGTTGAGCCCACATCTTTGGGATCGGTCTGGTACCAGGACATGAATTGACGGCCGATTTCCTCAACGGGGTCCTGGGGACTGGCGATGATTCCCCGGGCGACGCATAGGGTCATCTCCGTATCATCGGTCACTTCCCCCGGCTTCAGCCCCAGCCAGCCCCCGCCAACCATCTCCCGCTTTGACCCGTGGCGGGAGAGGATCTCTTCCCTGGTCATAAATTCAAAAGTCGCTCCCAAAGCATCACCAACAGCTACGCCGAAAAGACCACCGCGCACCTTGTCCAGCATGTTGGTCACCTCCCACCAACACCTACTCTCCCTTCATTTGGTTTTCCTTCCTCATGTGGGCAGGAGGTTTCCTCTCAGCACTGAGGTGGCGGCTCAGGTCCCGACAAGGCTCCTCGGTGAGCTGCCTGACGACAAAGTTCTTGCCCTTTCGGACGGACAGCTTGCGCACCATGGCGTCAACCCTCCTAAGGCAGGATAATCTACTATATCCATTGTATTATGTAGCTGTTGGTTGTTTTTTATTCACCGCCCAAATCCTAACAAAAGGAGTGTCATAAGATGACTGTCCTGCCCGAAGTCAAGGGAGACTACGGACGAATGAATAACTACATCAATGGCCAGTGGGTGGCATCCGATTCGGCCCGCAAGTTGACGGTGGTGAATCCATCCACTGGCGGAAGCATCGGGACCGTACCCTTGTCCACCAAAGAGGAGGTGGACAGGGCAGTCGAAGCTGCTCAGGATGCCTTTTGGCAATGGCGGACAACCCCTCCGATCGACAGGGCGCGAAAGCTAATGGCCCTCCGGGAGCTGTTGGAGGAGAACCGCGAGGACTTGGCCCGGATCATCGTTCAGGAACATGGCAAAACCATCGGTGATGCAAGGGGTGAAGTGCGCCGGGCCATTGAGGCAGTAGAAGTTGCAACGGGCATCCCTTCTTTGATGATGGGCTACAACTTGGAAGACGTAGCCGCGGGCATCGATGAGTATTGTCTTCGGCAGCCCCTCGGCGTTTTTGCCGTCGTCGCACCTTACAACTTCCCCTTGATGGTGCCCTTTTGGTTCCTCCCGTTCGCCGTCGGCTGTGGGAATACCGTCGTTATCAAGCCCTCGGAGCAAGTGCCTATCAGCATGCAGCATATAATGTCCCTAGTTGAAGCCGCCGGCTTCCCGCCAGGTGTGGTCAACTTGGTCAACGGGGACAAGGAGGCGGTTGACGCGCTATTGGACAATCCCAAAGTGGTCGGAGTCTCCTTCGTCGGTTCGACGCCGGTGGCCAGATACATCTACCGCCGGGCCAGCGAAGGCGGCAAGCGCGTCCAATGCCAGGGCGGGGCTAAGAACTTCATCGTGGTCATGCCTGATGCGGATTTGGAGCAGACTGTCCCTAACTTGCTCAGCTCCTTTTTCGGCTCCGCCGGGCAAAGGTGTCTAGCAGGCTCAGTTCTCTTGGCCGTCGGTGATGTTTATGAGCCACTGAAGGATAAGTTCACCGCCGCAGCGGCGAAGCTGAAAGTCGGATACGGCCTCGATGAATCAATCGATATGGGGCCGGTGATCTCCAAGAGCCACCGGGAACGGATCCTAAGCTACATCGAGAAAGGCATTGCGGAAGGAGCAAAGTTGATTCTGGACGGACGGCAGGTCGAGGTGCCAGACTATCCTGAAGGATTCTACGTCGGGCCCACCATCTTCGATGGGGTAGATCCCCAGATGACCATCGCCCGGGAGGAAATCTTCGGACCGGTAGGTGCGATCATCCCTGTTGCGAGCCTCGAAGAGGCTATGGGAATCATCGATCATTGTCCCTTTGGTAATGCGGCATCCATTTTCACCAGGAGCGGCAAAGCCGCTCGCACGTTCCAGTACACGGTAAGGTGCGGCAACATCGGCATCAATATCGGTGTTGCCGCCCCGATGGCCTTCTTCCCCTTTAGCGGCATGAAAGACTCCTTCTTTGGCGATCTCCACGCGCAAGGGCGGGATGCCTTCAACTTCTTTACTGAACGAAAAGTCGTCATCACCCGCTGGTACTAGACTTAAGGGGACCTCTAAGGTCCCCTTCTCAGCGTCATAACGGGTAATATCCGTATTTCTCCCGGGCATCCCGCATAGCCAGCAGGTTCTCCGGTTTGCAGTAGGCGGTAAGGCCATTGGAGCTGGCCAATAGGTAGCCGCCCCCAGGACCGAGCTGACCTATCCGCTCCCGGACCTCTTCCTCAACTTCCGTCGGGGTGCCCCTGGTCAAGGTATAATGTAGATCGATATTGCCCAGAAAGGCAATCCGGTCCCCATATTCCTCTTTGTACCGCACCACATCGTTGACCGGCGGCTCCAGGTGACCAATACCCGCCATTCCCAAGGTGAGCATGTCATCAAGAAGGGGGCCCACATTGCCGTCGCTGTGCCAGATCCAGGGGATCTCCAGACGGTCGACGACTCGTTTCATCCTGGGAAGGAAAAACTCCCTGACTACCGCCGGCGAGAAAATGGGGCCCGACTTGTCCGCCAAGTCTTCAGCGATAACGGCGAAATCAAATCCCAATCGGCCCAGATTGCCCGCAACTTCCGCATACCAATCGGCGAAGAGGTCGAGAATCGTTTCCACAAAGCTCGGATCATCGTAGAGAGCATAGGAGAAGACGTCCATCCCCATGCTGAGATAAGTGTTGGCCGGGCCGCTGCGAAAGTTGGCCATAGCTGCCAGCTGGCCGCCGTATTTGTCCAAGTACTCGCGGGCAGGTCGATAAAATTCATCCTTAGTGGGATCGGGCAGACGAATCTTGTCTAGATCCGCCCTCGACCTGATGAGTCCCTGCCCCACATAGTCAATTCCGTCGATTACCCTAATCTCAGCAAAATCCGGGGCTTTGAAGTTGTAATTCAGATTGTCCAAAGGCAGCACTTCGTAGACCGCTGGATTAATTCGCACCTGCCGGGGCACATCAACTAGCTGCCCTACCAGCTTTTCCACCATCTCATCGTGAACATAAGTCTCGATCCAGGGCACCTTGTCCGGCTCCTGCCGATTTAAAGCAGCAAGCACCCGTTCCCTTCCCGTCATACATGCCTGACCCCCTTTTGAGATGCCTGTTTGCTCGTTTCGTTATTAAGGGGTCAAATCCTCCAGTCTCCCTTGTAATTCCTGCCTTCGCTGGGCTAGTTCCGGTTTGCCAAGCAGGGCAAACATGTTTTTCTTGTAGGCTTCCACCCCAGGCTGGTCGAAGGGGTTCACGCCTAGTAGATACCCGCTTAGCCCACAGGCTTTCTGGAAGAAGTAGAAAAGCTCTCCGCAATGATAGGGAGAGAGTTGCGGCACCTTAAGGATCAGATTCGGGACGCCCCCATCGGTATGGGCCAGCAAAGTGCCAAGCAAGGCCTGCCGATTGACATAGTCCATCGTCTTGCCAGCCAGGTAGTTTAGTCCGTCCCGGTCAGCGGAGTCTTCCGGGATCTGCACCTCGCGGCGGGGCCGCTCAATGTCGATGACCGTCTCAAACAGGATCCGTCGCCCTTCTTGGACGTACTGCCCGAGGGAGTGGAGATCCGTCGTATACAGGCAAGAAGCGGGGAAAATGCCTTTGCCCTCCTTCCCTTCGCTCTCGCCAAACAACTGTTTCCACCATTCGGCGAAATACTGGAGGCAGGGTTCGTAACTAACAAGCAGTTCGACGGCCTTGCCCTTTTGGTAGAGAAGATAGCGCAGGACCGCATACCGATAACAATCATTCTTCGCCAAATCCGACGACCCAAGGCGCGCATGGGCATCGGCAGCCCCCCGGATGATTTCCTCAACATCCAGCCCGGCAACGGCCATGGGCAACAGGCCCACAGGGGTGAGGACCGAGTACCTTCCTCCCACATCTGCGGGGATGACGAAGCTGGTATAACCCTCTTCATCGGCTAGCTTCTTCAACGCCCCCTTTTTCCCGTCGGTGGTGACAAAGATCCTTTCTTTGGCCATCCTTTTCCCATAGCGCCGTTCCATGTACTCCCTCAGGATGCGGAAGGCGATCGCCGGTTCGGTGGTTGTTCCCGACTTGGAGATGACGTTGATGGATATGTCGCGATCATCAAGGAGGTCCAACAGGTCGGCCATGTAGGTGGAGCTGGCATTGTGCCCCGCAAAGTAAATGGCCGGTCCCGAGGAGTAGTGGACTTCACAGAAGGAATGGCTGAGCATCTGGATCCCAGCCCTAGCGCCCAAATAGGAGCCGCCAATGCCGATGACGAGGAAGGCCTGGGAATGGGAGCGGATCTGGTCAGCCGCCCCGATCACCTCATCGAGCTGCTGAAGGTCCCTTCTGACGGGGAGATCGACCCATCCCAGCGCCTCCCCCCCTTTGGCATGGAGGCGTTTGTGGGCCAGCAGGACGGCTTCCCCTTGACGGCGGATTTCCTCTTCCGCAACAAACCCTAAGACGCTTTTGTATTCAAGCCTGACACGATCCATGTTCCAGTGCCACACCTCCTTGTTCTAGTCTTGCCCAGGCTGCCTCTTCCATATGTTTCTTGCGGTGATTCCTGCCAATCGGGCAATCATCCACACCCGGCAACATATAGTTTGAAGTGTACCAGCAGGCAGGGTGGTGGGAAAATGGCGCGCCGGGCCCTAGTCATTGTGATCCTTACCCGCCGTCAGTGCGTGTTAGGCCTTCTCCTGGTGCTAACCATCATCGTACTAGCAACGGGTTCCTTCGCCTTTTTGCCCGTCATGGGCACAAATCCTTTGGCGGGCAAGGTGATTGCTGTCGATCCAGGCCACGGGGGCATCGATGGCGGCAGCTCCCATGGCAATCTGCGGGAGAAGAGCATCACCCTGTACCTCAGCCAAGTCCTAGCAAGGGAGCTCCAGTCCCAGGGAGCAACGGTAGTGTTGACGCGCGAAAGCGATACGGACCTGTTTGATGGGATTAGTGTGGAAAGGGAGATCGCCATCAGCAAAGAAGAGTATTTGCAAGATCGACAGGCGGGGCGCAAGACCCACCCCCTCGATCGGGCCGTCGCCCAAGGCACCAGGATCCCTCCCCCCTATCGACTCGGCTTGCGGACTCGATTGATCATCGCATCACAACACCAGGCCGATGTCTTCCTGAGCATTCATACGAATAAGTACCGGTCATCATCGGCCAGGGGGTCAGCCACCCTCTATCAGACCCACTCACCGGCCAGCAAGCGACTAGCCCTGGCCATCCAGGCCCACTTGGGGACCTTGCTCCCGGGCCGGGCTCAGCCCGATGTAATTCCTGATGATTTCTTTCTCCTCCGGCGCAGCCCGATTCCCACGGTCATCATTGAAGTAGGCTTCATCTCCAACGCTAGAGACCGGGAGTTCATGCTATCCCCGAAGGGGGCCGAAGCCATTGCTAAAGCCATCACCAAAGGTCTCAAGGATTACTTTGGCAATGGCCTGCGGCAAAAACTCTCCCTTCTTCTTAGTTCTCTCCCCAATCCTGTCCTGGGGACCAACGGTCCCCAGGGTCTACATGCCGACAATAGGTCGCAGCTGTTCGATCTCTTCCATGCTCTCCACCATGATGTATAGGTAGAGTCCTCTGGGGGACAAGGAATCCATGAGCAAGCGCAGCTCGTCCGGGGTGAAAGAGCCCCGGATCAACAAGGGCCGCTTTGCTCCCTGGATAGCTTGAAAGTAGGGCACCATCGTCTCAATGGGCGGCCCGGAGACGTCGTTGTTGACCTCGAAGCAGCGCAGCTCCTCGATCTCCAGGAAGCAGTCGAGGATATGCATGGAGGTGGAGTGGAGATGGATGAAGTTGTGGGAATACTGGCTGGCCAGCCACCGATCGACTGGTTGGAGAAAACGGCGATAGAGTTCCGGAGAGAACAGTCCCGATGCGTCTTCCTGCATCCTGATGGTCGGTCCGGGGCACCACAGCTGATACTGGGCATCGAAGTAGCCGCCAAGGAAGGTCGGCATATGCTTGCGCTGTTCCTCCAAGACATCCCGGAAAATCCGAGCCGTCTTCCAAAGCAGCTCACTGGTCTTCTCGGGTTCATCGTACATGTCGAAGATATTCCTGTTTCGACCCCGCAGCACTCCTGCCAAGTCCGATGGACCAACTAGGGTGCCATGGCTGACCGGATATCGCCCCGCCGAGCTTTCGACCAGCACCTTAGTGAATTCGATGTACTTCTGCAGCCAGGGGTTATCTTTATCCAGCTCCAGGTCCTCTATTTCATCCCATTCCAAGTCCATGTCTTCGCCAAGGATGCTCTCCGGCAAAATCCGCAAAGGGCTGCCCAACATGGCGCAAAGCCAGGGAACTGCCTGGGATGGAGATGCCCCTCGAAAGATATCATCGTCGATCTCTTCGCCTTCCCGAAGGAGTCTTTCTTGGTCGTCAACAAAAGCCTCTGGTTCGATCATTTCCGGGGTTAGGTAGTCATAGTCCTGCCACTTGGCACTAGCCTCAAACTCCATCAGCGGAAACCAGCTCTTCAACGAGAAGCCCACCAATGGCCGCTTTACATCAGCCAATTCCCAGAACGCTTCATAGTTCTTAACCTTCTCTGGATTGTTGCCAAAAGGTGCCGTCGCCAAAGACTTAACCTCCTTCAGTCGGTAAGACAGTTATGGCTTAACATTACACAGATAGAAAGGAAACTCCTGCCATAATGTGGACTAGCCTCAGGTCGCAAACAGCCGAAGGAAAAAGCCCAACCGCTATTAGTTGGGCTTTTTCCGTGTCACCTGGGATAAGGCTTCAAGAGAACGGACACTTTCCGCAGTACTTCACGGGCTATACGTTCGATTGACTGGAGGGGCAGATCGGTGACGCTCCCATCTTTGGCGATAATGCTCACCTGAGAGGAATCCGCATCTTCGCCGTAATAGCCCTCCAGCTGACGGGCGACAATGAGATCCAATCCTTTGCGTGTTAGCTTGACAGCCGCCGCGTCCTTGAAGTTGCTGGACTCGGTGGCGAAACCCACCTTGATTACCGGCTCCTTCACTTCCATGAGGATGTCGGGGTTCTTGACCAAGGCCAGGCTGGCCTTTTCACCCTCCCGGATCTTGTCTGTCTCGACCCTTGCCGGTCGATAGTCCGCCACATCGGCGGCCATGATCAGCACTCCTGCCCCCTCAACTTCCTTGCGAACGGCAGCGAGCATCTCTTGGGCCGTATTCACCTCAATCTGCTTGACACCCACCGGCGCCAACAGGTTGGTGGGAGTACTGATCAGCGTCACATCGGCCCCTTGGTCCCTGGCTTCCCGGGCAAGGGCAAAACCCATCTTCCCAGTGGAATAGCTGCCGAGGAAGTGGACCCGATCGACCGGCTCCCGGGTGCCTCCGGCCGTCACGACTATCTTTACCCGGGATAGTTCACCATTGCGGCCAAGGACCTGCCGCAGGGTATCCACGATTGTCTCGTTAGCCGCCAGACGGCCTCTGCCCCGATAGCCTCCCATCAAGTAGCCCCATTCGGGAGGAACCTCAACTACACCTCGTCTTCGCAGACGACCAAGATTCTCTTGGGTTTGAGGATTCTCATACATCAATGAGGTCATCGCCGGGGCGATCACCAATGGCGCCCTCGAAGCTAAGATGAGACAGCTGAGAAAATCATCGGCTAGTCCCCCCGCCAGTTTAGCCACGAAGTTGGCCGTTGCCGGAGCCACTACGATTATGTCCGCTTCCCTCGCCAATTGCATTTGTGCCAACGTTATCCTAGGGTCATCGGTGAACATTTCCGTGTAGACCTGCCGACCGGTGATGCTTTGGAAAGTCAAGGGTTGCACAAATCGCCGCGCACCATCCGTCATCACAACGTCGACATAGGCCCCTGCACGCATCAGTTGACTGGCTAGATCCACCGCCTTGTAAGCCGAGATGCTGCCAGTAACGCCCAGGATGACCCGTTTATTGCGCAAGATCACAACCCACCCCCTCCCCTCCTGACGAACAACTTATCTTGTTTGATCGAATCACAGCTGCTTTCTCCTTGTCAAGGGTCTTCGGGAGGCCTACTTGTCCCGACTACCAGTTGACTTGCGACAACTGACCTTTTAGTCCGGCGAGCATCATCGCCAGCTCTGTGCCCAAGGCAATGAACTGGAAGCCTTCCTCTATCCTCCTATTGGCCGCCTGGGCGTTGGGCACGTGGATCCCAGGCGCAACCCCGTACTTGACGGCTGTCTGGCGAACATGTTCGATTGCTTCATCCACCCGGGGCTCATCCTTAGCCCTAGCCGGGTTGATGCCCATCGACGCCATCAAGTCCCAAGGCCCGATAAAACAGGCGTCGATCCCGGGGACGCTGAGGATTTCCTCCGCGTTTTCCACCGCATCGATATGCTCAGCCTGAACGACCACCAAGATCTCCTCATTGGCCCGTTCGATGTAGGTCTCCTGGTCCGCATCGAAGCTGATGAGATAGCGGCCGCTGCCTAGGCTGCGAGCGCCTGTCGTTGGGTACTTGGCAGCCTCCACCACAGCTTCCGCTTGCGCCCGGTTGTTGACCATCGGGACGATGATTCCCCAGGCCCCGGCATCTAAGACACGTTTGATATTCTCCCCAGTATTCCAAGGAAGACGGACCATGGGCGCTACCGGAGCCGGAACCATGGCCATAAAAACGTGGGCGAGGCTCTCAATGCACACCGGACTGTGTTCCATATCCACCGCAATCCAATCGAAACCGAGACGAGCCACATGTTCCGCAATCAGAGGTTCGGGGACAAGGAGCCATGCTCCAATGCTTGGTTTGCCGGCCTTCAGATGCCTCTTGACGTGATTGATGCGCACCCTTGACTCCTCCTTAAGAAGCGTCCCCATCAAGACGCATAATTCTACTCCTTAGTTTAGACGCCAACCCCTCTTTCCCTGCAGAGCTTCGAGTGCTTCATCACAAACAACTCTGGTTCCATCATAGCCCCAGTTGCCTGGTAGAAGGACGTTCGTGGAGACTAATATTCGGACAATCCGTTTTTGAGAACATTGGCTAGTTGGACAGGAATTGTGCAAAATCTGGTGAAACCTCTTTCTATAACTGGTCCTTTGGGGGGGCGACACTGTGCTGCGAGTTGCAATCATTGGTGGGGGGCAGGGCGGATTCGTAATCCTCAAGACCCTGCTGCAAGTTCCTGGTATTGAAATTGTCGGCGTTGCCGACATCAATCCACAGGCTCCCGCATTGCGCCTTGCGCGGAGCAACCGGATTCGCGCAACCACCAATATGGAAGAATTGGTGAAAGCACCGGGCAAACAAATCGTCATTGAAGCCACGGGGGTTGAGGCCGTTCGGCAACGGATTCATGAGTTGGCGGGCCCTGAGACGACAGTTGTCGATTCTGATGCCGCTTTGTTGATGATGTCCATCGTCAGGTCTAAAGAACGGGTCATCAACACCCTAGAAGAACAGGTGGGCAACCTAGCCCAGGTTACTAGCCAGCTAGTAGCGACTAACCGGGAATCCGCGGCGAGTCGAGAGGATAATTTGAACAGACTACTGGAAGCTGCCAATAACCTTCAGGAACTAGCTCTAACTAGCCGGACCCGCCTGGAGGAGACAGGGGAAATCCTCGATTTCATCGGCAACATTGCCGACCAGACGAAGCTGTTGGGACTGAACGCGGCCATCGAAGCCGCCAGGGCCGGCGAACACGGCCGCGGTTTTTCCGTGGTCGCCGACAGCATCCGGAGCCTTGCCGAGGAGGCCATCGGCTCCGCCAGGCGCATTGCCAAGATCCTGGGGGATATCGAAACTGCCTTCGCGCAATCGTTGGCGCAGTCGAAGGAAGTCGTCAATCACACCAACATAGTCACTAGCAATCAGAAAAACGCCGATGTCAAGATGCAGGAGCTTATCCAACAGTTGGAGCAAATGGGCCGCGTGCTTGAGGACTTGATCCAGACCAGTGAATAAGGTGAAAGCCGGGGAGAACCCCGGCTTTCACCGCAGACTGTCGAAAAACCTCCGCGTT
>LSQX01102055.1_pt1 | contig 30740 bp, 22 predicted proteins | sample 654561 | NCBI WGS metagenome assembly LSQX01 (sample SAMN04489861, study PRJNA283612) | anaerobic digester metagenome | isolation source: 4 biogas reactors fed with cattle manure at either 37C or 55C with and... | place: Denmark: Kongens Lyngby | collected 2014 | reverse complement strand
TCATTGCCAATGGAGAAAATGCAGCGGGAGGTTCTGGAATCACGGCGGCTACGGCAGAAGATCTTTTTCGATCAGGGGTTCATGTTATAACACTGGGTGATCACACTTGGGATCAAAGGGAGCTTCCCCAATATATTGAGAAGGAAACGAGACTGATCCGTCCGGCTAATTACCCGGAAGGTGTTCCGGGGAGAGGCTGGGGCGTTTATGAAAATAGCGGTTTTTGTCCTCCTATTGGGGTGCTCAATTTACAAGGGCGTACTTTTATGGACCCTATTGATGATCCGTTTCGAGCTGCCTTGCAATTAGTTTCGGTTTTAAAAGAAAAAACGCCGGTAGTTTTCGTGGATTTTCATGCAGAAGCTACCAGCGAAAAAATTGCTATGGGACGTTTTCTGGATGGAAAAGTCTCTGCCGTGGTGGGGACTCATACGCATGTTCAGACGGCTGACGAGCAGATATTTCCGGGCGGAACTGCATTTTTGTGCGACGTGGGCTTTACTGGAGCTCATGAAAGCGTCATTGGCCGCCGAATTGAACCGGTTTTGAAACGGTTTGTCTCAGGATTGCCTCAGCGCTTTGAAGTGGCCGATGAGGATGTTCGGTTCAGTGCTGTACTGATTACCGTGGATGATATCACAGGCAAAAGCACAGCTATTGAGCGAATATTTGAAAAACTGGAAAGCTAAGTTTTATTAAATTTTCAGCTAGAGAAATTGATGGGAGAAGAGTTTGTACAGTGGAATTTTGACGACCTCCTTTCACCTCCGAGAGAAGAGGAGCGGATTGAGACAGAATCAAAACGTAAGGTCTATTCTGTAGAGGAGCTGACATCAGAAATAAAGTCTTTATTGGAGAAGAAGTATGCCACTCTTTGGGTAACCGGTGAAGTCTCCGGACTCAGACTCCAAAGTTCTGGTCATTGTTACTTTACTCTCAAAGATACCGGGGCTCAAATTCAATGTGTTCTTTTTAAGGGGACTCGGGGAGCAAACAGGAAACTGATCGAGGATGGTAAAAAGCTTACTCTTCAGGGAGAGATAAGTCTTTATGAGCTCCGGGGGCAATATCAACTGATTGTCAGGCAAGTTGAGGAAGAGGGCATCGGAAAATTGGCGGCGGAGTTTGAAAAACTTAAAAAGCTACTTCAGGCAGAAGGGCTTTTTTCTCCTGAACGCAAACGCCCTATTCCTCTTTATCCTCGAAGAGTGGGTATTGTTACTTCACCCACCGGGGCCGCTTTACAGGATATACTGAAAGTTTTTAGAAACGAAGAAAACTTTCTGGAAGTGGATGTTGTTCTTGCCCCCAGCAAGGTACAAGGAGAGGGAGCCTCTGCTGATATTGTGAAGGCGATTGAGCTCCTCAATATCTACCATGTGCAGGTGAAAGAATGTGAAAAATTGGATCTAATTCTGGTTACGAGAGGAGGAGGAAGCACGGAAGATCTTTGGTGCTTCAATGAAGAGAAGGTGGCCAGAGCCATTGCCGCTTCAGCATTGCCGGTTATTTCTGCTGTGGGACATGAGATCGATTTTTGCATTAGTGACTTTGTTGCTGATCATCGCTCCGCAACTCCCACGGCAGCTGCTGAATTCATTATCCAGAATTTGTTAGCTCTTCGCGAAGAGCTGAAAGAAGGCTTTAGCCGTATGACTCTATGGGCTAAACGTTCTTATGCCTGGGCCGTCAGCGAAGTTGAAAATATGAGTTTTCAGCTATCCATTCTTTCCCCACAAAAAAGAGTGGAAGATTTTTATTTACGGCTGGATGACAATAGTCAGGTGATGGTGCGAATTATGCAAAATACACTTAACGATTGCGCCACGGAGATTCGGCATCTCAAGGAGAGAATTCTCGGGCAGCGGCCTGCCGATCGTTTGACGAGTGCAAATGCCGAACTATTGGAGAATAAACGTCGTATTTGTGAAGGCTTCCAAAATTATTTGAATGTTTCTCGTTCAAGCTTGGATTATTTGAAACGCTCGCTCGAACTGCTTGATCCCAAAACCAGCCTCAAGAGGGGATACTCCATCACAATAGACGCTTCGAGTAAGGGCATTATCAAGAGTAAGTCAGAGCTTGTCCCGGGAAAGAACATTATCACTCTGCTAAAGGATGGGAGTGTGGAGTCCGTTGTAAAAGAGGAAAAGGATAATGGTCTGGATAGTTTATTCGGGTAACAGAACCTTGAATAATATTTTATAAACAAGAGCTTTTGGTCACTGGATATGTAATAAGTATTCGAGCTGTGATAATTCTTTGTTGAAAAATCTGCCTTTGTTATTGGAATAGCCCCCGCTTTTGTGGACTAAGAGCTTCTGAAAGGATTGCAAAAAGACTCAAAAACGGTAATGATGGGCTGGCTTTTGTAAGAGATAATTCATGGCTGAATACAAAATACAACTTCCTGTTTTTGAAGGGCCCTTAGATTTGCTCCTCTATCTGATAAAGAAAGAAGAGGTGGATATCTATGAAGTTAATCTTACCCGGATTGCAACGCAGTTCATCGAGTATCTGGAAGAAATGAAAAAGACGGATCTGGATATTGCGGGTGAGTTTATGGTGATGGCTGCCACACTGGTTTGGATTAAAAGTAAGGAGTTGCTCCCGGTTGAACAACGTTCTCTTGAGGATTTGGAGGAAGAGAACGCAATAGACCCACGATGGGAACTAATTCAGCGTTTGGTGGAATATAAGAAATTTAAGGAAGTTTCGGGTAAGCTGCAACGGTGGGAAGTTGAGCAGGAGGATGTTTTTCCTCATCAAATTGGTAAGCAGAATTTTCCAAATCAGGAGGAAGAACTCAAGCTTAACGTCTCTCTAATGGACCTTTTAAGAGCCCTCAATGGCGTGTTGGAGAGGATGGAAGAGCGTGGAGTGCCCAAAGAAATCGAAGGGGAGCGCTGGACTGTCAGGGAAAAGATAACTTTTCTCAAGGATACTTTGCGGAAGTGCGGACGGATGATTTTTTCAGAATTGTTCAGGTCAACGGCAACGCGTTTGGAAGTAGTTGTGACTTTTCTGGCACTTTTGGAGTTAGCCCGGTTGCATGAAGTGCAGTTAGAGCAGGCAGAGACATTTGGTGAAATTTATATTCAGGATGCCTCTGTGACGAGTAATAATCATTTTTTAAAGGCAGGCGTGTTCATCGCAAATGGGGAGCAGTAATAAGAAATTGAAATGGAACTGAAATCAATCATCGAGTCTTTGCTATTTTCCTCCTCACGTCCTTTGTCTGTAGAAGATATTCGTCAGGTGATCCAAGGGGTAGGGGATCAAAACGAAGACCTTTCGCTCAAAGTGTTCCAGAATGTGAAGGCCGAAAAGATTGAGCAGGAGTTGCGGCTTCTTCAAGACGAGTATGAAGAACTTAACAGGACTTGGCGTTTAGCATGCGTGGCTCAGAGTTGGCTGTTTGTTTGCTTGCCAGAATATGCTCCCTGGATTCGTTTTTTCACGGGAGAGAGGGCGAGGCCGCCTCGTTTGACACCTCCCGCGCTGGAAACTTTGGCCATTATTGCCTATCGGCAGCCAATGACTCGTTCTGAAGTAGAGGATATCCGCGGGGTATCTGTAGATGGTGTAATTGGAACCTTGCTCGAAAGAAAACTGGTTTGCCAGCAAGGCAAAGCTGATTTACCGGGACGTCCCACACTCTTCGGGACTACTCCTGAGTTTTTACAGTATTTTGGATTATCTTCACTTGAGGACCTCCCCGATGCGTCAGAATTGCGGCGCTACGCAATAAATCCTTTACAGACAGTTGGCAAAGAAGTAGAAAGACAAACAGAGGGAAAAGAAAGCCGGCCTGAGGAAGTTGCGCCGGCAATCCGTCAGTCAGAGCTATTCCTCAAAGAGGATGACAACTTTGAAAATTTAAATAACATTCATGAATAAACAACATCTTACAGAACAAGAGCTTGAGCTCCATCGCAAAGAGATAAATCGTTTGGATAAAGAAATTGTACAACTCCTGAACGACCGAATATCCCATGCGGTGAGTATCGGAGAGATCAAGCAGCGTGATGGCCAGGAGATATATGCCCCTCATCGGGAAAAGGAGATTTTTGATCGTATCAAATCCATGAACCAAGGGCCCGTAAAAGATGAATCTCTTTGTGCTATTTATCGTGAGGTTATGTCTGCAGCCCTGGCTTTGCAGAAGACTTTAGTCGTGGCTTACCTGGGCCCGGAAGCGACTTTCACTCACCAGGCTGCATTAAGACGCTTTGGATCCAGTTTGACCTATTCACCGCTTAAGACGGTCGCCGATGTCTTTACCGAGGTCAGTAAAGGATGTGCAGATTATGGAGTCGCTCCGGTGGAAAACTCTACGGAAGGGGTGGTGAATAATACGTTGGATATGCTGGTGGATACAGATCTTAAGATCGTTGCCCAAATCATGATGGGAATACGCCAGTGCCTGATTGGCTTGGGAAAGAAAGATGATATCAGAAGAATATATTCTCACCCGCAGGCCATTGCCCAATGTCGCTTCTGGATACAGCGGAGCCTGCCTCATGCGGAGATAGTAGAAACTTCTTCTACGACGCGTGCTGCTGAGCTGGCAACCAGCGATCCCTCCAGTGCTGCTCTGGCAGGAGCATTAGCTGCAGAAACCTATGATTTAGATATTCTGGAAGACAATGTTCAGGATAGTCAGGCTAATTTTACCCGCTTTTTGGTTTTGGGCCGTCAATGTCCTCCACGTACAGGGAAAGACCGGAGCAGTCTGATGATCAGTGTTCCGGATCGTGTGGGAGCGCTTTTCGAGGCTTTGGAGCCTTTTACAAAAGCCAAAGTGAATATGACTCGGATCGAGTCACGTCCCAACAAGAGAAAAGCCTGGGAGTACTACTTTTTTCTGGATATCGAAGGCCATACAGAAGACCCACAAGTGGCAGCGGCTATTACCGAGTTAGAAAAGCGTGGGGCTTACGTTAAAATTCTGGGATCTTATCCGGAATCCGAATGGGTTTAAGGCTGACTTTATAATATCTCTCGATCCTTAGATCCTCTGCTGGGGCCTACAATTCCCCTGCGTTCTAATATTTCCATGATGCGGGCAGCACGATTGTAGCCCAGTTTTAAGTCTCTCTGCAGCATGGAGACGCTGGCTCGATTGCGTGTGTAGATGACATCTATGCTCTTTTGAATCAGGTCCTCATCTTCCTCGTCTTCTTGCTCAGCCTCTTCGGCGTCAGGTTGGCTGAGTTGCCTTAAGAAATCTTCGAAGAAGTTAGGCTTGGCCTGCTCAGAGATAAAGTTAAGGAGAGAAGTGATCTCATTATCAGTGATAAGGGCTCCTTGAATGCGAGTCGTGCGAGCTCTCCCCGGAGGTAAAAATAGCATGTCTCCTTTTCCCAAAAGTTTCTCAGCCCCCATGCAATCCAGAATGGTGCGTGAGTTAATGGCATCAGCAACCTGAAACGCAATTCGAGTTGGTATGTTGGATTTAATGACTCCGGTCACCACGTCCACGCTGGGGCGCTGGGTTGCAACGATGCAGTGAATTCCGGCAGCTCGTGCCATTTGCGTGATTCGAGTAATCAGGGTTTCAACCTCTTTACCCGCTACAAGCATGAGGTCAGCCAGCTCATCAATGATCAGAATTACATAGCTCAATTTATCCGGGATAACGAGCTCTTCATCACGTGGAACAGAGATTTCCTTATCCAGTTCCACGGCCACGCCTTCGGTAGGAATATCCTCGCTAGCTGTTTCCGGAAGAGGATGTTCTTCGATCTTTTCTTGAATTTCTTCCGGGGTTTTTAATTTGCGAGAATTAAAGCCTTTGATATTGCGGGCTCCGACTTTAGCAAAAATTTTATAGCGTTTCTCCATCTCGCTGACAACCCACTTGAGAGTCAGAACGACTTTTTTGGGATCTGTCACGACAGGAACAATCATGTGGGGCAGGTTGTTGTATTGCTGCAACTCGACGACCTTAGGGTCGACCATGACGAAGCGGAGCTCTTCAGGAGAGAATTTGTAAAGCAAAGAGGCAACAATTGCATTGATGCAGACTGATTTACCGGAGCCGGTACTACCGGCTACCAGCAAGTGAGGCATCTCAGCTAAGTCTGCTATAATGGCTTTACCATAGATATTTTTACCAAGAGCTATTGGAATCAGGGCATTGGAGTTGATCCACTCGGGGGATTCCAAAAGTTCACGCATTACGACTTTAATTTTTTCCCGATTAGGAACTTCAATACCTACAGAGTCTTTTCCAGGAATCGGTGCTAATATATTAATACTTAAGGCCTTAAGAGCTGCTAAAAGGTTGTCGTTTAAGGTTGTGATTTTTGACATCCTGATACCTTTTGCAGGTAAAAATTCATAAAGAGTAACCGTCGGACCTCTGGTGATGTTGCCTGGTTTAACTTCAAGATTGAATTCTGCAAGGGTTTGTCGGATACGATCGGCATTGGTGATCATTTCCTCCTCCTCATCACCCCTTTGGACGTAAGGTTCTACCTCTGCAAGAAGTTCAATCGAAGGGAGTTGGTAATCTCCTGATTTATTGGGTGAGGGGAGTATCCCGACTGAGGTTTTTTTTTCGAGTTTGTCAGGGCTGTAGGCATCAATTATTTTATAAGTGTCTTTTCCCACTTCAGGCTTCGGAATATCTTCTTCAAAAGGCACATCTTCTTCTTTTATTTCGGATAAAGACTCTTCCTCTTTACGCTTACGCTCAGCATTTTCTTCTGCCTTTTTCTTTGCTTCCAACAGGAGCTGTTTTTCTTTTTGTTGAGCAGCTTTTTTTTCTGCCTCTTTGCGGCGTACTTGGGCTTCTTCTCTTAACTTTTGGATTTTTTCCAGAATCAAAGCAATCCACTCATCAAGCCTTACGTGGGTTAAACTGATGATGCTGATGATATAAAGTGTCAGGAGAACAGTAGTCGCCCCCACTTTCCCAAAAGCAAAAAAAATGTACTTGTTCAGAAGGGCTCCTACGAAACCGCCTGGACTCATTGTGCTGAGATTCGCAGCCAGTGTGCTTGAAAAGAGGTTTCTATGAATATCTGCACCACAGGAGAAAGCAAGGGTAAGCAACACCATCCAGGGCCATCTCCGCTGCAGATGTTTTAAAATAGAAATAGGAATGGAAAGCCCCCAGGCAATAAAGATGAGAGGGATACCAAAAGCACCCAAGCCAAAGGTCCACAAAAAACCACGCGCGATATAAGCTCCAAAAATCCCTATCCAATTGGCGGTTTGATCAGAAGAACTTGAACGCAGGAGATCATTTTTGTCGTATGTTAAAAGGGCAAGCAAGAGTAAAACTCCAAAGGCCACAACGGTAATCCCGATTATTTCCCAACGTTTTTCAATGGAGCTTTCTTCTATCCTCTGTACGCGTTTCCGTGACGCCATGACTCTAGGTTAAGAGGGAGATATTTTTTTGCAATCATAAAGAGTGGGAAGAGGAGGAGAATTAATAAATACTTACTAGTAAAGAATGAATAAGTTCTCCTCCCTCGGCGTCCAACAAGACGAGTGGATACGATGGTCTGCTCCGGTTGAATCGCTGCAGTCTCCGAGCGTATATTGCGCAAGTGCATGCTTTCTACTGAACATAAACATCGGCATCATGTTATGATAAAAATGAATGCAAACAGAATGTGGACGAGTGCTCTAATTATTGGAGCGCTGACTGTAGCTGCGGTGGCCTCTGAAATGGACCCCACTCCAGCGGTGAGTGAGGTTAAGAAAGCCATTCAGCCTGCCGCACAGAACAATCCCAACGTAATTGTCGTCAAAGTGGATGAAAATGGTAAAGAGACTTACTATGCCGGTAAGACGACAATCTCCAAGGATGCAGTTCAGAATAAGAGTTCTTCTGCCGATGACGTTATAGACGAAATCGTGTCCGATAAGAACTTGATCACAAAACCCGGTACCCAGAGCAAGGATGAGATGGATCAAACCACTTCAACTCCGCAATGGTTCTATATTGGGTTTGGTGGTTTGGGCATGGGGATTGGTTGGGCGCCCAGCTACTACTGGCACACCTACACCTATTACCCCACCTATCACTATCGTCCGGTGCGGCATTATTACCCGGTCTATAGTCGGCCATACTGGCATCCCAGATGCCACTATCGGTTCTATTGGTGCTAGTAGATTCTAGTTGTGATTGTGTAGAGGCATTCTGTAACATAGGGAGGAACTGATTTAGTAGCATAAGGCGTCCTTGGGATGCTCCAGGCGATAAAGAGGTTCCTCCCTTCTTCTCCACAGAGGATGGGGAAAGAAGAATGAAAAAGGAAAGTTCAGATAGAGGCCAAAATCTGAAGAAAGAAGTGAGACTATGAAAAAGATTGTGCTTATATTTGCTGTGATAGCAACGATGGCCATTACAGGTAGAGCCGTAAGTCTGCCTGAATATCACGAAGACATGCTCAAAAGCTATGGCATAGCAGACTATTTAGAGCGGGCCATAGTGAAAAAGAATTTGCCCGGAATTAAAATAGCTATTCTGGAGCGTGGATTTGCCGGAGCTGAAGAGGAGGGGAATTTGCCCCCGGGCTCTATCATCGTAAATCAGTACGATGAGGAAATGATCAATCAATTCGACTTAAACCCTGGTTACGAAGCTCCACCTGCCAACGAAGCACATGGTCGTCGTGTGGCTCAGCTTGTTTGGGCAATGACAGGTATGAGCTATGATGTGGCACCCCAAATTTATCTTTTAAATGCGAATGGTCTCACCAATTTTAGACGTGCTGTTCGGTATGCCATTCAGGAAAAGGTAGATATTATTGTTTATGCACAAAACTGGGAATACGGTGGAAATTATGATGGCGAAGGTTTTGTAAATGCGACCGTATACGAGGCAATTGAGGCGGGGATAACCTGGATTAATGCTGCGGGCAACTACGGTAAAGCAGTTTACAATGACTCCATCCAAACGACTGAAGAGGGGGACCTTCTTTTTTCCAAGGTCAATCGTTCTCAGAATAAGGATAAACTCTTTTTCTCAGTGAAATCGGATGAGAAAGATGTCCGAGTCCTGTGTGTATGGAATGACTTTTCAACTGATCGTGATTATCAGGCTGTTAAGGATCTGGACCTCTACATATACGAGTATGATGGAGATAAATTGGGAAACATAGTGGGGCAATCCGCTTATGCTCAAATAACTGTTGATTCATCAGTTAGTGAAGAGCTCTCGCAGCGTCAATCCAGCCAGCTGGCCCGAGAAGAGGTGTTTTTGAGCACCTTGCGTAAGGACAAGCGCTATGCGGTTGTGATTCGAGATGTGAGCAAAAACTTTTCCGAATCTAAGGATAAAATAAGAGTCATCGTCCAGGCCAATGAAGGGGTTCTCACTTTCGATGATTACACTGAAGGAGGAGAAATTATGATTCCTGCTGATAACCGGGACGTAATCGCGGTAGGTGACTTATCAGAAAGCTCTTCCTCTGGACCTACGGTCGACTTCCGCAGAAAACCTGAGGTTATATTGCCTCCTTGGATACGGGAGGGTCAGACTAATGTCTATTCAGAAATTCCCTACGCTGTCTTTTCTGACGATGTCGTTGTGGCCGGAACATCGGCAGATGCGGCAATTTTTGGAGGAATGGTTGCCGTGTATAAAGCCAATAAGCCCGGCATCACTCGAACGGAATTGCTGATGATTGCCGGAAGATTGCAGGCCCAATGGCGCAGCAGGCAAATAGAGGTGACGGAACCTGAGTATACGGTAACTGAGAGTTCGCCAGTCGCAGATGCCGAAACCCCAGTAGTGGAAGAAAGGACTGTCATAGTGGAAAGAGAAATTGTTACGGTCTATTCCAACCCATTTTTTGTTGGTGGAGGGGCTGTCATTATTGAGTCAGGACCCGTTTTTCTTCCTCCTCCGATCATTGTCGTGAATCGGCCTGTGGTGATTCCCGTGTATCGGCCTTTGCCGCCGGGACCGCCGCCGCCGCCGCATGCCGGCTTCCATCGTTCGCATCGAAATCCCAATATGGGGCCGCCACGTGATGGGGGAAGACCGCCCGGCAGAAACGGTATGGGCGAAGGGCCTCGGAATGGACGTGGCGAAGATAATGTAAAAAATAATCCCCCTGGAAAAGGGAACGGGACGGGAGGGCCTCCTTCCGGAAATCTTGATGGCAAGCGCCCTGAACGCCCGGTAGAGCGTGAAAAGGATATGAATCCACGCCCCGATTTACGGCAAGGGGATGCGATTAAACGGCCAAGTATTGGGGATTATCATCGACGCCAAGCTCAGGATACTCGAAGCAGATTGACTACTCCTAAACCTTCTCCGGAAAAAATGCGTCCTTTCGATGAGAATAAACGGCCAACCGGCAAATATTCAGTGTCAGAGATGGATATTCCAAAAAACATCGAACGTTCTGAGGCTAGGCAAAATCCAAACAGAGAAAATGCGAACAATCGCTCTGCTCCGTATCAGACGAGAATATCTTCAGAAAATGCTCGCGTGATGACTCCGGGGCGGTCTGCGGTCCAGGGACCTCAACCAGACCTTCGGAATCGTCCTTCTGGGCAAAATCGTTCTACTCCCGAAGTGAGAACTCCCGCGCCGACAAGGTCCTCAGGGAATAGACAAGTTGTATCTCCGATGCGGCCAAGGGTACAACCTCAACCAGCTCCGCAGGTGAGACCCTCGGTGCAAAATCGTTCCACTCCCGTTGTGAGAACTCCTGCACCAACAAGGCTATCAGAGAACAGGCAAGTTGTGTCTCCGGTGCGGCCAAGGGTACAACCTCAACCTGTTCCGCAGCTGAGACCATCATCTCCATCGCCGGTAATTCGGCAACGGTCCTCAGAACCTTCACGAATGGCAGTGCCCCCTTCCAGAGAGAGACCTGATAATCGAGGTATAGGAGGCAATCCAGGTAGGAGAAGGTGAGTAAGGAGCGGATAGAAATTGAAACCAAGTCAGAGCACTCGAAGAAAATGGCCTTCGGGTGCTTTTGATTAAAGGCCTCTCTTCAAAATATCAAGGTTTTCCCATTTACCTTGTGCATGAAGGATAAATTCTGAGATTTCACGAATTGCCCCTTGCCCACCGTTCTTTGACGTGGTGTAGTGGCACATTTTTTTAACTAAAGGATGAGCATCTTGCACTGTAACAGCCAGAGCCGCTTTGCGGAGCATCCCCAAATCAATGATGTCATCCCCTGTGTAGCAAACGTCGTCCCATACAAATCCGGTCTGATGAAGAATCTCCTCAGCAAACTTAATTTTGTCGCCTTTTTCTTGAATTACAAATTCAATCCCTAGCTCTTTAGCTCGCGCCGTAGTTGCGCTGGAAGGGCGATTAGAAATCCAGCCAACGCGGATACCGTTCTCAATAAGAAGGCGAAGTCCCAGACCATCCCTGATGTGAAAGCGCTTGAGCTCTAATCCTTCGCCTTTCAGTACCGTGCCATCGGTGAGGACCCCATCCACATCGCAAAGGAAGAGCTTTACCTTTTTGAGTTTTTCCTTCAGCTCAGCGCTTAAATCCAAGAAATTCGGGGAGTGGATTGAATTCATTTTAGAGGGGAAACGGTGTAACCGTAGAAACAATCAACCCTATTTTTGAAGCTCCCAGATTTTAAGAGTGCGTTCCAGCGTTTTACGCATTTGGTCTAGAGGAATCATATTGGGACCGTCGCTCAAAGCCTTATCAGGATCCGGATGGGTTTCAATGAAGAGTCCATCAGCCCCTGCAGCCACAGCAGCCTGAGCCAGGATGGGAGCATACTCTCTTTCTCCACCACTTTTATCTCCTTTTCCACCAGGTAATTGCACTGAGTGAGTGGCATCAAAGATAACTGGGTAACCGGTTTTCTTCATAATGGGAATCGAGCGCATATCTACGACCAGGTTGTTGTAGCCAAAGGTTGTTCCCCTCTCAGTAAGCATCAATCGCTGATTGCCGACTTCTAGGGCTTTTTCTGCCACGCGGCTCATTTCCTGGGGGGATAAGAATTGTCCCTTTTTGAAATTCACAATACAGTCCGTGCGCGCTGCAGCTTGAATGAGGTCTGTCTGACGGCAAAGAAATGCCGGAACCTGCAGTATATCAAGAACTTCAGATAATACAACAGCTTGTTCCGGGGCGTGAATATCGCTGATAAGAGGAACATCATACTCAACGCCAATGCGTTGTAATGTTTTCAATCCGTTTTCCATTCCTGGGCCACGAAACGAGCTAGCAGCAGTGCGATTGGCTTTATCAAAACTTGCTTTGAATACGTAGAGGATGTTGAGCTCTTTACAAAGATCTTTGAGGTGAGAGACAATTTGCTCACAGACCTTCGGGGATTCAATTACACAAGGACCCGCCAGGAGAATGAAATTTTTCCTGCCAGCCATTTTTTGCCAAAGTTCCGTTTTCCGGCTACTCATGCAAGACTATTCTAGCATTCTCATGTGCTTTAAACCACATTAAATCTCGTGAAAAAGAGTAAAAAAAATTAGGAATCAGCGGACATGGGGTTTACCGATGAGGTTTTTCGGGTTATCTTACCCTCAGCTGGATGAAAGTGAAAAACAATTCTAATGCTATTGAAACGGTGGATGAGCTTCTTTGCCATTCTCTTAAGGTTTTTTGTTCCCCGGGGCGTGGCGTTTGGGCCAACGTTGCTGAATCAGACTGGAATGACTGGAGGTGGCAAATGCGTAATCGAATCACGACCGAGGGCGGTATTCGGCGAATCTATCCAAATCTGACAGAGTCCGAGCTTGAAGGAGTCAAAATTGCTACGCAGCGGTTTTCAATGGCGTTAACACCCTATCTGACAACGCTTATAGATGGACAAAATCCATCCTGCCCTTTGAGGATTCAGTTTATTCCAAGAAAAGAAGAATCTGTTGTGAGCCAACAGGAGTCACTCGACCCATGTGGAGAGGAGCCTTATACGGTTGCACCCAATTTGATCCACCGTTACCCCGACAGAGTTTTGCTTCTGGCTCTATCCCATTGTCCCGCCTATTGTCGTTATTGCACCCGCGGACGGTTGGTGAGTCAGAATCATGTCTATCAAATTGGAAAAGAGCAGCTTGATTACATAAATGAACACACAGAAATTAGAGATGTCCTGATTAGTGGCGGAGATCCTTTTTTGTTGCCGGAAAAACGGTTGGTATCAATTTTAAAAGAGCTGAGGAAGATAACGCATGTTGAAATCATTCGCATAGGCACGAGAGTCCCTATTACCTTGCCACAAAGGGTGAGCAAAAGTTTTGCAGAGGCACTTCGCCCTTTTTCGCCTCTATATATCAATGTTCAAACCAACCATCCTCTTGAGCTTACGGTGGAATCCAAGCTAGCTCTGGGGTACTTGGCAGATGCTGGGATTCCGTTGGGCAATCAATCTGTTTTGCTTAAAGGAGTAAATGATGACGTGAGTGTGATGTCAGCATTGGTTCACAAGCTATTAATGTGTAGAGTGAGGCCTTACTATCTTTATCAATGTGATATGCTTAGTGGAACGTCCCACTTACGAGTGCCGATTGAGCGGGGCGTTCAAATCATTCGCTCTCTAAGAGGAAATACAACAGGTTTTGCCATTCCGGAATTTGTGGTGGATATTCCCGATGGTGGGGGGAAAACGCCCATCCCACCTATTTATGTCATGGAAGAAAAAGAAAAACATTTGTTGATCCAGAATTTTGAGGGAAAAGTAGTTCTGTACCCTAAACAATAAAGCGCCGCTGCATGGAGTCATTAAATAAAAAGAAGGAGAGAGCCCGCCAAGTTCAAGACATCCTCAAGGCGACGTATCCCGATGCTCGCTGTGAGCTGGACCATAAAAGTCCAATAGAGCTATTGGTAGCAACCATTCTTTCGGCTCAGTGTACCGATAAACGGGTTAACATTGTTACTGAAAAGCTTTTTAAAAAATATTGCTCGCTGGAAGATTATGCCACAGCTCCTCTGGAAGAGTTGCAGGAGGATATAAAGCCGACTGGTTTTTTCAGAAACAAAGCCAAAAACATCCAGGATGCCTGCCAATTTATTCTCGATAAATTTGGGGGGAGGTTTCCCAATACGATGGAAACTTTGACTCAATTAAGTGGGGTCGGCAGAAAGACAGCCAACGTTATCTTAGGAACAGTCTTCGGGAAAAATGAAGGTGTGGTTGTGGATACCCATGTGATACGTCTGTCAGGGCTATTGGATCTCTCTCAAAAAACGAGTCCGGAGAAAATTGAGCAGGAACTGATGAAGTTAATCCCACAAGAAGATTGGTCGATTTTTAGCCACCTTCTTGTTTGGCATGGGCGCCGGCGCTGCAAGGCTCGCAAGCCGGATTGCCTGAATTGTGAAGTCTCAGCCTTGTGTCCGGCCGGGGCTCTGCGCCTGAGGAATTTTTTATAAGGCCTCTGAGGAAAATTTAAATTCATAGGTTGAATTTTAGTAACCGAAAGGGATAGAGTTAGGATATGGCTAACGACAAAGCAGCTCGCAAAAGTGAATCAAAAAAATCTACGGGTGGTGGTGAGAAAATTGCTCGTCTGGAATCTTTGGATGTATTCCGCTCCATCATGCTGTTTTTGACGATCTTTCTGTATGATATCTTGACTCTGAAAAATGCACCCTCCTGGCTTTTTGATACTCTAAAGGGTAAAGATCAATTAGGGTTTCTTGATGTAGCCTTGCCCGGATTTCTTTTTGCTATGGGGATGGCTGTTCCGTATGCGCTCGAAAGCCGCCGTCAAAAGGGTGATCCACTCTGGTCCGTCTCCTTGCATGTCGTACTACGAACCATGGCGCTTTTGGTGATGGGTGTTTTCATTGCAAACTACGGGTCCATGGGTAAGAGTGCGGTGCCTAAAGAATGGTTGGGTATTGGGCTGGTGGTTTGCTTTTTCCTGATATGGAATGATTATGCAAAAGCAAAGGGCTACCTGGTTTATGGTCTGAAAGCGATTGGCATAGGAGGTCTCCTTTGGTTTTTGTATCAATACAAAGCTAGAGGGGGAGGTGCCTTTTCTTTTCAATCCTGGGGAGATTTAGGGGTTATTGGCTGGAGCTATCTGCTCTGTGCCGCTGTTATTCTTGTTACCCGGTTTAATCTCCTTCTGAGCCTAATTGCGATGGCTGTTGCCATAGCACTCTGTACTCTGCCCAATTCCGGAATCATTAAACAACTTCATTTACATCAATGGGCTTACCTTGTGCCGGGCGGTGGTGTTCATGCTGTTTTTGCCCTGATCGGTGCGATGACTGGGGTGTTGGTGAATCGCTTTGGAGAAAAGGCCAATTTCAATAAAACATTGCTCCCCTTGTTACTAGGATTGACGCTGGGCGCATTGGCGGCAGCCTATTGGGCTCGACATCATTGGGTTATTTCCAGGGCAGATGCTACCCCAACATGGCTGTTTATTTGCTGTGCAATTTTCTTTGCTCTCTTTGTCTTGATTTATTGGATTACGGATGTGGCGGGGAAGGGCAAGTGGTTCAAATTTTTGTTCCCGGCCGGAGTTGCCTCTCTTTCCTGCTATATGATTTCCTTTGTCTGGTATAATGTGCAGGCTTTGAGCGGATGGGATTATCCCAAAATGTTGAATGATGGTTTGTTGGGATTATTACGCTCATTGATCTTCTCTCTGGTCTGCATCGGAATAGTCTGGCTGCTTATGAAGATAAAAGTGAGACTCAAAATATAGTTGCCTAAACAGTCCCAGTAAGGGAGAATAAGCCCCATTATTGATACAGTCTTGAAGGCTGCTCGGAAGATTTAAAGTGATGAAAAGAATATTAGGCTATCTTTTATGCGGGTGGTTTGCTGGTGTGCTATGTCTTGCAGCAGATGTACCGCAAGCATGGAAAGATGATTTTCGCTCTTTTTCAGCTCAATTTGCTTGGCCAATCATGGCACCCGCTGAGGAGGGGTCTGCCTGGGAAATTGAATTAGAGGGTGTCATAAACTCCGTTGACGGGAAACAAGCTTGGGTGAAAGAACTCAACCTTCTTGCTCTATGGGATGCGCAGGGGAGAGTCTTTTTACGTTTGAAGACTGACTATACCGGAGAGCTTATCTTGGCCTCAGAGGATACGGGTTCGCGTTTCATCGTGCAAAAGCATCAGAAAACCTTCAAAGACTCGCAACCCCTAAAAATGACTCAGTTTTCTCTTTTCACAAATGCGGTTCAATATTTAGTAGCGCTCAATGCAAGCAAGTTGGCACTTTGGCCTGAGGGAGTGGATGTGCAACAATTGGAAGGTCAAAGCCGTTGGTCGATTACTAATCAGGGAGGAAAAGATCAGCTAAATATACAGGGAATTCTGGATACTTTCCCAACGGTTTTGACATTGACCGGCAGGCAGTCCGCGACGGTGACTATCAAACGTTGGGGGGGCAATCAGGACGCCTGTCAAAGGTTGACCAGCCTCCTAAAAGAAAATCCATCTTTGGGCACTGAGGTAAATGTTAATGAGGGCCAGTTGAGCGAAATGGCCAATGCAACCTTGGATTTTCTGGAAGAAAGAGTCTATTCCGAAATAGCCCCTTCACTTTTGCCCGACCTGATGGGCGGTGTGGAGAGATTTGATGGGCGCCCGCTAATCGTGGTGAAGGGAACGCCCCAAGAAATGGGTAGAAGCTACGCAGAGCAGCTACGGAATGTTACGGTTTATAACTGCCGTAAAATTCTTTTTGGATTCGGTGTTTATCACGCGATTGAAAAAGGAGAGTGGTTTCCAAACTCTTTATTGAAAGCCTTTGAACTGCAAAAAGCTTGGCTGCCGGCTCGTTATATCGAAGAAATGGATGCCCTAGCTGACGAATTACAAATTCCTCGAGAATACATTTATGCAGCCAATATTTTCCCGGAGTTCTTTCATTGTTCGGTCATGGCTTTTAAGGGTAAGGCAACTGAGGAGGGGCAGCTTTTGCATGGGCGAATTTTGGATTATATGACGGAAATTGGCTTGCAGAGAGCAGCTGTCACTGTCGTATTCATGCCAACAGACCGGAACGCATGGGTCAATGTTGGTTATGCGGGATGCGTCGGTACGGTTACCTGTATGAATGAGAAAGGCCTTGCCTTTGGGATGATGGGTGGACGGGGCGAGGGTTATTTGGAGGGCATTCCGATGACATTTCTGATGCGAGAGGTAGCGGAACGTTTTGAAACAACCGCTGATGCAGTGGAGTGGATTAAGTCCGTCCCGAGAAGCTGTGAGTATTTTTATGTGCTTTCAGACGCGAAAACGCATGGCGCTGTAGCTATTGCATCCTGGGCTTCGGCTTTGGCTAAGGAAAAAGGTTTGGAACAAGATATACTGGTTTTACAACCTGGCGAAAAAATAGATATTTTACCCAAGGCCCTTGACGATACCTGCTTTGTTGCCAGTAGCCACTATTACACAACATTGGCAAACCGCACTGAGGCCAACCATGGAAAAATCAATCCGGATATCGCATGGCAGATTATGGGTGAAGGGGTAGCCCGAACATCTGCTTTGCATATAGTGCTTTTTATGCCTGACACCCTGGATTTTTGGACAGCAGAATCATCAGTAAATGGTCGCCCTGCCTATACCCAGCCGGTTCATAAAATGAATTTAAAGAGATTGATTGAGAACAATAAGTAGTTTATGAAAAAAACATTAGGTATCCTCGCGTGTTCTGTTTTGTTTGTAGCTCAAGCCTTTGCCGCTTGGGAAAAGGAAATGGCTGCCTTCAAAAAACTGGATGAAGAAAACCCGCCTCAGCCGGGGCTGACTCTCTTTGTGGGAAGTTCCACTTTTACCATCTGGAAGAGTATGCAAGAGGATATGCCTGACATCGCACTCATTAATCGAGGTTTTGGGGGTTCTCAAGTCACTGATTTAATAGAACATTTTGATACAGTGATTGCCCCTTATGATCCAAAACATATCGTCATTTATGAGGGGGATAATGATTTGGCTTCAGGCAAAGCTCCGGAATTGGTGTTGAGCAATTATAAAAAGCTGCTGGAGACGATTAGAGAGAGATATGCGCAAGTGCCCGTCACTGTTGTTTCAGTTAAGCCTTCCGAGGCGAGGCGAGATAAAATAGAGAGTATGAATGAACTCAACCAAAAGCTGAACGTATGGGCTTCTCTGACCGATAATCTGTATTACTTGAATACATTTGATATCACTGTGAACGGTGAGGGCCGGCCGATTCCAGAATATTATCAGAAAGACAATCTCCATCTGAATCAGAATGGGTATAAGGCTTGGGCTCGCAAGATTGCAGAGCATATTAAAAAGGTAGACCAAATAATAAAATAGTCATTTAATGAAAACTAAAACACAACTGTTAGTTGCCAACCTTCTGGCCGTTTGCTTTTTTGTCCTAGATGCCAATGCGCAATCAGTCGTCGCAGAGGGAGCAAAGTTGGAATTGCTTTCGAGGGGTTTTTCCTTCACCGAAGGGCCTACAAGTGACTCCAAAGGGAATGTATATTTTACCGATCAGAATCTAGACCGTATTTTGAAATGGAGCACTGATGGGATTTTAACTGTTTTCATGAGCCCAGCCGGGCGCGCAAACGGGATGTATATGGATGCACAAGACCATCTGATCGCCTGTGCTGACGAGAATAATGAGCTTTGGCGAATTTCATTGGATGGGAAAAAAGAGGTCCTCATGAAAGGAGTTGATGATAAAGGAAAACTATTCAATGGACCTAATGATGTATGGGTTCACCCCAATGGTGACTACTATTTCACTGATCCGCTTTACAAGCGCCCCTGGTGGGGAGACCGTAACGGTAAAGAAATGGATGGGCAGCATGTTTACCGCCTTGAGGCAGGGAAAGACAAGTTACCCATCCGTCTCACGAAGGATTTAAAACAGCCCAATGGGATCATCGGAACTCCGGATGGAAAAACGCTTTTTGTTGCAGATATCGGGGCTGGGCATATTTACCGCTACGTCATCCTTTCTGACGGGGCGTTGGGGGATAGACAGCTCTTCTGTAAAGGTCAATCTGATGGCATGACGCTTGATGATGTCGGAAATCTCTATATAACAAACTCCCGCGGGGTTGTGGTTTATGATAAAACGGGTGAAGAAAAAGAAGTAATTAAGGTGCCAGAAGGCTGGACCGCAAACGTCAGTTTTGGAGGAAAAAACCATGATGTTCTCTTCATCACCGCAAGCAAGGGTTTTTATAGTATTCGAATGAAGCAGAAGGGCGCTAACGCTACCAAATGAGAATTTACTGGGGAATAGTGCAAAAAAACGCCACGGTCAGTGTTCCTAATTCACAGGCGTGACTTTGATGATAACGCAGGTGAAATCATCGTCCAAAGAAGGGCTGTTCGCAAAAGCAATTCCAGCCTTGTAGATTTCGTCAATGATTTGACTGGAGGTCTTTCTCATATTCTTGCGAATGACTTCCAGTATTCGTTCTGGGCCGAACATTTCCTCTGATTCTGAAAATACTTCCTGCATTCCGTCTGTCATAAGGAGAATTAAATCGCCTTCATCCAGCGCAATGAATTCGCTTTGAGTATAGGTGGATTTTTCTTTGCGTCCCAGAACGATGCCGGTTCGCGTTAAACGCTGTTTCACCTGCCCCCCGGAGTCCAGAATATATCCTGCAATATGACCGGCATTGGCATAAATTAAAGATGGAGGCCTGGAGATTAATCGCAACAACGTCAGAGTAACATAATGCTTGCCCGCCATATCCTCTGCCAGCACTTCATTGGTTCGCGTTAAGATTTCATCCAAAGATTCTCGGGTTCGAGAGAGTATTCGCAGATAGGCACGAGTTTCAGCCATCAGAATGGCTGGCCCCAGACCATGGCCGGATACGTCTCCCAAACCCACATCCAAAGTGTGTTCGGACTCGGAGAAAAAATCAAAATAATCACCGCCTATTTCTTCTGCCGGATAGGATTTTCCAGCAATATCATAACCGGGGAAATCCGGTGGCTCCGATGGATAAAGGTTTTTATGAATTTCTTGTGCGATTCGAAGTTGCTCTTTACTCCGGCTGCGCTCAGCTTGTGAACGTTTCCATTCGGTCACATCACGAATGGAAAGGCAGGCGATGCTTTCGCCTTTCAGAATAATTTTGCTGACATCCACTTCGATATCTACAACTTTTCCCGTTTTATGCAAGGCCTGTGTTTCTGTACGCTCAAAGAGATGGACAGCTCCGTTTTTGATACATTCGTTTAAGAGAGGCAGTTGCGGGAATCGTTCCGGCGGTTGTAAGGTGGAGAGGAGTTGCTGTTGGAGAAATTCACCTGGGTAGCCAAAAATGGTTTCTGAAGCCGGACTGCATAACAGAATTTTTCCGTCAGTATTGACGAGAATGAGTGCATCTTTGGAGTTTTCCCAAAGAGTGCGATAGCGATATTCGCTCTCTTTGAGGGCCATTTCAGCCTCTTTCTGGGCTTGTCTTACCCGGGCATCTCGCAACTCCCGCTCAACCACAGCCCCAAGCTTCTGCAGATTGTCTTTAAGGACATAGTCGTTAGCGCCTGCCTTCATGGCGGCTACGGCTTCAGCCTCCCCAATGCCGCCGGAGACGATTATGAAAGGGATGTCGAGCTTGGTTTTTTTCAGGCACTCCAAGGTGTCCATCATTTTCAAATTAGGCATGAAGTAATCCGAAATGATGACGTCCCAGTGTCCGCCTGAAATAATTGATTTTCGGAAATCGGCTAATGTCTCTACCCGTTCCATCTCAGTTTCGAAGCCGTATATTTGCAGTTTTGCTGCAATCATTTGAGCATCAAATGCAGCGTCATCCACAACTAGAAGTCGCAGTGACGGTTTTTTGGAAGATGCGGAAGAGTTTTTTGGCACAGGTGGTATAAAATTTAGTTCATGAGTTCTTTTTGGGTTTCAGCAAAAGCAGTGATAGCTTGGTCCAATTCTTTGCGAGTGTGCGCTGCGGATATTTGAGTGCGAATCCGCGCCTTGCCTTGAGGAACGACCGGATAAAAGAATCCGACCACATAGACGCCTTTTTCGAGCATTCGAGCTGCGAACTTTTGAGCCAGAACAGCATCACCCAACATAATGGGAACGATAGGGTGAGTGCTTTCCGGAATGGTAAAGCCCAGTTGGACCATGGCCGCTCTGAAATACCGGGTGTTTTCCTCAAGACGGTCCCTAAGCTCTGTGGAGCGATTGAGTATTTCTAAGGTTTTAAGGGTCCCCGCACAAATGACTGGAGCAAGGGTGTTGGAGAAGAGGTAAGGACGAGAGCGTTGGCGAAGCAAATCAATAATCTCTTTGCGCCCACTTGTGTAACCGCCAGAGGCTCCCCCTAAAGCTTTTCCAAAGGTTCCAGTCAAAATATCTATCCGCCCCATAACATTGTGGTATTCATGGGTTCCCTTGCCGTGTTTTCCCATAAAACCTACAGCATGCGAGTCATCCACCATCACAATAGCATCGTACTTGTCTGCCAGATCACAGATAGCCGGTAGGTTGGCAATATAACCATCCATAGAGAAAACGCCGTCGGTGGCAATCACCCGGAACCGGCAGGAAGCTGCGTCTTTAAGCTGTTGCTCCAAGTCTGCCATATTATTATTTTTATAGCGAAAGCGCTTTGCTTTACACAGCCGAACACCATCGATAATGCTGGCGTGGTTCAATTCGTCAGAAATAATGGCGTCTTCAGCAGTTAATAGTGTTTCAAAAAGCCCCCCATTTGCATCAAAGCATGAAGAGTAGAGGATAGTATCCTCCGTCCCCAGAAACTCACTAAGCTTCTGTTCCAAGGTCTTGTGTAAAGTTTGAGTGCCGCAAATAAAGCGCACGCTTGCCATTCCATAACCCCACTGCTCCAGTCCATCTTGAGCCGCTTGTCGAATTTCCGGATTCTGGGCCAGTCCTAGGTAGTTATTTGCGCAGAGGTTAAGGACAGGTTTTCCACCTTTGACTTGCACAACACTACTTTGTGGAGTGGAAATAGGACGCTCTTCTTTGTACAACCCGGCCTCGCGGATTTCATTTAAGGTGTTCTGAAGATGTTTTTTGAATGGTGCCTGCATAACATTTTAAATACTTACTCGGGCAGTTTTGCCCGGTCGACGTCGACGGCATTCTATTATGGATGTGAAGACTTTGTCTAGACAAGATAAAGACTTTCGGCGTGTTTGATCCTTGAACCAACCAATAATCAATAATTTACTGACATGAAGGAGCCTTTATATTAGCATAACGCCTAGAAGCAGCCCCTCAGTAGGCTGTCTTTCAATAGAGAATTAAACGAAAGGTTTCAAAAATGTCTATGCCAGATAATAAAAAAGAGCTTACCTCAACTCCAGCCATGGTTCCTCTTTCCCTTCCCAATAAGTTGGCGCCTACGCCTACTCAAGCTCCGCGCTACTCAATCCGGATTAAGAACGCCTCAGGACAAGAAGTGGTAGTGGCGGATCCTCGTGCAACACGTGCATTGGTTGCTTTGATGGATTTACATGCTGTTATAGGGGGGGCTGCATGTCATTGGGGGGGCCCATCTGCCTTTGCTGAAATCATGGCGGCTACCCACGCGATTATGTTTTCTGTCAAAGGACGTCAATGGTATGAAGCCTATAATTTTGTAAATGATGCCGGCCATACTGAAAATGGTGTTTACGCTTTGCGTTCCAACTACGGGTTTGATGGAATGAGCTTTGAGAGCCTCAGAGGTTTCCGTAGTTTCAAAAGCAAACTCACTGGGCACGGTGAATCTCATATAAATCCTGAGGGCGTTTTCCTGAGTAATGGCCCCTTAGGTTCGGCTCTTCCCCAAGCCCAGGGGCTGGCAATGGCGGATCGAGTTTCGGGGAATGATCGCTTAACACTCTGCACCGTTTCCGATGGTGCCTGCATGGAAGGTGAGGCTAAAGAAGCTCTGAGCGCAGTTCCCGGTTTTGCTGCCGCAGGGAAAGTGAATCCTTTTGTCCTTCTGCTTTCTGATAACAACACCAAGCTCTCTGGCCGTATTGATAAAGATTCCTTCTCCATGCAGCCTTCTTTTGAGGCACTTGGCGTTTTGGGGTGGAACGTCATCAAGGTCGAGAAGGGTAATTGCTTGGAATCAGTTTACCATGCCGTGGAGAAGGGGATAGAGGCGGCCAAGGCTAATCCTCTAAAGCCGGTCTGTATCTGGTTTAAGACGACCAAAGGTAAAGGGGTTAAATCCACAGAAGACAGTTCAAGCGGTGGGCACGGATACCCCCTTAAAAACGCGGAAAAAATAATCGATTTTATTGCTGAAATTTACGGTGGTTTTGAATACCTGCCGGGTGAATTTCGGGTTTGGGCTGAAAAACTTAATGAGCAGTGGATGCTATCGGAGGTTGCAAAAAAAGCCAAGCCGTCTGCCCCCGCGGCAGTTAAAAAGGAAAAAATCCAAGCTGGCCTGGCTAAAGGCGCGATCGAAGCTGCCCGTGAAGGCTCTCCTGTCTACTCCATTTGCTGNNGAGTTTCAAAAAGCATTTCCGGATCGTTTTGTGGAAGTGGGTATAGCCGAATCTAATATGATCAGCGTGGGCGCTGGATTTTCTAAAATGGGTTTTATTCCCATAGTGGATGCCTTTGGACAGTTTGGCGTTACTAAGGGCAATCTCCCTCTCACGATGGCCAGCCTCTCTCAGGCTCCTGTTATCGGAATGTTTTCGCATGTGGGTTTGCAGGATGCAGCCGATGGAGCATCACACCAGGCGACCACGTATTTTGCAGCAGTTTCAGCAATTCCGCACACGGTAGTGATCACTCCATCCTGCTCAGATGAGGCGCAATCTTTAATGTATCAGGCGATAAAAAGATTGGAGACCGAGCGCAAGGCAGGTAGAGATGGAGAGTCGGTCCTCTTTTTTGTCGGAAGAGAAAATTATCCGGCATTCTGGACCCCCAATGCCCAGTACCCATGGGGTAAGGCCCAAATCTTGGCGCAGGGAACTGATGCTGTGATTATAGCTTGTGGACCGCTTTTGGGATACAGTCTCAAGGCGGCTGAAGTTTTGAAATCGCAGGAAATTCAGGTCACTGTGGTCAATAATCCTTTTACGAATCGTGTGGATATTGACACCCTTGGAAAGGCTGTGGAAGCAGCCCATGGGCGTGTGGTTACAGTGGAGGATCACCAGATCACTTGCGGTATGGGTGCACAGGTTGCTCATGCCCTGGCCCAAGCTGGAGTCAGATGCAAAATGAAATCATTAGGCATTCGCGGAGAGTTTGGTCGTTCTGCGTACATGGTTGAAGAGCTCTATAAATCTCAGGGTATGTATACGGATGATATTGTTAACGCCGTCATTGAGCTGAAAAAATAGGTTTTTAAATGAAATTCAAAAATCTCCCGGAGGAGCTTCCCGTCGAAACTCGTGTTGCCAGTGCTCTGAGTCAAACTCAGATATTGGATATTCACACTCATCTCTATGACCCTGCCATGGGGAAGATGCTCCTTTGGGGGATAGATGAACTTCTCACCTACCATTATCTGGTGGCCGAGTCTTTCCGCTTCTTCAAGATGCCCTATAAGGACTTCTTTCTTTTGGAGAAGAAGCAGCAGGCTGAATTAATTTGGAACGAACTATTTATCAAACATTCTCCGATTTCAGAATCTTGCCGGGGGGTCATTACGACTCTGAATATGCTTGGGCTGGATGTCAATAGGCGTGATTTAAATTCTATTCGGAAATGGTTTGCTCAACGCACGGTAGAACAACATGTCGAAGAGGTTTTTGAATCTGCCAATCTTTCGGCAGCGGTCATGACAAACAGTCCTTTTGATTCGGAAGAAAGTGCTTTTTGGAAGAAAGGATTTTCTAGGGACTCACGGTTTTTATCCGCGCTCAGAGTCGACCCGCTGGTCTTGGAGTATAATAATGTTGTTGGTTTTCTTCGCCAGCAGGGTTTTGACGTTCGTTCTGATCTGGATCAGAATACTCGCGACGAGTTAATGCGTTTTCTCCATTTATGGGCAGATACAATCCAGCCTTTGTATCTCATGGCCTCGCTTCCTCCGGGTTATTCTTCCGCTTTGGATTCTGAGGATAGTTCAATATTAACCCAGGTTATCCTCCCGTTTTGCAAAACCCGAGGTTTACCTTTTGCTATAATGGCAGGCGTTACTCGTTCAGTGAATCCGCTTTTGGGGTTGGCTGGAGATAGTCTTGGTTCCTTTTCGATTGAGTCCATCGAGAAGTTATGTAGGACATTTCCTGATAATAAGTTCCTGGTCACTGCTCTCTCCAGAGAGAATCAGCACCATCTCTGCGTTGCATCACGTAAATTTTCTAACTTACACCCTTTTGGATGTTGGTGGTTTACTAATATTCCCACCCTAATTGACGAGATTTCTAATTTGCGTTTTGAGCTTTTGGGGTTGAGCTTTACTCCTCAGCATTCTGATGCACGCGTCATGGACCAGCTTCTCTATAAATGGACTCACTTTAAAGAGTCATTGATTCTCACGCTTGGGGAAAAATATTCGGCACTGGAAGCCTCCGGATGGGATGTTGGCGATGAAGAGATTAAGCGCGATCTGAAAGGACTCCTTGGAGGAGAATTTCTGAAATTCTCTGGCATATCCTCGGTTTAATGATTACGTGTGGCGGCCTTTTTGTTTTTAATTCGCTTTGGTGGACGGGGATTTGGGGAGCGAGTGAAAGATTGACACGGCGCTTTTAGGCAAAAGCAACGCGCTTTCACTGGCAGACTCAAATCGGGGCCTTTAGGTTTCTTCTGTTTTCTTCTTACAAAAACGGCATAGCTGGGATATTCGTTTTTAAGGTTTGTCCTGAGGACGTTAGTAGTGGTGCCGTTTCGAGCAGAAAAGAGGAAAAAGCCTTCTAAAAAGGTTTTTCTCTTGAAACAAGAGCCGGAAGAATGCAGAATCTCCCCCGCGTAGCGCAAGCGTTACCATTTAGGTGCCTCGGTAGCTCAGTTGGTAGAGCAGTTGACTCTTAATCAATTGGTNNTCCTAGCCGGGGTACCACTTCAAAATGTTCCACATCTACTTCTCCACAGACGGATACCCTTTGTCTACATACGTGTAATTGTTGCTTAGTATGCATAAATACGCAGGTCTCCCCGGTGTTGGTGACTCGTCCTCGCTTCTGATTTTTTTTGAAATTATTTGCGCTCTTGTTTTTCAAAGTATAAATTGAGCCCCGTATGTTATTAGGGATTTTTCTGTTCGTTTGTTTATATTTTTACTTGGCGTACCGTTTTTACGGGGGGTATTTGGAACGGGCTTTAGGGGTAGATAAGACTCAAGTAACACCCGCTCACTCAATGAGGGACAGTGTGGATTATGACCCGGCTCCAAGACTTATTTTATTCGGTCATCATTTTAGTGCAATAGCAGGCAGTGGTCCTATTGTGGGACCCATAATAGCATCTTTGGCTTTTGGTTGGATTCCCGCTCTTCTTTGGATTTTGCTCGGATGCGTTTTTCTGGGTGCTGCTTTCGACTATATTTCCATTATTGCCAGCATCCGTAATCAGGGGAAATCGTTGGGACAAATAGCCCGGGAGTTTATGGGTGGGTTTTCCTATCGGATTTTCCTAGGTTTCCTGTTAATCATTCTAATGTACATCCTGATTGTTTTTGTGGATTTGACAGCGGCCACTTTTGCGCCTCTTTCTGAGGATGCTGTTCAGCAAGGTGGAATTGTTGCGACGTCCTCATTGATTTACATAGGGTTGGCATTAGTTTTTGGTTTGGCACTGAGGCACTCAGGCCTTACCAGTAACCAACTTACTTTGATTTTTGTTCCGTTTATTTTTATCATCATTTGGTTCTCGACATATATCCCTTTGACTCCGGACGTTGTGAGCAGGCTAGGATTTGCACCCCAAAAAACATGGACTGTTGTTTTATTGATTTATTGTGTTTTTGCGTCTGTTTTACCCGTATGGATCCTATTGCAGCCGAGAGATTTTCTTTCTTCATTTCTCCTTTATGCATGTCTTTTGGGTGGATTTCTCGGAATAGTGGCAGTGGGTATTAGCGGGAAGTACTCAATTGAATATCCATCTTTTATTACCCTCAATAGTGAAACGCTGGGACCTATTTTTCCCATCATGTTTGTCACTATTGCCTGTGGAGCCATTAGCGGATTTCACTGCTTAGTTGCGATGGGGACAACTTCCAAACAATTGGATCGGGTATGCGATGCCAGACCGATTGGATATGGAGGAATGTTGTTGGAGGGTGTGCTTGGCGTTTTATCTATCGCAACGGTGATGATTTTGGTCAAAGATCCGGGAATGACTCCTCCAGCCGTTTTCGCGAGCGGTTTGGGTACTTTTTTGGAAATTTTTGGATTAAAACCTCTTTATGTGAGCGCGCTGGCTTTGTTGGCTGTGAGCACTTTTATTCTTACTACATTAGATGCAGCGACCCGTCTGACGCGCTTTATCTTGCAAGAACTTTTGGGTTTATCCAATACGTTTGGTATGCGGTTGGTATGCTCTGTTTTAATTGTCATCATACCTGCAGCCGCAGTTCTTCTAAATCCGAGTGAACGTCCTGTTTGGCAGCTGATCTGGCCGGCTTTTGGTTCGACAAATCAGTTGTTGGCAGCGCTGGGGCTCTTTTTTCTATACCTTTGGAGACGGAAATCTTCTAGAAAAACGCTCTTTATCAGCATTCCGATGGTTATCATGTTTGTTATTACAATCACCGCAATGGTACAGCTTACGGTGAAAAGTCTCGTGACGGGCAAGGACTGGGCTGTTGGGATAGTTTGTGTGTTGCTGCTTTTAATGACTATTTCTATTCTGTGTGACGTTCTCTGGAAAATGTATCAAGCAAGAAATAGCCAGACTTAAAAGAGGCGAAGCTTAAGATTTGATATCTGCCGAAATATTAGGCCTAAACTGGGGATGAATAGAAAGCTGGTAGCGGCTTTCTTCAGAGAGTGGGCGTTGGTGATAGACCGATTGGAGAATGGGCTCAGCGCTGGTTGATCTTTGGGCGCGAGCGAGCCAAGTGTGGTCCAGGGGTGTTTCAATGAGACTCAGGGTGTTTGATGCCACTGTTGTTTCTTCTTTTTCACCTGTTGCAGCTCCTTTCCCTACATAAAAACCTGCTAGGAGCAAAGTGGAGCGAAGGAGAGTAGCTCTTGAATAACTTACTAAAAGGCAGGGGGTGTGATCGGACAGTACGTTTTTTAACTTTTTAAAAAGATCAAGTGTGTACATGTCGGGGTTTTTCTTGGGGGAATACGCATCATAAAGGATTGCCGAGGGAGAGGTCATCTTTTCCATTTGCGATGAAGCAGAATGAAGCCATCGAGGAAAGTCTCCATAAATGATTTCCCAACTTACGCTAATCTGTTTGTACTGGAAGGATGCTTTGTGGTTATCGAGCAATTGTTGGACAATATCCTTAAAAGAAGATAGGTAAGAAAGTTGCTCAGTGTGCTCCAGTGCAAATTGAAGTGGTTTCAAGTTGTGTTCAAAGCTGTATATAAGAATTTTCCCTGTAAATTGGGAGGCCTCTTTGATTACGGCTAAGGCATTAGCTGCAGCACCCAGACCAACATCCCAGACAACAAAAGGTACGGCCAAAGAATTGATACGTTCCAGATGGATTTGCTTGGCATATAGGATATGCCCTTCAATCTCCGGGCCTACCACTGGATGATAGGTTTCTGCTACACCCACGCAATGCAAACTCCAAGCGCCATTGGGGAGCTGCACAAGTTTATGTTCGGAATGAGGCATTAGGGCACTTATCTTTCTAGCTCTTTTAAGGCTCGGATTCGAGCTGAGGGAACATAATTTGCAATGAAATCTTTACGAAATTCAGAAAATGTACCTGACTCAATATGGGAGCGAATCTCCTGCATCAGCTGATTATAGAAGTATGAGTTATGGATGCTCATGAGGCGAAGACCTAGAATTTCGTTTACGTTAAGGAGATGGCGAATATAGGAGCGAGAATGGTTTTGGCAGGCGAAACATCCACAGTTATCTTCAATAGGCTTTAAGTCAGCCTTTACGTGTCCGGCCTTGATATTAATTGTTCCTTTGCGTGTAAAGGCGGTTCCATTCCGAGCAACGCGCGTCGGTAAAACGCAATCGAACATATCTACGCCGCGAGCAACCAATTCCACCATTTGTGCCGGTGTTCCCAAGCCCATAGCATAACGGGCTTTGTCGGACGGGAGGTGAGGTTCAGTCAACTCCACAGCCTGCATCATTTCCGGTTCGGGCTCTCCCACACTTACCCCGCCAATAGCGTAACCATCAAAATCCATCGCGACGACTTCTTTTGCACAACGTTCTCTAAGCCTGGGATGAATTCCTCCTTGGCAAATTGCGAAAACCATCTGCCCCTCTGCGCGGGGCTGCTGTCTACACTCCTTGGCCCAGCGAATGGTACGATCCACCGCCGACTGAAATTCCCTTGGAGGAGAATCATGTGGAGGACATTCGTCAAATACCATTGCTATATCTGAGCCCAATTTTCGTTGGATGGCCATAGCTTCCTCTGGGCCGAGGAAAAGAAGTGAGCCGTCCAAGTGTGAGCGAAATTCAACTCCGTTGTTTTTAATTTTGCGAATCTTCGCCAAACTGAAGACCTGAAACCCTCCACTATCGGTTAGAATTGGCAGATGCCAATTCATAAAAGAATGGAGTCCACCAGCAGCCTCTATTATCTGCATTCCCGGGCGGATACTTAGGTGGTAGGTGTTACCCAGAATAATCTGAGCTTTTATTTCCAAAAGTTCCCTGTTATCCAAAGCTTTTACACTGGCTTGTGTCCCGACAGACATGAAAACCGGAGTTTCTATGACTCCATGTGTCGTATGCAAACGCCCTCGGCGAGCTTTGCAGGTTTCATCTGTTTTGATTAGCGTAAACATTCGCAGCGCAAGATGATAGCGGCTTTAGGATTGGATTCAAACAAAATGTGATAATAAGCGGCTTCCACTGGCATTCGGCAACGAGTTTGCATGAGCACTTGGTTGAGAATATTTGTTTTATCTCTTAGACGTATTCTTCTTTAAAGAGAAAGCACGTATTCTGCCAATGCCTCCAATTCCTCTTTGCTTAGATGCTTAGTACGCCCATGTTTTTGTTCCTGATTACCGGTTGTTAGAATATCCATGATTGTTGCAGATGAGCCATTGTGCAGGTAAGGCGCTGTTCTCCAGACTTCAATGAGTGTTGGTGTATCCCATTTTGTATGGGGTGTGTCCCCAGGAACGGTCGTGCCGACGTCGTGAAGTTTTTGATCAGTATAATAGCTTCCATAATGGCATCGGAAGCAGCCTACTTTTGAGTCGTAAAAAATTTCTTTTCCCTCTATGGCTTTGGGGGAGAGCTCTCCATTCACCAGGTAAGGGCTGGGCTCCGGCGTTAAAGATTTCAGGTAAGCATCCATAGCCTTTGCCTGATCTTCGTCTACTTGGGAGAAGAGAATCCCCCGGATTCCGGAACGAACCGCATATTCTGCATCAGGACGGATGCCTGTTACCATAGCCGGTGGTGTACGATGTGAATAGAGTAAACTTTTTGTGTTTTTCGAATTGTCTATTCCGTCGTTCATGAGATCCCAATTGAAGCCATCCGCTCGCGCATCCGGGTGGCATCCAATACAGCTTTGCCAATTCTGTTTGCAGAGCATAGCGTCGTTAAAATACATCTCTCCTTTGCCTTCAAGGCTGAGCGAGTAATCAGAATTAAGCTCAACAACTTGAGTTTCTATTTTCGTAGGGAAGGGGAAGTTGGATGTTTCCGGGAGTAATTCCAAATCTATTATTCCCAGTGTATCGGTGAAAAAGTTGGCGACAATCACCTTTGAAC
>LSQX01253538.1_pt1 | contig 30743 bp, 24 predicted proteins | sample 654561 | NCBI WGS metagenome assembly LSQX01 (sample SAMN04489861, study PRJNA283612) | anaerobic digester metagenome | isolation source: 4 biogas reactors fed with cattle manure at either 37C or 55C with and... | place: Denmark: Kongens Lyngby | collected 2014 | reverse complement strand
GCAAAACCTTTATTCCCCAGTTCGATTCTGGGTGGCGCCTTCACAACAAAGAAAAAACGGCTCCTGTGGGGGCCGTTTTTGTATTGTAAAATATAAAAATCATTATATCACTTATTCATGCGAAATTGTTTGTGATTTTACTTAATGCGATGGTAAACAGAGGATGTATTGACACAGAAAAAATTTGATGATATAATCAAAGGATACAAAACAAATGTTCAACGGCAATTAATTATGGAAGCTCTGGAGACAGAATTATGAGCGATAATAAAAAACGTCGTGCGGACGAATTTTGGGACCTTGCATCGCTTTTACCAAAGAAGCGCAAGGCGTCGCTTCCCCGGCAGGATCTTGATGTGTCGACAGTGCTTATCGAGGCGCCACCCTTGTCAAATGATAAAGCAGTGCCGACATCACCTGAGATAGCAGGAGATTTTTCGTCAATTCCGCAGCGCTTCCGCGAAGTTGAGCGGCCGGGGGCACAAAAAGAACATCAAAACCCCGGCCTTCAAGAAAAGAAAGCGACAACATCCGCCGCTAAAACAATACAAAGGGGCTCCTTTGGCGAAAAACACGCATTGATGCGAAGTTCATCCCGCGCAAATATGAGAGCGGGAGCAGAGGTTAAAACAATAACAGAAACAAAAAAAGAGAACAGTCCCAAATCGGACAGCGGCATCAAAAATAGTGGTTATTATAAAAAGGAATTATCGCCTGATCTCCAGAGAAAAAATGATATTAAAATTGATGATAGTGACATTGTCAGCCGTGTTGCGCGCGGGGTGGCAGATATGGTAAGCAGCTTGACATATGACATCCGCGAGCGCAGCAACACATATAATACAGGTCGGCAGCTGAAAAAAGCCGAGATAGAAGTGCCCAAAGCAGAGATATACGAGCCGGAGGGAGGATTAATAAAGCGTGTAAAAATAACGCGCTGGCCTGGACGGTTTAACTTTTATGAGGGCTTCCGTGAGGATGCAATGCGGTATCATCGCTTAAGGGGAAAGCCGTGTCCGTATGTCCAGTTTTTTTCTTATACTCCGCAGTATAGGCATATGAATGCCGCACAATTGGCTTATTACCTTTATTTCCGCGAGTGTGTCCAGTCAGGCAATCCTATTAATGCCGATCTCAGCTATGTACTTCTATATGTATATGAAATAATAAATTTGTATGATGCCATACCACCCCAGCGCGGGCTTTCACTTCTTTTAGACATATGGCTTTTTTACAAAGATCAGCACAAACCGCTTAATAAATACCTTGCTGAGTGGGTATGCGACTATTGTTTGATTCATAAATTAACCCCGCCTGCTAAAAAGCTTGCTCCGATATTAAGCCGTGCGCTTGAAACGGCGACGCTTCGCGAATTTTACATCACAGCGGGTGCGGAATCAGATGCTGAAACACTGTGCTCACTTTCGTCTCATTATAACTGGCGCGACAGCAAATATATCCACCCGGCAGACGATAGTGAAGAAGCGAAAAAAAAGGCACATTCGATCGAAGAGCTTTTCTGGCGACATATATACGGCGCCATTAATTACGCGGCGGCGCGTACGGGGGATCCTCGTTTGACGGTTGGCGCGATGCGCCCGGCAAAAATTGTACGTGACGCTTTTTGCGGCTCGCTTTGCGCCCACAATGTCAAGCGTAGGCTTGAAGTTGAGTACCTTTCGTATTCGCGCTCGCAAGAGCAGCGCCTTTATATCACAGATATCGTAAAGCATGCGGAAAACCGCGTGCGTGCCGCTTTAGGCATTAAACCGCGCCTGCGTGTCACATCGCTTGACGATAAAACAAAGGCTGTAATAGACGAATATTTTGCCCGTGAGCTGCCTTTAGCCGTCAAGCGTACATCATCATCACGTAAAGAAGCAGAGGAAGCTAAGGCGCGTTATTATGAGGCTCTATATGGCCCGGATGACAAAGGAGAAGTCAGTGTAGCTGCTGCAAAAGAGATAGAGAGAGAATCGTGGGTTGTCACTGAACGTCTAACATCAGCTTTAGATAGCGAATCGGGACTTACAGCGAGCGATGGTGAAAATGTTGTTTTTAGCGGCACTGATAGCACAGGTGGTACCCGGAGTAAAATTACAGGCGTAGGTGATAGTGTCGCTGAGAGCTATAATGTAAATGAAGCTGATGAAACTGATTATATAGACGGCTATGACGGTGACGATCTTTATGCTATTTCAGGCGGATATGATGGCAATATAACCGGCTCAAATGTAACGATAGGCGAATATCAGGGTAACAACACAGCCGGCGGCAGCTTTCTTGAAAAACTTGACCCTGTTTGCCGTGAGTTTTTATTGACGGCGTTTGTTGGTGATGTCGCGGCACAAACAGAGTTATGCCGCAAGCATGGCGTCTATGCAGATGACATCGCAGCACGCATAAATGAAGCGTCAGCTGACGATGACAACATAGGTGATATTATACTTGAGATGACCGCCGACGGATATTATACCGTCATAGAAGATTACAAGGAGGAGATTACAGTTTGAGCAATAAGGCAAACGTAAACGAGAATCAAGCAGCTCAGCAAGCGGTGCTGTCGCCAGCTGCGCAGCTAAAAATCCCGCGACGTATTTTGTCGGCTCTTATGACGAGTCTGTTTGCCGGCGTTGTGCCGCGTTCCGGCGCACCATATATTGCGATTGGACGCAAAGATGAGATTGAAGCTCTGCTCTCCGACCTTGAAAAAACAGCGGAAGGCGGTTCTGCCATGCGCTTTATCATAGGCCGTTATGGAAGTGGAAAGAGCTTTCTTTTACAGCTTATGCGCGGATATGCCCTTGAACGCGGTTTCATCACAGCAGACGCCGATTTGTCGACAGAACGCCGCCTTTGTGGGACAAACGGCTCAGGCCTTGCGACATACCGCGAGCTAATGCGCAACTTAGCGTCGAAGGCATCACCAGACGGCGGTGCGTTACCGCAGATAATGGCGCGCTGGCTCTCCGATGTGAAAACAGACGTTGCCTCATCAGGGCTTGAACCGGGTAGTGAAGCCTTTTCTCGTGCCGTACGAGAGAGAATTTACACATCTGTCCGTAGTCTCGAGTCAAGTGTTGGCGGTTTTGACTTTGCCCGCGTTGCGGGGATGTATTTTGATGCCTGCGAGAGGGGCGATGACGAGCGCAAGAGCGCTTGTATGCGCTATCTGCGCGGCGAGTTTACGACGAAAACCGAGGCGAAATCGCAGCTTCCCGGCATCGGCGCCATAATTGACGACGATAACTGGTATGATTACATCAAGCTGATGGCGCGTCTCGTTTCCGCTATGGGTTATCGCGGCCTTGTTGTCTTTATTGACGAGTGTGTCAACCTTTATAAAATATCAAACCGGATAAGCCGCGAAAACAATTATGAAAAGCTGCTTACAATGTTCAACGACACCCTTCAGGGGCGGGCAGAGAGCCTTATGATTGTCATGAGCGGCACACCGCAATTCCTTGAAGATCGCCGCCGAGGTCTTTTCAGCTACGAAGCGCTTCGTAGCCGCTTATCCGACGGGCGATTTGACACAGGCGAATATAAAAATATGATAAGCCCTGTTATCCGACTGCGCCGTCTCTCCGATAACGAGCTTCTTGCTCTCATTTTGCGTGTTACGTCGCTTCATGCCCTTTATTATGGCTGGGAGCCGCGTATTACCGAAGGTGACCCCGAACGCTTCCTTTCAAAGTGCCTTGAGGTAGCCGGCGCTGACGTTATGATAACACCGCGCGAAATGATAAGGGACTATATATCAGTTCTCAATATACTTTATCAGAACCCGAATGCCGATTTCGCCTCTGTTGTGGGCACAACAGTAACGCTAAAACCATCGTCAGAAGATAGAGAAAGCGAAGACGAAATAAACATAGACAAGTCTGACATCCTAAATGAGCGGCCGAGGTCAAACTTCTCCCCGGAGGATATAATAATATAACGGCATAAAAGCCTCCTATAATCTCTGAAAGCGGTAAAAAACGGGCTTTAGCAATATAGTGTTGCTAAAGCCCGTTTTGTTCATAAAATCGGGGAGGTTATTTATTGACTTGAACTGCAATCCTTCTGTTTTTCAGCGTCAATATCAGAACTGACGGCAATAAGTGAATGAAGCTTTGATATACGAGGTGAGAAGTCTATGAAGCGGTACATCAACTTTGAAAACAGTCCGATTAAGGGGCCGTTTACTGCGGCGCAGACAATAGTACCTATGCCGATGCCGTGCAGTCGTCTGAAAAAGAGTAAGGAGAGTATAAGAGCAACAGCGAGGCTTGACCAGTCGTAAGCGATTTTAAATTTAGTCATTTTAATATGAAGGTGCCTTGATGCTTCCCGTACGAAAAGGTCATAAGCGCAGGGCGGCAGATATGAATTAAAGTATAAAGCAACACCAAAATCCGATGCCAGAAGCCCTACGATGTAAAGAAGAATCCTGACCCATAATTCGTCGGGGACATTGTTGGAATTGAAAATTATTATAAAGAAGTCAAGTATAGCACCATAAATGATAGCAGATAAAAACGATAGGGCGTATCGCCATTCAACGCGCTTGATTATGACAAAGAGAGTTGCAAGCAAAATCGCTTGTATGATGTATTCGGACATGCCAAACGTCAAGATGTCTGACACTTCCGAGATTATATAGGCTGGTGCGACAATCATCGAAAGGCCAAAGTTCGCCTTTGTCATCAGAGCGACGCCCATCGTTGTGAAAATAGCAGCAAGTATAAACGATATCTCTCCCCACCGGCGAAAATAAGGGGCTTTTGAGTTTTCCATATTAATTTTTTTATGCTCCGGGCAAAGTTTTATACTGTTAACCTATTAACCATTGATAGAGTTAAAACTTCAAGGTGAAGGCGTAAGAAAAAGAGAGTATTTTAGCGCTCCTCGCGGAAATATGATAGACCAAGTGCCGCAGGGCCTTGATTTTCCTTTTTATTGCGAAGGCTTACAATTATTAAGACGATTATAGTGACGACATACGGTAGCATTTTATAAATATTTTGCAAGTGAGTTATTTGCTTTACCCTGAGAATCGTCGAAATGTATTGAGAGATGGAAGAAGGCATATAAATGTTGAGCCAGAAGCAAGCGCCGAAGAGGTATGAACCCCAGATAGCATTTATCGGACGCCACATTGTAAATATGACAAGAGCTACCGCAAGCCAGCCGAGCGCTTCAATTGTTCCGCTGTTCTCCCATGTGCCTTTAATATAGCACATAACATAAAATATGCCACCAAGCCCGGAGATAGCGCAACCGGTGCATGTTGCAAGGTATTTGTAGCGTGCTACATCAATACCGGCGGCGTCAGCCGTTGCCGGGTTTTCGCCGATGGCACGGAGATTAAGTCCTGTGCGGGTTTTATAAAGAAAATAATCGGCGGCAATTGTTATGATTATAGCAAGATACACCATCCAGTTGTAATTGAAAAAGATTTCGCTTATCCGTCCGAAGGCGCTTGATACCCACGGAATCTTTGTGCGGAATGCAGCGCTTGTCGTTAATACTGATATCTGACCAACACCGCCAGAAAGTTTGTTAAGGGAGCCGCCGAAGAAGTTAGCCATTCCAGAGCCGAATATAGTAAGGGTAAGACCGGTAACGTTTTGATTTGCGCGTAGTGTTATTGTCAGAAACGAATATATAAGTCCGCCGAGAGCAGATGCAATAATTCCAGAAATGAGAGCTATTATAAGACAAATGACCTTGTTGGGGTCGTCGGTGTAATTTTCGTAAAAGTGAGCGCCGGCTATTGATGCGACGCCGCCGAGATACATTACACCGGGTACTCCGAGGTTTAGATTGCCTGATTTTTCAGTTAAAATTTCACCGACGGAGCCAAACATAATGACGGTACCGAATATGACAGCTGAGTTTATCCATGAAATAAGTGAATCAAGCGTCATTTACTTCTGCCCCCTTTCTCTTGCGACGGCGGAATATGAGACGGTAGTTTATGAAAAATTCAGAGCCAAGAATGAAAAACAGTATTATGCTCATTATTATTTCGGAAGCGTATTCATTGAGACCGAAGTCAGTAGCTATCTGTACAGCCCCCCGGTCGAGGAAAACGATCAGAAGCGATGCGGCTGCCATGGCAAGCGTGTTGAATTTAGATAGCCATGCGACGATTATTGCGGTAAAGCCGAGGCCGCCTGCTGTCGATTTTGATATAGTATGTGATATTCCCGCGACCTCAATAAAACCGGCAAGCCCGCATATAGCGCCGGAGAGAAGCATTGTGCGGATTATAACGCGGCGCACATTAATGCCGGCGTATTTTGCCGTGTTTATTGATTCGCCTACAACTGCTATTTCATAGCCGTGCTTTGTATACTTAAGATAAATGTAAACTAATACTGTTAATATAACGACGATTACAACATTATAGAAATATTTCATCCCAAATGCAGACGGGAACCATCCCGCCATAGTGTCGGGGTTAATCTGACCGACAGAATGGGAGTTCTTTTTATCCCAGATGTCAACGAAATACTCAACTGTCTGTATTGCAACATAGTTCATCATTAGTGTAAAAAGTGTTTCGTTTGTGTTCCATTTTGCTTTAAAAATAGCGGGCAGAAGTCCCCAAAGTGCACCGGCTATTGCGCTTACAACAAACATCAATAAAAGAAGAATATTTGTTGGCAAAATATTTAAATATATCATGCATGCGGCGGAGACAAGACCGCCCATGAGAACTTGTCCCTCTGCGCCGATGTTCCAGAAGCGCATTTTAAAAGCAGGGGCAAGTCCTACGCTGATGCAGAGAAGAAACATTACATCGCGTATTGTTATCCATGTGCGCGTAGCGGTGCCGAAAGCGCCGGAGAACATGGAAATATATACTTTTATCGGGTTGAGATCTGTTATACAAACGATAAATAGGGCGGATAGAATAAGAGCAATTAAAATGCCAAGCGCGCGAATGCAAGATGCAATGGTGAAAGGGGTAAAGTCGCGCTTTGTGATGCGCAGAAAAGGCTCCTTTACCTTTGGCGCTCCCGATTTTACATTAGATACGGGGATTTCTTCAATACCTTGTTTGTTCTCATCCATATTATTTCTGCTCTGTTGTGCGTTTGTATTAGAATTTTCGCTGATACTCATGAATGTGTGCCCTCCTTCTCTGAAACGCCGGCTTTCATGCCTTCGACCGTCGTCATAAGAAGGCCAACTTCCTCTTTTGTTGCCCGTCTGCCATCAAGAATACCTGTTACACGTCCCGCCGATAGGACGAGAATGCGGTCACATAATGCAAGCAGGACATCAAGGTCTTCGCCGACATATATGAGGGCCACACCTTTTTTCTTTTGCTCATTTAATAGGCGGTAAATAGCATAAGATGTGTTTATGTCAAGGCCTCGAACGGCATACGCCGTCATTAAAACAGATGGGGATGCGGATATTTCACGTCCGACGAGTACTTTCTGTACGTTACCGCCGGAGAGACGTCTAACTGGCGTGTTTAATGAAGGAGTGGAAATGTCAAGCTGTGACTTAATTTCCTCAGCTAATTTTCGCGGAGAACGGCGTTCCATGAAAATACGTCCGTTCTCATCGTACGATTTCAGCATCATGTTGCCCGTCAAGCCCATAGAACCGACAAGCCCCATCCCAAGTCTGTCCTCTGGAACGAACGACAATACAATGCCAAGATTTTTAATTTCTTTTGGCGATTTACCGATAAGAGACTTTTCCACGTGCTCCTCACCCGGCGCATAATATATAATTCTACTGCCAGGCTCCGTGCGGACAAGCCCTGCGATTGCTTCAAGCAGCTCCTTCTGACCGCAGCCGGCAATTCCTGCAATACCAAGTATTTCGCCGCTGTAAAGGTCGAAGCTTACGTTGTCGAGCGCTTTAAGACCATCGGGGTTGACTACGGTTAGATTGCGGACTTCAAGGCGTTTTATGGGGTTAACGGGAGTCGGTCGCTCTATTTGAAGCTCTACCTTATGTCCAACCATCATCTCAGTAAGAGAAAGCTCCGTTGCCTCTGATGTTTTAATAGAGCCGACGAATTCGCCTTTGCGCAAAATAGCTACGCGGTCTGAGACAGCCAGAACTTCATGGAGCTTATGCGTGATGATAACAATGGCATGTCCGTGATCGCGCATACGGCGTATAACGCCAAAGAGCTTCTCAGTTTCTTGTGGAGTAAGAACTGATGTCGGCTCATCAAGTATAAGTATGTCTGCGCCGCGGTACAAAACCTTTACTATCTCAAGAGTCTGCTTCTGCGAGATGCTCATATTGAATACTTTTTGGTCAGGGTCAACATCGAAGCCGTATTTGTCGCAAATCTCCTTGATTTTCGCAGCAATTTGCTTTTTTGCGAGGCTTTTTTCGGTCTTTTGTCCGAGCACAATGTTTTCGGCGGCCGTGAATACATCGATTAGCTTATAATGCTGATGTATCATGCCGATTTTTAGTGCATAAGCGTCCTTCGGCGAGCGAATCGAAACTTTTTTACCATCTACGTATATTTCGCCACTGTCAGGATAATAAATACCTGACAACATATTCATGAGCGTTGTTTTGCCGCTTCCGTTTTCACCGAGCAGGGCAAGAATCTCTCCCCGGTTTATTTCAAGTGTAATGGATTTGTTCGCCGTTACATGTCCAAATGTTTTCGTTATATTGACCATCCGGACGGCACAGGTGCGTTCCAAAGCGAAATAACCCCCGATTGTTCCGTTTTATTAAATATACTATAGCACTTTGCTTAAAACTTGCAAAGGGAAGCCGGGATTGCGGCTTCCCTTTACTGACTTTTTACTAATTATATACTATAAAGTGCTTTTTATGTGGATGTGTTTATGAGTTGTGATTTTTATTGAGCGCATTAGTCTTCAAACTCTCTGGCTTCATAAATACCATCGATGCGCAGTGAGAAGGAAGGAGCGCTCTGGAAATAAGACTCATGATAATAACCGTCGAAGACAGCATTGTCTGTGTCGTTAATGAAGTCACCGTCGGTGTCGGTTGCAAATGCTTCGGTTACCGTTTCACCATTTACAGCAAACGTACTTGTGTCAAACACATGAAGCTCGCCGTTTTTGATTTTTTCAATAACACCCTTGACATATTCGGCTGTTCCTTCGGCTACATTCTTACCGAGTTTTGTTATAGCAACAGCGTCGGTTTCATAGCCTTCAGCCCAGTTTGTTGCAACAGGCTCGCCGTTGATTATCTGAAGGAGAGCGTAGGCGTAATATCTGTCCCACTTGTTTGTAGCAGATGTCAGAGCTACATCGGGAGCAACTTTAAGCATAGAAACGTTGTATCCGACTGAGAAGACGAGCTTACCGTCTTCGTAAGCAGACTGGCAGGCTGACGGAGCGCCTGTGGAGTCAGCATGCTGACTTATTACAACGCAGCCGTCGGCGATAAGAGCTTCGGCAGTTGTGGCCTCGGCTGTCGGGTTGAACCAGGAGTTCGTGTACTGAACCTGCATGACAACATTATTGACTACGCTCTTAATGCCGAGGTAGAAAGATGTATAACCGGAAACGACTTCAGCGTAGTTGTATGCGCCGACATAACCAATCTTGATGTTGCCGTTTTTGTCAAAGTTCTCAGGACGCTTTTCTTTTGTAAGCTCACCCTTGTCGATAAGTTCCTTGAGCTTGAGGCCTGCAACAACGCCAGACACATAACGGGCTTCGTAAATTTTAGTGAAGGCGTTGCAGAAGTTGGGAAGTCCTGCTTTCTTAGCAGTATCGCCTGTCATGGCTACAAATGTTACATCAGGATATTCCCTTGCAGCCTGCTCAGCGTAGGATTGATGGCCATAGGAGTTTGTGAAAATGATGTCGCATCCTTGCTGAACAAGATCTGTGATCGCATCACCACAAGCGGAGTCCTCAGCAATGGAGTACTTCCATAAAATCTGGGATTTTGCGATGCCAAGAGCGGCAGCGGCATTTTCAATGCCTTTGATGTGCGAGTAGGAATAGCCTTCGTTTTCATCGCCGATGAGAACGACGCCTACCTTAATGGCAGAGGGGTCACCGGTAATGAGAGACTTATCAACCTTTACAGGGTTTTCGTCATCATTGCCGGAGCTTTCTCCGCAGGAAGCGAGAGAAATAGCGGCTGTAAATACGAATACCACCGCAAGGACAAGCGAAACAAGCTTTTTAAACATCTTTATCCTCCATAAAATTTATAAGTCAGAGGGACACCATCGACGTCACCTCAAGACATTCAAATGATATGTTGCATTCACGCGGCAGTCCCCGTGTTAAACTCACGCGTGATTTGCGAGAGAAGATAAAATCATATGAAGCGGATGCCATCTTTTGGGCTCATGGAAGCAATCTTTGCAAGGGACTCAACTCTAATTCCTTTTTTACGCAGGGCATCTCCTCCGCCTTGATATGCCTTTTCAATGACAATACCGGCTCCGACAAGCTCACTTCCGGCAATTTTTGTTAAGGTGACGAGCGCCTCAAGAGCACTGCCTTTAGCAAGAAAATCATCTATTATTAAAACACGGTCTTTCGGTCCGAGAAATTCACGTGATACGGTGACGTCGAAATAACACTGATGAGTGTACGAATAGGCACGTGTAACGTAAACATCACTTGATATGTTAATGGTCTTGGATTTTTTCGCAAAAACAACTGGGCAATTAAAAAACTGCGCCGTAATACAAGCTATACCTATGCCAGAGGCTTCAATGGTAAGTATCTTGTTAACGCCGCAATTTCCAAAAAGGTTATAAAATTCTTTGCCAATTTCACAAAGGAAATTGACATCTATCTGATGGTTAAGGAAGCAGTCTACTTTAAGAATATCCCCTTCGCCGATTTTACCCTCGGCTAGTATCTTTTTTTCAAGGGAAATCATGACGAGACCACCTCCAATAATAACCTACCTTAAGTCTAATATTTTTAAAGTTTATTTTCAATCGGCATAATTACGAATTTACTCATGCAAAATAAGTTTTATTGTGCAGATTGTTCATAAACACAGAGAAATTAAATAGTTTATATAGGTTGAACGTAACAATATATACAATTAAGGCGGAGATTTAATTAAAATAGAGCAACTTTATTATGTATATTATGAAGTGTAATTATTTCATTTTGTATTATCGTTATAAAATGCTGATGCGAGCAGAGCGGCTAAAACATATATTTAAAAATAAAGTTATTGGGAGTGCAATACAATATGTAAAACTGCAAAGCAAAAAACCGGCCGAAAATATGTCAGCCGGTTTTTATGTTTTATATGGATTATATGAAGAGTTTCATCGAAGGTTTTGACGCGCGACACACATTAAGTAAGCAGTGCGGCAGTTGGTGAGCCGGTGTTTTATATTATATTTCGACCATCTCACCGATTTTACAGTGATCGCTGTATGTGATCGATTCGGAATATTCAACCCTCTCGACCTCGCACCCGTCGCCGATAGTAACAACGCCACCGCGGACAAGCTTTGCCTTTGTATGAAAAATCTCGATTTTATCGCCCTCGATTGAATCAGTTTCAAAGGAGAAATCAGAGTTGCTATTTGAGAAAAATTTCGCGATAAAGTTAATAAAATAATTCGGGGAGTCATTTTTTATCGTGATATTTGTTCCGCCGATGCTTCCTGTGCGGCTGTTGCCACTTGGACAAATTGAGACATTACCGCCGTTCATAAGCCCGCTTACCTTAACTAAACCGCTTATAGTAATATTTTCAGCTATGAGATCACCGTCAATACGGGTAGAACCGGACATACTGACGGACGAGTTTGCGGAGACGGTGTTTTCGGCATGAAATGAACCGGATGAGCGTATTTCACCAGCAGAAACTGTTCCACTGATTATTGTTGAACCTGAAATTCTGACAGTTCCTGTGCTCTTGAGGTCTCCTTTTACTTTTGTCGATCCGGAACAGTTAAAATCACTACAAACGATGCTTCCTTCTACATTTGAGGCGCCTGAGCAGGAAAAGGATTCGCACTTTAAATCTCCCGTAACTTTACCTGCTCCGCTTATCCTTACATTTCTGTATTCGCCGCCGCTTATGGTGCCGCTCCCCGATATAGTGCAGTCGTTCATACATCAAGCTCCTTAAAAATATTAGTTATATCTACTTCACGTCCACCGTGTTTTAATCTTATAGTTTTAATTTCGGTGATGGGAATTCGGCGAGTACCTCCGGCCGTTTTAATAATGAGTGCAGCGGGGCCGTCATCACCATCATCCTTTTTTCTTATACGACGCGCAAGCTCTTCAAGAGACGTATCGTCGCGATTTTTAAGTATTAGCTCGACGCGGGAGCATACAAGCTCTCTCGGGAAAAATGTTTCCTGACCAGTATAAGTTGAGCGGCGAATGAACCACTCGTCAGGTATTAGCCCAAGCCGTCGCCATCGGTATAAAGTTCCGTATGAGATGCTGTATTTTTCGAGCAGTTCCTTTTTTGATATGAGCTCATCGCTTTGCTGATTATCCTCGCCTGTATTATAACCGCTGTTGTTTATATCTTCATTGTCATCAGAATGACCGGTTGCGCTCATACAATACATCCTCCCTTACCTAACACGACTATAACAATGTTACGGTAAAATTATACAGTAACAATGTTACATTGTCAATGGGGAGGGAGGAAATTGTTATAAAATTAGTTCTTACGTTCGACGGAATTAGCGTAAATATTGCCTTCTACATCACTGCAAATGACAGAGCCGTTATATACTGAAATATCGCCCTCGACGTCGTCACATTCAACATTTCCACTATTGACATTTATATCACCCTCGACGACCCCGCAGCTGACATCGCCGTCAGCTGAAACATCACCCTCGACGTCGTCGCAGCTGACAGAACCGCCTGTAACGCTCAAACTGCCCCCAATATCACCGCAGTCGACATCGCCACCAGCAGAAACATTGCCACCCACGTCGCCGCAATCAACATCGCCACCGGCAATCTGCACGCTACCTCCAATATCACCACAGCTTAAATCACCACATACGTTTACATTTCCGTTTATATTGCCCTCAACTGTGGTATTCCCGTATATATGAAGCTCGGTGACACCATCAGGAAGTGATACGGCGAAAGGCTCGGTTCCATCGTATTCGTCAAGACCAATAACGTTGCCGCGATATATACGTGCGATGTAAAGAGCGTTGTTGTCCGGATTATACGTATAAAAGTCGCTTTTAATGTTAATGTACCCCGGCTTCGGTTCATCTGACTGCGTAATTGAGGGAAGCTCGCCATCCGGTGATTTTGTTTTTACCAAAGGCTCGCGCTCAACACCTGTGAGAAGATAATCGATTGATACGCCAAAGTATCCGGCAATAAGCGGCAACAGCGATATGTCCGGGCATGATAGCTTATTCTCCCATTTAGATACAGCCTGTACCGTTATGCCGAATTCGTTAGCTAATACTTCTTGGCTGATACCCCTCTCTTGGCGCAGCTGCTTTATTACATCAGAAAACATGATTTTCATGTGGTGTAGTACCCCCTGTGTTGTTTTTGTCAAGTTTAAACTAACATGTAACACTTACCATGACCAGCACTTATTGGTTTAGTGGCAAAATAATTATATCAACCGCTGGTTGACATGTCAAAGTGGGTATGGATATATCAGGGGACGCTGTCCCCTGGACCCCTGCATCTTTCTTTAGGAAAGAAAGATGCAAAGAACCAAAAACGGCGACATATCGCACCGCCGTTTTTTTCATCGGGATTCCAAAGGGGCATGGCCCCTTTGGTGGGGTTTCCAAGGGGTGAAACCCCTTGGCTTACTATTTAAAAAAGCCAAGCAAATAGCTTGGCTTTGCAATCATATTTACCGTCCATAGACGTCGCTTGCGATTCTGACGGCGTCGGTTGCGTCCGCGCCATAGAAGTCAGCGCCGATTTTTTGTGCCGCAGTTTCTGTAAGAACGGCTCCGCCGACCATTACAAGGCACCCGGGCGCTGCCTTTTTAATCTCGGCGATCGTTTTCTCCATTGACTCGACTGTGGCTGTTGTCAGTGCGGAAAGGCCGGCAAGACGCGCGCCCGTACGCTTTATAGTGGCGACGATGTCTTCGGCGGGAACGTCGCGCCCGAGGTCGACGACGTCATATCCATGACTTTCAAGCAGGACGCGGACAATGTTTTTACCTATATCGTGAATGTCACCTCTTACGGTGGCGAGCACAATAACGCCACCTGATTTACCGTTGCTGTCCTCATTTTTGGCAATAGCAGCTTTTATGGTGTCAAAAGCGGCCTTTGCAGCATCGGCGCTGCGCATTAGCTGTGGCAGGAATATTCTGTTTGACTCAAAACCACGGCCGACTTCTTCAAGCGCCGGTATTATCTCACCGTTTATGACCTCCATTGCCGACATCGACATAACAGCATTGGCAGCGAGCGCTCCCGCGTCAGCGATAAGACCGTTTATAATGGCGTCTTTGAGCGTTTTTTGTGATTTTGGCGCTGTAACCGGCTGACTTACAATTTCTTGTGGTTTTACTGTTGATGTCGGCTGTGTCTGCGTTGCCGGATGTGCGGCTGCGAATGCCGTATAAGCTGCGGCGCCGGGGTCAAGTGCGTGAAGCAGCCTGTATGCGTAATAAGCGCCTAACATATTATCGCTTTGCGGATTTATGATAGCAGCGGACAGGCCATGTTCCATCGCGAGGGTGAAAAACGCCGCGTTTACGGTATCGCGTGTCGGCAAGCCAAACGAAACATTCGACACTCCGAGAACAGTTGGAACGCCATACCTTTCCCTGACAAGGGAGAGCGCGTCGAGCGTCACGGCAGCTGATGCAGGGTCTGCTGCAACAGCCATCGTAAGAGTATCGATGATGATGTCCTTTTTATCAATACCATACTCCGCCGCCGTTTTTATGATACGACCTGCGATTTCCGCACGCCCTTCTGCCGTATCCGGTATGCCGTTTTCGTCAAGCGTAAGCCCGACGACGACACCGCCGTATTTTTTAACGAGCGGGAAGATAGCATCCATAACATCGCGCCGGCCGGAGACGGAATTGACAAGCGGTTTTCCGTTATATATGCGCATTGCGGCGGTAAGAGCGTCAGCGTTTGCGCTGTCAAGCTGGAGGGGCAAATCAAGCGTTGCTTGTATTTCCTGTATTGTGGCTGTGAGGGCGGCGGTTTCGTCTATGTCGGGAAGCCCTGCGTTTACATCAAGAATGTGAGCGCCAGCATCTCGCTCCTCAAGCGCAATTTTTGTGATTGTTGAATAGTCACCCGCCCGCAGCGCAGCTTTCAGCTTTGGCTTCCCCGTCGGGTTGATGCGCTCGCCGATTATAACCGTACCACTATCGCCACCTATGACAACGCGCCGCGAATATGAGGTGACAACAGTATCATTTTTAGGTGTGGGTGGGGTAAGCTTGATATCGCGGCAGGCGGCAACTGTTTGGCTGATGAACTTCGGTGTTGTTCCGCAGCAGCCGCCGGCGACAGCAACACCGGCTGACATCATGCGCTTCACTGAAGCGGCGAAAACATCCGGCGTAATGCTGTAAACAGCTTTGCCACCGGCATCATGGGGCATACCGGCGTTTGGGTTAACGATAACGGGGACAGAAGCGAATTCAAGCAGCGCAGGAATGTGTTTTTCCATCTCAAGCGGGCCGAGCCCGCAGTTTAATCCGAGTGCGGCGACGCCAAGCCCTTCAAGCACAGCAACAGCGGTCGGAATATCGGCGCCGGTAAGAAGCCGCCCGTTTTCATCTATTGTCATCGTCACAAAGATCGGCAGAGAACAGTTTTCTTTTGCTGCGATGACAGCGGCCTTTATTTCATATAAATCCGACATCGTTTCGATGAGGATAGCGTCACAAAACTCACGTCCGGCAACAATAACATCGGCGAAAACGGAGACAGCTTCCTCAAAGGAGAGATCGCCCATCGGCGCAAGAAGACGCCCCGTTGGCCCGATGTCAAGGCAAACAGCACGGTCACCGCCGGTGTCTGCAGCAGCGCGGCGCGCTATCTCACACGCGGCGCGGACAGCTTTGGCATAATCTCTTCGGCGTAGGCGATTTGTCGAAAATGTATTAGTTTTTATCATGTCGCAGCCAGCGTCAAGATATGCTTTATGTACGGCGTACACTTCTTCCGGGTGCGTCAGCGTCCACGCGTCTGACGAAAGACCGGCGCCAAGCCCGCGCGACTGAAGCATAGTACCCATAGCCCCACAGAAAAAGACTGGCTTATGACCGATCAGCTCAATCAGATTCACCTTATAATCACCTCATATAAAATTTATCGGATAGTAAAATGCCACGGGCGCAGACGGTCGGCTTCCGATGCATAGGCGATGCCGACGCGAGGCGACGCCTCAATTTTATCGGGGCGGTATCCATCATCCTCGCACCAAATAATGCCTGAGTCAATAAGTGATACCCCGTTGTGATCGCGTGTTATGCCAAGAGCGCGCGTTAAAAGTCCGGGACCGGGCGCGCCTTCTACACCGCGTATTAAAACGGCTTCGGGATGACCGGCAGAACCTGTGACAATATTGAAAAGGTTGTGTATCCCGTAGCAAAGGTAAACGTACGCCACACCCCCTTCAAGGTAAAGGGTGCGGGTGCGCTCTGTCATACCGCGGTGGGCGTGGCAGGCGGTATCCTCCTCGCCATAATAGCATTCAGTTTCCGTGATTCGGCGGCGAATAACATTCCCATCGTCGCCCTTCACGCAAAGCAGCATTCCGCATAAGGCGGGGGCGGCTTCGGTTGCAGATAAAAGGTAAAAATCGCGTGGAATTATCAGCATAACATTGAATAGATATTTTTCATCTGTTTTTGATTATTATAGCATAGACACAATGGTTTGTGCGCGCTAAAAACAACACAAAACAGCGTATCACGAAAATTTTGTGAAAATCGCCGTTGTAACCGGCGCAAAGGGGCATGGCCTCTTTGGTGGGGTTTCCAAGGGGCGAAACCCCTTGGTGTATCATTGCAAAAAAGCCAAGCAAATAGCTTGGCTTTTTGATTTTTCGCTATTTATTGCTGTCACACAGCGGGTTTGTCACCACGGTCGAGGGTAATGACGATTTTACGATCGCTATCGACGCCTATGGAATGCGTTGAGACGCCGTCGATGCCTTGTATTTCGGAGTGGATGATTCTACGTTCGTAAGGGTTCATCGGCTCAAGGGTGATGCTTCTCTTGTATTTGAGGACTCGAGCCGCCATTCTGCGGGCAAGGGCGCGAAGCGTTTCCTCGCGCTTCTTTCTGTAGTTCTCAACGTCGATTATCACTTTGATGTGCTGCTTCTTTGTGCCATCCTCCTCGACCGGCGCGCGTCTGTTGGCGGCGAGGTTCGCTATATACTGAAGGGCGTCGAGCGTTTCGCCGTGGTGACCGATGAGAACCCCGGCATCTTCGCCTGTGATTTCAATCTTGCGCTCGCCTTCTTCGCCATATGAAGCGACGGCTGATGCCTTAAGGCCGATTGAGCGTATAAGCATATTTACAAGCTCAAGAGCAGGATCTTCATCTGGAATTGTATAAATAACTTTAATTTTTGCTGGTGAGCTACCTATGCCAAGTATGCCTTTTTTGGGGAACTCAAGAATTTCGTATTCAATGTTTTCGTTCATTCTTTCGCCGAGCTGTTCTGCGGCGGAGGCCATAGCCTCATCAATTGACTTTCCCGTTACGATAAGTTCTTTTTTCATTACGGTAAGCGCTCCGTTTTAAATTATTCTCCGGAGCCGTCCTCCTCTCCAGAGGAGCTACCGCTTTTTTTACTTGTGGTGCTACTGTCGGAACGATCACTCTTGAGCGGTGCTGCCTCGATGATGGACGGCTTATTCTTATTCTGTTCCTTTTTACCAGTATTAACTGCGGCGGGGATTGCGGTTTCTTGATCGTCGTCATCCTCGTCTATCCTATGGAGAGAGCGTACCTTTGGCCTATTAGGATTGGCAGTACCTTTCGCTGCGGGGCGCTTTTTGCCAAGATATTCGCGTTCTGCTGCCTTAAGCTCTTCCTCGGTGAAATGAGGAAGCGGATAAATTTTCGCGAGGGCTACTTGTTGTATGAGCGCAAGAATATTGCGGTATATCCAGTAAAGGCCGATAGCAGCCGGTACGATGTACGCAAAATAAACGCTCATCAGGGGCATCATCCACTCCATGATTTTCATAGAAGATTGAGCGGAATCGTCTGTATCAGGTCTGTAAGTGAACTTTTTTGTTATCTTCTGAGACACAAGTATAACGACAAACGTCAGCACTGGAATTAGCATAATCCAGCTCAAAAACGCCTTGCTGCTCGGTGCCGCCGAAAGGTCGATAGCCCCATTGAACATCGTTAAGTCAGGCATTCCTGCAATATCGGAAGCTGAAAGGGTTGGAATTGACGGGATGTTTGTTATTGAGTGTTCCTTAACATAAGAGATAATATTGATTTCTTCGTATCCTACGGTTAGAGTGACGCCTGCTGATTTTATAAAAGCCTTAAGTGCTGCAATAGTTGATGCGCTGAAGCGGCAGATATAAGTCAGCGGATTCTTTACGACGGCGAAAAGAGCAAAGATGATCGGAAGCTGCACAAGGAGAGGCAGACATCCGCCGGCAGGGTTGAAATGCTCCTCCTGATAGAGAGCCAATATCTCTTCATTGACCTTCCGCTTCGTTACGGGATCGTTACGCCCGGCATATTTTTTGCGTATCGCAAGCTCCTTCGGACGAAGACGAGCTTGTGTTATATTGTTCTTTTGCTGCTTGATACCGAGCGGCAAAAGAAACAGCTGCATGATAATAGCAAATAGAAGAAGGGCAAGCGCATAGTTACCTGTAATAGAGTAGCATATACGAATGATGAAACCCATCGGAATAAGGAGAATGTCCGTCAACTTAAAAGGACGGCCGGAATCTTCCTCAAGATCGATGATATCCGTTTCTGTGCCTGTGCCCGTATCAGTGCCTGTATTTGTTTCGCTGTCGATTGCCGTATCTGCCCCTGTTGTATTGCTGGTGTTATCGCTTGTGATAATCCCATCGTTTTCCGCAGAAATTATAACTGCAAAAGATAAGGCAATGAGCGAAATAGTAGCAGTGATTGTAATCAGCTTATAAAATAAAGCAAAAAGCGCTGTATTTTTCCTTTTAATACGCATCCTTTTTCCTTTACCGACGGAAATTGAGTGTCGGTGTCTTCTCTTTGATGTTATTGTTGATTGTTAACCTTTGACGTAGCAGAGCCGTCACTTCTCCGCGGCCTTCGTTTCATGACCCCCGGGCCGCCGCGTTCACCGGGGGAACGGGTATGTTTATCTCTTTTGTGAGTTATCGTTTATAAAATGTATTATGCGCCATACCCGTACGAATTAAATACCTTTGGGTTTAGTATGCTCCAGCCTCAGTTTTCATGTCTTGCTTACTTATCAGATTGCCTGCTTATGTCATCATTCAGCCTTTCGGTTTTATCGCCACTTTTACTTTTTTTCTCGGGAACGGGGTCAACTCCACCTTTACAAAAGGGATTGCATCGTAATATACGCCAGATGGCAAGAAACATCCCGAGGAAAAATCCACGTTTTTCAATTGCTTCTATCGCATATTCGGAACATGTTGGCACGAAGCGGCAACTCGGCCTTAACTTAAGCGGCGATATATAGCGCTGATAAAGGCGTATTAAGCAAACGGCAAGCCTTTTCATTGCTGCATTGCACTGCTGGCGACATCAGCGTCATCAGTTCCCTCGGCGCCTTTCGTGTTTTCAGAGCTGTTGTCGCCAAGGGTGCCTGTAATGCCCCCGTCTTTTAGAAAGGGCGCGTCTTCGTCTGCTTTATCGTGCATATTTTCACTGATTCTGCCGTCGGCGTCAGAAGAAAGAGTTTCGCTGCGCAAAAGAAGCCCAAGAGCATCAAGCGATATAGCAAGATCGGCCGCCACTACGGGAGTTTTTGCCTTTGCTGCAGCGTCACGGGCAACGATAATAATGATAAAACCACCCTTGACGCCATATTTGGTGTCGACGGCGCGATAAGCCTCGCGAAGCACGCGCTTAATCCTGTTTCGTATGACAGCTCCGCCGCGTTTCTTTGTGACAGTCAACCCAAGCCTGCTTACCGCCGTGTTTTTTGGGTATCTGTCATGCAACGCGTAAACAACGGCGTAATGTCCGGTGTGTTTTTTGCCTTTTGTGTAAGCGGCGGAGAAAAGTTTATTCTCGCATACCGCGGGGTATTTCATATCCGGCCTCTTTTTTCTTTAATCCGCTTATTTAATGCTGTGTTTCTATGCCGTAATAAAACCGAAAACCCTCCTTCCAGCCAGCGGCAACCTATTGCCGATCGGGCGGCGGCGGGTCTTTTTAAATCTTATCGGTTTAATCAATAGGAGAGCCGGGTTCTCCCTTTTGCGCGTCTTCTCTTGAGCACTTTGCGTCCACTTGCCGTGCTCATTCTCTTCATGAAGCCATGCTCCCTCTGCCGCTGGAGTTTTTTCGGCTGGTATGTTCTTTTCATCTCGCTGCACCTCCTCCGTAAAAAATCCGGCGGTGCGCTTTACTTCTTGCAAGCGCAAAAAAACAGCTCACCCCGGGCGTGCATAACGACATCATTTATTATACACGGACTTTTTCTTTATTGTCAAGTGCTATTTAGTATAGTGTATGATAGTTTGTTTTATGTTAGTCTTTTCTGTCTGTATCAATTCTGTTAGAGTGTTGTTTTCACAAAGTATTATTTTAAAATGTATAAGTTTTTACGCTAAATCGCTTTGTGTGCTCCGAAAAAGATAGTATTTTCAAAGTGAAGAAAAAAGCATTGTTCTTTTTTACAGTTCTCTATGCGTTTACCCTGAATCCTACTTATTTATAATTTATCTATTTGCCCACGCTATGATGTAAGATGACGGTAAAAATCTCTGAGCGCGGATTCTATTAAGCTAATATGTTGTGTTATGCAAAAATTTTATATTAATTGTGGTTGTTAATTTTTATATGCTTGAAAATAATTAAATAGAGGTGTAGAATAATACCTAATGTTTATAATTGGACTGATGTTTTTGTTTTAAAAAATATAATTATAACAATGTATAAATGTTGACATAGGTAAGTGCCCGTGGTATTATTGTCGGGGCGGACGGAGAGTTTCCCACAACAGGTATTATATTTGATCCTTTGTATTGTGCAATTTAATATTTAAGGAGAATAAAATATATGAGCCCATCACAGACAAGTGTTTACGCACTCTCATTCATTGTCGTTGTCGCAGCCTTTCTGTTTGCGTGGTATCTTTACTTCTGGGTAAAGAAGCATAAAACCGAAAACGAAAGAATCCGCGAGGTAGCCGATTTTATTAAATCAGGTGCGAACACCTTTATACGCAAGGAATATAAAATCCTTGCAATTTTTGCTGGTATAGCGGCAATAATCATCTTAGTTTTGCTACCTGAGCCCATCTGGCAAACCGACAACATACTGTCTAACGTCTCGATGGCAGTGGCCTATATTTTCGGTACTGTGCTTTCCGCCGTTGCCGGGAAAATGGGTATTGTCGTCGCAACTCTCTCAAACTCACGTGCGGCTGAAGCAACAAAAAAGGGCATCAAACCAGCATTTATGATTGGATTCCGCGGCGGCGCCGTAATGGGTCTTGCCGTTGTCGGCTTCTGCCTTTTCGGTGTTGCTGCCGTTCTCCTTATATTCGGCGACGCGTCAATCCTTCTTGGCTTCTCGTTTGGAGCAAGCTCTCTCGCTCTCTTTGCTAAAGCTGGAGGCGGTATTTTTACTAAAACAGCTGACGTCAGTGCCGACCTCACCGGTAAGGTTGAGCTTGGCATACCAGAGGACGACCCGCGCAACCCCGCCGTTATAGCCGACAACGTCGGTGATAACGTAGGTGACGTTGCCGGCATGGGAGCCGACCTCTTTGACTCGAACGTGGCTTCGATGGCAGCGGCGATAGTCATTGCACAGGCGCTTGACAGCAACGGATCATTCATAAATCAGGCAATGGTACTTGTCTATGCTGCTATAGGTCTTTTCGCATCAATATTAGGTATCGCAACAGGGCGTATCGGCAAGCATGGCTCGCCGTCAAGAGCGCTCAACTCCTCGACTTATGTCACGACAGGAATTTATCTCGTCTTAACCGCTATCGCTACGTATCTTTTCGATGGCTTCGAATGGCGTATATGGGGCGCTTCCGTCGTCGGCCTGCTTGTAGGTACGATTATAGGCATAACAACCGACTACTTCACGGACGATACAAAGCCGATAGTACGGCGCGTAGCTGCTGCTTCTAAGTCAGGTCCTGCCTTTACAATTCTTTCAGGCATATCATATGGTTTCATTTCATCGTTCCCGTCGATGATAGGCATTGCTATCTCAGCACTTGCCGCATATAAGCTTTGCGATCCGCTTGGCGAAGGCTATGCCATGTTCGGTATTGCTATGTCTGCTGTCGGAATGCTGTCCATCGTCGGCATGATCATATCAAACGATGCATACGGTCCGATTGTCGACAATGCAAGAGGTCTTGCTGAAATGGGCGGCCTTGGTGAGGACGCAATAAAGATAGCTGATGAGCTTGATAGCGCCGGGAATACGGTTAAAGCTGTTACGAAGGGCTTTGCTATCAGCGCAGCCGGACTTACGGTCATAAGTCTTCTTGGCGCGTATATGTCCGAGGTTAACGCAACATTAAAAGAGCTTGGCCGTGAAATTATCACAGGTTTTGACGTAATGAATCCGAATGTATTCTTTGGTATTCTCATCGGTGCTGCCATACCGGCTGTCTTCTCTGCCATGCTGATGCTTGGTGTTGACAAAAACGCCCAGCGCATGGTAGCGGAAATACACCGCCAGTTTGATGAGATTGACGGTCTGCGCGAAGGCAAACCCGGTGTTAAGCCTGAATACAATAAGTGCATTGATATCGCAACGAGCGGTGCGCTGCGCGAGCTTATCCCTGCCGGTCTCATGGCTATTATTGTGACAATCATCGTCGGCTTTGTTGGCGGTGTTTCCGCGATAGGCGGCTATTTGCTTGGCAACATCATAAGCGGCCTGTTAATTGCTACGTTCATGTCGAACTCCGGCGGTCTGTGGGACAACTCGAAGAAATATATCGAGGCTGGTAACGAGGGCGGCAAAGGCTCGGATGCTCACAAGGCTGCCGTTGTCGGCGACACCGTTGGCGATCCTTTCAAGGATACTGCCGGACCTTCTATCAACACGCAGATAACGGTCGTATCACTTGTCGCCTCGCTTCTTTCAGCGCTCTTTGCTTCATATTCGATTCTTGGATAAAGAAACGAGATTCCCCGCCCCTTTGGCGGGAAACATGACTAAAATAATCGGAGCATAAAGTTAATGGAAGTATTATACGAAAACCTTCTTAACATATCGTGGCAGATGGTTGTGATGTGGATAATCGGTGGAGTTCTCATCTACCTTGCCATTGCAAAGGACATGGAACCATCGCTTCTTCTGCCAATAGGTTTCGGCACGATTTTAGTTAACCTGCCGATGACGGGCGCTGTTGAGCCGCTCGGACAGCTTTTCGAAGCCGGTATAGCGACGGAGCTTTTCCCGCTGATTCTTTTCATAGGAATAGGTGCGATGTGTGATTTCAGCCCGCTGCTCTCGAATCCTAAGCTTATGCTGTTCGGTGCGGCGGCACAGTTCGGTATCTTCTTTACCCTCTGCCTCGCATCCGTTTTCTTTGATATTAGAGATGCAGCCTCGATTGCCATCATCGGTGCTGCCGATGGCCCGACATCCATTGTCGTCGCCATAAAGCTTGGCTCAAAATATCTTGGCCCGATAATGGTCGCTGCGTATTCATATATGTCACTTGTGCCGATTATTCAGCCGCCGGTAATTAAGCTTTTGACGACTAAAAAAGAGCGGCTGATACGTATGCAATACGTCGAGCGCAAAGTTTCGCGCAAAACGCGTATTTTATTCCCGATAATAATAACGGCGATAGCGGGTCTTATAGCACCGGCTTCCGTTGCACTTGTGGGCTTCTTAATGTTCGGGAATTTGATACGCGAATGCGGTGTACTTAACTCCCTCTCAGAGACGGCTCAGAAGGTACTTGCAAACCTTGTAACGATACTCCTCGGTATTACGATAGCAGTGCGCATGCAGGCCGAAGATTTCGTTTCATATCAGACGCTTCTAATAATCGGTCTTGGCCTTGTCGCATTTATTTTCGACACTGCGGGCGGTGTCCTATTCGCCAAATTTATGAACTTATTCCTCAAGCCGGGCAAGAAGATAAATCCGATGATCGGTGCGGCAGGTATTTCTGCCTTCCCGATGTCAGGACGCGTCATTCACAAGATGGCGCTTAAAGAGGATAAGGAAAACTTCATCCTGATGCAAGCGATGGGCGTCAACGCCTCCGGACAGATAGCATCTGTTATCGCGGGCGGACTTATCTTGAGCTTCTTCTCGAACTTAATTGTAGGAGGATAAAACAGTGCTTAACTTTTTTGGGGGCGCTATGCTCGCTGTGGAGCCGATGAACTTTGTATATAACCTCAGATATATGGGGCTTGGAATGCTCGGCATCTTCATCGTAATGGGAGTTATAATTGGAGTTACGTTGCTGACTAACACCATCTTTTCCGGTAGAGAAAAAGAAGAGGACGACGAATAAAAATATAATAAAATAATTACCCCTCGTTAAAATGGTAAAGTTTTTACCATTTCAACGAGGGTTTTTATATAGATTTCAAATTATAGCTTTATTTCAGCGTTTTGCCTTAACCAAGCGCGATGTCAAGAAGCATCATTAGAGCAAATCCAAGAGCAGCGCCAATTGTGCCGATATTCGAATGATCGCCTGACTGGGCTTCGGGAATCAGCTCATCGACGACAACATAAATCATAGCTCCGGCAGCAAATGAAAGAATATACGGCAAAATCGGGAGCATTATCGAGGTCAGGGTTATTGTCAGAACAGCGCCGATCGGCTCTACAATACCTGATGCCGCACCGTAGAGGAAAGCACGTTTTTTTGTTATTCCGTTTGCCATCATGGGAACCGATAATACAGTGCCCTCCGGGAAATTCTGTAGGGCTATGCCGATTGAAAGCGCGAAGGCGGCAGCAACGGGTATTGAAGCGTCTTTTGATAAAAGTCCAGCAAAAACAACACCGGTCGCCATACCTTCAGGTATGTTGTGCAGGGTTACGGCAAGAAACATCATGGTGCTTTTACCGAGAGATGTTTTTCTGCCCTCCGGTATATCGGTGCCTCTATGTAAATGCGGGACAATGTAGTCAAGAATGAGCAAAAAAGCTACTCCGGCAAGGAAACCTATTACTGCCGGAACCCACCCAATACCTCCCGACATCTCAGTCATATTGATTGCAGGTATAAGAAGGGACCAAACTGAAGCTGCTATCATAACACCGGATGCGAAACCGAGCATAAGACGGCGCAAAGAGTCGCTCATTTCTCCTCGTATGAAAAAAACCATAGCAGCGCCGAGCGTTGTACCGGCAAACGGGATGAGAAGTCCTATGGCAACAGTTATAAAATCAGTCATATTGCAAGCGTTTACACCTCCGTTTTACCGATTGCAGCGCGTTTTATAGCGTCAAACGTCTCCCTGCTTATGTCATGTTCGATTTTACATGCATCAGCGACAGCAACGTTGTGAGGTACGCCAAGAGAAACAAGAAAATCGGTCAAAAGGGTGTGGCGCTCGTACATCGACTCGGCGACATCTCGGCCAAGATCCGTTAATTTAATGTATCCATCATCGTCTGAAGTGATATAGCCGCCTTTTTTTAAAAGCCCAAGAGCACGGCTGACACTTGGCTTTGAATAACCCATATGCTCGCCAATATCAATGGCGCGGACATGAGCGCTTTTTTTTGAAAGTATATATATCGTCTCAAGGTACATCTCGCCCGACTCTTGTATGTGCATACTGTGATAGCCTCCCCTGACACTTCGTTCTTTTCATATTATCATACAAACTCATGATAGGCAACCCCTGTGCTTTTTTATAGGTATAATAAGCCTATTTATTGCTCAGCTGTTATATTGCTTAATAATTTATTGTGTGAAAGTCCGGGGAATTAAGCAATATAACGTTTTTGATGAAACATATTGACAAGTATCACGTGCGGAATTATACTTATGGTTAGCATATGCTAACCGTGATTTTTGCACACCATAGATTAAGCGCCTGTGCAAAAATGGGTGATTACGATGCACCTAATTATAGCGAATACCGGCTATATAAAATATTAAAAAAGCATCGGAAACAACAAATAAAATAAAGAATACCTTGAAAATTAAGGGTTCGCTCCCGGCAGCACCATAATGTGTGCTGGCGGAAAACAGCGGCAGTTCTGTCGTCAGCAGTAAGAAGAGCTTCTGTGTGGCTTCTAACTGGGAAATGGTTTTAGGGAATTTTAAGATTAGATAGCACAATGTAAATATCAAGGGAGGTTTTTCGCATACGGACAATGACACTCAAGGAGGCTAAAGTTGGTAAGACTGTTAAGGTGCTCAAGCTGAGGGGCGAGGGCGCAGTTAAACGTCGTATTATGGATATGGGTATAACAAAAGGTGTTGAGATTTATGTCCGGCGTGTTGCTCCATTCGGCGATCCTATCGAAGTGACCGTGCGCGGCTACGAGCTTTCTATACGAAAGGCAGATGCCGAAATGGTGGAGGTAGAATAAGGCACTTGCCTATGTTTGGGGTATCACATGGCCCCATATTTTTAAACCATACGGTTAGCGAATGCTAACTGACAAAAAAAGAGGGTGAAATATTGTATGGGCATAAGAATAGCCCTTGCAGGCAATCCCAACAGCGGAAAAACGACACTGTTTAATGCTCTGACAGGTTCAAACCAGTATGTCGGGAACTGGCCGGGTGTTACAGTTGAGAAAAAGGAGGGAACTATTAAAAAGCATCCGGATGTTACCGTAATAGATCTCCCTGGTATATATTCGCTATCCCCTTATGCGCTCGAAGAGGTTATTGCGCGCGACTATCTTGTCGGCGAGCGTCCGGACGTCATACTAAACATTGTTGATGGTACAAACATTGAGCGGAACCTTTATCTCACAACACAACTGACGGAGCTTGGAATTCCTGTCGTTGTTGCTGTGAACATGATGGACATTGTGAGAAAAAGTGGTGACGAAATTGATACAGACGCACTGTCAAAAGCACTTGGGGCTCGCATTGTTAAAATATCGGCTCTTAAAGGTACTGGAATTGACGAAGCGATAGACGCGGCAATAGAAGCTGCCACGGCCGGTGTAAAGCCGACTCCTGCTCACATCTTCAGCGGTGTTGTCGAGCATGCTCTTGCCCACATTGAGGAAGCAGCTCTTCACAATATGCCCTCAGAGCAGCAAAGATGGTATGCTATTAAAATATTTGAGCGCGACAAAAAAGTTATAGAACAGCTTAAGCTTTCAGACGAGGTCATAGCTCATATTGAAGAAGACATTCGCACAGCGGAAGCCGAGCTTGATGATGATTCCGAGAGCATTATAACAAACGAACGTTACATATATATATCAAGCATACTCAAAAACTCATATAAAAAGAAAAATGAAGGGAAGCTGTCGACATCTGAGAAGATTGACAGGATAGTGACAAACCGCTTTCTTGCGCTGCCGATATTTGCTCTTATAATGGTTGCCGTATATTATATTGCTGTTACTTCTGTAGGCACAATTGTCACTGACTTTACAAACGAGGTGCTCTTTGGCAAGTGGATTATGCCCGGTGTCGCTTCGCTTTTAAAATCAGCAGGCGCGGCCGATTGGGTTATATCGCTTGTTGTAGACGGTATAATAGGGGGAATTTCGGCGCCGATCGGATTTGCTCCTCAAATGGCTGTCCTCTTTCTTCTTCTTTCGTTCCTTGAAGATTGGGGATATATGGCCCGTGTTGCCTTCATCATGGACAAGATATTCCGCCGCTTCGGGCTTTCCGGCAAGAGCTTCATACCGCTTCTTGTATCGTCAGGTTGCGGTGTTCCCGGAATTATGGCGACAAGAACGATTGAAAACGAAAAAGACCGCCGCCTGACAATGATGACGACGACAATGATACCGTGCGGAGCAAAACTCCCTGTTATCGCGCTGATTGCGGGCGCTATAATGGGCGGTTCGTGGTGGATGGCTCCCCTGATGTACTTTGTCGGAATTGCCGGCGTTGTCATATCGTGTATTATACTCAAAAAGACTAAGATGTTCTCAGGTGATCCTGCCCCGTTTATTATGGAGCTTCCGCAGTACCATCTCCCCAGCATCAAAAAAACCCTTATTCACGTCTGGGATCGCATTTGGCACTTCCTTAAGAAGGCGGGAACCGTTCTTTTCCTCTGCTGCGTTGTTATGTGGCTTCTTGGCACCCTCGGATTTGAAGATGGAAAGTTCGGGATAGTTCATCAGGAAAACAGCCTCATGTCCGTTATCGGTGGCATCATTGCACCGATATTCATACCGCTCGGATTTGGTTTTTGGCAAGCGGTGGCGGCGTCGCTCTCTGGCTTTTTTGCAAAGGAAGCCGTCGTGTCGACGATAGCTATATTTGTTGGCCTTGTCGATCTTGGTGAAGCGGATCCGGAGCTTTGGGGCGCTGTCATGTCTCTTTTCCCAAGCGCTGTTGCAGCCGTTTCGTTTCTTGTGTTTAACCTGCTCAACTCACCTTGTATCGCTGCTGTAACTACGCTCAGCCGCGAAATGAATAGCCGCAAGTGGACATTATTTGCGATAATTTATCAGAACGTGTTTGCTTATGTCGTGTCACTTATGATTTATCAATTCGGCTCACTCATAACGGGGGATGTTTCGTTTGGCGTTGGCACCGTTGGCGCGGTAATTGTGCTGTCAGTGATGCTCTACCTTATGTTCCGAAAAACGCCGGATAAAAAGATGTCTGCAAAAGAAAATAAACTTACCCGCGTTTCGTGATATTCCGTGATAAAGTAACAGAAGAAAGTCTGTATTAAATATAATATAAAAAAGGAAAGAAAGCAAAGGAGGACAATTTAATGCTTGCGTTTATTGGAGAAAATATCGCGACGATTGTCGTATGCGGCTTCCTTGCCGGAATTACCGGTGCAATAATAGCGCGCATGGTAATCGATCGTAAGAGGGGTGTCTCCTCCTGCGGATGTGGATGCAGCTCATGCACGATGAGCAGCGCCTATCATCAAAAGAAGTGAACGAAACAAATAAAGCGACAGTGAGGCTCTGTGTTGCAGAACCTCACTGCTATTTATTTTAAAAACATTGTGTGACATAAAATTTGCTGTCAATACTGAATTTGCTTATAAAAAGTGTTAAAATATAACAAAACGCACGAAAAACATTTTTGTGACGTTGTTCGATTAAACTGTTGATTTTCGGGCGTCTTACGTGGCATGATTACAAAGCCAAAAAAAATTCTTAATTACAAGAAAAAACGCGCTTAACATAGAAGTCGGCGCATTATTAAACAGCGTTTAATATTAAAGTTATATTACATATTGCAAAAACACTTGAAAATGGTTTGTGACATTGTGTATTATGAAAACGCAGGGAAATTATGCCGGATTAGCTTTCCCGCCGGAAACGGAGGAAAAGCGGACCGAAGCATGTTTTCCCGTATGAATAATAAATAACGAGGAGAGGAGAAAATGAGAAATCTGAAAAAGTTTCTCGCGCTGCTTCTGTCTGTAATGATGATAGCGACGACTGCGGTCATTGTTTCCGCGGAAGATGCTACCGATTACACAGAAGCTGCTGAAGTTCTTGTCAGCACTGGCGCACTAAAAGGCTATACTGATGGGAAACTTCATCTTGAGGACGATGTACAGCGCTATCAAATGGCACTGTTCATTGCGCGCATGATGACAGGCGATGTCGATGACACACTGTGGTCAAACTTCAACACCACATCCTTTACTGACATCGACAGTCTCTCGCAGTATGTCGGCGCTATTTCCTTTGTTACGGACGAGGGCGTTATCAAAGGCAGAAGCGAGACAATCTTTGATCCCTATGCACAGATTACATACCAGGAAGCAGTGACGATGCTCGTCCGCGCTCTTGGCTATACGGATCTGTCATACCCCTTCGGCTTCATTCAGGCTGCCAATAAGATCGGTCTGACGGGCGGAATCGAGGGAGTTGAATGGTCAGAGCCGCTTACACGTGGCGAAGTCACTCAGCTTCTCTACAACACGATTAAGTTCGTTTCCGATTTCGGCACCGGCGATGGAAGCTACACTTATGAAGGTGATTACTTCGACAAGTTCGACTCTTTTGTAATTGTCGACGATTACATCGCCGACTACAACGCGACAACAGGCTATGCAACGTTCTCACTTGGTGAGAAGGCTGCTCTTGAGGATCTCGGTATCGAAGAGCCCAGCGATGCTATCCTCGGCTCATGGTACGAGCTCTTCATGCTCGAAGACGAAGTAATCAAGATCGATGCTTGCGAAGTTGTCGATGCTGAGGCTGACTCCTACATGGATCCCGCAGGTGAAGAGATCGATGAAGAAGATCTTGATGATGACTTTGTAGCCATCACCGTTTACGCAACCCGCGAAAACGGCAACGTCGGCGTTGTTAAGGTTTCATCCTATGTAACGGGTGATGATCCGTGCATTGGTTACACCTATGCTGCAGGTGAAAAGTCAACAGAGGTTGATCTTGCTCTTGAGTGGGCAACGTACCGCGTTGTATCCCTTAAGGACGGCAAGGCTGCACTCAAGCTTGACGGCGACAAAGAGGCTA
>LSQX01127522.1_pt1 | contig 30745 bp, 29 predicted proteins | sample 654561 | NCBI WGS metagenome assembly LSQX01 (sample SAMN04489861, study PRJNA283612) | anaerobic digester metagenome | isolation source: 4 biogas reactors fed with cattle manure at either 37C or 55C with and... | place: Denmark: Kongens Lyngby | collected 2014 | reverse complement strand
GCACCAACACACTTCAATACTCCCTCGGCAAAATCTTTCGGTGACAGCTTGAATACCACTTCATTATTTATCAGCTCCGGCTTGCCCGCGTTCGGCATCGCCATCAGCGGCGCCGAAGTATATAACCTTAATTCAGCGATGAGCCGACTCATCTCAACCGGATCAATCGTGCCACAGTTCGACCCGACCACATCCGCCCCCGCTTCTGTCAACTCGTGGGCGGCCTTCTCAGGAGTATCCCCCATCATCGTCCGAAAACTATCCCCAACCGGATCAAATGATATACTGGCTATAACCGCCAATTGCGTGGCTTTCTTTGCTGCGCGAACAGCGATGGCGGCCTCCCGAACATCCGTCATAGTCTCGATCATTATCAAATCCGCGCCGTTGGCCTCAAGCGCCCTCGCCTGCTCCGCCGCGTTATCGAAAAACTGCTCCTCGGTAAACTCCCCCAGCGGCTCCATAAACTGGCCGGTTGTCGACATATCTCCCGCGACATAGCAATCATCACCGACGCCTTCTCTACACAGTTTGACACCCACGGAGTTAATCCGCTCGAAGTCATCCGCCAATGAGGCGTGTTGGAGAGCGATTCGATTGCCGGTGAATGTGTTGGAAAGAACAATATCCGCTCCTGCGGCCCTGTAATCGGCGTGGACGGATTTAACGACTTCCGGATACTCAATACCTGTCATAGCCCCGGTAACTCCACATCTCTCGGCAAGCTGCGTTCCGGTGGCGCCGTCCAATATCAATATTTTGTCGGTCTTCAAAGCATCAGCGAAAGGGATCATCATGGTCTCCTGGTGCAATCCAGAGGATTTTGGCCGCGCGGCGCAGCCTACTGATGGCTTAGCCACTTCCGGTGATTGTTCCTACGCTATATCCTCGAAGTGAATAAATATCGGGGTTACTTTGTCTCGTCTTCGATGAATTTGCGCAAAAGATGCAGCCGTTTTGCGGTATCTGTCTCCGACAAAATAGCCTGCTTAGCCCGAATTCGCCCGTCAAGTTTTTTGACTACATCGGGATCGGACAGTCTATCGGGAGCGACCGACGTATGAATACAACCGGGCAGCAGGTCCGCGATCGCCTCGGGGTCCTCGAGCGTGCCTGCGGATTCATTGGCTGCCCTCATAGCCTGAATCTGCGCCTGAACTTCGTTGAGCCTGCCGAGAATTTGCCTGGATTCCGCCAACAGTTCATCCTCACGAACACCGCAATACACATCGAAGCTCTTCACCACGTCCACCGCAGCTTTTTTGGTGTCAACCGATGCAGCATCGTCACTTTGCACCGGGTCACATTCAGCGACGAGATAGCCGGCCTGGCTATGTTGTCCGACACTGCGCAGCCTCACACGAGCTTTGCTGTTGATAACGACACGCAGCGCTCCATCGGGGTGCTCTATCATTTGCTTGAGTTCCGCTATGATACCGACCCCATACAGGTCGCTGGGGGAAGGGTTTTCGATTGATATCGACTTTTGTGAGACCAAAATAACAGGAGTTTTTGCCGAGGCTGCCGCTCGCACAGCATTTTTGGAACTTTCGCGCCCTATAAACAATGGAAGTGAACTACCCGGCTGCGGGACCATATCCCGCAACGGAATCACTGGCATGGTTTCGTCATTGATTTTGCACAAATCTCTACCTCCCATATCTATTGCAGCATCTCGCTTGCAAACGCTGACATGAGCGTGGAAAGATCATAGGGTTCTGTTGTCTGCAAATTCTCCATCTCGCTCGAGCCTAGCACACGATCAATGCAAACAATGTCCGGCTTTGAATGTTCCTCCAGTGAGAGCCGCAACGACAACATTCTCTCGAAGCCTGCATCGGCGGTTAGCGCCGGGTGGGCGCCAAGCGCCTGCCAAATTTTTCTATCGAGACGAAACTGCTTTCGACACTCCGGACAATCGGCGAGGTGCGTATAAAGACCGAGTTCCTCATCATCCGTCAGTTCGACTCCGATCATAGCCATAGCATCCTGCTGGATGCGTCTGCAGTCGGCGCTTTTATATTTCTTCATTACCGTTGCCTCTGTTATCGTCTTTTTCTTGCAGGGTCATATCCATCACGTTTCGCAGTTTTCTAATCGCATAAAACAGCCTGGATTTAACGGTTCCGGTGGGGATGCCCAGCGCTTCCCCAATCTCCACATAGGTCAGACCCTGATATACATGCATCGTCAGCGCAGCCTTATGTTGTGGGCTGAGTTGATCGATTGCCCGCCCGAGCCTTTGCGTGCTCATCGCCGCCATCACTTGTTCATCGACCAACACCCCGGAATCGTGCGTGTCTTCGAGGGTCTCATAATCCACATTGAGCGCCTCTTTGGCTCGCTTTGTTCGCTCCGAAAGGCAGACATTGCTCGCGATTCTATACAACCACGGCGCAAGCCGTCCATCATCCCGAAAAGTCGAAGCGCTTTTGAAAACTCTTACGAAAGTCTCCTGCGCGACATCCTGCGCCAACTCCGCATTACCAACCATCCTGAACGCGTAGGATACCATGCGATCGCGATAACGCTGCACGATCGCATCAAACGCCTGCCTGTCGCCGCCCTTCAGGCGCAGCATCAATTGTTCGTCCGTGTGTTGCACCACGGTTCAGCTCCCGATTGAGATCTGACAACCATTATACCTGAGAGATCGTCACAGGGTTCAATTTAAGAATATTTTGATGGCTAGAAACGCGAGCCGTTTCCTTGACTACACCTCAGCCGAAAGGTAGAATTGCACCAATCAGCTTTGGGCAGGTAGATATTATTGCAACCCCACATCGCAGAACATAACGATAGCCATATATCGCCTTGCAGCGGCGTATCTGACGACCCCGCGTATCTGTCCACTCAACTGATAACTTATATAGGCAACAAACGCGCCCTCATCAGCCATATCGGCAAAATTGTTGAAACAGTCAAAAAGCGGCTCGGCAAGGATCGCCTGAGGATTTTCGACGCTTTTTCCGGCTCTGGGGTTGTATCGCGCTACTTCAAAGGCCACGCTGACTATCTGGCGGCTAATGATATCGAAGACTACGCCGCCGTTACTTCTTCGTGCTACCTGCGCAATAAAAGCAGTGTGGATATGCGTTATCTGGAAGAATTGTGCGCGGAATTGAATATAAAAGTCGAGTCGGATTCGTTTCAGCCCGGGTTCATCGAGGAACTTTACGCCCCTGCTGATGACGATCTCATAACCGCACAAGACAGGGTGTTCTACACACGGCTGAATGCCCGCCGCCTGGACAACTACTGCAGGATGATCGAAGCTGTGCCTGTCGAATATAGGGACCTGCTTTTGGGGCCGCTTCTGAGCAAGGCATCTGTTCACGCCAACACCGCCGGAGTGTTCAAGGGCTTTTACAAAGATCGTCAAACGAAAACAGGTCGATTCGGCGGGACCAACTCAGACGCGCTGAGCCGGATCAAAAGAAATATCTTCATCGAGCCGCCGGTGCTGAGCCGGTTCGATTGTGATGTGAATGTTTTGCAAGAAGATGCCAACACAGCCGTCAGGATGCAATCCGACCTCGACCTCGCCTACTTCGACCCTCCATACAACCAGCATCCGTATGGATCGAACTACTTTATGCTCAATTTGCTGGTCAACTACCAAAGGCCCCGGCAGATCAGCAAAATATCCGGCATCCCAGTCGATTGGAAGCGCTCGGATTATAACGTTCGCTCTCGTTCTCTGCCTCGACTGAAAGACCTGTTCGAGCACACAGATGCCAGATTCTTGTTGGTATCGTTCAATGACGAAGGGTTTGTGCACCCCGACGAGATGCGGCAAACCCTTGATGAGCTGGGCCGTGTCGAGGTCATAAAAGCCCCATACAACACATTCAGGGGCAGCAGAAATCTCCGAAACCGCGGCATTCACGTGACCGAGCAGTTGTTTTTGGTTGAGCGTGCATAATCACAAAAGGGCGCGATCCATCGACCACGCCCAAGAAATCCTGCAAAGACCTGCCGACCTACATCTCCCTGAGCCATATCTTCATGGCATCGGCGCCGCGATTCGCCCAGGTGCAATATGGCACAGCCTTGATTTTACACGGCGTCATCTTCGGCTCGTCCCCGTAGAGCTTGTGATCCCAACCCTCCGTTGAGGCGGCCATCGCGCTGCCTTCAATCAGGGTAACACCACCGAGCACATCCTTCTCAAATCGCGTCGTCAATTCGCTGGTTTTGGGCAGCGCGATCCTCCAGACATCCTCCGCGTGGTCTGCCTGCTCCAAACAATATACAATCGGCCCTCGCTGCAGCGCCACATACCCGAAGTTCTGGCGCACCGTCGGATGAGTATAGACACGTTCCACCGGCATAGCCAACTCCAGAGTTATCACATCCCCCGCGCTCCAGGTGCGGCCAATCGAGGCATATCCCTTATCGACGATCCCCTCCAAGTCGACAGGTTTGTCGTTCACCCTCAACGCGGCTTTTCTGCACCATCCCGGTATTCTCAGTTTGATTGTGAATTCGCTGGCGTCTTTAGGCGGGTCGACCGTAATCTGCACTCGCCCATCCCACGGATACTCAGTCTTTTGCTTCAAAGTAAGGAGGCCGCCGTTCACGGTCATCTGCGCCTCACTCTGGCAATACAGATGCACCATCGCCTCACTGCCTCCGACAGAATAGACATATTGTCCGAGTGATGCCAGCAGCCTAGCGATGTTCGGAGGGCAGCACGCGCACCCAAACCACTCCGACCGCCCATAACCACCCCGCGATTCCAACGGGTTGCCATAGAAGAAAGTCTTGCCATCCAGGGACACCCCGCTGATGACCCCGTTATACAAAGCTCGCTCCATCACATCGGCGTACCTGCCATCGCAATATAGTTGCAGAAGTCGGTGGCTCCAAAAAACGAGACCTATATTAGCGCAGGTCTCGGCGTAAGCTGTCTCGTTGGGCAGATCGTAGTCGAAAGTGAAACCCTCGTTGTTTGCAGTTTGGCCTATTCCGCCGGTGATATACAGGTTCTTCTCGCACAGATTGGCCCACAGACGATCGCATGCATCCATCAGCGTTTTATCATCTGTCTCGATGGCCATATCGACCATGCCGCAATAGATATACATCGCCCGCACCGCATGCCCGCTCACTTTGTTCAGCGTTCGCAGCGGAACCTGCGCCTGACAATACTCATAATTTCTGAAATGGAACCCTTGAGGATCTTCACCGCGGGCCTTGGCCTCGATATCAAAATAATGCGGCTCGGCCCCTCTTTCATCGACAAAGTATTGGGCAAGCTTCAGGTATTTCTCGTTTTTTGTCGCATGATACAACTTGACTAGCGCAAGCTCAATCTCCTCATGGCCGCAATATCCTCGAATCTTCCCCTGCTCGGCGCCGAATGTGGTGTCTATATAGTCGGCGTATCGGCACATAACATCCAGCAGCTTGCGTTTGCCGGTGGATTGATAGTAGGCCACTGCCGCCTCCATCAGATGCCCGGCGCAGTATAGCTCGTGCGCGTCGCGCAAATTCTTCCATCTCTGGGTTTTGTCCACATTTATGAAATAGCTGTTGAGGTAGCCGTCCTCCATCTGCAGATCCGCCATCATATCCACAACGTGGTCTATCCGTTTCTCAACCTCTGCATCAGGGAAGTTGGCCAGGCTATAGGCGGCAGCCTCTATCCATTTCGCGAGGTCCGAGTCATAAAAAATATGCCGGTTGCGAGTTGATTTGGGGTCCCAGGCGTCGATTTGCCCGGTTTTTTTGCACTGATCATACTCGTGTTCGAGTGTGCTTGTTCTATTGATATTGATTCGCGGGACCCAGAACCTGTCATTCAGCTTAACAGATGTAAACGGAACCGGTGTATAACTGTGTTTGGCCATTTTATCACCTTTGAAATTGCTGTCGATGATTTTATATGCTGTCGATATCTGCTGGTTCGACGCATGATATCTGCCGTCCTTCATTGCAGAGCTATTGCGTTCTCAGTCTGCAGAGTGTAAGCTTAAAAAGAAATGAATTCGAAGGAGGTCGTAGTTGAACGCCGAGGAAAAACGCTGGCTGATTCTTCTGGTTACTATATTGGCTAACACATGCATGGGTGCGGGATACGCCTTTAGCGTGTTCAAGAAAAATTTAGTCGAGGTTCTTCATTGCACAGCCCCCGAAGTAACGTTAGCATATTCTTTAAGCTTCGCATTCCTGCCTGTGGGTATGCTGTTGGGCGGGATAATCTCGCGTCGCTATAGCCCTCAAATCGCTATTGCCATAGGGGGAAGTTTGTTCAGCCTAGGGGTGTTGCTGGCGGGGTTTGCGGCGTCGGTTTACCATCTTTACCTAACCTATGGTTTGATGGTTTCCATCGGCAACGGGATCGTCTACGCCGTCGCTATCGCCGTAGCAGTGCGATGGTTCCCCGACAAAAAAGGGCTGGCGAGCGGAGCGGTGGTCGCGGCTTTGGGCTTGGGGACGCTTATCATCGCAAATATCGGCCAGGTTTTGGTGACCAACATCGGTGCGCAAGGCGCGCTGAAGGGGCTGGGCGCGAGTTTTCTTGTGATTTTCCTGTTGGCTGCTAGATTTATCGTCGAGCCGCCTAAAGGATATGCTCCTGCAAACCCGACCGGAACCATAGCCACTGCAAAAAAACAATCCGTCGGGGATGTTGCTTGGAAACAGATGCTCTTACAGCCGGCGTTTTGGGTGTTGTTTGCCATGTATATATGCGCGGCATCCCCCGGCTTGATGATGATAAGCCAGGCCAAAGATGTAGCCGTCGATATCACCAAGCTCAACGATGTTGCGGCGGCCTCAATGGTGGGGCTGCTCGGCGGGGTCGCCAGCGCAATCGGCAGGCTCGGCTGGGCTGCTATTTCAGATAAGGCGGGACGGCTGAACACCCTGACCGCGATTCTGCTGATTAGTGGTGTCGTCATGTATTTTGTGGGCGGTCTTGCGACGAACGTGAAAGGATTGTGGGTTGCATATCTGCTGGTGGGGCTGTGTTACGGGGGCACGCTAGGCACTTTCCCATCCGTGTGCGCTGATCGATTCGGCACACGAAACATCGAAATTAACTACGCCTTGCTCTTCGTCGCATTCAGTGTTGCCGCGCTGCTCGGCCCGTGGACTGCGGCCCAAATGAAGGTCGTGAGCGGGAATTACTCTAGCGGATTTATGTTTTCCGCCGCCCTTGGGGGGGTTGGAGTCGCATTATCTTTTGTTTTGAGATTTCAAAGGAAATGATCGCAGCGCCAGGAGGGGGATAGTGGATCGCCCTCACCCCGGCCCTCTCCCCCAGGAGAGGGGGAAGGGAAAAGCTCCTGCCTAAGGGGTGAACTTGAAATTGTTCAGGTGATGTGGCAAAATTAGCGAACTGGTCACGAGAGAGGCGCTAGCTATGAACGACACACCCGACATCACCACCGAAGTCGACCGTCCGGAATCGACTGATTTTATACGCGAGATAATCAAACAAGACCTCGCCGAAGGCAAGTTCGACAGGGTTCACACCCGGTTTCCTCCAGAACCCAACGCCTATCTGCATATCGGCCACGCTAAGGCGCTGTGGATAGACTACGGCATCGCGCTGGAGTTTGGAGGCAAATTTAACCTGCGCTTCGATGATACCAACCCAACCCGCGAAGAACAGGAGTTTGTGGATGCCATAATCGAAGATGTCCGCTGGGTTGGCGCCGATTGGGAGAATCGTCTGTTTTTCGGCTCGGATTATTTCGAGCAGATGTATCAGTGGGCAATCGACCTGATAAAAAAAGGTAAGGCGTACGTTTGTGACCTGACCTCTGAACAGGTTATAGAGATGCGCGGTGCCCCGACTACAATAGGTGAGAACAGCCCATATCGCGACCGCGGCATCGAAGAAAATCTGGATTTGTTTGGGAGAATGCGAGCTGGAGAATTCGAGGACGGAGCAAGAACCCTGCGCGCGAAAATTGATATGACCTCTCCGAACGTCTACCTGCGAGACCCCGTGATGTATCGAATCAGGCACGCTGAGCATCACAGGCAGGGAGATAAATGGTGTATCTACCCGATGTATGACTGGGCGCACGGTTTGGAGGACTCCATCGAAGGAATCACCCATTCCCTTTGCTCGTTGGAATACGAAAACCATCGCCCTCTGTATGATTGGTTCCTCGATGAATTAGGCATCTATCACCCCAGGCAGATCGAATTCGCCCGGCTGAACCTGACATATACGGTGATGAGCAAGCGGCGTTTTATCGAGTTGGTGGACGGAGGGTATGTGAGCGGCTATGACGACCCTCGGCTGCCGACGCTGGCAGGGTTGCGCAGGCGGGGTTATACTCCGGAAGCGATCAAGGATTTCTGCTCTCGAATTGGCGTGGCCAAGGTAGAAAGCGTAGTTGACGTCGCAGTGTTGCAGGATTGCGTGCGCGGCCATCTCAACAAGACCTCACAGCGCGTTATGGCGGTGATGGATCCGTTGAAGGTCGTAATCGTAAATTATCCTGAAGGTCAAGTCGAGGAGTTCGACGCCATCAACAACCCCGAAGACCCCGATGCCGGAACCCGCAAGGTTCCGTTCACGCGCGAACTGTATATCGAGCGCGATGATTTCAGGGAAGAGCCGCCGCCGAAGTATTTTCGACTCGCGCCGGGCAGGGAAGTGCGCTTGCGGTCTGCGTATTTGATAAAATGTGTGGATGTGGTCAAAGATTCCAACGGAGAGATAATCGAGCTGCACTGCACCTATGACCCTGAGACGCGAGGCGGGGACGCTCCGGATGGCCGCAAGGTCAAGGCGACGCTGCACTGGGTGGCGGCGGAGACGTCCTTGGAAGCTGAAGTGCGGTTGTATGACCATCTTTTCGCCAAACCAAACCCCGACGAAGTGGAGGACGGACAGAGTTATTTCGACAATCTCAATCCGGATTCGCTTCAGATACGTACGTGCCGAATCGAGCCTGGCGTAACCGGCGCGGCTCCCGGGACCCGCTATCAGTTCGAGCGGCAGGGTTACTTTTGTGTAGACACAGATTCTACAGCAGACAAATTGGTCTTCAATCGGACCGTGACTCTACGAGACACATGGGCTAAAATCGAGAAGGCTATGCGGAAAGGTGGTCGCTAGCCGATAAACAAGGAGGCTTTGGATGCTTTATTTCAGATTGGCGGCAGTGATTTGTATTATGTGTTTATTGTGCTTTGGAGCGGTTTGCGCAGATAACAGCCCAAAAACGGTGAAGTTGCTCACCGTCGGCAACAGCTTCTCCGGTAACGCGATTCGTTATCTTAAGGACATATCGAGCGCGGCGGGGGATACTCTGATTCTGCAGAGGGCTGATTTGCCGGGATGCCCAATGCATCGGCACTGGGACAACATCCAAAAATCCGAAACGGATCCCAATGAGGGAAAAGCCTATGCCATGACCGTTAACGGCGAGGCTAAGCTGTTTGCGCTCAAAGATGTGCTGACAGCCGACAAGTGGGATTTTGTCACTATGCAGCAGGCAAGCATACTTAGCCCCGACATCAAGACCTATCGCCCATACGCTAAAAATCTCTACGGCTACTTCAAAAAGCACGCCCTACAGGCGGAGGTGATGATGCATCAGACCTGGGCGTATCGAGTTGATGATCCCGGATTCGGAGGCAAAGACGGCAACTCCCACGCTAAAATGTATAAAAACCTGACGGCGGCCTATAGGACAGTCGCCAAAGAGCTAGGCGTGAGAATCATGCCGGTGGGGGATGCAATGTATGCAGCCGACATCGACCCAACGTGGGGCTACAAATCGCCGACTTTCGATAAAGCGGCGATCAAACCTCCAACCATACCGGATCAAACGCATTCGTTGCACGTCGGATGGTATTGGGCCAAAGACAAAGAGGGCGGAGATATGCTTGCGATGGACGGCCACCATGCCAATGCACTGGGGTGCTATTTAGCGGGCTGCGTCTGGTATGAATCTCTATTCGGCAAGAGTGTGGTTGGCAACAAATATGTCCCCGAAGGAATATCGCCGGCAGACGTAAAATATCTGCAAGCCGCAGCGCATAAAGCTGTCGAAAACGAGAAGAAGCGAAAATAGCGGCAAGGCTCAGGAGTAGTTGCGGTCGTATCGGGAGCTGAAATAAGCGATCACCATTACGACCGCGATTGCTCCTGCGAGTAAGCCAAAGAGCCACTTAGCCGATCGTTTTCGGCTGGCTTTGTGGGTTGGTTTCTCTTGCGATGCCAAACCGAGCAGGGGTTTGGGGTCGACTACTCCTGTGATTACCGCCTGTTTATACCACGCATTAAAATCTTTTTCGCCGACGGTTTGCAATAAATATTTGAACGTCTGCAATTGCTGTTTGTAGCTCTCGGGGAGTTCCACAGTCCGGCCGACCATCGTTCCGGGGCGCTCTTCCACAGCCTGACCATAGAACTTACGATCCTTGCCCATCGAATAATACACTGCGCTGCCTTCCTGAAACCACAACGGCAGCGGCGCCGGCGAAGCCAGGGTAATATAGGCGTGCACCAACTCGTGCCTGAGCACATCCGTATATTCGTCGCGCAGTTGCGTCTTCAGGATAGCGATATACCGACCGTTTATCGTGACCCCGGCTACGCCTTCTCGAGCGAACGACGACTCCAGCACACTGGGCAATTTATCGCGCTCGAACACCTTAACCAACACCGTAGCGGACGGCGGAGGGATGCCCACTTTATCCCTGAGAATAACCACCGACGAGACATCGCAGGTGCGCAAGTCGATCTTTTGAGCACCTGCGAAAGCGTCATCCAACCTGCTATTTGCCGCACATTGGCCCGCGCATACCAACGCCAGCGCTAATAGAATTATTACGCGGCGTTTCACGGGTATACGGCGGGAGCAGTTAATCCTGTTGTCTGGTCGAAGTCGCACATCACGTTCAGGTTCTGCACAGCCTGGCCGGCTGCGCCTTTTCCCATATTATCTATAGCACACGTCACAATCGCCCTGCCGGTGCGCTGATCCAGAGTAAGAGCTATATGGCAGAAGTTTGTTCCAAACACGTTCTTAGTGCTCGGCTGGTGTCCGTTTTCAAGCACCACCACAAAAGGCTGATCGGCGTAGAACTGCCGATACATCTCGAATAGATCTTCGGAGCCTTTAATAGATGCATCTACCCCCGCGTATGCAGTGGTCAGAATCCCGCGGTTCATCGGAATGAGATGCGGGGTAAAGCTGACCTTAACATCAGTCCCCGCAACAGCCGAAATTTCTTGTTCGATCTCCGCCGTGTGCCGATGGCTTGCTACGGCGTATGCTTTGAAACCCTCGTTGACCTCGCAAAACAGCCCGGAGACATCGAGCTTAGATCTCCCCGCTCCAGAAACGCCGGATTTTGCGTCGACTATTATGGAGTTCAAATCCGCATGCCCGGACGCAGCCAGGGGCGCAAGCGCGAGTATCGCCCCGGTGGCATAGCATCCGCAATTGGCGATCAATCTGGCCTTGGCAATCTCCTCCGCTCGCAGTTCCGGAAGGCCGTAAACCGCCTCTTCCACCAGCTCCGGCGCGCTGTGCTGCATTCTATAATATCGAGTATACTCATCGAGGTTTTTGATTCGGAAATCCGCCGGCACATCAATAAATTTCTTGCCATATTCCAACAGCGCCGGGGCAACCTTCATCCCGACCCCGTTTCCCTGCGCCTGAAAAAAGAAGTCGGCCTGATCCGCCGCTTTCTCGATATCGTATTTCTCACAAAGCGGCAAATCCTGCCCAAGCAGGCTCGGATATGCAGAGGATAAAGGCTTCCCTGCATATGTCCCAGACGCCAAATATGTAATTTGCACCCCCGGATGCGCAATCAGATATCTTACCAATTCTCCACCAGCGTAGCCCGACGCTCCAATAATTCCAACTCTAATCATATCTAAAACCTGTAAACTCGTCCTAACATCAGGCCATCAGAGGATGACATTGACCACTTGCCGACGCCGTAACCCAGCGCTGCGCCGCCGACCACATCCCCCCACGAGTGTGCCCGCGACTCGACCCGGCTCCAGCCCACAAGAGCCGCTCCGGCATATAATAACCACTTCTGTTTCGGAAAAACATCCGCCATAGCAGTCGCAGTTCCGAAAGCGATTGCAACATGCCCACTCGGAAAACCGTGCCTGAATTGATGTTTATCCACATTTATGTTCGGCTTAATCAACTCCGCCGCGCCGACGGCAATCACAGCCGCGTCGGCGACCCGCGCCGCCTTTGCGGTATTATGCTCTCCGGCAGCCAGATATGTAGCCGCAATTCCCACAGCAACCAACGGCCCTGTGGCATCCCCAACATTCGTGGCAAACGAATCCGCCGCTGCCGGCACACAAACAAACGAGATCAAAATCGCAAACGAGATAACTATTCTCCCTGTCGCCATCCATACCCCCATAGTCATGATACTACCCCAGTAGTATACCACGTTCATTTATCCCACGTCAGGATTCGGAGTTATCGAGCCATCTTGCTTTTCTGCACTTGAATGCGCTATAGTGAGAATGCCAGCTTTTGGAGGTTCTACCTTGGGTAAACTAATTGCTTTTGGTTGGTATGGAGGCAAATTCAGCCACGCAGACTGGCTTCTGCCTTTGCTGCCCAAGACAACACATTATTGCGAGCCTTATGGCGGTTCAGCCGCCTTGCTGCTAAATAGGCATCCCTCTCCGGTAGAAACATACAACGATTTAGATGGGGATGTTGTTAATTTTTTTCGCGTACTTCGAGATGAGCGGGAGGCATTAATAGAAGCTATCGCTTTAACCCCGTTCTCGCGTGAAGAATTTGAACGTGCAATATCGGAACCAAGCGATGATGTATCGCAGTTAGAGTTGGCGCGGAGATTCTATGTTCGTGCTAGGCAAGTAAGAACGGGGCTGGCCCAAAAAGCGAGTAGCGGCAGATGGGCGCACTGCACCTTAACGAGCCGCGCCGGCATGGCTGGTGCCGTATCGAGATGGCTAGGAGCGATTGAAGATCTACCATATATTGTTCAGAGATTGCAGCGTGTGCAAATCGAAAATGCACCAGCTATAGAGATAATCAGGCGTTATGATACGGAAGAAACACTTTTCTACTGCGACCCTCCATATCCGCACAGTTCGCGTGGCGACAGCAACGCGTACGGCTATGAAATGACTGATGATGAGCATCGCGAGCTAGCAGAGGTGCTCCATAATGTGCGTGGTAAAGTTGCTCTATCCAGTTATCATTGCGTACTAATGAATGAATTGTATTCGGATTGGAGTTATATTGAGGCCCCACAGAAAATGTGCCATTCCATCAAGAAACTTCGCCAAGAAGTACTTTGGGTAAACTATGAAAGCATATCAGTGCAGGATGAGCATCGTAAGGACGCACAATGCCCGAACCTAGAGAAATCCTTGACCTTGCCTACGGCAGAGCCGAAGCAACTGGCGCTACTTCAGTAATCGGCGATACTGCCATAGCGGATGCGGTTAGATACATATGCAGATGCAACACTCGCGCAGGCGTTCGTTTGCTAATGGCTTGCTTGGTTGCGAAAATCCATCAACCAGGCGTTGACATACGGAAGCCGTATACCGAAATTGAAGGAGCCGATTGCTACTCAGGGCGCGTATACGACGAGTCGCACCTCTGGGATTTCATATGCAAACATAACCTACCTTGCAACCCGACTACAGCCTTTTTAACTCCTTGCCTGCGAAACATCAACCAGCCGTTGACTTGTGACATTCGACTTTTGGGTCAACCTGCACTGCTTTATGAACGTGTAATCCAACTTCTTGACTACGTGCAGAATGCCAAAGTCACAGCGAAAGACTTGTTGACTGAAACTATCCGCTGTCTGATTGAATACCGAAATGAACGTGAGCATCAGTTGAAAACGCTGCTTGCTGCGGTGAAGTCCCAGGAGAGAGCAATTCCGCTGTCGGCTGAGGCCATAATCAGTCTTCTTGAGCAGCACTTGAAGTGTCCGAAATCTAGCCGCCTTCCAGTTCTTATCGTTGCGGCTTGTTATAACACTGCCAAGGACAATCTTGGTGAACAAGTGCTACCACTTATGGCGCATAATGCTGCCGATAGACAAACCGGCACCCTTGGTGACGTAAATATCACTCTTCGGGATGACGAAGGTAAAACAATCACATCTTACGAAATGAAACAGAAGCCAATTCTGAGGAGCGATATTGATGTTGCTCTGCGCAAGGTCACGAGTTGGCCCGAGAGAATCGATAACTACATCTTCATCACTACAGAAAAGACTGAAGACGACGTTGTTAATTATGCTATGAGTTTATACGAAAGCACTGGCGGAATTGAGTTTGTTATACTGGACTGTATAAGTTTTCTCCGTCATTTCCTTCACTTTTTTCATCGCTTGCGCTTGGAGTTCGTTGAGGAATATCAGAACTTGATTCTGGAGGAAGATGAAAGTGGAGTTAGCCATGCGTTGAAGGCTGCGTTTCTTGCCCTTCGCCAGGCTACTGAAAGCAACCAATTTTGAAAATCCTATAACGCTTCTAATCTTGGTGGCATGTCGCTCACAAACTGGTACGCTATCATCTGCCCGATCTAACCATAGTCTCGAGCAAAACATTTATCAGAGTTGTTATCACTGAAGCTCACTTGGCATATAGCCTATTCGCCAGCTTGACGTCAATCCAAAACCGATTTTACTCACTGTAAAATTGGGCAACCTATCGAGCCACCAACATTGACGCCAGTGCTGCCTGACGCTAACATGATTCCAACCACTTAGAAAGGCTATGATAATAATGAAGAGGTTAATTCCTGTCTTGCTATTGGTATTATCGGCGCTGTTAATCGTAGGATGCAGTCAAAAAAAGGAAACAACCCATGCGATTCCAGTCGATAATCCTTCCGAAGAAAGCCAAAACGAACCTGTTCCCACCGCAACTAAACCGATCCCGCCTCCAAAACCCGATAAAGATGGCGTCGTCACCCTGCCATCCGGATTGAAATATAAGGACAAGAAAGTCGGCAAGGGGCCTGAGGTCATCGACAACGCCCGCGCAACCGTGCATTATAAGGGCTGGTTGGACAACGGCAAAGTATTCGACACCTCAAAACAACAAGGCCGAAGCCCGTTTTCATTTACGGTGGGCGCCGGGGAAGTTATTCGAGGCTGGGACCTGGGCGTGAAGGGCATGAAAGTCGGCGGCATCCGCGAACTTACTATACCGCCTGATCTAGGCTATGGCAGCGACGACCAGTCTGCCATTCCCGCAAACTCCACTCTGCATTTCGAAGTAGAACTGCTCGATATGGTCAGATAATCACCCAGCCAGCCATATAAGGTGAGGGGAGAGATATGCCCATCTCTCCCCTCTGTTTGTAGACCTTCTGCCGAGAACTCAGGCGCTTTTTTTGCCGACCTCGATCGATCTTTCGGCTTTTTCAGCTCGTTTGCTGTGTGATTCCGATATTCTGGCCATCACTTTCGCAAAGACTTCTCGATCCGCAGGCTTCCTTCGCTCACGCAGGCAGTGGTGCAACGTTCCATTTCCCATGTTGCTCACTCCCCCGGCAGGCGGAACCGGTCCATTTTCAGTTTTTAGACGATCAACAACGCCCGCCTGTTCCGCCTATCTTCCCGGCATCAGGCTATTGGAGATTTGATTGGGAGAGGCGCAACCAGTTCGTGGTGCGCCGAAAGCTTCGAGAGCGCCTTCAATCGACCAGCCACCAACTCGTCGGTCTCGCATCCATCATACATCGCCCCATAACCAAGCAAAGCAGCCCCCAATAGAGACGCATCCGAAAATGTCGTGGCATAGATTTTTTTGCCGGTTAGCCGCTGGGTGATCCAATTCCAAAGTGCGTTCTTTGCCGGCCCCCCGACCAGCAGCATTTTTTCGTGGCTTGATTCATATCGCTGTTCCATCAGTTTGATACAATCCCCAAGGGTCCGCGACATCCCCTCCAGCGCCGCAAGAGCTATATCTCCTATTTGGTGGGATTCCACAAGCCCCGTCAGCGCACCCGAAGCGGCAGCGTCCCAATTCGGCGCACGCTCTCCTCCGAGTGCAGTATCGAACACAACCGGCAGCCTGTCCTCTTTTTGTGCAGCCTGCAGAGCCAGATTCTCCAACGCCTCATCAGCCGTCGGATCATCAATATCGAATCGCAGCCCGCGCACCCAATCCCATACTCGCCCGCTTCTGAGCATCGGCGCAACCACACACCACGGCGCATCGTTCAACCCCACTGCAGTCGGCATAGGATAATGCAGCACAACTTCTCGCGTCCCCAAATGTGGTTTCGGCGAATCTATAACGATCATCGGCGAATCGCTGGAGCCGCGAACATTTATAATAGTATCCCTGTCTGAGAGCAGTGCAAGCGCGCCCAGGGGGCTGTCTCCGGCGCCGACCGAAACCGATTTCAACTCTTGCAAGCCGAGCAGCTTTCGTAGAGCGGGCATCGCACCGGCGGGCACACAGTTTCGCCAGGACGGAACCGGTTTAGCTAGCAGGTTCTTCAGCATTCCGATATCAATCCCTGGGACAGCTTTTTCCAGCAGATCAGCAACCCCCGGCGGCACAGGTTCACCGCTGCGGGCATCATACAACCCGCTGATCCCCAAGTGGCTGAAATCGGTGACAAGCTCGCCGCAGCCTCCATCATAACCGGCGCTGCGCAGCAACTGGTGGGCGAATGCGGTATTCGGCGGAACGACCCCGGCGGCCATGTCCAAAGTAAGGCCCATAGACCTCATCAGATGCGCCAACCCGATCGCCATATTCCCCGGCCACATGCGATTGCACGTCTCAGATTCCGCTCGCCCGAGTTCTATATCATACGACCCGCCGCATATCCCAGCATCGTTAGTATTATCATATAAGCTTACGAATCGCGGGTCGATTCGGCCATCACGTAAAATAGTGAAGCAGCCTGGAAATGTGGTGCTGATGCCGATCGCTTCGGCGACTTCTGCCTCCTTGGCCTTACGCTTTAGCCCGCGGATACAGTCTCTTACCAAATCGACCCACACATCCACGCTCTTCCGGCTGATCTCGTCTCGACAAGGGAGAGATTCCACCCACGCCGATGAAATAATCAGCTCGACAGGGCGGCTATCGGATTCGAGTACGCCGATAAGTATCGCGGAAACCGTCTGCGTTGATATGTCGATTCCGATCAGGTGTCTGATGGGATTCATGGTCTGCCGTGTGCAATGCCGAATACATAGATCGGATACAGCGCATAGATCAGGCCCCCAGCCAACAGAGAGTAGGGGCTGAGTTTCTTCAGAAGCATCATCTCACCCCACAGCACCGATGATGCAAGTAACGCGATCAAAATAGCGGCTATTCCGGCGTGCCCAAGATCGCTCAATCCCCAACCGGTGAAGAGAATGCCTATCGCGGGCAGTAGGCTGCTCTGAAAGACCATCGCTCCGGTAATATTTCCGAGAGCAAGGGTATCTTTCTTGTGTCTCATCCAAGTGATCGAGTTGAATTTTTCCGGCAGCTCGGTTGCGATCGGGGTGATAATAACACTCAATACAACCGCCGAAATCCCGAGTGCCGCGGATACTGCGCTCACGCAGTTGACGAATATTTTTGCGCCGAAGATTATTAGCGCAAGCCCCAACAGCAGTTGAGCAATGACCCAGACAAGCTCCGGGACCTCCTTGCGGCGTCGGAAATACAACGGCCGCATCTCGGATTCAGCATTCTCACAATCCGGGCACAATAGGGTTTGGCGTACATACCAAGCGTAGAATAGAACCAGCAGTCCCGCAACTGCCAGTTTCAACGCCTTCGTCGGCAAAAAAGCAGCAAGCAGCGCAAGCAGATACACCGCGAAGAAAGTCCTTAAATCCCGTCCCACTACTTTATAATCCGCTTGTATCGAGCGTTTTCTGTGCCCTTGAGACGCAAATATCAGAACCGCCGCTCCGGTGACAAACATCGCAAGGGTGCTCAACATCATAGGAGCGCCCAAAATTGCGCCGACTCCCGCATCGTGGTTGCTCTTGCCGCCGTTTATGAACGCGATTATCGGCACCATCGTCTCCGGCAAAGCCGTCCCGACGGCGGCAAACACGCTGCCTATAGCCCCTTCGCTTATCCGAAGGTGTTTACCGAACCATTCGATCGCGTTGGTAAACAGTTCAGCCGCCAGAAAAATTATTCCGAGCCCAACAATCAAAAGGACTATATTCACCGACATCCCCCAATATACAAAAACAGACCTCTGTCCTCCGTTAGCGGTTCGGACAAAGGTCTTGCATCGCGAGATTTGCCCGTCCTACGGGCCGACCGCGGAAGGAACCAGCCTTGTGCGCTAACACAAGACGGCTGTTGATTCCATCGCTCCGCCAAAATAGCGGCATGCTACTCCCCTTTGATCAGGAGCCATATTTGTACGCTCTCACTATAACACACGGTGGCCAATCGCTGCAAATCGGGTTTTCGTTGTTTTGGCGGTGTCGAAGGTAGGTAGGCTGTCTGAGTAGAACGACTATTGTAAGGCTGAAATGAGTACAAGAGATATTACGATAGCGTTGGAATTGGCCATTGCGATATTCGCGATTTACCTGCTTGCCCGCAGGCTGGTGCGGCTGCAAAGGCGCGATCGGCAATTGCCGCCGTTTTATGTCGCAGATATACCCGAAAATGCCCGCTTGGAAGCAGACACATATATCGCCGTAGCATGGTTCCAACAATCCGAACTGGCGCAAGAGTGGGTCGAAAAATTGTGCGAACAAGGCGTCGAAGCGACTCTGAGCGATCGACCACCGCAAATCAAGGTCAGAGCGGAAGATGCGCGTCGGGCAATCGAAATATTAAGCCACTCATAACCTGCAAGCCTGTGAACTTTCGTTTAGAAACCCAACATTGAAGGTAACATCAAAACGAGCAAGTATACCGGGTTTACTGCTTGAAAGCCGCATTGGCACAGACCTTGCGATATAATTCAATAGTCGGAATATCTGATGGAGGATGTTGGCGTGGTAATGTCGTAGTAGTAATACGTGTAGGCTTAGGCGATGCGTGATACTCTACGGTTACCATCAATATTGCATTTAGTGGTCGATGCAGGCAGATTTTACGTATTTGTTACATAGCTGTTATCGAGCTGTTGTATTGAAGTGTTAGTATGTATGCGTATAAACTAAAGCAGAACTACGCACAGAATCCCACTAATGCAATCCGGACAGGCTAACCTTAGGTAAACAGGGCAGAGTTGCGCCGTGTGATAATGTCTGTCGGCCCACAACACCCTAACCGCCGCTATGCTGCCTTGTGCTTGTTTTGTAGGCGGGATTTTACTATCAATACGGTGTCATTATTATAGACTCCAGTAAGGCAGAGGTATTGCCGTCTGGAGCCGCAAAAAAAGCTGATTTACGAACTCTATAACCATACGACAAGGAGGTCGCCTATAGAGCATGTGGAACGGCCTGCCGGATGATTATCCCGGCATGAACCTGCTTAGCGGAGGGAACCGCACGAGCGGGCAGGCGGAACTTAACAAATGCGCCCAAAGCAAGGTCTCAGCTTGGGCGTTGAGAAGTATTGAAACGCCGTTCCTCTTGTTGAGGTAGTCGGAGGAAGGAGACTTGTCGATGCGCAGCGATTCGCTGGAATTGACAGAGCCTGTTTGTGAAGACGCACTGCCCGTAACTTCGGAGACAGCCGATTCGATGGATATGTATCTTGATCGAATTGGCAAATGGCCCTTGCTAGGCGCCGAAGAGGAGCAATCACTGGCCAGAAAAGCCAGGGCAGGCGATCTGACGGCTCATCGCCAATTGATCGAGTGTAATCTCAAGCTCGTCGTGAGCATTGCTAAAGTGTATTCGCGCTCCGGCATACCGCTGCCGGATCTGATTCAAGAAGGCAACATCGGCTTGATGAAGGCTGTTGAATCGTTCGATCCGGAAAGGGGTTTTAGATTCAGCACTTATGCGGTAGCTTGGATCAGACAAGCGATAATGAGGGCAATTGAGCGACAAGGTCGCGCTATCAGAGTTCCCAGCTATGTGATACAATCGATTCGCAGACTCAATAAAGCCGGAACATCGTTTGTAAACGAACACGGCAGAGAACCTACAATTGATGAATTGTGCGAGCGGACGCAGTTACCCCGGGAGAAGGTGCTGCGGTTGCTCGAGGCGTCCGAAGCGCTGGTCTCACTGGATGAGCACGTCACGGAGGACGGCACAACCTCGCTGCTCGAGCGGTTGACGGATTCGGAAGCGACGAATCCTGAACACGATGCGATGAAGCGAGAGAAGTTGGAGGTACTCAGCGAACTGATGACGTGGCTGAGTCCTCAAGAAAAACATATAATAGAAAAACGCTTTGGCCTGAAAGGTAACACAGTGTGTACTCTTCAGGAGATCGGCCAGCAGATGCATATAACTAGGGAGAGAGTGCGTCAGTTGGAAGCCAGAGCGCTCAAAAAACTGAAAGTTGCGGTGACAAGGAATTGGCTTGATACATTTTTCGAAACTTGAGAGGGGGCACGGGAGGCATGGAAAGCACCGAGCGAACTGCGTTAAGCCCCGGGGATATGGAAGCCCTGGCCCAGATTACCGACAGGGAACGGGAGATTCTCAAGTTGATTTTTGACGGAAAATGTTCCAGCGAGGTAGCACAAAGTCTGTCGGTGAGCAAGAGGACAGTCGATTTCTATCTGGCCAGGGCATACGTCAAACTGGGAGTCTCGAACCGTTTCCAAGCGTTCAAAAGAGCGGTGGAACTGGGGATTATTACAGATACTTAATTAGCGTGTAAATGGCATCCAGGCTGGAGGCAAACCGGCTCTGCGGTTGCCATATCTATTATGGGTCTGATGGTTGATCTGTCGGACCCTATCTTCGGCAGTCGCGGTTCTAGTGGTGGCCGACTACTGGGCAGTAAGGAGGCACTCCGATCGGTTGCAGAGTGTAACTATAGCCCCACGGACAGTTCACCTGCTTCTTCATATAAGATGGAGCAATCTCGACCCAGGTCACTGTGTCACCGTCGTTTTTCTGCCTTTCCATCGCCCACTGCATTTTCGCCCCATCCAAAGCTTTCAGATTCGACAGGCAAGCGTTTGTCCGAGCGGTATCGCGGGTTTTGACAAAACTGGGGGCCGCGATGGCAAGCAGCATCGCGATCAACGAAACAACAATCATTACTTCCACTAAGGTGAAACCCTTTTTCTTAACCGATCTTCGCATTGACACTACCCCTACGGCCAAACGTTCGACGATACACGGCCGCAACTACACATCAGTTTATTCCATATTTGGACAGGCGGGCACGATAAAAAACAATCACGGCAGCGCATGGTCCGGATTGGGACAAGCAGGATCAACACCGATCGCCCCGATGGTGTAGTCTCCTCCGAGGGGGCATATCGGCACAACCTTTAGATAGTCGGGTACGATGACGCTCCAAACCACGGCGTCGTGTTCTTTTTTGCCGTGTTCCATCGCATACTGCTCTTTGGCTTGACTTATCTCGCGCAGATTCGAAAGGCACGCCTTTCGCTGCGAGGCATCGCGCGCCTTCATCATATTCGGGATCGCTATCGCCATCAAAACGGCTATTATCGCGATCACTATCAGAATTTCTATGAGGGTAAAGCCATTTTTTCGAGCGATTCTCATCCGCATACCTCTTTACCACAAATATTCCAGGGGATTATTCCATATCCACTATTCACGATAGCCAGGTAATAATGCAAATTTCCTATATTAATAAAAAAGCCCGGCCAAAGCCGGGCTGCAAACAATATGCGTATCCGCTTGAATCTATGCTCCAAGTCCTGTGCCTGAACGAATCCCCCGCTCAGAACAGACCTTTTTCCAGTAGCCACTCGCCCGGAATGCCTCCAGCGGGTCCGGATCGAGACCCATCTCCTCGCGAACAACTTTAAGCAGCGGCTCGACATCAGTATTGAACGCCTGCTGCATGCAGGTCTCCGCTGAGACAATATCGTTAGACTTCTGCGCATCGGTCAGTTTGCTCCTGTTGATGCACATCGCCTTGGCGTAGGCGGTCTGGATGTGGATAATCGTCTGAATCATCGCATCCATTTTTTGCTTGGTCGTATGGCACTGGTCGATCATATACGCGACCGGCGGGTTGTTGTTGGGCGCATCCTCCGCCTTTACAAGCTCGTTGTAGATCAGGAACAGCTCATAAGGGTTGATCGATCCGACCGTGAGGTCGTCGTCGGCGTATTTGTGGTTGTTGAAGTGGAAACCGCCGAGGCGTTCTTCGTCGAGCAAAAATGACACGATGTGTTCGATGTTGGCGCCCTGCAGATGATGGCCCAAATCGACCAGCACATGCGCGTTGGGGCCGCATTTTTGTGCGGCGACATAGCTCATACCCCAATCCGCAAGGTCGGTGTGATAGAATCCCGGCTCAAAGGGCTTATATTCGATCAGCATGCGCATATTGTCCGGCATAGCCGCATAGATGGTGTTGAGACACTCCTGCGCATAATTCTTTCGACGGCGGAAATCTCCCTGTCCGGGGTAGTCTGTCCCATCCGCAAACCACAGCGACAGCAGTTCCGAACCGAGTTCTTTGCCTATTTCCACCGAATAGAGCATATGATCGACAGCCTGCTGACGGACGCTGGGATCTTCGCTGGTGATGCTGCCGAATGCGTATTCACGCCCCTGAAAGACGTTGGGATTGATCGCACCGATGGCGACTCCCAAAGACTTCGCATAATCCGAAAGCGCCTGCGCGTCGGAGACTCCTTTCGGGAAGTCCCACAAAACGTGCACAGCGACGGTCGGCGCTACACCTGTAAATTTATTAACCTGCGCCGCGTCCGCGATCTTTTCCTCGATAGTTACAGCCGAGCCTTCTTGTTGGTAGGTTCCAAACCGAGTTCCGGCGTCGGAGAACCCCCAGCTTGGGGTCTCGATATGTTGCGTTTTCAGTCTTGCCTTCACTTTTTCGACATCCACCCCACGGTCGGCAAGCTTGCCCGCAAGGATGTCATATTCCGCACGATAATTATCTGCCATATTCACACCTCTAAGATATAGGGCCTCAGCCCAATTCTTCCATCAGTTTTTTTTCGGCTTCTTCATTGCCGAGGTTATGATTCGCTCGCATAACGGATAGTCCCACTATCGGTGGGTATTTTTGATCTGCCTTCATCCTCGGCTCAACATATTCTACCACTTCGAAGAGCAGTTCGTTAGCTTTGATGTAATCCAGGCCGGTCAGCTTGCAAATATAGCGAGTTGATCGGTCGATGAGCTTTAGATTCGACGCCACCAACCAGATCATCACATTGCCCAGCACACGTCCCAGCCTCACCATTGTGCAAGTAGAGGCCGCATTAAGCAGCGTCTTCGCTCCCGCTCTTGTGACTCCATCCAGCAAGAAATCGGTCTGCGGGACCTTGGCGAAGATCGCTGCGGTCTCAGGACACCACCCCTCAACGAACTTCTCCATCTCAGAAATCCCGCTTTCGCTGCCGAAGTATACCAACCCCGTCCCTGCGCCGGCTGCTCTTGCGGCCTCGAGTTGGGTTCTGAAATATCCTTCGGAAGATTTAAGCGCGTCCGCCTCATCCTCGACAAGAATCGCGACGGCGCTGTCCCCAGAGCCTAGCGGACGATACTGCAGCCCGTCTTTGCCGATCCTGAACCGCATCAACTCTTTGCGAGATATGCGCTTGACAACCTCATAGGTCGCCGCAAGCCTCTCGTCGCCGACCAACTCCCGCACCTCTTGCTCGCTCCACTCCACGCAGATCGGTTGTTTTTTGAGTATCCAATTCCAAGCCTGCTCAGTTGTATCATAAGGCAGATACAGAAACGCCCAACTCTCAGCCGCGCCGGTGTCATCGAATTTGCGGAAAGGCGGGGTGCAGAAAGTGGGAGAGCGCTCCGTTGTATCCGTCAGCACATCAACACCGATCAGGTTCGCGAAATAGTTGTTTTTGTGGTCTGCGCGATAGACGCTTTCCTCAAGCTCGACCAGCCTGGCCAGAGATTCGCAGAGCGGTTTGGAGAGCAGGGTTGCGTGCATCTCTTCGAGCTTGGACATAAACTGCGCCGGAACATCATCCGATTTCATCGACTCATCACCAAGGATGTCCCGCAGAGCCATCTCAAAGACCGTGAGCATCACGCAAAGCTGAATCGTAGTTGCTTGCATGCGTGTGGAGCCTGTGATCGACATAGGCCCGGTAGTGAGATTGATCTTCTCGATGCGCGGCTCTTCGATGACCTCACGGCTGCGTTGAACGTGTTCACAGAGAATATCGTCTGGGTTGTTGTAGACGAAGTAGACCCTGGCCCCGTTCTCAAGCCCTTTCCAGGCAGTGCCGATGACAAACGAGGTCTCGCCGCCCTCGGTGATCGCAAAAACGACGTCTCCCTTTCCCACGCCAAGGTCACCTATCTGTTTGCCGCCAAACTGGGTGAAATCTTCGAACCCTTCGACTGCTTTTATGAGAGCGAAATCGCCCCCTGCCATTACGCTGAACGCGCGGTCTTCGTAGATGTCAGCATTCGGATCTCCGCTCGCCCGGCGTTTTTGCCAAAAATCTCGCCAGATAGACGCAAGCTGAATAGAAAGCCGCCCGGTTGAACCGCATCCGGTGAAAAACAACTTGCCCCCGGATTTGACGGCATCACGGATGGTGTCGGCAACTTTTCTCGGCGAATCGCTTTGTGACCACTCACGATATTTGTTGATCACATCCGTGTCAACTTCAAAAAGCAGCTGCAAAGCCTCGGAAATGCTGCGTTTTGCTGTCTGGCTCAGTTCGGTGGTGACCGGATGCGATGACTCCGTCACAAGCACCCCAAGCTTAAACTGATCGGCGACCGCAAGGAAGTCTCGCGAACGCTTCAACGACGTCTCGCTCATTATACAACCCTCTCTGGTGTAATTGCTTCATGCTACTTCGCCGCAAAGGTTCCTTTAACCTGCGAAAAAGGCAAAAAGTCAAATCTTTGCAGGTATGATGGCTGCTTGTAGCGCAGTAAGAACATATATTACTCGGCAGGAGAGTATATGCTGATGACGAGCAAGGAGCGTATGCAGGCAGCGCTTGATCGCAAACCGGTCGATATGCTGCCGTTTTCGATCACCCCCTGGGGTGCGACTATTGAAAGATGGGCACACGAAGGACATCTCGCCGTCGGAGAAGATATCCTGGAACATTTTGGTCAGGATCTCAGGTCGGCCGGATGGCTGAATAGCACAGTCGATCTGGATTTTCAGCCGGTGACAATCGAGGAGACCGACGAAACTATCCTCCAACTCGATGGCAACGGGGCGAAACTGCGAAGGCATAAGCTGCACGATTCCACGCCGGAACATATAGATTTCACGGTGAAAGATCGCGCGACCTGGGAGGAGCATGCAAAACCCCACCTCACCGGCTTCGACAGAAGACGAATCGGCCCAGAATATTATCGCGACGTAAAAAATTACGCTCAGGAAAGGCAGCTATACTTCTGCTGGGCCGGAGTGGCGCCGTTCGAGCAGATACATCCGCTTTGTGGCCACGAATATATGTTGATGGGAATGGCGCTCGATCCGAGCTGGGTCAAAGATATGGCCGATACCTATGCCGATCTGACCATAAAACACCTGGAAGTGTTGTTTTCGGAGGAAGGCAAGCCTGATGGATTGTTTTTCTATGAGGATATGGGCTTCAAGAACCGCCCGTTTATGTCTCCTTCGATGTATAAACAGATCATTCAACCCGCTCACACGCGCCTGTTCGACTTCGCGCACTCGCTGGGCTGCAAGGTTCTGGTCCACTCATGCGGATATGTTGAACCTCTAATGCCGGGGTTGATCGAAGCGGGCATGGATTGCATTCAGGCGATGGAAGTTAAGGCAGGGATGGATCTGCCGACGCTGTTCAAAAGATTCGGAGACAAAATAGCGTTTTTCGGAGGAATCGATGTGCGCACTTTGATATCCAACGATTTCGCGCAAATTAACGAAGAACTGGAAAAGAAGATCACCCCGGTGGTCGCCGGCGGGGGCGGCTATATACTGCATACCGATCACTCCGAGCCGCCGACTATCAATTATGAGACGATGCGCTATTTTATAGACCGAGGGAGAGAGGTCGCAAAAGCTGCGTGCGGAAAGTGAGGATCCAATGATGCTCGGAAACCTGATCAGACTCACACTCGTCGCGATGTTGATCGCTGCGGGATGCGTCGAAGCATCCACGGCGGATCGACTATATGTATCGAAAAACGGCAGCGATAGTTGGAGCGGAAGGTTGGAGACGCCGAACGCTTCCGGCTCCGATGGCCCTCTTGCCACCCTGGAAGGGGCGAAAAAAGCTATTCGAAAGCTGAAATTGCACGGCCTGCAGCGCGCGATCATCGTCTCGCTGCGCGAAGGAACATATTTCCTGGACAAGCCTTTCGAGCTGACTGCGGAGGATTCCGGCTCGCGCGAACGCCCGATCACATATCAGGCCTATGCAAATAAATCAGGGGTCGAACGGGTGATAATCAGCGGCGGAAGGCAAATCGAAGGCTTCGCTCCGACGACGATCAATGGGCACAACGTTATCGCAGCGAACATGCACGGCGAATGGAGCGCCGATCAGTTATTCGTGAACAATATTCGCGCCCCACGAACACGGCTCCCCAAGCAAGGCTGGTATACGATTCAATCCGCCGAGTTGGGAAGCGCGTGGCAGGAAGGCCAGGACAGTTTTACTTTCAGAGAGGGTGAGATCAACCCGGCCTGGCGAAACTTGAAAGATATCGAGGTTCGAGCGTTCACGATGTGGGTCGACTCGCGACTGCCGATAGAATCCGTCGATGAGGCGGCTAAAAAGGTTAGATTTCCAAAAAAAAGCGTTTTTTGGCTGGCTCGCGACTTCAATCGTCGTCAATTCGCTCGATATATGTTGGAAAATGTTCGCGAGGCCCTCGATACTCCCGGGCAGTGGTATCTGGATAGGGGCGAATGCAAAATCTACTATTATCCAAAACCCGGCGAAAACTGGCGAAAGGCCGAGATTGTCGCGCCGACGCTTGAGACCCTCGTAAAAATAAACGGGTCCGCAGATCAGCCCATCGAGTTCGTGCGATTCAAAAACCTGATCTTCTCCCATACCCAGCATACTCTGCCCGCCAATCGTTCAGGTTGTGCTCAAGCGGCGATGGAGGTCCCTGCGGCCATAACCGCTGCGCACGCAAATAACTGCGAGATCAGTCACTGCGAGATAACTCGCATTGGGACATATTCTGTTGAATTTGGGGCCGGCTGCAGGGGGTGCGCCGTCCAAAGCTGCCTGATCAGCGACATGGGAGCAGGAGGAGTCAAAATTAACACCGGATCGCACCGCACGACAGTCTCCGACAACATAATCACAGACGGCGGCAAGATATTCGCCAGTGCGGTCGGAGTCTGGATTGCGGGCAGCCCACATAACAAAATAACAAATAACGAGATATCACAGTTGAACTACAGCGGGGTTTCGGTGGGCTGGAGTTGGGGTTATGCGCCAAGCCCGGCGGTTGATAATTTGATCGCAAATAACCATATCCATCATGTTGGCCGCGAGATACTCAGCGATCTCGCAGGAGTTTACACCCTTGGAGTCTCCCCCGGCACGGTCGTGAGGAATAATCTCATCCACGACTGCCGATCGTTCAGCTACGGCGGATGGGGAATCTACACCGATGAGGGCAGCAGCGATATTCTGATCGAGAACAACGTCGTCTATCGCACCAGAACCGGCGGATTTCACCAGCACTACGGCAGAAATAATACAATCACGAACAATATCTTCGCCTGCAGCGAGGCACAACAACTTCAGAAAACTCGCGCCGAAAACCACAGAGTATTCACCTTTCGCCACAACATCGTATACTTCGACCAAGGCTCTCTTCTGGGCGGCGATTGGAGCGAAAACACTTTCGATATGGATTGCAATCTCTACTACGACTCAAGCGGCCGACAAGTTACATTCAAAGACACGAGCTTCGATGATTGGAAGAAGCTTGGCCACGACCGACGCAGCATTATTGCGGACCCTCTGTTTGTCGATCCGACGAAGGATGATTTCCGGCTAAAACCTTCATCCCCTGCATTCGGGCTTGGTTTTAAGCAGATCGATATGTCTAGAGTTGGGCCAAGGCACGCGGTCGGAGTAATCCAATAAAAAAGGCTCCGTCATCGGGAGCCTTCTATTTCTATAATTTCAGTGTCCGGCCGACATGCCGGTCAGGGTCATAATAATCCCCGGTCCCTGCGGCAATCGCTTTCACGACATCTTTTCGGCTCACAATTCCCACGACCTTGCGCCCTTCTATGATCGGCACTCGGTTGATGGCGTGCTCGATCATCGCGGCGGCTATGCCGGCAACCGGAGATTCCTCGCTGAAAATGACTACATCGGTGGTCATGGCGTCCTCGACGCATTCGCTTTGAGCGCGTCGATAGGCCTCATCCACAGCGTCCGGTTGAGGAGCGAACAATCCCGGCGTCGAACCGCGCAGTTCAGAAGGGGCATGCATCCCCTTTAATAATATGTCGCTTTCCGTTATCATACCGACAAGGTAACCGTCGGCATCAACTACCGGCAGCCCGCTGATCTCATGTTTCGCCATCAAACGCGCCGCCCCATCAATAGAAGTCCCTTTTCGCACGGTTACAACATCTCGTGTCATTATATCTTTAGCGGTCAGATAAAGCATTCTACCTCTCATTCATCAAGCAGCCCGTGTCGCAGCCCAATCGGCAGCGGCTGCGGTCGAGCGCATGTACTTTCCAATTTTATGTGCTTGCCTGCGTCGGATGAATCGTGGAACGCATGCATAATATCAAGCACATGATACGCCAATTCCCCGCTTGCGCGGTGGTTTCTGCCGGATCTCAGCGCATAAGCCATATCCGCGACCCCGATGCCGCGGGAATTTTCAAAATATCCGTGGGTCAACGACGCATCAACCCACTGATTACCCTCCGATGTCCACACCTTCACAGGCCCGCCAAAGCCGTTGGGATCCGGCACACTCAGGCTTCCTTTGGAGCCGTATATCTCGATTCGGGGAAGATTCGCCGCCCACACATCGAAGCTCGTTATAATCGTCGCGACAGCGCCGTTGGCAAAATCGACTATCCCCGCCACGTGCGTCGGCACATCGACGACAATCTTCGTCCCGCTCTTTGGCGCGCTCGTAATAAGACGCTCGGGGAATGTGATTCTCGTGGATCCCGCCACCCGACTCGCCGACCCCATCATAGCAACAAGAGCGGTCAAATAGTATGGCCCCATGTCAAACATCGGCCCGCCCCCTGGTTTGTAGTAAAACTCAGGGTCGGGGTGCCAGCCCTCGTGCCCATGACAGGTCATAAAAGCTGTTGCGGCGACGGGTTCGCCGATCAAGCCATCGTCGATGATCTTTACACACGTCTGAATCCCGGCGCCCAAAAAAGTGTCCGGCGCGCAGCCCACCTTAACCCCGGCCGATTCAGCCATTTTCAGCATCTTGCGGCCGCCCTCGCGGGTGATCGCCAGCGGCTTTTCGTTATAAACCGATTTTCCCGCCTGGATCGCAGCGAAAGCCACCGATGCATGCGCGTTCGGGATCGTCAGGTTCACAACTATCTCTATTTCAGTATCGGCCAGCAGTTCTTCGACCGAATCATACGCCTTGCAATCGTTTTCCTTGGCTTTTGTTTTCGCTCTTTCGGGGATCAGATCTGCACAACCGACGATATCCAATATGTCAAAAGTCCTGCCCGCCTGGAAGTAAATGCCGGAAATATTGCCGCAGCCGACAATTCCAACCTTTGCTGGTTTCATTTTCTTCTCCTTAAGATCGCGCCGCCCAGATCATTCCACGCTTGAGAATCTCCAGAACCTCCGGCACGTCGAAGTCTGCTGCGCAGTGGCCCAGCGACGAATAGAAAATCCTGCCTTCGCCATATTTTCGCTTCCAGACCGCCGGCATTATGCACCCCTTGACCCACGGAGCCTCGTCGATATGGCCCAAAATCGAAACCGCGAGGGTTTCATTGGAGGGGTCAACGTGCATGTAATACTGCTCTGAGCGCATCTTAAAATCGTCGATGCCTTCGATGATAGGATCGGCGGTGTAGCTGAGGATTTTTACTTCGTAGTCGATTATGCCGCCGGGATGCGCAACCCATTGTCCGCCGACCATGAACTGGTAGTCCGTGTGCATCCGAAAGGCGTCTCCAGCCCCTCCGTGCCAACCCGCGAACCCGACTCCGCCGCGCACCGCCTGACTCATCGCCGACCACTGCTGCGCGGTGATCTCGGACATCGTGAAACACGGCACGATCAAATCAAAGCTCCGAACCTCGTCGGCATCGGAAAAAGCGTCCAGCGTATCCTGGATGCTAACTTCAAATCCCGCATCCGACAAGGTTTGGGCAGCCTTTTCGGTGGTCTGTTTCGGCTCGTGACCGTCCCAACCGCCCCACGCAAACAATGCTCGCTTCATCTGAAATCTCCTGAAAATAGAATAACAGATTGCATACCCCAACAGGTTACACTCAAGCGGGCAATAATACAATAATGCTGGGGTAGATTCAAGGCTTGCGATCTAAAACAAGGGCCGCCCCCCTCACCCCAGCCCGTGCGGTTTTGCATACTTACCCCCCTCACCCCAGCCCTCTCCCTCAAGGGAGAGGGAGTAGATTGTGCCCCCGTCAAAGGGCAAGGGATAGGGTAAGGGCGAGGTGGAGCCAGGTTCCCTCTCCTGGGGCGGAAGGGTTAGGCCACGTATCCCCTCTCCTGGGGGAGAGGGT
>LSQX01246491.1_pt1 | contig 30765 bp, 25 predicted proteins | sample 654561 | NCBI WGS metagenome assembly LSQX01 (sample SAMN04489861, study PRJNA283612) | anaerobic digester metagenome | isolation source: 4 biogas reactors fed with cattle manure at either 37C or 55C with and... | place: Denmark: Kongens Lyngby | collected 2014 | reverse complement strand
ACATCTGCTGCATTTTCGCCGCACCGGGGAGTCAGAAGGACCTCGGCTTTGCTGTCTACGACGAGCTGAGCCGCTTTAACGCCCGCGCCGCCGGCCATCATCGCCGCACTGTTGTCTACAAAGGTGCTTTCCTTTGTCTCGGTGTCATAAATAAGATAGTACGGCGCGCGCCCGAACGAAGCGCTTACGTCCGTTTCAAATACATTGTTATCCGTAGGTATAGCTATGATCATGTGAGATCCTCCTCGTTTACAGAACAGAGACCGCGCCGATGCCTGCGGCAACCGCGCGCAATCCCGTCGCACAGCCGGTATTCGCCGCCTTCGATCGAAAGGATTTTTCCGTCGACAAGCGACTCGGCGAGCTTCTTTCTCGCTTCGCTGTAAATACCCTGCACCGTTGTCCGCGCAACATTCATCTGAAGCGCGCATTCCTCCTGGGTATAGCCTTCCAGGTCGATCAACCGGATGGCTTCGTATTCGTCAACCGTCATGTTGAGGCGCACAGGCACCTCCGCCGCCGAATCGAGCGGGCCGAACGTGCTGCTTTGCGGCAGGCGGCAGACCTGTCTCCATTTTATCGGCCGTGCCATATGACTTCACCCCGCTTCTCCGACACTACAGTTCTTCCTCCTGCCGATCGATCTCCTCCAGGCGCTTTTCGATTTCTCCAAGGCGTTCCTGCAGTATAATTTTCTCTTCGATCAGCGCGTCATTTTCTCCCGACGCGAGATCTGCGCCAGGTCCGATTCCGAACCGGCGACCCAGTCTGCAGTCCAGTTTACGGCACAGACCGTAACGAACCGCAAGGCCCAGGCCAAGGCCGATCCCTACACCCGCAGCGCATCGAACCGCTTTCGATTCCAGACACGTACCGAACCCTCGTCCGGTCATGGGTCCTTTACCAAGCGGACCCGTCCTGTCCCATCCAGGCATTCTTTTCACCTCCATCGCTTATTCTTAACGTACGGCACACCTTATAAGTTTATGACATATGCCATCTATTATTATACCGCATCCGCGGCCTGTGGCAAGAGATATTTCAAGAATGCCGGGAAAGAAAACAGTTGCATCGCGTGTCGCCTGCTTCGTCCGGGCTTTACGGCCGCAGGTCTCCATGATAAGATATTTACACACAAAATCGAAGGAGGAAAAACCATTGGAAAGATATGTCGCAACAAGAATCGGACCGGAACTGACGGTCATCGACGATGATTATGTCCGCATATTTCTGATTACGGGCCGAGACCGCGCCCTCCTGTTCGATGCCGGAAATCCGGACGGCGATCTAAAGAGTTTTGTCGAGGGACTGACAGATCTGCCGGTGTTTGTCGTTCTGTCGCACGCGCACATCGATCACGTAGGCGCTCTGGAGCAGTACGGACTCGTTCACATCCACCGGGACGAAGAGCCGTTGCTCCGCAACCACTGCCCGGATCTGCCGGTCGAATATGTGGAAGACGGACAGGTGTTCGACCTCGGCGGCGAGTGCGTCACGGCTTATCATGTGCCCGGTCACACGCCGGGCGGACTCGTGCTGTACGACGAATCGCGCAAAAGGCTCTACGCAGGCGACATGCTGTCCGACCTGACGCTGTACATGTACATGGATCACTGCTCCATGGAAGATTTTGTAGCATCCATGGACAAAATGCTGAATCTTCCGTTCGAAGAAGCGATCACGAGCCACGGGACGCTGTCCATCGGCCGGGAAAGCGCTGAAACGCTGCGTCGGGTCGCGCTCGGTGTGATGGATCAAAGCCTGGAAATCAAGACGACTCACAAAGAATTTACCGAAGACGAAACCGCCGAAACGGCGCGAATCGGAGATTACTCGATGCACGTATAGCGCGCGTGCAATTTAGGAGGAAGAAAATGTCGGAACAGAAAAAAGCAGCGATCGAACAGGTCATCGCAAAGTATTTCGATGCGAGCTATAACGGAAGCGGCGAAGGGATGATCGAGGTGTTTCATCCGGCGGCGCACATCTACGGCCTCCGGGACAGCGGTGCGCTCATCGACTGGCCGATTGAGGAATTTGCAGAGCTGGTTGCAGAGGATGATCCGCCCGCAAAAAGCGGACAGCCGCGCGAAGATGAGATTCTTGCCATCCGGTTTACCGGGGAGCGCGAAGCGGCTGCCTTTGTAACGCTGCGCATCGGGCAGACGCGCTACACCGACGTGCTGAACTTTATTGAATTCGAAGGACGCTGGCAGGTCATCGCTAAAATGCTCGCAGCCGCTGCAGTAACCGCAGAATAAACTCCGCGAACGGGTTTATATTCCGCTCCCTTCGCGGCGCCACACGATCTGCCCGTCCACAACGGTCATCACTGTCCTGATGTCCTTGATTTCGTCATCCGGCACTGTGAGAATATCCCGTTCGGTCACGATTAGGTCGGCCAGCTTCCCGACTTCGAGCGTGCCTTTTTTGCTCTCCTCAAACGAAGCGAATGCGCTGTCGATTGTGAACAGCCGCAGCGCTTCAGAGCGACTGAGGCGGTCTTCGGGGATGAATCCCTCCGGTGGCTGACCCTGAAGGTCCTGTCTGAGCACAGCCGAATGGATGTTGTGATAGGGATTGAAGTATTCGACCGGTGCATCGGATCCGCCGCTTACGTGCACACCCTGCTCCTGCAACGCTTTGATTAAATACGATTTGAAAGCCCTGTCCCCGACGCGGTGATGGAGCATTTTAAGATCGTTGTTAAAGAAAATCGGCTGGACATACACCATCACATTTTGCCTCGACAGCTTCCGCATAATGTCTTCTGTAAGGATATGCCCGTGTACGATGCCGTGGCGCGCATTGTCCCTCCGGTGACGCTGCCGGGCGTTTTCAAAGCTTGCAAGCACCATTTCGATGGCCCTGTCACCGATGGCGTGCACAGCGATTTGCATGCCGTTTTTATGGGCATATTCGATAAACGCATCCAGCTCATCCTGTGGATACATGGCCACTCCGCAACTCGAAGGATCGTCTGCATAAGGCTCTGACAACAGCGCAGTACGGGCACCCAGCCCGCCGTCCTGGAAAAGCTTTAACGGTCCTACTTTAAAAAAGTCACTGCCTGTACCGGTCCTGTAGCCCATGCCGATGAGCTGCGCAAGCCCGTCCCGGTCGAGCGAACACTGCTCGTACACGCGCACGGTCAACCGGCCTTCGCGGTCGAGCTCTTCGTAGGCGTTAAGAATTTTAAGATAATCGACATCCGGGAACGAATGAAAGTCGTCGCTTTGAACCGAAGTAACTCCATGTTGCGTCAGTTCTGCACTTGTCTGTACGATCATATCTTTAATCTCATCCAGACCGGGCGAATCGATGTAGCGACGCGGGTATTGCATCGCATCTTCTTTAAATATACCTCTTGCAAGTTCCACGTTTCGATGAGTCTGCACATCCGCATCCATCATGTCGATCGCTTTTGTGTTGCACACCGCCATGTGTCCGCACGTCCGCACGAACATGATGGGGTGTCTGTCGGAAATCGCATCGAGATCCTCGCGTGTAAAGAAACGCTTTTCCGCAAGGAACTCCTGATTCCATCCACTGCCCAGCACCCATCGGCCTTCTTCGATATTCTGACTCCGGATGGTGCGCTTTACATCTTGAATCACTTCGTCGATCGAGCCATACTTACACAAATCAATTTGCTTTTTTGCGTACGCGTACCCCAGAAGGTGCATATGGCTGTCGTTGAATCCCGGCAGTACAAGATGCCCCTTCAGGTCGATGACCGTCTCATACCGATCCTTCAGCGCTTCCTCGCTTCGCCCCAGGAAGTCAATTCGATTCCCGACAATCCCGATTGATTCGTAATAGCGATCCTGCGCATCCAGCGATGCGATTTTCCCATTGAATAACAGTATGCTCATCGGTCACCCCTCCTTCTCACTACCTTACATCGCTCATAAGATTTGTCAATTATTTTTACACTGTAGTGCATCTGCGGCGGCAAATACTTCCTTCTCCTTTTGACTATCAATCCCTTTTCCATTATGATTCAGTGTGATGGTCAAAAACTCATTTGAAGGGGGACGGGCATGATAACAGAATATATCAACGACATAAAACGCGAATTCAACGGGTACGGAAAAACCGGACTGTCCAAAGATTTGATGGCGGGGCTCACCGTCGCCGCAGTGGCCCTTCCGCTGGCGCTGGCGTTCGGTGTCAGCTCGGGAGCTACAGCCGCTTCCGGACTCATCACGGCGATCATCGCAGGCCTGCTCATCGGGGCGCTCTCAGGCGCTTCGTTTCAAATTTCGGGGCCGACGGGCGCCATGACCGCTATCCTGATACTTCTGGTGAGCAAGCACGGGCTCAACGGGATGTTCATCGCTACGTTTTTAGCAGGCCTGATGTTGATACTGGCCGGCGTTTTAAAGCTCGGTCGCATCATTTCCTATATCCCCTCTTCTGTCATCACCGGCTTTACATCGGGCATCGCTGTAATCATCGCCCTCGGCCAGCTGGACAACTTGTTCGGCGTGTCGTCGAAAGGGGACCACGCACTCGTCAAACTGATGTCTTATGCGACCGACGGTTTTCATCCTCACTTGCCGACGCTTGCAATCGGACTCTTTGTAGTTGCGGTGATGGCTCTCTGGCCCGCGCGGTGGAACGCAACGTTTCCTTCGTCTCTTGCCAGCCTCATCCTCGTGCTTATTCTCAATCGGTTTTTGCAGCTCGACACACCGCTCGTGGGGGCGATTCCCAAAACGCTGTTTCTGGCAGACCGCCTTACACTTGCATCCCTGTCACCGGGCGACTTCGGCACATTTATGATGCCGGCTCTCAGCATCGCAGCGCTTGCGATGATCGAAAGCCTCCTGTGCGGCGCCGCTGCGGGGAAGATGAAGAACGAGGTGCTGAGCGCCGATCGGGAGCTTGTCGCTCAGGGAATCGGCAATGTCGTAATCCCGTTTTTCGGTGGCGTACCCGCCACTGCAGCCATCGCACGGACAAGCGTCGTCATCAAGTCCGGCGGAGTAACGAGGCTTGCAGGCATCATCCACTCCGTCGTGCTGCTTCTGTCCATGTTCCTGCTCGCTCCCGTCATGTCTGCCATTCCGCTTTCCGCGCTGTCGGGCGTGTTGATCGTCACCGCCTGGAGAATGAACGACTGGGAGAACATCCGCTTTATTTTCGGACACCGGTTTAAATCAGGCATTGCAAAATTCGCTGTCACTCTCTGCGCAACCGTCGTGCTCGACCTGACGCAGGCCATCGTCGCAGGGGTTTTATTTTCTACGGTTCTCTTCGTCGCCCGCCTTACGGATCTCGATGTCGACATCCGTGAAGTCGATCGAAAAAGACTTGAGGCAATCGGCATTCATCTCGCCGATGACCCGTGCCATATCCGCGTCGCTTATCTGACGGGCACCATTTTCTTCGCTTCGGTGGACAAGCTGAAAGCGCAGCTTTCGGATCTGGACCGCGCATCCGTCCTGATTTTGTCCATGCGGGGGGTTCCGGTCATCGATCTTTCGGGCATCCAGGCACTCAACGAACTGATTCGGGAGCTGCAGCAATCGGGAACCACTGTGCTGCTGACGAGCGTGCAGCCGAAAGTCATGGCAAATCTGATCCGGGGCGGCATAAGAGAACTCATCGACGAACGCTGCGTGTTCAGCAGCGCAGAACACGCGATCGTTTACGCCCACGAGCAGCATCCGGACTGCATAGAGCCGGAAGCCGCTATATAGGCTTTACACTGCCCGCTACGACCGATTTGAGCACCGGCAGCACATCGCTTTCGAACCAGGCATTCTTCTTCATCCAGCGCTGATTCAGCGGAGAGGGATGCACGAGCGGAAAATACTCCGGCAGATAGCCCTTAAAATTTCGCACGGTCTCAGTCAGATTCTCTGCACGTCGATCTTTCAAATAAAACTCCTGCGCATAGCGCCCGACGAGCAGTATCGTTTCGAGATCCGGCATCGCTTCCAGCAGCCGGGGGTGCCACTTGTCTGCAAATCCTTTTCTCGGCGGCGCATCGCCGCTTTTTCCTTTCCCGGGGTAGTAAAAATCCATCGGGAGCTGGGCGATGAGGCCCGAATCGTAAAACGTTTCGCGGGATATCCCCATCCATTCGCGCAGCCGGTCGCCGCTCGCATCGTTCCACACGAGCCTGGTTTCTTCTGCGATGCGGCCCGGCGCCTGACCGACGATGGCGATGCGAGCCTGCTTCGATACGGTGTAAAGAGGCGGGATTTCCCGCGCCGTATACTTCGTATTCATGGGGTCAGCCATGATCTCCCGCTCGATTTTTTCAAAGACCGTCATGACGCTTACTCCTTTCGAATCGACAGCAGGATACACGCAGCGCACCGCGTTTCCAATGCCCGCGGACGCAGCGATCCGTTTCGTCGACTCTGCCCTATTTTAACACATTTGCGGAATTCAGCAGCAACGCATTGTAGATAAAGAGAACATCCTGATCGACAAAGTCAACGTACTCACCGACCAGCTCGCTGCGGATGTAGCGGATGTCGACGAGCGTCACGCGACTATATGCCTCGAGAAGCAGCGGGACGAGACTGCTCGCAAACGAGTCGCGGAACACGACGAGCTCGCGGCCCGTACGAGCTTCCGGATTTTCGACGACGAGGAGCGCCGCCGCACCGGACAGATATATATCGTAGGGATCTCTGCCGCTCAGCTTATCCACGTCGTAGACCGGTGCAAACGCGTCGGTTTCCACGTTGAATACGCGGCTGTACCCAGTCGCTGTGTTTTCGGCATAGACTACACGATCGGGAATAAGTCGAAGGGCCGACTGCCCGTAATATGCGCCCTGGAGCAGTTCGTCCGCCTCCGTTAGAACGTACGCTTCCGGTGAAGCGATGCCTGTGCCGAGCGCCTGCCCGATGCGCCCGGCCACGTCCCACAGCCTTTCCTGACGCCAGTGAATGTCGGTTCGGTAGAAGTCTTCGATGGTCAGCGAATCCGCGATGTCGATGTACTCCGCATACGGCATACCGTCTTCAATCATCGAAAACAGCCGGTCGTAGTCCATCGACGGATAGTCCATGCGGGCGCCGAGGTAGTAGTGCTTGTCCGGGATGACCGCTGCGTATACGTTCGTCTGCGTTCCCTCCAGGTACGCATCGTACAGCCACTGGAAGCGATTGAGGGCTGTCTGCACGGACTTATCGTTCAGCGGATAATCAAGCTTGGCCGCGATTCCGTCTTCGATGTAGATGTCGTTGTTGTCTTTGTACCCGAGCAGGTGATAACGAACCGACGCTTTGAGCGACCGGAATCCAAACCGGGCGGGAAACTGATCTTTGGCATACTCCTCGAACCCGTCCATAAACGTCCCGGCAAGGACCGAACGCACGCTCAGCGCCGGCCTCTGCGCAAGCGTCCGGCGCTCTTCGAGCGAGATGCTTCCCGGCGCCTTGATCCAGGCGAACAGAGCGAGCAGCAGCCAAAGGCCGCAGACGAGCGCGACGATCGCTCTGTCTGCCTTAACAGTACCTGTCTCCTGATTTTCCGTAATGTCTGTTCGCTTCATCCTTTAAACACTCTTTCGGTTGGCGTGACTACACTCATCCCCTAAAATCTGAAATATAAAAATGGATTGAACGATGAATCCACGAGGTAGGCCGTGACCGCCAGAAGCAAGACAATCGCGACGACCGGCTCTGCAAGCACCATCGCACGCTGTCCGATTCGACCCGCGCTCAGGTGTTCGGCGACATGCTTTGGCCAGGGCGTGCTTCCTATGGCCGCGAGCAAAAACGTTACTGCGTAGCTGCGCAGGTAATACAACGACACCGTATCGGTGAGCGGAATGCCGCCCGCTCCAGCCATCAGTCCGAGCCTTCGAACCGCTTCGGTCAGACTGGGCGCATCGAACAGCACGAAGCTGACACCGACAATGATGAGCACGTAAGCGTGAGACAAAATCCCGGGCGCCGCCGCAAGCCGCTGGCCGATCCAAAACTTCTCAAGAACCAAAAAGACGGCAAACAGCAAGCCCCACAAAACAAAGTTCCAAGCCGCCCCGTGCCAGAGACCCGTCAGCATCCAGACTGCGAATATGTTGAACAACCAGCGACGGTTCGTCACCCGGTTGCCTCCGAGCGGTATGTAGAGGTAATCGCGAAACCACGAGCCGAGCGATATGTGCCACCGCCGCCAGAATTCCGTAATGCTTTTGGAGACGAACGGGTAGTTGAAATTTTCCATGTAGTCAAAGCCCAGCATGCGCCCCAGGCCGATGGCCATATCGCTGTACCCGGAAAAGTCAAAGTAAATCTGCAGCGTAAAGGCTGCTGCATACATCCATGCAAACAGCACTGTTTCGTTCTGCGTCTCCCCAAACAGCGCGCACAGCTCTCCGAGCGAGTTGGCGATGAGCACCTTTTTCGAGAGGCCGATCATCAGACGGCCGAGGCCGAGACGCATCCGGCGGACGCTGTGCGTTCGGGATTCGAGTGCAGCCGCCACATCGGCGTAGCGCACGATCGGTCCTGCGATCAGCTGCGGGAACAGCGCAATGTACGTCGCCAGATTGACGAGACTCCTCTGCGCTTTAACATCCCCCCGATATACATCTATGGTATAGCTGAGAATCTGAAATGTGTAGAAGCTGATGCCGATCGGCAGCGAAATGCGCAGCAGCGGTACGGAAAGCCCCGTGACTGCGTTGAAGTTGGCGATAAAAAAATCCATGTATTTGAAATAGCCCAGCAGGCCGAGCGAAAAAGCGACGGAGGCGGCCAGCCAGGCCTTCGCCTGTGTTTCGTGACGGTGTTTTTCGATTATCAGCCCGAACGCATACTGAACCGCTACGGACAGCAGCATAATCGCTACGTACTTCGGCTCACCCCAGCCGTAAAACAACAGGGACGCAAAAAGAAGCACAAGGTTCTTGCGCTTCTTCGGCGTCAAAAAATAAACAGTCAATGTCACCGGCAGGAAGTAGTACAAAAATGTGATGCTCGAAAACAGCATGTATCTTCCCCTATCGACCTGACCGCAAGGCAATCAGGCTCCTGCGCTACAGTGCGACGTCAGGTTCACCGCCGAGCACCTGGATAAACGCATCCACCAGATCCTGAGACGTGACTGCATCGCTCAACTCCGACGAAACCATCGCGAGCATCACGATGTCGCCGCGCGCGACCACCTGCAGGTCATCCGCACCGACGCAGATCCACTTCCACGGATCGATACCTTCCTTCATGGCCTGAGCGATGTCTTTTGCCGCCGCGCCTTCGCTTGCGCGCACGAGCACCAGCGAGTACGCCTGCGATCCGATCATGGCCTCAGACACAGCGATTTCCGAAATATCGGAAGCTTCGCTCAGCCCCGTATACGCTTGAACGGCATCCGAATCCTCCAAATCGACTTCGATGTCTCCCACGGCAATGCCCGGATCTTTGATTTCGTACATCTTTTCGATGATTGAAGCGAGCGTCCCGTCGTACTCCCCGCCGCCTCCGCTCTGACATCCGCTCAAAGCGAGCAGCAGAACAAGCGCCAATGCAATTATGATATTTCTCTTCATGTTTTCCTCCAATTTTATCGTATGAGCGGGTACCGTGTACCCATTTTGAAAATATAGCACACAAAGACCCCGCTTGCAACGAAGATACGGCTTTCGTATACTGTATGTGATATGCGCACAAACCGCATGCGGCAGACAGCTGGAATGCGCGCGGGATACGGGAGAAATCGACGATGAGGAACACAGAAAGCGGCAGAAGCAAACGTATGAGGGTGGCTATTTTTGTGCTGTTGATCGCCGTTAGCTTCGGCCTCTTTATGGCAAGCCGGAACCCGGCAACGCCGAATGTGCTTCCCGATCAATCCGGAACAGAGCAGGATGTAAACCGGGGAGAAGGCAGTGTAACCGATGAATTGCCGGATGAACACGGCCGGTATACGACACCGGAGGATGTCGCGTCCTATCTCCACGCCTATGGGGAGCTGCCCGTCAACTATATCACGAAGAAACAGGCGCGCGCACTCGGCTGGAACAGCAGTGAAGGAAACCTGTGGGATGTGACCGACAAACTGTCCATCGGGGGCGATGCGTTTGGCAACCGGGAAAGATTGCTCCCGGAAGCAGACGGCAGGCAGTATTATGAGTGCGACGTCAACTACGAAGGGGGCTACCGCGGGTCCGAGCGCCTCGTGTATTCAAACGACGGGCTCATATTCTATACGGACGACCACTACGCCACGTACGTCCGCCTCTACTGACGGATCGGCGGAAAACAAACGGACCGGCCGCGCGGTGCGCAACCGGTCCTTCCATACGATTGAACCCTGCGTTCCCTACACGGGAAACGTGCAGAAAGGAGCCCGCGATGGCCTGCATCGTGCTGGATGCAAACCGGCTGACGGATAGAGAAACCGCCCACTCCTACCTCGAATATATTCTCCGTTTTCCGCCGCACTACGGCCGCAACCTCGACGCGCTGTACGATCTGCTGACGGAAATCTCCGAGCCGACGAACATCGTGCTCGTTCGCCGCTTCTGCGGTGACCCGTCCGAAAATCCGCTCCGGGAATCCATCCTCAAAACCGTCGAAGAGGCCTGTCGGGATAACGACCGGCTGACGCTCAGCATCCTGTAGTCTGCCCGTCTAGACTTCGTCGCACACGTCCCCTTCGACTTCGAACGGATAGTACTCTTCGTCTGCTCCGCCGACGCCCTGCCCTTTGATGTGGACGGGTTTCAGCACGGACTTGTTGATGCCGAAGTGGAATACATCCGTCCGCTGATAGCTGCCCGCGATGTCGTGGATGGATTTCTGTGTAATGATCTGCGAAAGATCGCACTCCGCATAGGCGATTCCCTCTTGATTGTCTTTAATCGTGTCGCTGATTACAAGGCCCGCGGGCGAAACGATCATCGATCCGCCGTAGGTCAGCTTGTCCAGCAGATCCCGAAGGTCCTGGCGTCCATCGGAGAGCACTTCGTAGCCCTGTTCGTCGACTGCCTGCGACGAAACCGCCGTAAACACTTTCCCTTCGTAGGACATGGAGCAAGCGCGCACGATCAATGTATCCAGGTAAGGCTGCCCTTTCGATGGCGTGCGTGACGTGGGGAAGCAGGCAGGATAAGTCGAGATATGGATCTGTTCTCCCTGTGAGATGAGTGCAAACTTGGCGAGCGAGTTGGTGTTTTCCCCGCAGATCAGCGCGCCGATGCGACCGATCTCCGTGTCGTGCACATTGAGTGTGGAACCGTCACCGAACGCCCAGGCGAGCTTTTCGGACCACGTAGGCAGCAGCTTTCTGTGCCGTGCGATCATATTCCCGTCGCGGTCGAAGATGACATTCGTATTCCAAAGCACGCCGAGGCTCTGCTTCGGCGCTTTTTCCGTGATACCCACGGAAAGGAATACGCGGTTATCCCGTGCAATCTGCTGCAGGCGATGAAATGCAGGTCCTGGAATCTCGATGGAACTCTGCGCGAACTTCATGAACAGCGCATGCTGGTCCATCGGCGCAAGCATGTGGACATACGTGGGAAAGCCGGGGATAAACGACTCGGAAAACACGACGAGGTCCGCGCCGGACGCTTTCGCCTTTTCGGTATACTGCTGCACTTTAAGAAGGCAGGCGTCCAGATCAAAATACGCCGGTGCAGCCTGGACAGCGGCTACGACGGGTTTCGGCAATGTGGCAACGTTCATAAATTAACCTCCCAATGCGATGCACAGGAATGCGGCGAAGGTGTACACCTTCACCGCTACTATGTTATACATTGAGCATTATACCACAAATCACTCTGCTTGATACAGACCGGAGTTTGTTTTGCGCGCCGGGAATTACTTCAGATCCGGGTGCACGTAGCGGCCCCGGCCTTTTGTTTTTTTGCCGTACTGAATCGGGCCCGGTATGACCCGGGGATCGATTGTGAAAATCAGATCAGTCTCTCAGCTTCAGCTCCAGAAATCTCGTCCCTTCGACCGGATTGTATACGTAGGGGTCAATGTCGTAGAATCCATGTGACTCATATAGCCTTTGCGCCTTTTCCATTGAAGGGAGCGTATCCAGTCTCATATATCGATAGCCCAGTTTATTTGCTTCTTCGATGACCGTAACGATGAGCTTGTTGCCCAGACCCGTTCCCCGGTACTCGTCGCGGGTGTACAGTCTCTTCATTTCGCATGTATCCTTGGAGCTGTTGCGAAGAGCAACGCATCCTGCGGTTTTGCCATCGACGAACACGAGAATCAGAGCACCGTCCGGTGACGCATATTTACCCGGCAAAGATTGCAGTTCTTCTTCGAAGTCCTGAAAGTCCAGACTGATTCCCAATGATTGCGCGTATTCTCTGAAGAGCTGTCTCGCTTCTTCGACCAACGCCACTTCAGTTGCATATTTAAATTCAATGTTATTTCCCATGCTGTTCACCAGGAGTTCTGTAAATGCCGCAAGCCTATTCACTTGCCCGCGTAATACCGGTCATAATAGTCTGCAAGCGGTTCAATGACAGGTTCAGCCGGTTCATCGGAGTACTCCGTTGCGATGCACAACATGTCACCTGTTCCCGGGTGAACCAGGATATCGAGCCAGTCATATCCGCTTAATTCAAAAAAGTAATATTCCTCACCGTCGTAGGAATACAATTCGTCACTCATTCCTGCGATAGTCGTAGGTTCGTAGGGAGTCGCCATGTCCGGATGCTCGTCGAGCCACGCCTGGACAAGCACCTGCGCCTCCGCACCTGTCAGCCGGCTACCCGCTTCATCTCCGTCACTATCTGTATTACATCCCGCGAACAGCGCAAAGCTCAACAGCACCGTCAGGATGATTGCAAGATTCTTCTTCATATAAACCTCCTTCGAGTAACTCATAGCACCGGCTATCTACTCGCTGGTATCGAAGTCCGACCGAGATAAACGCCGTCTCTGGTAAAGAAATAGACAACACGTTCCATGCTGCTGTGTTCGTATATCCTGATTCCGCGGCTGGCCGGCGCTCCGGGCTCTGTTATTTTCGGATATTGAAACTCTGAATCCGAAATGTACCTGTTTGTCCAATCGCTGTCCTGGTATTCCCGTAACGACCGGTCCGAAAAGAAAAACACGGTCGCCATGACCTGTTCAGTCTTTTCTATCCGTTCTGCGCGTGTGGTGTTTCCATTACCCGGGGGATAAGAAAAGATGATGCAATACCATCCGCTGTCAACATAGTTTCCGTTCCGCTTGACTGGACGGATATAGGAAATACCTGTGCCGTCATCCCGCGGTGCATATCGCTCTTCTCCGAGCTCAAATTGATTCCTGTCCCAGTTTTGAGCAACGGTATCGATAATCCGGTGATAGTCTGCGCTGAGCGTCGCACCGTCGAAACCGGTCGCTGTCTTAAAAGTAACCTCCCGTATACGCTCCGGCTTATCAGGAACCCTGCACCAGCCGAGCACTTCGTATTGACTGTCCGTCAAATAGATGGTGACTCCGGGAACGGCAAGAACCGCACTGACCGTTACCCAGTCGCTCCCGCTATAATGCTTCTCGTATGACAGCGCCTCGATAAACCGGAGTTCCTCGCGGCTGTACCGGTCGGAAAGATAGAACGGCGAATCTTCGGGCGTGCCCGATGTGAACAGCACGTGCGCCGTGTCCGGGAAAAAATGCTGCAGGGTTATTCGCGATAGCACATAAGACTGCTGATCGTCACTCGAACTCACAGGAACAGCCAATGCCGTTTGACCGGCGTTCCAGTAAGCCGTGCTTTTCAGGGCGCCCCCCTCCTGAAGACTTTCGTAAAGAGTCTTTTCACCGGTTCGCAGATATTGTGACAGGGCATTCTCTGAAACGATTGCCGCATCCCCACGGGTAAAGTTCCCTCCGGAAGACACGCGTTCATCCACAAGGCCCCGCTGTATGCCGAAACTCACGGCCTGTGCATAACTGAAATCGGATGCATTCCCGCCGTCCTCATACCCCAGAGCCCGCAGAACGAACGTAACATACATCGCTGCAGTCGCCCGTTCGATCCCGCTGCCAATGCAGTAGCAGGTTGTAGCGACAAAGCGACTGTCAACAAAATCGCAAGCATAGAGATTCGCAAACATCTTCCCACTTTACAACCTCCCGCAAAGTAAACTATAATAAATAACCGGAATAGCGGACCTATACATTAAACCTGAAGTTGACGATGTCCCCGTCCTGCACGATATATTCCTTACCTTCCAGGCGAAATTTGCCCAGTTCTTTGGCTTTTGCCATGCTGCCTGCTTCTTTGAAGTCCGCAAAACTTACCACTTCCGCCCGGATAAATCCGCGCTCGATGTCGGAATGTATTTTACCGGCAGCCGACCGGGCATTCAAACCCTTCCGAATCGTCCAGGCTCGAACCTCGTCTTCGCCCGCCGTTAGAAACGATATCAGATTCAATCTTTCGTAAATGGTTTTGGCCAGCACGTCCACGCCGGATGTTTCGATGCGGAGCTCTTCCATAAACTCAGCCCGATCCTGCGGATCCAGTTCGCTGATTTCCATCTCCGCTTTTGCGCTGATTTGAAACACCGGATATCCGTGGTCCCGGCAGTGCGCCACGATTTCGTCCTGTTGCTCGTAGCCCTCGACAAGCTGCATGTCATCCACATTCACGACGATCACGACCGGCTTGTCGGTTAAAAAGTCGAGGTGCTCGATGGTCTGACTTTCTTCATCGGAAAGAGTTGCATCCGAAAAGGACACCCCCTCTTCGAAGAGCGCGAGAAGCTTTTTAAGAACGGTGCTTTCCGCTTCCTGTTCTTTCAGGATTTTCTTACCGCTTGCGATTCGCTCGATCCGGCCTTCCACCATCTGCAGATCTGCCAGGAGCAGTTCGGTTTTAATGTTTTCTATATCCCTTATAACGTCGATTGAACCTTCGGCATGCATCACATGCTCGTCGGCAAATGCCCTGACGATATGGACAAGGCAATCAACCTGCCTGATATTGCTCAGAAACTGGTTTCCAGACCCCAGGCCTTCGCTGGAGCCGCTCACCAAACCGGGGACATCAATCACTTCGATCTGAGCATACGTCGTTTTTTTAGGATGATATTGCTCCGACAAAAAAGCTACCCGCTCATCCGGCACCTGTGCCAGCCCAAGGTGAGCTTCGACCTTGCCGCTCTGAAAAGAACTGGTCTCCATCTTTTGGTTTGTAAGCAGGTTAAAAAAAGTCGTTTTGCCAACAATGGGCAGGCCGATTAATCCAACTTTCAATTTATGCGATCTCCTTCGTAAATAATTGTTCTATATTTGGGTAGAGTTCCTTCGAGTATTGACAACGTTGCGAACATGGAACCGGACGATTCCAATCTGAAAGATAATTTATCACGGAAATCGTTTGATTGCAATGTACAACAATGGTAGCATGGATGCGTAGATTTCTTGCACAAAAATGGAGGACCTTCGCATGAAAATGTCTGTACTTTACTACACCGAAACCGGAAACACGAAGCGCATGGCGGCTATAATCGCCGAAGGTATGGCATCGATCGAAGGAGTGGAGACAAAATGCTTCCCGCTCGACACAATTGACCGGGACTGGATAAAGGAGAGCTGCTGCGTCGTACTGGGAACACCCACTCACCGGTCAAACGTGAGCAGTGCCATTAAAGTTTGGCTCGACGAATCCGCATCAGAATACGACCTGGCCGGGAAAATCGGCGGCGCATTCGCTACGTCAAACTACGTGCACGGCGGTGGCACCATGGCGATACAGTTCATCCTCGATCACCTGATGGTGTTCGGCATGTTGGTCTATTCGGGCGGCAGCGCACTGGGGCGGCCGATCATCCATTTAGGACCTGTCGCTCTGGAAAACGAACTCGAAAAAACGGAGGACATATTTCGCACGTACGGGCGACGCATGGCAGCGAAGGCCGTTGAGGTTTTTAAAAGGTAGAGGGCTCCTGCGCCGCCTAAACTGAAACGAATCTTATAGGTAGCACGGGCGGCACCTGATATCCACCCGAAGCAGATAGCATTTATCTGATTTTTTACATCTTAGCTGTAATTAGGACAAAATTTTCGCTCTTGAGTGAACGATTTGGGAATATATGGAGTTTCTCTTGAGATAATAGACACATTTCGCAAATGTGTCTATTATCTTTCCGAAACTTAGAAAGTATTCACTCATTATCGTAAATTTTGCACTTTTATTCCACGATTCTTGCAGAAGGCGATTCGACAGAGCCGCGCTCGCGTCAGTCGGAAATTTTGACGAGCGTCACCAGTCCATTCCTCCTTTTGCTGCATCTACATGAACTTTTCCATGATGCAGTTATTGTTAAAAGAATCAGCTTTTATCCAAGGCAATAAATTGTATTAAGATAATAAAATGGTACAATAGTTTATTAAGAGGTAAGGTATAGTGACTACGAAGAAGGCCTTTAAAGAACAACTTTTCATTACTGCGGCCGTCGGCCTGATCTACTTTCTCTTTCTTGTGCCTATGAGCAGTTTGTTTGCGCTGCTTCCCGGGACAGAGGTCCGCCCCGGCTCGTTTATTCCGCCGGCAGCAGGAATTTATTTTGGAATGCCAGCTGCAATCGGAGTTTTCGCCGGCAATCTCGCCGCCGATATTTTTACGTACCGAACCTTAGATCTGCCGATGCTCTTCGGCAGTTTATTTAATTTTTTTATGGCCTACATCCCGCACAGACTCTGGTATGCCACCGATCGAAAACATTTAAAGCAGGACCTATTAGTCTACGACAGCAGGAGTCTCGTAAAGTATATCGCGATATTGCTGTACAGTTCTGTTGCCGCTGCTATTGGTGTAAGCTATTCCATGCTGATGTTTGCCGAGGTCGATCCCGGAAATAGCATCGCTCAGTTGTTCTTGAATAATTTTGAGTTTGGCCTTATCTTTGGCGCCATTTCCCTGATGCTCCTACCTAAAGGCAACTATAAGCCGATGTTGCCTGAAGAAATCTTTCGCAGCAAAACAGCTTCCCGATTCGCCTATTTTCTTTTGCTGCTGCCTCTAATAATTTTCGCACAAGGACTATTCTCCGAACAGGGTTTTACAGCGACCGATGCAGGGCTCATCCTGCCTCTCATATCCGTTTCCCTTGCTCTCGGCATTGCGCTGCTCCCGGCATATCGGCCGGAAGCAAGCAAGGATAGCGAGATGCTCAAGACTTCGATCCGCTTGCGAATCTTTATGTATTTCATCACCGCGGTCATGTTGATCGCCTTCACCCTGCTGCTGGTCTTTTTCGGTTTCTACAGCAAGGTCGAACCGGATACAATGCGCCTCTGGAATGTGACGTACATTGCCGCCGGCATCAGCTTAAACTTCATCATGCTTATCTCCGCCGTCATCCTCCGCAACATGGAAAAGAAGATCACCGTGCCTTTATACAATCTGGCGCGAGCCCTTCAGACTGAAGACCATGCGAAGACTGGCAAAGATGAGATGGATGTTTTATCTTCAGCGGTTGACTTTTATTCGGTCAGCATGGAGGGTGGCGAAAATACTGCTGATGAATACAAACTATATATCGGCCTGACCGACAAGGACGCCTGCGAACAGCTGGTGACCGTAGAACAGGCCCGGGCTGTTCTCGGACACATATGCCTCGATTACGTCCAGGGCTATATGGCGGACGAAACCAGCGGTGGCTGGCTGGATAAGGGTAATAATAAAATTCAGGAGAATACCCTGGTGTTTACCATCCTGGGTGCAACTGACGAGCAGATATACGGCATTGCGGATGAGTCAATCGTCGCCTTGAATCAGGAAGCGATTCTGATCATAAAGAACAGCAGGCAGCATGAATTTTATAGAGGCTCAGCAATCCAGTAGGTAATGAATATATGCAGCCTCCGTCCAAAATCGCATAAGCCTGTCCTCATAAAAGAGGGCAGGCTTTTCAGAATTGCAGACAGGCACGCTGTCAGCGAACTGTCATCTGTTCAAGAGGTTATACAGCACTTGCGCCATTTCCGCGCGAGTAGAGCCGTAAGCGGGGGCGAGCTTACCGCCGGAACCGAAAACGATCCCGGTCTTGACCAGCGCATTCATAGCCTCCTTCGCCCAGCTTGCTACGCTGCCGCTGTCTGCAAAGTCCGCAAGGGTCTTGCCGCTGTCACCTCCGGGTAGCTCGCCGAGCACCTTGAGGGCGTTGTACAGCAATGTAAACATCTCCTGCCGGGTAATCGCCTGCTCGGGGGCGAACCTGTTACCTCCCACGCCATCCGAAATGCCAAGCCGCCTGACCATTGCCAGATAGCCGGTGTAATAGGTATTGCCCGCGTCCACAAAATTGTCGAAGCCTTTGACATCAGCTTCGATGCCGTAGGCCCGCAGCAGCATCGTAATGAACTGGCCGCGCGTCAGGGTGGCGTCGGGGCTGAAGGTGGTGTCCGTGCTACCGGAGGTAATACCCCGGGCCGCCAGATAGGCCACCGCACTATGATGCCATGCACTGGCGGCTACATCCGCAAAGGTCACCTGATTATACCCCACCGCATAAAGACTGAAATGGGTGGTCTGGAAGGTCACCGTGCCGGTTTTCGGATCATAGCACCCGTTTGTTACGCAATTAAGATTGCCGGTTCCATCGATATACCAGATGACGATGGCGTTTTGATCTTCACCTTCGGCCACAGCATATGGGATACTCACGGTGACCGGAGCACCCGGATTGTTCCAGTCTGCCGGCTTTCCATCGATGGAGAGCGAGAGGGTGACAACCGGCCTGTCGCCCACCGCCGCTCGTGCGCTGTCCGTAAGGGTAGAAGAGTTAGCTGTGCCGATGGTGATGCACGCCGTATTTCCGGAAGCCTCTTCGGTCCCCGTCAGCATATTGGAGGGAAGCGTAACGCTGCCCGCGGCAGTGCTCAGGCTGATGGTGCTGTTTGCACTGTCAGATGCCAATCTTGCCACCGGAAGTCCAAGATCATAGTCCGTCACACCGGAGATGTTTGGCATAGTAACGATAAAATCTGTCCCGTTTTTCAGGTCTTCGGCAGACAGTTCCACAGAGGCGCTGCCTTTTCGGGCATCCACCGTCATATCAGTTTTATCGGAGTTGCCGCCGCTGGCAACCTCGGCTTCATATTTGTGTGATGTTGCCCCGCCGCTTCCGCTTCCGCCGCCGGAACCGCCGCCGGTGTAAGTCCACTGGGCATAGTAGATCACATCTGCACTGACAATTGTACTTTCGGAGATTTGAGTTCCGCCGTTTGCCGCCGTATACCAGCCGGCAAAGCTGTAGCTACCGGAATGTGTCGGTGTCGGGAGTGCCCCTACCGCCGTGCCGGATGCAACCGAGCGTAAAGTTTCAGTGACAGCACCGCTGTTCGGGTTGAAAGTGGCGGTGTAGCTCGGAGCCGGGGGATTCATCAGTACGTCGCTCGTGCTGCCTATGTTATGCAGCGCCAAAGTTGCATTGTTTCCCGCAATATCCTGGATGGTACCACCGTTGAGGGTTAGCGAGCCGACGGTGATGCCGTCGCTATCGCTGTCGTCCGCCTGTACCGTATAACGAAAAACCAGCGCCGTTGTGCCGTTGCCGCTTGTATACATTGCATTTCTAGAATTTGAACCAATCGTCAGCAAGATGCACGGCATGCCGGTGACGATAACATTCTCGCTAAAATTTACTGTAAAATCCAAATTATTTCCGGACAAATACGTGCCGTTCACTGGAACCGATACCGAAGCAACTGTGGGAGATGTGTTGTCAGGCCCAAACTTTAAGTATTTATAGTTGCCAATTGAGTCGGATTTGTATTGGATTGTTGGCGTGCCGGTATAATTTTCACTAGCGGTAGCCTGTAGATTGCCAAAGCCTGACACATCGGGAGCCATATCCATAGCATGGCTCTGGGCATAAACTATTACCTCTCCCCCATTTATGCTGATCTTGTTACCGGGATTATTACCGACCAAAATGCCGTAACTTTTATTAGTAGCTATACTGCCGACAGCATTGACAACAGCATCACTGCTAATAATGATATTGTTGCCCCTGATGCCATAGCTATATGTTCCGGCGGAAGCCCCGATTGCTGTTAATTCACCATTTATGTCCAGACTGGTACTATGGATACCGTAACTACTTGATGATGTAGAGTTACCTCCCTTTGCCAATAGTTTCCCTCCGCTTTCAACAATTATTTTGCCAGTAGGATTCGTGCTAATAACGCCATAGCTAGGATAAGCAGTCTTCCCTCCTGATGCTGTTACATTGCCGCCATTTTTTATAGCAAGATGACCATTCCCTTGAAGTTCAATACCGCAACTTTTTTGCGTAGCATCATTTTCCCCGCCAACCACCAAATTGCCGCTTTCAACAGTTAAATCCCCGCTACCAATAAATATACCGTAGCTAAATGATCCTTTCCCACCATATACTGTTAAGGTGCCGCTACCGGATATCGTAAGATTGCCGGGGTAAACATATATACCGGCACTGCTTTTACCAGATACATCTTCTGAAATTATCCTGTTATTATCGCCTACTATCACAAGTTTCAGTTCAACATTAGAATAAATACCATATTGGGATCCGGTAAACACTCCCGATGGTACAGTATATGATTTCATAATTGATGCTTCCCTGAGGGTAAGGGTGGGTTTTCCTTCATTTGGATCAAATTTTACATTGTAGTTTTCTTCAACGGCATCGGTGGAATCAATGCCACCGTCACTGCCGTTCAACCAATATGTAATATTATCTCCGCTTGCAACATTGGTACCCCCCACCCATACTTCAGTTTCCGAGCCTCCTTCTGCCGCTACCGTTACCGGAGGTGGGCCCAGTATCAAGGTTAGAGTCAGTAATATGCTCATTATTTTTCTCATAGATTGAATTCCTCCTGAATGTTAAATTGTATTGCAATGCCACAAATTAGTAGTTTTGGCACAGTCTGCATTTCCAAGAAAATCATCGATCAAATCCGGCTTGCGTTTATGTTTTCGTCGGCACCTGCTCCACAAGATATCCCCTTTGACCGAAGCCCAGCATCCCGGCGACCATAGAGACGGGAAATATCCGGATTTCGCGGTTCAGCCTGGTTACGCTGTCGTTGTAGATCAGGCGGCTTGTGCGCACCATATTTTCAAACGTCTGCACCGCATCCATGGCTTTGATATAATTTTGATCGGTCTTCAGATCGGAGCACTGCTCCGCTGTCATGGCAATCCTGTCCAGAGCTTCGGCAATCGCTCGTTCCTGACGCATCACATCATCCGGCGCGGATGTTGCCGTGATGATGCTTCTTTTTAATTTTATTGTCTCAATCAGCGCTTCGCCCTCAACCCCTGCGTAGTCCTTTGCCAAATCTAAAAGGACTGTCAGCGCATCGAAGCGACAGGAAAGCTGCACTCCGATCTGGCTCATGGCATTGCAGCTGTTCTGATCCAGCGCGGCCAGTCTGCGGCGGGTGGAGATGATCCATAGAACAATGGCCGCAGCGATTACGGCTATTGTGATCGTGATGAAGATCGGCAGCATCGTCACCTCCTCCTTTCTGCGAAAGTTGTATAGGTCACGGCGCAGTTAGTCCTCCGTGTACGGCGACACGTCAGGCTCGATCCAGGCTTTGCCATCGCGCCAGTCCACATCGAAGTCAAACAGCTTTGCAATATCCCGCAGCTTGATATAGTTGTTGCCGCCGATGGTATAGGCGGTCAGACCCGTCACCGGCGCGGCGGTGGCAGCCCACACAAAGTCTGTGGTGCTGAGCGTCGCACTTTTACTGTCCTTGCCGATTTCGGCAAGTTCACCGCCGACCCTGGTGTATAACGCATGGTTGTACAGCTTCGCCTTGCCGTCTTCCCAGCGGACATCGAAGCGGGTTTTCAGCAGGGCTGCCACATCCCTGAGTTTTACAAAGTTATTGCTATTGATGTTATAGGCAGGAAGATTAACTTCTTTATCATTGAGCATAAATTTCGTGGCTGTGGGTTTTGCTGTGGTGTCGCCTGAGCCGCTTGGTCCGGCGGGCTTGGCAGGCTCGGGTTGAGCCGGAGCAGGTTTGACAGGGGCCGGCATATCGGCAACTTTATAGCTTTCCCCTGCGAAATATACATAACCGTTTGCATAGCCATAACCATAGCCGTCTGCCCTGCCGCCCAGGACGTAGTAGTCATTTTTTGCGGCAAAATCTACCACAATGTTTCCATAGCGGTCAAAGACGGTCCAGTAGCACTCATAGGCCTGTGTATCAAGATATGTAATAATTTGCCCCTGGTTAAGCTGGTGTTTTGCCAGGGTATAGCCGCCGCCCAGAGGCACGGCAACCCGATAGCCATCCAGCTTTTTAATCAGCTTGCCTGAATAATCATATATTTCCGCAAAGGTCCAGGAATATCCGCCACCCTTTGTCGGCACACCGCTTTTATTTACTTCCGTAGTGTATGTGTTGGTTATAATGCCGTCTGCCCATTGGAAACCAACGTCACTGGAAGGATATATTCTGTCCTTATTTCCGGGAATAATTGCCTTGCCTGCTTTGTCCATTACCCCTACGGGAGCATACAGGACCAGACCCTTGCTGAAGCCTTTTGCTCCAAGGTATTCAACAAAACAGGTCAGACCATCCTTGTAGCAAAGCATGAGGTTGTTGTACATGTTTTCACCCCCATACTTATAGGGAATGACTTGTTTGCCTGTTTTATCTATATAGCCAATCTTGTTATAGGTATAGCCATCTGCTCTGCCTTGGTATTGATATACCGCTGCCATTCCATCCTGAAAAGACATGGCCTCATCGAATTTCAGAGGAATGACTTCTTTTCCCGTGGTATCGATAAATCCGTACTTATCGTCAGGCTTAATCTGCTTGCCGCTTCTCATCATAACCATAGTTACGCCATTTTCTGAACCGCTTCCCACAACACCATCCCCGTTCATAATGGCCTTGACTACTTCTTCCCCTTCAATCGCAACCTTCACCAAACCGTCGTAAACAATATGGCTGCTGGCTGCGGGATAATACTTAAATGGGGTGATAAGCTTGCCACTGGTGTTGATGTAGGCACAGGCACCCTTGTATTTGTCATATACTTTTGCGATTCCCTGGGAAAATTTCTCTGCCCGGTCAAACTGAGCCTTGATTACCACATTGCCTTTGGCGTCCTTGTAGCCATACAGATTGTTTTCCGTATAAACCGACCAGCTTTCTCCGCTGGTGTCCGGTTCTGAACTTGCCTTGATAAAACGGAATTCAGCATGGTTTGGAGCATCCAGACCTTTATATGTCCAGAGAATAACGTTGGTTCCGTCGGCATTTTTCTGGCCGGATGCATTGACAACAAATTGTGGAGCCTCAGGTGGCCGCAGGCTGAAAATGTCCGATTTATCTTTGTTGAAGTTGGTGGCCTCCCAGTGGATGAGCCAGATGTAGGGGTCTTTTACCGCTTTGACTCGTGTCCCGTCTTTTCTGCTGTCCTCCAGGCCCAGATACCTGCCATCCTTCATTTTCAGGGTAAACTGGCTACCCCCCTTGCTTTCCACGTAAAAAGCCTCGTTTTCGGACAGCTTGCGGAGTTCCGCTTTTCCATCTGCGGTAATATTGAGATAATTATTCATGCTGCGCAGATAATACCAGTCATTTCTAATAGTACTCTCGTCTGTCCACTGTGTTGCAAAAGCCGATACAGGCATCAGGGTCAATACCATGGACATGATGACCAGTAGGCTTACAATTTTCCTTTTCATGTTTCTTCCTCCTGTAAATTGAACCATACAAACACAAAATTCCAGCTACAATTTAACAGGATTCTCTAAACAAAACCCGTCCGCTGCACGAAACACATTTTTTCTGGCATGAAACATAGTTTTAGATTGTCGACTTTTATAGTAAAATGACTTTGCTAAAGAAGATTGAGAAGCGGAGAGATCTTATGCTGCATATTGCGGTCTGTGACGATCATATGGACGAGCTGTCCAACATGATACAGCTCATCGACCTGTACCGGACGTCAAGGCATATCAACTGCGAACACGCCGGATTTTTAAACGGGTTAGATCTGATTTCAGCCCTGGAAAAAGGAAAGCGGTTTGATATATACTGCCTGGATATTATGATGCCGGGATTTAGCGGGATGGATGCAGCGAAGGAAATCCGCACATTTGACAAAACTGCGCCGATTTTATTCTTCACCTCTTCGCCTGAGTACGCCCTGGAAAGCTATTCGGTGAAGGCAATCAACTATGTGCTCAAGCCGGTTTCAAAAGAAAAACTGTTCTTTACCTTTGACGATCTGCTGGAGCAGATGAACATGAGAAACGAAGTGGATGCGATTATTGTAAGGAGCAACGAGGGCATCCAAAAAATAGTGGTCTCCAGCTTAGTGTTTGCCGAGGTCATCGGCAGAAACGTCCTCTATCACCTGCACTCCGGCAAAGTCATCGAGTGCACGGAAGCTTTTTCCCCTGTCTGCGACCACCTGATGAAATACGGGTGTTTCGTCAAACCCCACCGTTCTTATCTGGTAAATATGCAGTATATAGATACGATCGATAACCATCAGATTACATTGCAGACTCTTTCCGCTGTTCCGATCGCACAGGGCAAGGCAAAGGAGATGAAGCAGCGCTATCTGAATTATCAAATGGAGGAGGACGCTTAAAATGGCCGTCACCGTGATCGGACTCCTGCGATTTGGAGTCTCCCTGGTCTTTGGCATAACGGTATCCGTCCTCTTTGCGGGGGTTGAACGCACAAGGAAAAATAAACGCGTCGCCATTTATCTCTGTATCGTTTTCTTGCTTATCCAGACCGTCAGCTGGCGGCTCCTGGGATTGGATTTGACATCAAAGCTATACCCGCTGATTATCCACCTGCCGCTGATTGTAATATTCACCCTGTACTATAAACGCCCATGGCTCATGTCCGCCATCGGTGTGCTTTCCGGCTATCTTTGCTGCCAGGCGCCGCGCTGGATTGGTTTTCTTGCGGGGGCTGCTTTAGATAGCAAAATTGCAGATCACCTTTTTTATATCGCAGCCGTGCTATTGTTCTATTATTTCTTGAAGAGGTATGTGACCGGCTCAGTTCGACAGCTGATGGAGGCCTCCGCTAAAGCTCGCTTGTTTTTAGGCGGAGTGCCTCTCTTTTACTATCTGTTCGATTATACGACCACCATTTACACCGATGTGCTTTACAGCGGAACCGAATGGGCCGTGCAGTTTATGCCTTCGACAATTTCTATTTTCTATTTTTTGTTTGTTGTCCTTTACTACGCGGAGACGCAAAAGCAAGCAAACCTTCAACGCGAACGGGACATGCTGGATGCGCAGTTTCGTCTGGCTCAAACAGAGTTTGCCTCCCTGCGGCAGCTGCAGCAGAACGCCGCAGCCTACCGTCACGATATGCGCCACCATTTTGCTCTTTTGCAAGGGTTGACCTCCAAAGAAAACATAGAGGGGATAAGAGAATACCTGCGCACGGCCCAGTCCGACATGGAGGCCATTACGCCCGCGCGCTTTTGCGAAAACGAAACCGTCAACCTGATTTTGTCCGCCTACGCAACAAAAGCGAAGCAAGCGGAAATCATGTTGACGGTAGATGCGAAGCTGCCTGATGTGCTTCCGTTTAGCGATACAGAACTTTGCGCGCTTTTATCAAACGCTTTAGAAAATGCTATACAAGCTACGAAAAATATGCCTGACAAGTCGGATCGCTCTATTGCGGTGCGAATGTATTCCAAAAATAACAAGCTGTGCATCGACATTCGCAACCGTTATCAGACAGAACCGACATTTTGCCGGGGGCTTCCTGTATCAAGAGAACAGGAGCACGGTCTCGGAACAAAAAGCATGGCCCATATCGTGGAAAAACACGGGGGTGTATTCCAGTTTTCAGCGAAGGACGGCTGGTTTGTATTTCAGGCTACAGCCTAAAAGGACTGTCACTGCTCGCCTTCGACAGGATCCTCAGCGCGCGTTTACGGTTCCGATGTCGGTTACCCGGCCGCTTTGGACGGTAATTCCTGTTTTAGAGGGATTGGAGCTTCCAACAACAAATAATTCATAGGTGCCAGGAGCAAGGGCAAGGACAAAGGACCCGTCACTTTGTATATTCGCCTGCAGTGTCCAGGCGTCGGGGCTGTGGCGAAAGTCGGGCGCGAGAGCCATCACCATTTTCCCCGAGCCTGCCCCGGTCACTACACCCTTTAGGATACCCTTGTTGTTGTCTACTGTATAGGTTTTGCCGTGACCGCTTGCATTCACCGTGATTTGATCCCTGATTGCCATTTCAAAGGACACACTATAAGTCCCGGTGGGCACGAGCGCTGAATAATAGCCTTGAGCGTCTGTTTCTGTAATATCGAAACTATGGTCAACCCCGTCCCTCCTGACATGTACTGTGACACCTCCCTTGGGAGCACCGGTATAGGGATCCCTTACGACACCGCTTATCACGGCAGCCTGGTTGGTAGCCAATATTTTGTAATGCTTATGAACATCGACGTTGTTTTTATGGGCGCCCGCATTAATTTCCACTATCTTTTTGTCATCCGCCGCCACAGTTGTGTAAGTTACAACAGCCTTACCGGAAGCATTTGTAGTGGTCTCGAACTGGGATAACTGTGCCCTCCGATCGCTTTCCCCAACACCGTCTAAGGCCGTTGCAAAGAACCAAACATCGGCATCCTTTACCGGCTTTCCGGCTTTATCGGTTACGGTAGCGGTAATGGTAGAGGTCTGCCCTCCCCCTTCGGGCAGGATTTGCGGGGAAAATACAACAGACAGGTTGATGTTCCCCCGTTGCTGGTCTTCGGTTTCCGCAGGCTTTTCCTCGGCCCTGCCTCCCAAAAGGTCGATGATCGCCGACCCGTCGGGACGCTTGGCGTTATACACTGCGTTCGCAGTAAACCTCGCCATCTGATCTCGTCTTATATGGAAGCTGCTCATGTATTGGAGCTCCTCCGTTAGGCCCAACTCTCCGGCTAACTGGTCGTAACCGGTGGGCCACGCCAGTCCTTTGGTCTCATATCCGAGTGTCCTTATAAGAATGGCCGCCCACTGAGCCATCGTGAGCGTATCGCCGGGTCCGTATGTACCGTCTCCGTACCCGTCTATGATGCCTTCCTTCACAGCCAGGTTAATCCAGCCGAGGGCCCATTCGTGGTTCCCCATACCTGCATACACGTCGTCGAAGGCCCGGGGCAGAGCCTTTGCCTGCGCCGCATCCCCTTCGTCAAATCCAGCGAGGAACATCGCCACCTTTGCGGCCTCCGCCCGGGTTAAGTTGTCACCGGGCCAGAACAGACCGCCCCCCTTGCCGGCTAACACACCCAATTCCGCCATTTGTTCGATGGCCTTCCTGTGAGGATTATTCGCTATGTCAGTCAGTGGCTCGGCAGCCATTGTTACCGCTGCACTTAAAAGTACGGATAGGATTATGAATAAAGCTATTCTCCTTTTGTTCATCCTCTTGTCCTCCTTTCAAATACCAATACCTGTATTGCATTTTATTGTACCATACTTTCCATATCGTTCCCAGAAACGGCTACATTTACCGGTAAAACAGGCCTTTGCAGCACGGCTTTGGATATTTTGGTTTATTTGTATGAAACTTTAGAATAAGTTTTTGGCATATGACGGTTATATGGTATGATAAATAGACACCGGTCTCCACATTTCACAGAACCTCGTATAGGTTTCACAATAACAAAGAAAGGATGGTATGGCATGAACAGGAAAATTTTATTTATTCTTATCGGTGTTGTTATGCTGATCAGCTCAATGGGCATGGCTTTTGCCGAAGAGTCTGCAGGGGCGAACTTTGCAGATATGCCGGATAACTGGTCGACAGATGCCCTGCAAAAAGCGGTCTCGAACGGACTGCTGGGCGGATACGTGGAGGCTGGGAAACAATTGATCAAAGCCGACAGCTCGCTGACGCGAGCCGAGATGGCCACGATTGTCAACCGGGCATTTGCAGCCGAGAAAAAGGGGGAGATCGGCAGCGTCTCGGATGTATCATCGGGTGCCTGGCATGCCGGCGAGATGGCGAAGGCCGTCAAGATGGGCACGTTTATGCTCGATACGAAGATGCGGCCGAACGACGGTATCACGCGTCAGGAAGCCTTTACGGTGCTCGCCCGTGCCTTTAAGCTGGTCGGCGAAGGCGAGCTTAAAGCGCTGGATCGCTTTTCGGACAGGGGTGACATCGCTAGCTGGGCGCTTGCAAGCCTCGCCGGCATGACAGCGGAAGGCTATATCCAGGGGTCCGACGGAAAACTGCAGCCGCAGGCAAACATCACGCGGGCGGAATTTGCCACCGTCATGAACAACCTGGTAAAGCAGTACATCGACAGCGCCGAAGAGGTAAATGAAGTTGCAGACGGCAACGTGATTATACGTGTGCCGGGCGTTACGCTCAAAGATGTGACAGTCAAAGGCGACCTGATCATCGCTGACGGCGTCGGCGATGGAGACGTAACACTCGACAACGTTACGGTGCAGGGCCGGACGGTCGTGCGCGGCGGCGGCGTCGATTCCATCATCATCAAAGGCAATTCGGATGTCGGCAAAGTAATCGTTGCAAAAGTGGACGGCGAAATTCGGATCTATGTCGAAGGCGGCGCAGAGGTCGAGATCATCTATGTGGATGACGGCTCCGACGACGTAATCGTGGAAGGTACAATCGGTGAGCTGGAGGTCGCAGGCGAGAGCGTGACGGTATATGCCAGGGACGCCGATATCGGTGGAGCCACAGTCAGCGGCGACAATTCTAAAATCGTAGTCGGCGACGGCAGCAAGGTGAAAAACGGCAACATAACGGGAGCTTCTTCCGCCATCGTAGTTGACGAAGGCGGGAGCGTGGACAAGGTTGCAGTCAGCGGCTCAGGTGCTTCAGTCGAAGGTGAAGGAGAAGTCAAAGAAGTCGAAGTGAAAGAAGGCGGAGACGGAGCCTCTATCACGACACCTAAGACCAAGACTGTGGTGGACCAAGGGGTCGAAGGGGTAGAAGCCGGCGGCACTCCTGTCGAAGGTGGCCAGACAGCCACGAACAACGACACCGGAACGGGTGCAACCGTCGGCGACACTCCGCCGCCGAGTGGTGGAACATCGAGACCCCGGGTGAGTACTATAACTATGATAACTAACCCTGATGATGTCACTGCATTAGCTAATGATGCTGAGGTTACAGTAACACTGGTGACAGCAACAAGCGGTGCTGAAATCCGCTATACAATTAATGGCGATACGCCAACAGCAAGTTCAACATTATATGAAAATCCATTTCAAATTACAGCTGGCTACACAGGCGCTGTAATAAAAACTATTAAAGTTCTAGCAACAAAAGGTGGTCATACTGATTGGACTGGACAATTTACTATAATGTTTATGGCAAACGAGATCTCTGTTAGTCAGCTTGTTAAGAAATATTATGCTGCAGGAGAAACTCTAAGCTTCACAATCAGCGGGATTAGGCCTAATGAAGAAGTACGAGTAGGCATGCCGATTCAAATAGGATATGATCACCCTAAATTTACGGCGTGGGCTAGCGATCAAGTTGTACTAACAGAAGGAATGGAAGTAAGGAAGGATAGTGGAGATTCAGGTCGATACTGGTTTGGTAAAACAAACGAACTTGGAGAACTTGAAGTAAGCGGTGAAGTTGGAGCCGGCCTGCCATATGGACCTCTTTGCATTACCTTACCTGATTATGAAACAGATGATGGTCATCCAATTAATATTGAACATGCCATTATGCTAGGGACGGATATTGGAGCAAGTGTTATTGTGGATGGTATAACTGCTGTTGGTCAAACGCTGACAGCAACCTACCAAATACCTACTGGCGCAACAGGCATTTCTTTTAAGTGGATGAAAGCTAATATTGAAGATGGTTGCTATGCAGTTATTGAGAGTGAAGAAAACTCCACTTACAAGCTTGGCGACGACGATGCAGGTAAATGGATTAAAGTTGAAGTAACAGGAACTAAAGACGCTAAAACTATTCAGGCAAGCGCTGTGGTTGGGCCGATAGTAACGCAAGAACAAGGGGATGCCATAGCAGCAATTAATCCAGGCTGGTCTCTGGATAAAATCGAAGTTGCGGACACTGGGGATTTACCTGAAGGTGTATCAAATGTTGATTACAAAATCACTATAAAAACCAGCTATGATACTAAAGAATCAGCTCAAGAAAGCGGTCGAACGGCAACTACCTATTTTACAATTCCAGAAGATTTTATTGGAACCATATGGTATCCAGTATGGGACAATAGTAATGGTTTCACTTACAAATCTGCTACTAGTGGTGCCGTAGCTTACGGTATGGAAGGACATCCACTATGTGAGAATAATATCGATGCCGACGGAGAAGTTTATGTTTCCTTAGGCAAAGACGTAACAGATGCATGGTTTGGTTTTGATATTAAGCTGGTAGATGGAGAGGAAGGATGGACACATCTAGTTTATGGTGAAACCACCTTATGGATATCACCTAATGATCTTTTAGCCGCAGATTTGGGAGGAGCCATATTCAACGAAGAATATAATGAACTGACCCTTACAAAAGATGTAACCGTTAATAGAACGATAACGATTCCGGCATCGGTAACCCTGAAAACAAATGGACACTCCATCAGCGGCAACGGTACTATTAAAGTATACGGCACAGTATACGCCAGCGCATTTGATGATGTTGCGCAATTCTTGATAGACAAAGGAACTGCCGAGTTCCACGCGGGCAGCACCTTGCAAGTGTATGACTCTACGAATAACCGTATAGACACATTCATCGGCGAAGAGACCATGAGAGTTGGTAAGGGTCATGTAACCATTGGTATACATATGTATAATGA